>Ga0126369_10001504_pt1 | contig 16179 bp, 15 predicted proteins | sample PanSoiMetaPlot_1_FD_109646 | JGI IMG/M metagenome (GOLD analysis project Ga0126369, IMG submission 109646) | Tropical forest soil microbial communities from Panama - MetaG Plot_1 | ecosystem: Environmental > Terrestrial > Soil > Tropical forest > Bulk soil | place: Panama | collected 2016-02-17 | reverse complement strand
TTCACCGTGCCGGTAGGTGACGACGAGCCGGCGACTCACGGGGAAATCAATACCGGTAAATCGAACGCGGTGACCGAAGACCGAAGGGTAGTCGTGAACTAATGGCAGATCGGAAGCGAATTCTGGTAGTTGATGACGAGCCGCGCATCACCCTCGTGCTGCGCAGCGGCCTGTCGAAACACGGCTACGACATTCGGGTGGCGGCGGAAGGCGAATCTGCCCTCGAGCTTTTTAATGCCTGGTCGCCCGATGTGGTGATCACCGATCTATCCATGCCGAACATGAGCGGCCTTGAGTTATGCCGCCGGCTGCGCGAAACCTCGAAAGTTCCCATCATCGTTCTTTCAGTGAAGGAGGACGAGAACGTCAAGATTGAAGCGCTCGATGCCGGAGCGGACGACTATGTCACCAAGCCGTTTGGAATTGGCGAACTGTTGGCGCGCGTCCGGGCGGTCCTGCGCAGATCACCCGCAGACGGGAGCGCCGAGCAAACCGTAATTGAGGATGGCGACTTCCGGGTAGATCTGGAAAAGCGAAGAGTTTCGGTGCTCGGCAAGGAGATTCATCTATCGCCAAAAGAGTTCGAGCTCCTGCTCTTTTTATTTCAGCATGCCGGCAAGGTCCTTACGCACCGCACACTGCTGGGCAAGATCTGGGGCGGCAACTTTACCGATCAGGACGAATACCTGCGCGTTTTTATTAGTAATTTGCGTAAGAAGATTGAACCCGATCCAGCCAGGCCGCGCTATATCCTGACCGATCCCTGGGTGGGCTATCGCTTTGCAGCCGGTGAGGATTCAGCGAAATCCGACGCCTAACAAATCACACACGAGGTAAGACCATTGCCCGTACAGGATCTGAAGAAATTACTCGAACGGATTCATACCCGGCTCGACGACAGCATGGTTGGCATCAGCCAAATCGTCGCTGATTTGGCGCCTGCCGATCTCGCCGATCTGATTAATCAACTGACCCTGGTGGAAGCTGCGACAGTTGTCTCCATGCTGCCGGTGCCGCGGGTTGTCGACCTGTTTGACAATCCGTTCATGCGCCGGCGCGCCGCGATCCTCGAACACCTCGAGCCTGACCGCGGAGCGGAGATACTTGCCGGGCTTTCGGCCGACGAGCGCACCGACGTGGTCCAAAAAATGGGCCACCATCCGCGGCACCTCGTGGTGCCCAAGCTGGCGCCCGACATTCGTAAGGAGCTCGAAGGTTTGTTGCAGTATCCGCCGCGAACCGCAGGCGGCATCATGACCACGGAGTTTGTACGCCTGAGTCCGGCGATGAAAGTGGGCGAGGCGCTCAAGCACATTCGCACCGTCGCACGTGAAAAGGAATCAATCTACGCGTGCTATGTCCTGGAGGCGAAGGGTGGATTGCTGGGCGCGGTGTCGTTGCGCGATCTGGTAATGGCGGACCTTGATACGCCGGTGACTGAAGTGATGCGCAAGAAGCCGATCACCGTTAATGCGCTTGACGATCAGGAAGATGTCGCCAGAAAGATCGGCAAGTATGACTTGCTCGCGATTCCGGTCCTGGAAAAGGACGGCCAGGTCGTTGGTTTCGTTACCGTGGACGATGTGATTGACGTCCTGATCGAGGAAGGCACGGAAGATATTCTGCGTTTGGCAGCCGTGGAGCCCGGGGCGCTCGATAAGCCTTACATGCAGGTGTCTTTGCCGCTGATGATCCGGAAGCGGGCCGGCTGGCTCGTCATCTTGTTTCTCGGTGAAATGCTCACGGCCACGGCGATGGGTTTTTTTGAAAAGGAGATCGCCAGGGCGGTGGTGCTGGCGCTCTTTGTGCCTTTGATAATTTCGTCCGGCGGCAACTCAGGTTCGCAGGCTTCGACGCTGGTAATTCGGGCGCTGGCCCTGGGCGAAGTCACCCTGGGTGATTGGTGGCGGGTGATGCGGCGCGAGGTTTTTTCCGGTCTGGGACTTGGCGTGATCCTCGGCCTGATTGGCTTTCTGCGGATAACGGTGTGGTCGGTATTCTCAAATATCTACGGAGAGCACTGGCCGCTGGTGGCGCTCACCGTCGGCCTGGCGCTGATTGGCATCGTCCTTTGGGGAACGCTGGCCGGTTCAATGCTCCCGTTCGTATTGCGTCGGCTCGGGTTCGATCCGGCAACCTCTTCAGCGCCGTTTGTGGCCACGCTCGTCGATGTGACCGGGCTGATTATCTATTTCAGTGTGGCGGTGGTGATCTTGCGCGGCACTCTGCTTTAGACTTGCGCGGCACTCTGCTTTAGATAAGGCAAAAACTTATCTGTTGGCGCGACACCCAGTCTGCGAAGCAGACGGCAGCATAAAGCCTGGGCTGAAGCGAAGCGGACAAATTGCGGCTCTGCCGCCCTCCAGTTTTCCGAGAACGTTGTTTAGAAGAAAAATTCGAGGCTACGCCTCGAGCAGGCATAGCCTGCAAAAACGGTTGGATGACTCCTGCCGTTAAGGCGAGCCTTACCGCACTGGGGGGTCGGCAAGCCGCAACGCGAACATTCCTGATTGATTGGCACGTCGACTTTTTGCCAAAGCCGACTTAGGACCCAAGTCACACGTTCGGAGATTCCCATCAATTTCCTCGGGATTCGCTGGTAATCAGCGAGACGCCGGCCTCCCGACCTTTACAACTTTTTTACAGTTCATTTTCCCCTCTTTTACAAACAAGTTCGTAGGATCAACCTGCCGCATTAAGGAGGTTCGCGACGAGATGTCGATTCTCTCTACGATGACGCAGGTAAAACGCAGCACGACCGCGGAAGTTAAGCAGAGTTCAGCGCCTCGGCGCCGCCCCATCGAACTGCAAACCGAAAATGGATTCAGCATTGTGCGGCGCTGCGATATCGATGCGCCGGGATCGGTAGCAGGGACCGAGCACTGTTTTGTAGTGCGAGATCCGTATGGATATGAACTCGATATCACTGTCGACTTCACGCCGCAAACCGTGGCCGAGGGTATCAAGCGCAGTTGCGGCCGGCTGACGTTGGAGAGCGCCTTTTGGATCAACTGCGCCGAGCGGCGCCTGGCGGATTATCTGTGGCAGAACGACGACTACCCGCCTGATGGAAAAATCACCATCGACTGTCTAACACCGGCCGATGTCGATTCAGCTCAGCGCTGGGGAACGGACTTCGCGCGCGTGGAGTCACCCGCTTTATCAAGATTCAAAGCGCGGGTCCCGACGGGAAACGGCGATGGTTCCGCAAACGGACAAAAGGCCGAGCCCATCAAGTTCGTTACCGAAAACGGTTTCACGATCACCCGGCTCTGTGAGTCGGACCATTCGATTGAGGACACGCCACAACGATGCTATTTCGGCGTGACTGCTCCCGACGGCCGGGAATGGCGGATTGTCGTCAGCTTTGGTGAGGAGCTAATTAAACAGATTCAAGCCCGGCGCCGGAGAGGGCAGTTGGCGATTATGAGCAAGTACTGGCCGGTAATCGCTGAGAAGTACCTCGCTGATTTCGTGTGGCGCGAAGACGGCTGCCCGCCGCACGGCGAGCTCCGGGTAGAAGAGTTGTCGGGAGACGATTTGCTGTTGGCCGCACATTGGCAAGAGCACACTTAATGAAGGCCAGGCACTTAACACTTTTTTTCCAGTTCATTCCGTCAATCATTGCCGCAGATGACGACAAGAGTTTTCGGGCAAGACCAAACGATGCAGAGGCTGAGCTAATAAGGATTGTAGTTATACATGACCGAATTGTGCGCATGCTGCCCTGAGCAAGCGTGCGAGCAGTCTCGATTACTAACGAAGTGGAGACCAAACAGCAGTTGAAGTTCAGGAGTGAAGGAGAAACGGGTGAGATTAGGATTTGGAAAGCGTGAAATTGTTCTAGACCCAAACACTATCGATCTTATTTGGAGAGGCGCCCTCGGCGTGTTTTTGTTTGCGCTCGTAATGGTCGCGCTTTCCATCCAGGCGCACGCGCAGCAGACAGTTTTCAACGTGCCGACCACAGACGTGCTTGATAAAGGCAAAGTCTATTTCGAGATGGATATCAGCGCGAAACCGAACGATACGAGCGCGCTGAACCACTTTTCCTCATTCGTGCCGCGTTTGGTTGTAGGCGCCGGCCACAACATTGAAGTTGGGCTAAACGTGCTCGGAAACATTCAGCCCGGTCCCGACGCCACCACCCTGGTCCCGGCATTTAAGTATCGAATTTACAGCGGCAAAGACAACGGCTGGGCCATCGTGGTCGGGGATCACGTGTTCATTCCGGTGCACAATCGCTCGTACAACGTCGGCGACCACGCCTACCTGATTACGCAGAAGAGTTTCAAGAGCGGCACTCGTGTTGGATTCGGCGCCGGCGTCTTTACAAAGAATGTGGTGGCCGCCAATGCGACGCGCGGCGCCGGCCTATTCACCTTTGAGCAGCCGATCACGAAGAGGCTGAACTGGAATACCGATTGGTTTACCGGCAAGCACTCGGCCGGCTACGTCACCACGGGAGTCGCCTACAAACTGACGAAAAAGTTGACGGCTGACGCGGCCTATTCGATTGGCAACAGCAACGCGAGCCATGGCAATCACTTTTTCTATTTTGAGCTGGGCTACAACTTTAATTAACGGAGATACCGGAAATGCTTGACCTGATTTTTATCGCCGGAACGATTGTCTTCTTTCTAATCGCGCTCGCGTATGTGCGCGCGTGCGAGAAATTGCAGTGAGGTGAGTGATGTCTATTGGGACCTTATTGATTCTGGCAGTGTCGGCGCTGCTGCTTGTTTATCTGACGTTCGCATTGCTGAAGCCGGAGAAATTCTAGTGTCAGAAGCCCGACCGTGAGGGAGGGCCAGGCTGCGGAGATGGCCCTCCCTCACGGTCGGGCTTCTGACACGCTGAGGTTAGTTATGACACTCAATGGTTGGTTACAAATTCTGGTTTTCATCGCGATCATCATCGCGATCGCGAAACCCATCGGCATCTTTATGACGCACATCTTTAACGGCGAGCGGACCTTTCTGCATCCGCTGCTGCGTCCGCTTGAGCGAATCATCTATCGCCTGACGGGCGTGGATGAAAAGCGCGAGATGCATTGGACCGAATATGCGGGAGCGATGCTCCTCTACAGCATGGTTTCTATGCTCCTGCTCTTCATCATTCAGCGGTTGCAGGGACATTTGCCGTTCAATCCGCAACATCTTCCCGGAGTTGATTCGGCCGGCAGCGCCACTGCCGGCTATGTCGGTTCGGCCTTCAACACGGCGGCCTCGTTTACCACCAACACGAATTGGCAGAGCTACGTTCCCGAAGTCACCATGAGTTACCTGACCCAGATGGCGGGTCTCGCCTATCACAACTTTGGGTCGGCGGCCACCGGCATCTGTCTGGCGATTGCTTTCATTCGTGGAATTGCGCGCAAGGAAATGCAAACCCTCGGTAACTTCTGGGTCGACTTTGTGCGTTGCAACCTGTATGTGCTGCTGCCCGTGTGCATCGTCGGCGCCTTGCTGCTGGTGTCTCAGGGTGTGGTGCAGAACCTGCGGCCATATGACACGGCCAAACTCGTCGAGCCGCAAACCGTGCAGGTTGATAAGAAGGACGCAGACGGCAATGTGCTGACGAACCCGGACGGCACCAATCAGACAGAGACGCAAACCGTAACCGAGCAAACCATCGCCCAGGGACCCGTCGCTTCGCAGGAAATCATCAAGGAACTGGGCACGAACGGCGGCGGATTCTTCAACACCAATTCGGCCCATCCCTTTGAAAATCCAACTCCGTTCACGAACTTCATCGAGATACTCGCAATCTTCGCGATCGGTGCGGGATTGACTTACACCCTGGGCCGGATGACCGGGTCGCCGAAACATGGCTGGGCGGTGTTGGGGGCCATGGTGCTGGTGTTCTTGATGGGCGTGATTATCGCCTATTGGATGGAATCGCGAGGCAATCCACTCCTGAAAGGCGCGGACCAGTCAGCCAGCGCCACGCAACCGGGCGGCAACATGGAGGGCAAAGATGTTCGCTTCGGCATCACCAACAGCGCTCTCTTTGCCACCATCACCACCGACGCCAGCTGCGGGGCCGTGAATGCCATGCACGATTCGTTCACGCCCATCGGCGGACTGGTGCCGCTGGTCAACATCATGCTTGGTGAAATCATCTTTGGCGGAGTCGGCAGCGGCCTCTACGGCATGCTGATCTTTTGTGTGCTCTCGGTATTCATTGCCGGCTTGATGGTGGGACGTACCCCGGAATATCTCGGCAAGAAGATTGAAAGTTACGACGTGAAGATGGCCATGCTCTACGTGCTGATCTTCCCGCTGGTGATTCTGACTTTCGCAGCCATCTCGGTGATGGCCCCGTCTTTCGGTACTTCGCAAATCGCCAACAACGGCCCGCACGGTTTCTCAGAGATTTTGTATGCATTCGTCTCGGGAGCCGGAAACAATGGCTCGGCCTTCGCCGGCATCTCGGCGAATACTTACTGGTACAACACCACCATCGGTTTCGCCACGCTGATGGGCCGTTTCCTGATGATCGTGCCGATGCTGGCGGTCGCCGGAAACCTGGCGCGCAAGAAAGTAGTGCCGCCGTCACTGGGGACATTTCCGGTGACGACACCGTTGTTCACGGTGCTGTTGGTGAGCGTGATTCTCATCGTGGGAGCGTTGACCTTCTTCCCGGCACTAAGTCTGGGACCGATCGTGGAGCATTTACTGATGTACGCAGGAAACACATTCTAACTACCGTTTAGCGGCGGGCTACGGCCCGCCGGTCGGGCGGTAGCCCGACTCTAATCAGGATTATTTGCATCATGGTAAAGAAAACAAAACAAGCAATTTGGAACGGGCAGATCGTCAAGCGCGCCATACTCGATGCTTTCGCCAAACTCAATCCGCGCGCGATGATGAAGAATCCCGTCATGTTCGTCGTTGAAGTCGGCAGCGTACTGACGACGATTTATTTCATCATTGGTCTGGCGCGGCCGATCGCTGGAGTTACCAATCCGAAGTTTGAGCTTCAGATCACCCTGTGGCTCTGGTTCACCGTTCTCTTCGCCAACTTCGCGGAAGCCATGGCCGAAGGCCGCGGCAAAGCCCAGGCCGACAATCTGCGGAGAACGCGGACTGAAACGACTGCCAACAAGATTCTGGCCGACGGCAAGACCCAGGTCATCAACGCCACGCAACTGAGAATCGACGATGTGGTGCTGGTGGTTGCGGGTGAATTCATCCCCGGCGATGGCGACATCATCGAAGGCGTAGCCTCGGTTGATGAATCGGCGATCACCGGCGAGTCGGCGCCGGTAATTCGCGAATCAGGAGGCGATCGTTCAGCCGTTACCGGCGGTACCCGGGTGCTCTCTGATCAAATCAAGATTCGCATCACCGCGAATCCCGGAGAGACATTCCTCGATCGCATGATCGCTCTGGTCGAGGGCGCCGAACGGCAAAAGACGCCGAACGAAATCGCGCTCAACATTCTGCTGGCAGGTCTGACCATTATCTTTCTGCTGGCAGTCGTCACCTTGCAGCCGTTCGCGATTTATTCGAGCGCGCCGCAGACAATCTTTGTGTTGGTCTCCCTGCTGGTCTGTCTGATCCCGACGACGATCGGCGGCCTCTTGTCCGCGATCGGCATTGCCGGAATGGATCGGCTGATTCAGCACAATGTACTCGCGATGTCAGGCCGGGCGGTCGAAGCGGCCGGCGATGTTAACACCTTGCTGCTGGACAAGACCGGCACGATTACGCTCGGAAACCGCCAGGCCACGGCCTTCATTCCGCTGGCCGGAGTCAAAGAAGAGGCACTGGCCGAAGCGGCGCAACTGTCATCGTTAGCGGATGAGACGCCGGAAGGCCGATCGATTGTGGTGCTGGCGAAAGAGAAGTACGGCTTGCGAGCCCGCGAGTTTACGACCTATCCGCCCACGTTTGTTCCGTTCACCGCCCAGACGCGCATGTCCGGCGTCAACTTCGATGGGCAGGAGGTTCGCAAAGGCGCCGCTGATGCGATTGAGAAGTACCTCGCTGAGATGGGATCACAACCACCGTCTGAGTTGAGGGCGATTGTCGATAAGATTTCCCGCGAAGGTGCGACGCCGCTGGTGGTGGCCCAAAACAGAACTGCCCTGGGTGTGATTCAACTCAAAGACATCATCAAGGGCGGCATGGTCGAGCGCTTCAACCAGCTGCGCGCCATGGGTATCAAGACGGTAATGATTACCGGCGACAATCCTCTGACCGCGGCGACGATCGCGCGGGAGGCTGGGGTCGACGATTTCCTGGCCCAGGCCACGCCGGAAGACAAGATGCGCCTGATCAAGGAAGAGCAGGCCGGCGGTAAGCTGGTGGCCATGACGGGCGATGGCACAAACGATGCGCCGGCGTTGGCCCAGGCTGATGTAGGCGTTGCCATGAACACCGGCACGCAAGCCGCCAAAGAGGCCGGCAACATGGTCGACCTCGATTCGAATCCGACGAAGCTGATTGAGGTCGTCGAGATTGGCAAGCAACTGCTGATGACCCGCGGAGCGTTGACCACCTTCTCGATAGCGAACGACGTGGCGAAATACTTCGCGATCATTCCGGCAATGTTCAGCGCCGTCGCGGGCTTGAGCGTGCTGAATGCCCTCAACATCATGGGACTGCGCACGCCCCAGTCCGCGATTCTGTCGGCGGTGATCTTCAATGCGCTGATCATCATTGCGCTGATTCCCCTGGCCTTGAGAGGCGTCAAGTATCGGCCGATGAGCGCCGCCGCGCTCCTGCGTCGCAATATGCTGATCTACGGCCTGGGTGGGATCATCGCGCCGTTTATCGGCATCAAGATCATCGATGTGATCATTCACGCGATTGGATTGGCCTGACACGTTGATGGAGCGCGGACATCCTTGTCCGCATGAGCGCCGCAGGCGCGAACAGACTTGAGCGTGCTCCGCACGCTTTGCGGGCAAAGATGCCCGCGCTCCGGAGAGAGTGATTATGAAAAACTTGATTACGGCAATACTAATGACGATCGTAACGACGGTTCTTTTAGGTTTGATCTATCCGCTGGCCGTTACCGGCCTGGCGCAGATCATCTTTCCCGACAAAGCGAACGGCCAGCTGATCACAAATAATGGAGTCATCGTCGGTTCTCGTATAATCGGCCAGCCGTTCGGTGGTCCGGGTTATTTTCATTCACGGCCCAGCGCGGCCGGCGCGGCGGGTTACGATGCCGGGGCCTCGTCGGGATCCAATCTGGGGCCGACGAGCCAAAAGTTGATCGATCGCGTAAAAGGAGACGTCGAACGAATTCAGGCCGAGAACCCGCATCAACCGGTGCCCGTCGATTTGGTTACGACCTCGGGCTCGGGACTCGATCCGCACATCTCGCCCGCAGCCGCGGAATTTCAAGTCATGCGCGTGGCGCGTGAACGTGGTCTGAGCGAGAGCGAGGTGCGCCAGATCGTGACGGCCCACACTGAGGGTCGCACCCTCGGGCTGCTCGGCGAACCGCGAGTGAACGTGCTTGAATTGAACCTGGATCTCGACAACAAGAAGCCGATGCAAGCAAGGACGCCCTAAAGGAGCGCGGGCATCCCTGCCCGCAATGAGCGGTTAGCGCGAATGGTGTTGAGCTTGCTGCGGCAAGCTTTGCGGGCAAGGAAGCCCGCGCTCCGGTTAACGCGTATGGCGGAGACAACCCAATTTCCAACTCTCTCCCGCGGCGTGTGGACCCTGGCCCACTATCTCGTGGAGCGTTCTCCTGCGCCGATGCCGCAGATCGTCGGCTTGAAGGACAATGTCCTGGAAGCAGCCAGAGTCGCGGTTACCTTCCCGATTCCCCGGACCATCTACGTAGTTAATGAAGCGGGCGAGCTTCAGGGAATGATTCCGGCCGACCGTCTGGCCGCGACCGTCTTCGATCTGATTGACAGTTCCCATTCCGCAACCAGTCGCAGTCCATTTACCAAACACACAGTGGTCAAGCAGGCCTCGGCGATCACGGCTGAATCGCTGATGAGTCCGGTTACCGTAACCATCTCAGACGACAAGAACCTTTCGGAAGCGATGCGAATTCTCTACTTTTCGCAGCTCGATCAATTGCCGGTGCTGAACGAGAAGAAGGAGATCATAGGCGTAATTCGGGCGTTGGACATCATGCGTGAGTGGGTCGAAGACACCCTGGAAACTCAGTTAGGTGACGAGACCCAATCGATGCACACGACATTTACCAGTGTCGCGAGCCGGCCGCGAGACGGTCACAAGTTCACGCCTGAATCGTTGCTGGCAAAGATCAAAGAGACGGAAGGCGCGCGCTTGCGGGTTTACATCGGGGCCGCGGCGGGCGTCGGCAAGACTTTTCAAATGCTGGAAGAGGCCCACGAACTCAAGCGCCAGGGCGTGGATGTGGTGCTGGGTTTCATAGAACCTCATGGCCGCATCGAAACCGAAACTTTGGTTGAAGGATTGGAACAGGTTCCGCGCAAGCGGATGGAATATCAAGGTACTACGTTTGAAGAGTTGGACGTGGATGCGGTAATCGCGCGACGTCCTTCAATGGTGGTCATTGACGAGTTGGCCCACACCAACGTCCCCGGCTCAAAGAATCAGAAGCGCTATCAGGATGTGCTGGAAATATTGGAGGCCGGCATTTCCGTCATCACCGCGGTCAACATTCAGCACATCGAGTCGTTGAATGACGCCGTGACTCGCATCACCGGGGTCCAGGTGCGCGAAACCGTGCCCGATGCGTTCTTTCAGCGCGCAAATGAAGTGGTCGATATCGACGTGTCGGTCGATACCCTGCGCACGCGTCTGCGCCAGGGCAAGATCTATCCGATCGAAAAAATTCAGCAGGCGCTCAATAATTTCTTCCGCAAGGGAAATCTGTCTGCGCTGCGCGAGCTGGCGCTGAGACGCGTGGCCCTCGATCAAGCCAATAAAGCTCACGATTACCGGCAGCGTGAAGGATTAGAGCAGGCCGCGATTCCGGAAAAAGTGATGGTCGCCATAGCTTCACGCGGCAGCGCCAAGAGAATTCTGCGTGCCGGAGCCAGAGTCGCGGGGCGTTTGGCAACTGATTGGGTGGCAGTTTATGTGGAAACGCCGAAGGAGCAGCCGGGCCGAATCGATCCGCACGATTATGCAGCGCTCCAGGAAAACATTCGGTTTGCGAAAGAGCTGGGAGCGAGGATTGTAAAGCTGAAGGGCGCGCGCGTGGCGGACGCGCTAATTGACTATGCGCGCAAAGAGGGCATCACCCACGTGGTCTTCGGCCAGTCGGCGCGCTCCCGCTGGGACGTCATGCTGCACGGCTCGATCATCAATCGCTTCTTACGAGAGGTCCGTGATGCCAGCGTGCACGTGGTGCCGTTGGAACCGAAGGCCATAACCTCCCACAACGGTCACGCCGAAAGCCCACGTCGATAGGCTGCGTCGCCTGGTAGCGTAAACGCGGCTATTTCAAGCGGTGAATTGCGGCGAGATTTTTTTCGAAATTCTTGCGCGGCGATGGTAATACGCCCAATCTTTTCCGTCGTCTATCTGCAGGAAGCGCGAAAGGCAGCCGGTTTCCGCAGGGTCTTACCAACGGGGACGCGAATCGAAATCCATGAAAACGCGAGGCACGGTTGGGATTGTGGCCCTGGCGCTGACGCTCGGCTTAATGATACCGGTGTTGTTCTTTGTCACCCGGGGAGCCGTCAGCCAGAACCAGTTCATCGTCATTCTGGCGGGTGGGCTGGCGCTGGTTCTATGGACCATCCCCTACGCGACCCTGGTCGATCCGGCGCTCAGAAAACTTGTGGGCGCGGTCTTCGGAACCGAAATCGGCTGGGGCGGAACCAGCAACGCGCTTCATTGGGCCACATCCCAGGAGGCCGGGTGTCTCGCGAGTCTTTTCGTAGAACTGCTCGGATACTTTTTCATCATCCTGTGGTTTGTCCCCCCGGCGGCGATTGTGCTGGTCCTATGGCTTCGTCATTGAGAGTTGTCGAAAGGAAATTCGTATGGGCTCCAAATGTTTTAGACTTGCGCGTACCCGGAAGCTCGGGTTGGGCGCTTTATTGATTTCGGTATCGATCTTTTTCGGCTGCTCCTCCAATGCGAAGTCAGGCAAGCCCATTGAAGTTCATCTGCGAGGTTCGCTCAAGCAGACGTTGCCGCAAAGCGATGAAGTCCGCGCCGTCGTCTTCTCCGGCGACAGTAAAACCATCGCCACCGGAAGTCTCGGTTTTAAAGTGAAATTGTGGGACGCACAGAACGGAACCGAGAAGCTGACAAAGGAAACCAGTCCTCCGATCGCTTTCTCTGCGGACAGCAGAACGCTGGCGAGTGTGGAGGAGTCAGATAACTCGATCAAGTTGTGGGACGCGCAGAGTGGAGAGCTCAAGCAAACCCTCACGGGTCATACCGGAGAGGTTACCTGTGTTGCAATTTCGGCCGACGGTCAAACTGTAGCCAGCGGCAGCTTTGATAAGACGGTGAGACTGTGGGACGCGCGCAGTGGAGCGTCGACGCGGACACTCAATGGGCATACCGAGACGGTGCTTTCGGTGGCCATCTCAGCCGACAATAAAACCATAGCCAGCGGCAGTCGCGACAACACCATCAGATTGTGGGACGCACAGACCGGAGCTCTCAATCAGACGCTGAAGATGGATGACATAGTACTGGCAGTCGCTATCTCACCCGATGGAAACTTGATTGCCGGCGCCGGCGACAAAGTGTTGAAGGTTTGGGACGCCCGGACCGGCGCCGAAAAGCAAACTATCAACAATGAAGAGAGCTTGACCTCGGTCGCCTTTGCTCCTGATGGCAAGCTACTGGCGTGCGGGAGCTCAGACAATAACGTGCGGGTCTGGGAGGTCCAGACGGGCGCACTGAAATTCACCTTGAAGGGCCACACTGATGTAGTCGAGTCGGTGGCTTTTTCGCCGGATGGAAAGACCTTAGCCAGCGCCAGCTCCGATAAGACGGTAAAACTGTGGGAGTGAACAAGGAAAGGTTGAGATTGATTTCTTTGATGGCCCTGCCCCGAAAATCGAAAGAAAGCGGCTTGCCGCTCGCCAGTGCGGAAAGGCTTGCCTTTCCGAGAGAGCATCAAAAAATATTTCGCGGCTGCGCCTCGGCGCGCAGGCGGAGCCTGCGCAGTCATTTGAATGAAGCCTGGCGAGCGGCAAGCCGCAACCCGTGACAATGACTCTTGAGCCAAAGGTATGTTTGACGCAATCATCCTGATCCTGCTGGCGCTGGGCTTCTATCTGCTGGCGGCTGTGCCGCTTTCGCTGCCGGCCTGGTATTTCGGGCGCCGGCGCGCGCGATTCAGGTGGTGGGAACTTAGCGTCTTCCTCGTGCCTTTGGTGATCTGGCTAATCTTCTTCCTTGCTTCGACCACGAAGAGTCTCGGGAATCTGATCGAGGTGGTGATTCTGGGACTGTCGGTGCCGCTGGCCGTATTGATCCGCATAGTCGTTGGTAGGGCCGTGCCCAACGCGGTCATCGCCGGCTTGCTGCTGATTCTGTTGTGCAGCGTCGCAGTACTGCTCGGAGTCATGTACCCCAAAGTGGACTTCCAGATCTTTCACTGAATTTCCGTGGTGGTCGTTAGCAGGGGCCGAACGGATGAATCCGCCCGCAAATGTACAGGCCAGCTCAACTCGCGTCTTCTGATCGGAAGACTTCGAAACCAGGCCTCATCTCTTTCCTGTTGGCCCTGGGCTTCCCTGCCCTCATCATCGTGCTGCTGGTGATCTCAATGGTCCTCGAGGGCCGGGTGGACTTCGTAAAACAACTGGACCTGTGGATTGCCCTGCTGACGATGATCGGTGGTCCAATCGTGCACTTCACGGGTTTGGTGCTGGGAATTGTGGGCGTGTTTCAAAAGGGCCGAAAGAAGCTGCTGCCCATTTTGGGCGTCGTGCTTAACGGCATTCTATTGGCGCTGGCGGTGATCATCGTAGTGTTCTGTCTCAGTCTGATCGCCGGAGCGCTCGGCGCGGTTCGTTAGAAATTATCCCCCGGCGTGATTGATTTGAGGGGTATTGATTGACAGGGCTATGTAGATAATTATATATAGCGGTATCTATATTATGCCGCGGCCGGCGAGTGGAGCGAAGAGATGGGCAAAACTTATCTGTCCTATACGATGGCGCTGATCTTACAAGTGCTCGATCACGGCTATCGCCATGGCTTTGACATTATGACTATTACGGGGCTGGCGAGCGGCACGGTCTATCCGGCCTTGCGGCGATTGGAAGAGGCGCGCTTCGTCGTGTCCAAGTGGGAGCGCCCGGGTATAGCACAGGCTGCGCAGCGTCCCCCGCGCAAGTATTACGAAGTGACCAGGGCGGGCCAAACCGCCCTGGCGGAGGCCCGCGAACGCTTTCGGCTGCTCGCGCAGCTTGAGCCACTGGCTACTAACAAACCGGCGCGACAGAAAGGCTGAGGTGGACACGGTGCCGAAGCCAAACGGAAATGGCTCCTGGCTCTGGCTGATCACGTTCATCGGCGTGATCGTCCCGCGCCGGTTGCGTGCCGATTGGCAGCAGGAGTGGGAGGCGGAGTTGCGTTACCACGAAACGCTCCTGGCCAGGTGGGATCAACTCAACTGGCGCACCAAACTCGATTTGTTCTGGCACAGCGCCGGCGCGTTTATGGACGCGCTCTGGTTGCAACCCAGACGATGGGAGGACGAAATGATCCAGGACCTGCGCTTCGGCGTCCGAATGTTGCTCAAGCACAAAAGCTTTACCGCGATGGCTATCCTGTCGCTGGCGCTCGGCATCGGCGCGAACACGGCAATTTTTCAGTTGCTCGACGCGGTCCGCTTGCGAATGCTGCCAGTCAAAGCTCCGCAGGAATTAGCCGAAGTTCACCTGGCGGATACGAAAGGGATGCGCGGAGGGATCGGCCGCCCGACGCAGGTCACTAATCCGATTTGGGAACAGATCAGGGATCGGCAGGAAGCCTTCTCAGGCATCTTCGCGTGGGGCACGACCACCGTCAACCTGGCGCCGGGCGGCGAGGTGCGCTCCGCTCGGATGCTTTATGTTAGCGGCGATTTTTTTAATGCGCTGGGTGTGCTGCCGGCAAAGGGCCGCGTCTTTGCGAACTCCGACGACCAACGTGGCTGCGGCGCGCCGGGGCTCATCATCAGCCACGAATTCTGGCAGCGGGAGTACGGCGGCGACGCGAACGTCATAGGGCGCAAGCTAACGCTCGCCGATCACTCACTCGAAATCATCGGCGTCACGCCCGCCAACTTTTTTGGCATGGAGGTTGGGCGATCTTTCGATCTCTCGCTGCCGATCTGCGCCGTCCCGATCGTGCGCGGCAATGACAGACTTCTTTCCGGCATAATCTGGTGGTTGACGGTCACCGGGCGTCTGAAACCGGGATGGTCTGTGGAACAGGCGGGCAATCAACTGCAGGGGATCTCGCCAGGCCTTTTTGAATCGGCATTACCCGCAAATTATCCACCGGCCAGCGTGAAGGATTACCTGGGATCCAGGTTGATCGCCGTCCCTGCCGGGTCAGGTCTTTCTGAGTTGCGTGAAAAATACGAGCAGCCACTCTGGCTGTTGTTGGCGATTGCCGGGTTGGTCCTGCTGATTGCCTGCGCCAACCTGGCCAATTTGCTGCTGGCGCGAGCGAGCGCGCGAGCACGCGAGATTGCTGTGCGGCAAGCGCTGGGGGCCTCGCGCCGGCGGCTTATTCGCCAGTTGTTGGTTGAGAGTCTGCTGCTGGCCGCGTTGGGCGCAGCACTTGGCGCCGGGCTGGCAAAGTTGCTGAGCCGGTTCCTGGTAGTGTTCCTCAGCACAAGCGCTGACCCAGTCTTTCTGGATCTCACCCTGGATTGGCGCGTCCTCGGCTTTACCGCAGGGTTGGCGGTCCTGACTTGTATGCTCTTCGGTCTAACGCCGGCAATTCGCGTGACACGAAGGGAACCGGGCGCGGTGATGAAGGCCGGTGGGCGTGGGCTGACCGCTAGCCGTGAACGATTCAGCTTGCGGCGGGCGCTAGTGGTCGCCCAGGTGGCGCTCTCGCTAATCCTGGTGGCGAGTGCCTTGTTGTTCGCGCGTAGCCTGAACAATCTGCGCACAGTCGATACCGGTTTTCATCAAGAGGGAGTCCTAATCGCCCGTGCAGATTTTGAGCGACTAAATCTTGCGCCCGAACGCTACCCGGCTTTCAAAGATGAGTTGCTCGACCGCATCCGCGCGATTCC
>Ga0126369_10001503_pt1 | contig 16186 bp, 15 predicted proteins | sample PanSoiMetaPlot_1_FD_109646 | JGI IMG/M metagenome (GOLD analysis project Ga0126369, IMG submission 109646) | Tropical forest soil microbial communities from Panama - MetaG Plot_1 | ecosystem: Environmental > Terrestrial > Soil > Tropical forest > Bulk soil | place: Panama | collected 2016-02-17 | reverse complement strand
TAGTCCATCGCGTTATATAACTATTCGCTTGTTCGCCGGTCATGGTGTTGTAGTTTTGCGCGTACTCCTTGATTTAGTGCATAGCGTGTATCATAGATCTTCGAGTGGTCGACGACGTATCGATCGTACACCGGCCAGAATTTGACAGCTTCGTCCTCGGTTAATGGCAGATTAGCAGCGACTATCTTCTTTCTTTCGGAGCGAATGTCTTGGCGCATGAGTTGGACGGTGTCATCGGTTACCTGGTCGGCGGACACTTTGGTTTTGGACGCAGCTTGTTGCGCGTAAGTCATGCCGGTGGAAAATGCGGCAACCAAGGACAGGCACACAACTGCACCGATATTTTTTCTCAATGTTAGCTCCTCCTCATTTAGATGGCATTTGGCAAAACTAGGGCAACAGCGCGTGAGCCTGAACTGTCAAAAGTTACAGTACTAATCGGCGGCGACGTCTCTTTTTCACCGACTGCGATACTTCGCACTTGTGCCGATCAAAGCGACAAGGACCATGGGCCACATTTCCGGCAAAATATCATATGACTTGCCGCACATCATAGTTTCCCGTTTCTTACGAGTTGGTTGACTGAGCTCGCAGCGTAGGCCGTACAGTGCTGTTAAGTCCCCGCTATGGCCTTGTTCTGCAGCACGCGCACGACTACCCTACGGCTCTCTGCTTGTGCCTCGGCGCCTGTGTCGTTATTGACCGGGCGCGACTCTCCCATTGCGCCCGGCGCCAGGATTCGCGTAAGTGGCACGTTACCCTTTTGCAGCAGTATATTTGTGACATTGTTCGCCCGCTCTTCGCTGAGTTCCTGGTTGACCTCCGTACTCCCGGTGGACGACGCATATCCCGTCACTTCGATCACGTAGCCCTCCACATCTTTCGCCTTGCTGGCCAGTTCCAATAGCGGGGCTTCGTATTTCGGATCGACTTTCACTTTTCCATTCTCGAAGTACACCGTCGTCTCGTCCAAAATGTAGTAGTCGTCCATATCGCCAAAGCGTGCAGCCGCCGCCTCGATCTTGGCCTTGTGCGTAGCCAGCTGTTCCTGCTGGAGCTGCAACTGCTCATTCTGTTGCTTCAATGCGGCCGCCTGCTTCTGCAATTCGGCCTTGTGAGCTTCCGTCTCCTGGCGGTGCTGACGGTTAGCTGCTTCCGCAAGTTGCGCCTTCTCCAGGTCATCCCCGCTGAACGACACCGACGTCGCTACCAGTTTTCGGTTTTCGTTATACGTTCCTTCCACCTTGACCTTGAGTCCCGGAATCAGCGCTGCCATCGACTTGTCCGTCCGTCGCGCCTTGAACAACCCTCCTGTCTGCGACACCTTCGTGTTGTCATCCAGCAGAAACGCCAGCTCTGCCCCCTGCACGTACTCCACGATGATCTCGCTGCCGCTTCTTCCAACGATGACGCCTTCCACCTTCGCAGTTTCCGCTAGGGTTGCCGTTCCCAATAGGACGATAAGCACAAACACGATAAGCAGCGAAGCAAAGTTCTTTGAAATTGATGGATTCATACTCTTTTCCCCTTCCGCAAACTGGCTGTGACTCGGACAGATTATCCCGGTCCTGCCGACGTTCATGTAACGGCGGTGGATGAGTCTAGGCATTGTTGTTCAACGTTATACTGCAAGAATTAACAGCTGTCGGAAAAACTCAAAGATCGCCGCGTGCGAGGATGCTAAGACCTGGAACTGCTAGATACGAGCGATTACGACCGATCAGTTGTGGTCTAGCGTTTATCCGTCAATCTGAGCGTTGTGAGTCTGTCCGAATGTACCGCAACCGGATCGTTTTTGTGAACTCCGTTGGGTCGAGCTTGCCCATGGCAACCCAAAAACTGATCACTCCTTGCACCTCTACTGTGATATATCCACGCTTCTGTCCCCAGGGTTCTTGGCCCTGTTGGAACTGCCTGGGAGTTTGACAACCCAGCCTATTTCACTGTTAAGAAGGCCAACGCTGGATTGCGCAGTGAAAAAATCACAAGTCCTTGACATCCTGGTGACAAATGCACCGGCCTCGCTCACTAACGTGTTTCCGTTGTCTGGAGACGGCACGAATGTCCAAGAAAGTTGTCTCCTTTTTCCTTTCTTGCGGGTTCGGAAGTCACCGCCCCGCTCGGGATTCTGACGATGGTCACACCGTTGCGTGCTGTAGAGGCAAAGAGGCTTGAACCGCCGTGGGAGAGGTAGCCTTCGTATGAAGCGTAAGGTCGTTCTTTTCTATCCGCCGTACGACGGACCCCCGCTGGGGGCTCCGCTTTGCTTGTTGAGTCTTGCTGCTCCTTTGCGGAACGCAGGCTTTGAAGTTGCCCTGATAGACGCGGCGATCGAGCGCGACTGGTTAAGCGCTGTATTGCGCGAAGTGCGAGACGCGTTGTGTTTTGGAATTTCTGTGCTCACAGGGCCGATGATTCGGGGAGCGGTGCGTGCTGCCAAGGCCGTAAAGATGGAAGCTCCAGAGGTCCCGATAATTTTTGGCGGATGGCATCCCAGTCTTTTGCCCGGACAGACTCTTCGCGAGAAGTGCGTGGATGCGGTTGTCCGGGGCCAAGGAGAACTCACTTTACTGGAAGTTGCGAGAAACCTTGCGGCGGGCAAGCCCATTCATGGATTGCCCGGCCTGTCGTCGGCACCCAACGGTCTGCCGCAGCATGGGCCGGAGCGCCCCGTCGCCCGGCTCGATGACCTGCCGACTCCGGCCTTTGAACTAACCGACTTCGATGCGTATGAACGTATCTCCGGCGAGCGAAAGTTGGCCTACCCAACCAGCGTGGGCTGTCCATACGCCTGTAATTATTGTACTGACATGGTTTTTTACAAACGGCGCTTCAATGCGTTGGAGCCGGAGCGCGTGGTGAACGAAGTAACGGAGCTCGTGGCGAGGTACCGGATTACCGAAGTGGCCATGCTGGACTCCAACCTGCCCGTGGATTGGCGGCGGGCGCGGGAAATTGCGCGAGGATTTCTGCAGTCAGGGATCAAGTTCCGTTGGACGTTTCAGGCGTCCACCGATTTTCTGTGCCGAATGAGCGATGAAGACGTTCAATTGCTGGGAGAGAGCGGCGTTACGCATATGGGCTTCGGCACGGAATCCACCTCCAGCGATGTGCTCAAACTGATGAACAAACGGCACCAGCGGGTGGACGAAATGTACGAAACCGCCCGCAAAGCAGCAATCGGAAACATTCACGTCACATTCAACCTAATATTCGGATACCCTGGCGAAACCGAAGCGGATCGTTTGGAGACGCTTCGCACAATGAGCGATATTGCCTCTCAGTTCTGGAACGTGAGTTTCTCGCCAAATATTTTTACGCCGTACCCCGGTATTCCTATCTGGCCGCAACTGCGGGAATTGGGCGTGCGAGAGCCGGAGTCCCTGGAAGAGTGGGCGGAACTTCCCCTCGGGAAAAACATCCTTCCCTGGTTGCAGGGAAAAGAGCTGGAACGCCTCTGGCGGATGCTCGAATTCTTCTTGCTCAACAATCAACTCCGTAAAGTGACAAGAAATCATCCGCGCTTGCGCGAAGGAGTGCGGCGGGCGTTGGCTGCGCCGCTGCGGTGGCGATTGCGGACAAACCGCTATTCCTTTCCGTGGGAGCTCTGGGTTGGGCGGCAGTTGGAAAGAATTGTGACGCGCCGGTCTCTCGTTACAGGGCATCCGCTTAGCCGAGAAGGCGCAGTCTCCTGACGCGTTCCCGAACCATTTGATCTAGGTCCATACGCTTGACGGCTAGGAGCGTCAGGCACACCGGTGAGTCCGTGAGTCCTATCACGTTACAGCTGTAATCTAAAATTGACTCTGAACTTGTGGCAAGGTCTCGTGGGAAGCCGGTCCAAACAAAAACTGGGGGAATGGTCCGCGGGTGGGTTCCAGGCACGCGATTCCATACGTCGTTGAATCTGCGGCTGCGGAATAGGCGTTCGCAATGAGTCGGCGACCTGGAAGGCTTCGGTCTAGCATGTACTCAGGCGATTTCCCTTTGATCGGAATCCCGGACGCCTAGCGACCTCGTATCGGTCTTCGCTACGAGCAAGCGGGCCTGCAGATTAAGCACGTAGTACATTCCCGGCCGGTGCGCGGCAATCTCGTACATGCGGTCCCTGGCTGCATCTAGTCCTTCAATGCACTCTAACCACAGGACATCGTTTTTGCTGCCCGAACTTTCGAAGATATCAAAGGTGTACATAGTGACCTCAACTTTCGAGGGCTGGGTCGTCGGCGGTGCAACTTTCATCCTTGTACAGCCAGTGCAATCTAACCTCCATGAAGACCTACACACACTCACCGGCCGCCTCTCCGCATTTCACTGTATTGCCGAAATCTGTCAGCGTGGCTCAAAGTACGGCGAGTCGCAGCGGTAAAGTCCGCTGCGCCGCATGGCGGGATGGTGAGCCTCTGAACGTCCCGCCTTGCCCCGAAGTTGATCTCGTGGGTGCTTTCGGGCGGAAGGCACCTTCGTGCGCCTGACCCGCTGTAATGGGGGGACACTGTTGCAGCGGGTCGGGTGCGATAAACCGCCATTGTCAACTCGATTTTGGCGGCTCCCCGCAATTTGTATCCGTCAGAGCCACAACCTGGCGCTCCTTTACATTAAGTACAAAATACATCCCTGGTTGGTGAGCCGCGATTTCATGCATGCGGTCGATGGCTGCATCAAGTCCGTTAACGCATTCCAACCATTCGAGGTCGTCGTAGCTTGAACCTCGGAAGATATCAAACTTCCACATCACGCCCTCGATTCTGAGGACCGGACTACGTCGGACATGAATTATTCGCAATTCGCTCTCCAGAAATGTATGGCTTTCGCTGTATGGAAAGAACTGCCGGTAATCGAGTAACTAAGGGCGCCGATCTACAGTACGGGGGAGGCGGGCACTAGTGCAGGCGTAAGCCCTGCTTTGCGGGCTCAAGCCCATGAATACTGATCCTTGCGCTTGGCTAATTAAACAGCCGCATTTGAATCGTGACTCAAGGAGATTGCGAGTAACCAGTAACCACTCTCTATTGGAAGGTCCTTCACCTAGACGTGGAGCTCAGCTGAGGCTGCTTCTGGCATCTGATGCCGCCTGCGCACGATATCCACCGCTTCGCGCCGTGTCCCAGCATCCACGAGCTTCAGTATCCGATGGATGTGGTTTCTAACTGTGAATTCCGAGAGATTCAACCGAGCGGCAATCTCTTTGTTGGTCAGACCCCGCGCCACAAGGTCTACTAATTGTTGCTGGCGTATTGTCAATCTAGGATGAGCCGGCGATTGAATCGTTTCTCCGCGGGACAAACGGCCAACCCAATCAAAGAGTGCGGAGCAAAGCTTGCTGGGACAGACGGCTTCTCCCCGAAAGGAGGCACGAATTCCGGCTATTACGTCGGTGGCAGAAGCATCCTTCAAGAGATATCCCGATACACCAGCCTTGACTGCCTCCAGGAAATGTGACTCATCATCTTCCATACCGACCAGAAGAACCCGAATGTTCGAACTGCTGTGCTCCTTGTTCGCCCACTTCCCAGAAAGCCATTTAAGGTCAAGAAAATCGAATATTAGAACATCGCACCGCGGTTCCTGAAGTTCACCCAGCTGAAGATCATTACGTCCAGATTCCCCCACCACCTGGAGATCGGGGCGTTTGCGGCACAGCCGGCCCAAAGCCTCCCGCAGCAGGCGATTTTCAATCAGCAGGAATACCCTAATCATGGGCTCTAGTATCGGTCCGTTCAACAAAACACCTGAGATGTGGATACAGACATACGACTGGCGTTCATAAGTCCGCAGCCTTGAGAAATTTTGACCCGAAATGCGTTTCACAGGTTGTCATAAGTCTCTCAAAAATTGCCCCTCCAGCTTTGAGTGCGCTGTCACTTCAAGATTCCAAGCCGCCACAAACAGGATTCGCAACCGCTGATTTCGGCCGCCGAGCTTCGCAGTTCAGGGGGCTCACAAGTCCGATCCATCCTACTTACATCCGTTATGTGCTTTTCCCCAGGGCCATGCTACGGCCTCGTTTACTGTGAGCATCAACGGCCAAGGAAGTCTTCAGCTCCTGTTCAGTGCATTTTTTCAGTCGCCACGATTGATAAAAGCCGTGGATTGAGCAGAAAGCGAGACTGTCAGACCATTTCTCGTCATGAACTGTTCGTCCTAAGAAAAAGCTGTGGCTTCCAATGGCACGAACGGTCTTGATTTCCACTTCTCTGACGCGAAGGGAGAAAGCGGGGACCGGAATCTTAAAGGTTGTCGACATTTTAATTGGGCAAGGCAATAGGTCCCAATCAAACGACTGTTTGGAATGATTGTGCGCGAGTTGATAGGCCACAGCGCCCTCTGACAGCGGCATGCCACTGAGAGCTACCCGTCCCTTGTCCCGAACCAGACCGCCGGCGACTCGTTCCGTCCGCAAAGCGAGACCGACGTAGCCATCACCCAGATCGCCCAGCAGATTCATGGGGAAAATATTCCCTTCTTCCTTACTACCCACGCTTACCAAGACTACTGGATGAGGACGTATGAACTCCACCATCATTGCGCGACGTTCGAGGAACGACAGATACACTCCGTTCGTGTTGTCTTTTCTCCATTGTCTGTAAGCGAAAAGCAGATAGTGAGCTGCCAGTTGGGTTTTAGGGAGGCAATAGTTTGTCGAACTGGTAGGTTGGAAGAATATAAATTCTGATTCTCCGGCTGAAAACTCAGCAACCTGCTTGAGTTGGATCTCGCCTAAAATCTGCTGCTCGGCTCGCCGGCAAAACCTCAGAGACAAACGGTGTATATTGTTGCAGCTAAAACCTTTGTCGATCCCTATACAAAAGGTCAGTGGTGCACCACAAGCCACCGAATAGCGATAGGTTACATCAATCGGTGTATCCGGCCCGTGAAGCCATACGGCAACTTCAGTCTGCGGGTCAGCGAAGCCCAAGGTGAATTCTTGAGGAAGTAACAACCCGAAAATACGGCTCTTAATTGCCCTGTACATCAGACCCGGAAACTAACAATTCCTGCTCGCCCAGGTGTCACCAAACTGTATGGCGTTTGTCAAAAGATTGCTGGCAAAAGAATCTTACCAACCAGCAAAGAATACCGTTAGTGTAAGCTTTGCTATGGCTCCGATGTTTGGTTCATTCTCCTTCGGCGGACGTGGAAAAGCAGTTAGTCGTTCGTCTTCTGTGACTGGCGACCTCTGCAAGCCGGAACCGAGGGAATCGAAGCAGCGACCAAAGCCGGCAAAAATGGCGACCGAGATGTGGGTCCTCGTCAGACCATTGCGCGGGCTTCTCGCTGGGAGTCTCCTGCTATTGGCTGTGAACCGTCTCTGTAGTTTCGCCATTCCGATCTCTTCTCGTTATTTGATCAACGAAGTGATGTACAAGCATGAACTGGACAAGTTACCCTTCATTTTAGGGGCTGTAATCGGTTCGACTTTGGTTCAAGGCGTGACGACGGATGTCCTTTTCCGGCAGCTTTCCAACGCCGGGCTTCGTTTCATTACAGAACTACGTATAAGAGTGCAGCAGCACGTCGGCCGTCTGCCCATCTCCTTCTATGACGCAAACCAAACGGGTGCCATCGTTGCCCGCATCATGACGGACGTAGAAGGGATTCGCAATATCATCGGTCCTGGTCTCCTAGATTTCGTTGGTGGACTCTTCACCGCTCTCATCGCACTTGTGATTCTGATTCGAATCAGTGCTGCGATGACGATTCTTACGCTCGGTATCTTGGCTGTTTCCAGTTTGTTTCTGAGAAAAGTGTTTCGGGTTTTACGCCCTATCGTCCGCGAGCGTTCACGGATCAATGCCGAAGTATCGGGCCGTCTCACCGAATCGGTGGCCGGCGTGCGAGTCGTTAAAGGCTACCAAGCAGAAGAGAACGAAGCCCGCGTGTTTGCTGAAGGCGCCACCCGCCTTCGGGACAACATGGCCAGCTCAGTTGCCGCCCAATCCTTTCTTTCGTTTTGTTCCATTATGATTCTCGGATTGACTGTGGCTTTGATCATGTACTTAGGCGTGCATGAAGTCACCGCCCATCGCCTGGATATCGGTGGATACGTGGAATTCACTTTGCTGCTCGTTTTTATGGCTGCTCCGGTTGCACTGCTGGTTAGCGTCGGTACGCAGCTTACCGAGGCGTTTGCCGGTCTTGAGCGAACTTCGGAACTGTTGAACGAACTGCAGGAGGATACCGAACCGACGCGCACCGAGCTGATCGGGCCGATCGTCGGCAGTGTTGATTTTGAGGATGTGGTGTTCGCCTATCGGCCTGGCCAGCCTGTTCTGCATGGCATCAACTTCAATTGCAAACCCGGGACCGTTACGGCCCTCGTTGGCTCTTCCGGCTCAGGCAAGTCGACGATAATCTCTCTTATTTGTGGTTTTCACAACGCAGCTGGGGGGCGGGTCCTGATTGATGGCATAGACCTCAGCCGTGTGCGCCTGGGCAGCTTCCGGCAGCAACTCGGAGTTGTGTTCCAAGAGCCTTTTTTGTTCGACGGCTCGATCCGCGAGAATGTTTGCTTCAGCCGTCCGCGAGCCTCGCGAGAGTTGTTCCTTCGGGCTTGCCGCATCGCCCGAGTTGACGAGTTTGCAGAAAGGTTCCCGGAGAAATACGAAACAATAGTCGGAGAACGCGGCGTAAAGCTCTCCGGTGGCCAACGACAAAGGATTTCGATAGCCCGGGCCATCCTTGCGGATCCACGCATCCTCATTCTTGATGAAGCTACCAACTCGCTGGACTCTGAGTCGGAAGCCATGATCCAGAGTGGCCTTGCCCATCTCATGGAGGGACGCACAACGTTCGTGATCGCCCATCGCCTCTCCACGATTCGACGAGCAGATCAAATCCTTGTGGTTGATGACGGGAGGATCGTGGAGCGAGGCTCCCACGGGTTCCTTTACGATCTGCGCGGGCGCTATTACCAGTTTTATATCAGGCAGCATGAGCTTGAAAGCAACTTGTTTCTGGCTCCCGGCGAAGGCGACAGGTTCGCTTGAAAGGCCCAACCGGATTCATCTCCGGATGCTCCATCAACGCTCGAGGGGATTTGACAATCTTTTGACAAGCTCCAGAGCCGTTTTTCTGACAGACTGAGGACGGCCGCGGGGCTCAAACACAATGCACATCTCACCGATTCGGGCCGCCAAGATCGCGACATCTTACGCTGCCACGCGTTTCAACATGTGGAAATTTGCAGGTTATTCTGACCGGCGTTTTCGAGACGACGTTCGGTATAACCTTCAAGCGGTTACCGACGGATTCTTGCCCCGTATCGGTGATTCTGGTGACGATTCCGAATTGCTGGGCAGGATATGTGAAGCCTTTAGCCGGGCTGCGCAGCAAGAGAAATCTGTGCCAGCGGTCTATCAGCCCAAGCCGTGGTGGCAACAAGCAAGGCAAGGAAGCTTGAGACCGGTAATCGAAGCGCTGCTTACGCGAAATATCGGCGCTCTGCGTAAAATGTACCAGAATTTCTACCGTGATCCCTGCTCTGCAGGTTTATTGGGTCCACCGAATGGAATGCGGAACGCCTATTTTGGCAGGGAAATAAAGGACGTATACAGGCGCTTTTACTTAGGTCATGTCCTTTGCCGGCTAGACTATTGGAAGGAGCAGACCGAGGGCCGGTTTGCGGTCCAAGATCTGGCTGGTCCCGGGATCGGGAATCCATTCGGGGTAGTGGTTGAAGGAACCCACATTGGAGTAGGCGCTGAATATTCTCATTACTGTGCACACCGCGTTGACGGCTTGCTCGGCCCGGAGGAGAAATCCACAGTTGCGGAGATCGAAGGTGGGTTCGGCGGAATGGCCTACTATCTGCTCCGCAAGAGGCCGCAATTGGTCTACGTGGACTTCGATGCTCCAGAAAGGATTGCTCTGACGGCCTACTATCTTTTGAAGGCTTTCCCAACATTGAGGGTTTTGCTTTACGGAGAAGGAGACTTAACAGCTGCGACACTAGCCCGAACTGATGTTGCTCTTATGCCGATCTTCAGCTTGCCGGACATGGCCGCTGGCAGCGTCGATATGACCTTTAGCTCTCATTCGATATCAAAGGCCGGATTTGAGACGATCGCTGAGTACTTGCGTCACATTGACCGAATGACCCGCCGTTTGTTTTTCTGCATAACTGATCAGGGTGCATCCGACTTGATCTCTGATTTGGTTGGCCGGAAATTCAGTTCATTCGCATTGACAGAGACACGCTTGTCTGGCTGGCTCAGCCACAAGGTTTCGGGCGCCGGCGTGGGTGGTGCGCGCCGTCTCGCAGAATCCGTGCTAGTTGAACAGCTTTACAGACGACTAGAAGTTTGAATGCGCACATAATCGGCATCGGGTTGACATCATGGTGAGTCAGCGATTTCGGCGGATCATAAAGAAGGTAGTATTCGGGGATACTCTTCTTGCGCAAGAGTTTTTCATAGGTTTGCCGGAGCCTCAGACAGAGATTTCGGTATGGCTGCACGGCCTGGGTGCTCCCCTCGATGTGACTCAACGCCATTCCATGGTTTGCGCCGCACCGTTTACCATCTGCGTCGCTTTCGACAAAAGCGCCAACACTGGGCAAGCACGCTGGGATCGCGTGACGCTCAGGTTTTGTGAGCGAGCCGGCGAACGAAAGGTATTAGGCGAGATCGGGCTCAAATTGGTCACCAGCCTTTCAGCCGTTGACTTCGAGCTCTGTTTTTCCGAAGCCCGAAGTTCGGCAAACCATTGTCTGCCAACGATGCGCTTGTATGCTCACTACCTTCTACACGCATATTGGGGACGACGAATGTCGGGTACCTCCGGTATGAGAATGTCTCTCTTGGAACAAAGAGCCGCTATGGTGAACTTTATACGGCCACACCCTGTGGTGCTGGTCAGTCTGTCCGGGGAGCGGCACGGAAATATTTTCCCCATGAATATCATGGGCGATCTTGGTCATGGTTACTTTGCGTTTGCGTTAAGGGATTCTCGAAGAGCTGCCCATCTTGTGGAAGACTGTGGCCGCATCGCGTTGAGTAACCTACCCATGTCCCATGCGGCACTGGCATATCAGCTGGCCGTGAACCATACCAAAGAATACATTGAGTGGGACCAACTCCCGTTCGCAACAAGGGCGTCCGCAAACTTCAGGATTCCGGTTCCTGTTTTCGCCCCAAGAGTGAGGGAGATGGAAGTGAGCAAAGTACACAAGATCGGGAGCCACACATTTTTTATGGCCCGCACCGTCAGTGACGAGACTTATTCTGCCGCTCCTGTGTTATGTGCGGTTCATGGATTTTATCAGGCATGGCGGCTAAAAGGCCGTAGCGGGGAATTGCAGACTTCTATCACGGAAAACGCACGCAGCAAAAAGGGAATTTACCGCCCGGAGGCGGATTCTGTCTCTTCCGGCGATGCAAACAGAACCCACGCAAGGGCACCGCTCTGATCGGCAAACCGCATTCTGTTTCTTTAGTTGACTGTCATTTGCGATCATTCACGTCGGGAGATTTGGTATAGGAGCTCTACTTCGACATCACTGAGCGTTTTTTGTCTGTTCCATTGCAAGGTACGTCTGTCAATTAGCGTAAGTGCAGGATAACTTCTCCGGATCATTTCTTCGAGTGGATTACTGTCAGTGCCGCGTCCTACATACAGGAAAAACGTGGTTGTAGTTCTGACAATTTGGTCCAAGTATTCGGCCATGGCGGGAGGTGCCAGACTGGAGATAGCGTGGGAGCTGAAGGTCAAGTCAACGCTCTTGGTCGGAAGACTGCCAAGCTCAAATACTGGCAACAAGGCAGCATTACAGCCGGTGAAAGACTCGCTGATCAGCCTGTATTCCCCGTAAAGCAGAAACTTCAGATGAGGAAACGATTTAATAAGGTAATAGGAAGCAAGCGCGCTACTTTCCGACACGTCGAAGTTGTAATACGAAGTCCGAGGACGATCCCGAAGAAGATAATACGCGAGACCTCCGAAACCGCCGCCGATTTCAGAGATCGCCGCGTTATGTGAAGGAAGCAGTTCGACAACGCGTTGGGCAGAATAGTGCTGAGATTCCGTTCCCGATCGTACTAGAGTACCTTCCAATGAAACGCCGAAGGGATTACCCACGTCGGGGCCGGCTAGATCGCGCAGATCAAAGCGATTGCCGGTCTGTTCTTTCCAATGGTCAATCCGGTGCAACGCATCGCTCAGGAAAAATCGACCGGCGCGGGCCTCAAACGGGTGGCCCCAATACGCCTTCTTCATTTTGAAAGGTACGCCAATCAGGCCTGCACTACAGGGATCGCGAAAGAAATTCCGATACATGTTACCCAGAGCAACCAGATCCCGTGAAGCGAGGGCGCGCCGCACGGGTTCGAGGCTGGCCTGCCGCACTTGCCTCCACCACCTTGTCGGTTCGTACGCTCGCTTCGCAAGGATCTCTCCCTCAATGGTGCTTAGATAGGCCCGGCAGATTCTCAGCAAAATAGCAGTATCGTCGGCATCACTCGGATGCGGCAGAAAACCGTCCTGGACGACGCGAAGGTTGTAACGAACATCCTCCTTGAAGCGAGCGTCACCGCGTGCGGTGAGGATTGCCATCTCCAGATAAGCAGTGAATAGCTCTGTTGCCGCGGCGAGCGTGCGCAGAGGGTGACGAAAATGCTTAACCTTCAACATCGACGTTTGACGTATGAAGACCGGAAGCGGTGCAAATACTGGCCCGCGACGACTCTGGCTTAGGGGTTCAAATAGTGAAGTATAGCTTCTGCATCCTTTTGGCTGATAGACGCTCGCACGCGCATGTGGCGAATGACTGTTCCAGCGATGCGTGGTGAGAGGCTTTCCGGTGCGTTGTGGCAGCGGGAGCAGTTCTGTTGAAACTTCTTTTCGCCCTCGTCCTGTTGATTATCGGCATTCGCATTTTTCTTTTGTCCGTTGGACTGCTGGGCGTTCGCGTCACTTGTTTGCGCGATCGCCAGGAAGATCGCTAGAACTGTCGAACCAAAAAATCCCAGCAGCCAGCTTCTTGTTCTCATGATTTTCCCTTCCACGCAGGGAACAGGAAACGGTATACGACGCCGGTCCGCCAGGTGTTGAGATCGCCAACCGGAGTGAATTGCCGCCCGTAACTCGTTAGGATCCTTATCTCGTGTGGCAAACGATAGTTCAGTCCAAATTCGACCTGGTTTGTGTCAACAGAGGGTAGGCCGTCAGTTGGGTCAGGACTGTTGCGAAAAAACTGTTGCCAACGAAAAACGGGCTCTATTCTTCCGATTAGACTCTCGGGCCCCCCGAAATGAGAGAGCCGGTAGTCCGTCTCGATCCAGTACCCCGCTGCGTGTGCGCTGTGAGCGTACTCGGTCCGGACGCGGAGTGGCGTGTCGATGGGTTGCCACCACAGGTGCACCCCGTATGAGTTCGTCTCGGTTTCGCCGAGCGACCGTGTATAGGAAGTTCCAACCTCCAATCCCTTCTTCGGGAAATAAACCCCAACTCTTCCTCCCGTGGCGCGGGTCGCTTGGAACTGCTCATTGGTGCTGTTGCAAGAGAAGTACGCCGCGTAATCTATGGAGTAATTTTGCGTAGAAAAAGCCGAGCCACGAACCATGAAACCGCTGCTGCTGCCAGTACCGATGCCAATCGGAAAGATGAGGGGGCTATCTTGGAAATTACCGATCCAAATGGCGGAAAGTCGCTCATTGTAAGTACCAAAAGGAGTCAAAAAGTAACCTGCCGAAATGGTGAGGTGGGGCGTGGCCAGGTAGTCCAGTTGCAGGTAGGAAAGACCTGTAAAATGGGACGTGTCATAGCCTGACTTCGTGGGAGAAAAATCCTCCAGCAGATTGGCGCGAGACTCGATCAAAAAGGACTTACCGAGAGGCGCTGCCAGAACCGGCGATGTCGTAAGTACATAGCTTGTGTTGCCCCCATCGGTCCTGGTGAAGAACGCCATACCGCCAGAGAGTAGAGGCGTTTCTTGAGACGCTGCTTCAGCCGCAGAACCAAGCATGCATACTATGAACAGGAACGTCCGCAAAAGCCCGGTGAGTCGATAAGGCATCCAACTGACACGAGAAAAAAGACTCATGTTTGTCAGCATAAGGGCGGCATCAGCGTCTGGATGTCATGGGCTCGCACTCAAATTGTTAGTTAATTGTCACATTGCCGGCGCAGAAGGTGTGGGGACACGAACTGCGGCCGCCCAAACGAGCGCCCGCACTGGAAGAATTTGCAGAATCGTGACGTAGGAGAGACCGGCGTATGACACACAAAATGGAGGCGATTCCTATGATTCAAAACGGGGACAGGAGTCATTAGAGAAGAAAGCCAATGGTGAACCAAATGCAGCAAAGATTCATCCACGCGGGTTTACTGGGAATTCTGATTTCATTGGGGACTGCGGTCGAAGGACTGGAGCGACCGGAGGTTCAGAAGATCGAGATCACCGCAAGCAAGTTCTCTTTTTCACCGAATGAAATCACGGTGAAAAAAGGCCAGCAGGTCGAACTTGAAATTCATTCCAACGATGCTAATCACGGTTTAGCGATTCAGGAGCTCGGTATCCGAACCGAAGTTCCCAAGGGACAAACGGGGACAGTGACTTTCCATGCTGAGGAGGTCGGGACCTTCGAAGGAAAGTGCGCTCATTTTTGTGGAAAGGGGCACGGCTCGATGAAGTTGGCCGTGCACGTCGTCGAATGAGCCCGGGGCATCAGAAAAAGACCACGGTGCTGCTTGTCCTGGTATTTCTCGGAGCAGGCTGCAAAGCTACGCCTCCGCCGAAATGGGAAAACTCTTTCATGACTTTCGTGAAACACAATGTATCGGTCGGGGGCAAGGATGCAACGAATCCGCTGGCCGAAACCAGGGACAATATTGCCTTCGGCCAGGAAAACTTCAATCACTATTGCGTGGTATGCCATGGACTGGATGGCCAGAACAGCGGGGTCCCTTTTGCCGATGCGATGTCTCCGCCGGTTCCCATGCTTACGTCAAAGGAAGTGCAATCCTACGCCGACGGACAGCTAAAGTGGGTGATCGACAACGGAATCAAGCCATCCGGGATGCCCGGGGCCAAGGGGATTTTAACGGACATGGAAATCTGGTCTATTGTCGTTTATCTCCGTCACCTGCCTGCCGCAGGCAGTCTGGGCGACCCACTAGCGTACGCCGAGGATCCCTGTGACAAATCGCATGCGGAGGAACGACCAGGGTCCCGATAGTGCAGAGAGCAAACACAGCGATTGCACACGGGGTTAGAGGCGATGTCCAGTCCATCGCGAAAGGCCAGCGCTTGTTCGCTGTTTAGAACTTGCGTCAAGTTGTCGGTCTGCAGAGTTCCAATCGGCTTATGAAAGAAACAGGGACGTACGGTCCCGTCCGTCTCGACCACGGCAGATACCCAGGGAGCGTTGCACATAGGAGATCTCGGTTGTTCGAGGCCCAAGTGCGAGCGAAAGTGCTGAACAATGCGCCGGAGCTTTTCGGCGGACTCCGAGATGTATCCTGTCTCAATTTCGACGCGGAATTCAGCAAGCAGCGCTTCCACTTCGGCAGTCAAGGCGTGCACCTCTTCGAAAGAAAGGCCGATTTGAGCTTGCCGATCTTCGGGCCACGGAGTCGCACGGTTGAAAGCTTCCGAAGTGAGATCTGCCGCGAGAAATGAAATACCGTCGAGTCCTAAGGCTTTCGCGGTGCTTACGGCCTCTCGCAGGTTCCTGTGATTGGCTTTCTGGATGGTGGTCCGCGCGGTAATCCGCATGTCCGGACGTTTTTGTCTTATCGCGGTGATGCCGGTCTGCATGGTATGGAATGCGCGTTGGACCTGGCGCACCTGGTCGTGAATGGCCGGGGGGCCGTCGAGCGAAACAATGATGTCATCGAATGAGTCGACTACCTGCTGTGCTTGGCGCTCGAGCAGCAGGCCTGTAGTCAAAACAGTCAGGCGAATTTCTTCGGAGCGGAGCAGGGAGCAGAACGCGGGCAGTTCAGGGTTCATTAGGGGTTCGCCACCGGTGAAAACGATCCAGCGAACCTGTAATTCACGGATGGAGTGGAATAGATGCCGAAGCCGGGCTAGAGAAAACGAGTTGCTTTCCTTTGTTTTCCATATGTCGCACATGATGCAGCGGCAATTGCACGAACTATGCGCGTGCAGGACCAGAATAGGCAGCGAAGTAATGCGCGAGGTTTCCGGATTTGTTGGGTGGATTGCAGACATGGCTTTAGAAAT
>Ga0126369_10001502_pt1 | contig 16188 bp, 15 predicted proteins | sample PanSoiMetaPlot_1_FD_109646 | JGI IMG/M metagenome (GOLD analysis project Ga0126369, IMG submission 109646) | Tropical forest soil microbial communities from Panama - MetaG Plot_1 | ecosystem: Environmental > Terrestrial > Soil > Tropical forest > Bulk soil | place: Panama | collected 2016-02-17 | reverse complement strand
CACCTCGCCGCGATGTGCATCTGGGAGGGGGCTGCCGACTGCTACCGCGACATGACGCATCACGGCGGCATTCTCTCCACGTTCTGGGCGAACTGGTACGACATGCAGGTGAAGACCGTGCAGTACGGCCTGGGCGAGCGCGGGCCGCGCAGCCGCGTCACGGGCGAGCTCGTCTGCGGCGACGAGACGCTCTCCGACCGCGAGCTCGCGCGGAACCGCTGCGACTTCGGCGACGACATCCTCGCCCATCCGCTCGACGATGCGTACCACAAGGCGCGCTCGCCGATGTGGGAGAAGATCACCGCGCCGCTCCTGACGGCGGCGAACTGGGGCGGGCAGGGCCTGCACCCGCGCGGCAACTTCGAGGGCTTCGTGCGCGCGGCGTCGCAGGACAAGTGGCTCGAGGCGCACGGCATCGAGCACTGGACGCACTTCTACACCGACTACGGCCGGCTCCTGCAAAAGCGATTCTTCGACTACTACCTGAGGGGCGAGCAGAACGGCTGGGACAAGCAGCCGCGCGTTCAGCTGCAGATCCGTCACGTCGATCGGTTCGTCGAGCGGCACGAGAACGAGTGGCCGATCGCGCGCACGCAGTGGACGAAGTTCTATCTCGACCCGGCGACGCACGGATTGCGGCGCGAGCCGCCGGGGTCCTCGACGAGTATCACCTACGATGCGAACGGCGACGGTGCGACGTTCATATCGGCGCCGCTCGAGCGCGAGACCGAGATCACCGGCCCGCTCGCGGCGAAGCTCTATGTGTCGTCGTCGACGAGCGACGCCGATCTCTTCCTGGTGTTTCGCGTCTTCACGCCGGACTTGCGCGAGGTGACGTTCATGGGCGCGATCGACCCGCACACGCCGGTCGCCCAGGGTTGGCTGCGGGCCTCGCATCGCAAGCTCGACCCGAAGATCTCGACCGAGTACCGGCCGTACCACGCGCACGACGAGCGCCAGGCGCTCACCCCGGGCGAAGTGGTCGATCTCGACGTAGAACTCTGGCCGACATCGATCGTCGTGCCGGCGGGCCACCGCATCGCGCTCAGCGTGCGGGGCAGGGACTACGAATGGCAGAAGTCGACCGGCGCGCGGTTGTCGAACTTCAAGAACGAGCTGCGCGGGTGCGGGCCGTTCCTGCACGACGATCCGCGCGACCGGCCGCTGGGGATCTTCGGGGGAAAGGTGACGCTACACGTCGGGCCCGACCGGCCAGCCTACGCGCTGGTGCCGGTCGTCCCGGCGAAGCGCTAGTCAAGGAGGCAGCATGAAGCTCTACGGGTTCTGGCGCTCGCTCGCCACGTTCCGCGTGCGGATCGCGCTCAACCTCAAGGCGATCCCGTTCGAGGAGACGGTCGTCGACCTCTTGCAGGGCCAGCAGTTCGCGCCCGGGTACCGCAGCGTCAACCCGCAGAGCGTGGTGCCGGCGCTCTTCGACGGCGACGGCCCACCGCTCTTCCAGTCGCTCGCGATCCTCGAGTACCTGGACGAGACCCATCCCGAGCCGCCGCTCCTCCCGCGCGAGGCGCGCGCCCGCGCGCGCGTCCGGGGGCTGGCGCAGATCACGGCGTGCGACGTCCACCCGCTGATCGTGCCGCGGATCCGCAACTACCTCGGCAACGAGCTCAAGATCGACGAGCCGCAGCGGCTGAAGTGGATCCGGCACTGGTTCGACGAGGGCTCGCGGTCGATCGAGGCGCATCTCGCCGGCGAGCTCGAGACCGGCCGCTTCTGCCATGGCGATCGGCCGACGCTCGCCGACGTCTGCATCGCGTCGCACGCCGTCGGCGCGCAGTTCTTCGAGTGCGACCCGACGCCGTTTCCCACGCTCCACGGCATCGTCGCGGAGTGCTTCAAGCTCGACGCGTTCGTGCGCGCCCATCCGCTCAAGCAGCCGGGCGCGAAGCCGCACTGAGGGTCGGACCGCCTCGCATGCGGCATGCGCACCACACTCGTCACGATCCCGACCGACACGACGCCGCTCGACGGCGCGCTGTACGAGCCGGAGGGCGCGCCGCGCGGGGCCGCGCTCGTCTTCCACGGCAACACCATGAACTTCTACGTCGGGCCGCCGCGGTTCCTGCCGCCGGTGCTCGCGCGCCTCGGGCTGGCCGTGCTCGCCTTCAACCGCCGCGGCCACGACATCCTCGGCATCCGGGCGAGCCGCGCGGCCGAGGGGGCCGCATTCCAGACCACGCGCGAGGCGATTGCGGACAACCGGATCGCAGCCGAATGGCTCGGCGCGCGTGGGTTCCGGCACCCGATCGTGATCGGGCACTCGAATGGCGGCATGCTCGCGGTGCGCCACGTCGCCGACCACCCGCAGACGCGCGCGCTCGTGCTGTTGTCCGCGCACTGCGGCGGCAGGGACCTCGTCGCGCGGGCGAGCCGGACCGGTCTCCTCGCCGGGAACCGCGTCGAGGAAATCACTGTCCAAGCGCGCGCCCTGGTCGCGGGCGGACGGGGGCGCGAGCTGATGCTGCTCCCGGGTTGGTGGTATGTCACGAGCGCGGAAAGTTTCCTCGATCTCCTGACCGAACTGCCCGACATCGTCGAGCTCGCGCCGCGGATCGCCTGCCCGGCGCTCTTCCTTCGCGGCGATCAGGAGCCCGCCGATCTTTACCCGGCGGAGGCGTTCCAGCGGCGCGCCGGCGGCCCGTGCACGGTCGAGATCGTGCGCGATGGCGACCATTTCTACGTGGGCCGCGAGGAGGCGGTCGCGGAGAGGGTCGCCGCGTGGCTCGCCCGATTGCTCGAACCGGAGAAGACTTGAGGAGGAATTGCCATGGCCAGCGTTGAAATCCTCGACCGGTCGACGATGACCGGCAAGCTCTACGAGGGGCTCGTCATCGATCCGAAGGAGACCGCGGTCGTGGCGATCGACATGCATCGCGGCCATCTCGACATGAGCGTCGCGACGATGCCGACGAAGCCCGAGGACGCCGAGCGCGTGGTGCGCAACGCGAAAGCCGTGCTGGCGCTCGCGCGATCGCGCGGCGTGCCGGTGATCCACGTCGTCCTCGTCTACCGGAAGATCCCGGGGCTCGGCAGCGAGGGCATGACGCAGCCGTTCTGGCGGGCGCTGCACGACCTCGTCACCGAGGAGGACCGGCTGACGCCCGGGCGCCGCAGCACGGTCAACGGCCACAACCTCGAGGGTTCGCCGGGGACGCAAGTCATCCCCGAGCTGGTCGCGGCGGGGGACTACGTCATCGACAACAAGAAGCGCCTCGACTGCTTCCAGGGCACCGATCTCAAGTCCCTGCTCGACGCGCTACGGGTGAAGACGGTGTGCTTCATGGGCATCAACACCAATACTTGCGTGCTGAACACCTCGTTCACCGCGTTCAACCACGACTACCGCGTGGTCGTGCTGTCGGACTGCGTGGGCAGCATGTACGGTGACGACCTGCACGTCCTCGGCCTGCAGAATGTCGCCCGCTGCCTCGGCTGGGTGATCGACAACCGCCAGTTCGAAGCGAAGCTCGCGGCGGGAAACGCAAGCGAAATCGCGCGGCGGCCCACCGCCGCGTCCGTCTAGCACCACCAGAAGGAGGAGGTAAGCCATGACCATCAGCCGTAGGAAGTTCCTGCAAGGCGTCGGCGCAGGCGTCGCTGTGCTGCACGCGCCCTGGGTGAGGGCGCAGGCCGAGCCGATCCGGATCGGCCTGCTCACCGTCAAGAGCGGCCCGCTCGCTTCCGGCGGGCTCGACATGGAGCGCGCGCTCGTGATGTATCTGCGCGAGCGTAACTACACCCTCGCCGGCCGCAAGTGCACGCTCAGCGTCGGCGACAGCGCGGGCGTTCCGGCGCAGGCGCGGACCAAGCTGCAGGAGCTGGTCGAGAAGGACCGCATCCAGATCCTGATCGGGCCGCTCGCGACCGCCGAGGCGCTGGCGAGCGACGACTACATCCGGCAGGAGAAGGTCCTGACGCTGTCGGTGGCGGCCGCCGACGACATGACGCAGCGCAAGCCCAACCCATGGTTCACGCGCGGGACCTCGACCGCTTCGCAGTGCGCCCACCCGATGGCCGACTACTGCTATAAGCAGCTCAAGTACCAACGCATGGTGGTGATCGCCGACGACATCGCCTACGGACACGAGATGGTGGCCGGCTTCCAGCGCGTCTTCGAGGAGCAGGGCGGCAAGATCGTCCAGAAGACCTTCCCGCCGCTCACGGTGCCCGACTACGGCACCTACCTCGCCCAGCTGAACACCAAGGCCGACGCGATCTACCTCGGCTTCGCCGGTTCCAACGGGTTCCGGTACCTGCGTCAGTTCAACGAGTATGGGCTGCGCGGCAAGATCGCGGCCGTCGGCGGCATGACCGCGCTCGACGAGGCGGTGCTACGCAACATGGGCGACGAGGCGCTCGGGATCCTCACCGCGTGCTGGTACTCGGCCGAGCTCGACAATCCGCAGAACAAGAAGTTCGCGCCCGCGTTCCGGGCCGAGGCCAAGTACGACCCGGGCTTCTACGCCGCGGCGACCTATACCGAGGCCGCAGTGCTCGAGGCGACGTTGAACGCCATCGGCGGCAAGATCGAGGACAAGGAAGCGTTCATGAAGGCGGTGCGTTCGATCAAGGTCGACACGGTGCGCGGTCCGGTCCAGTTCGACCAGTACGGCAACATCGTCGGCAACGTCTACATCCGCAAGGTCGAGCGGAAAGAGGGACGGCTGGTGAACACCGTGATCTACACCTACCCGAACGTGAGCCAGTTCTGGACGTACAAGCCCGACGAGTACCTCAAGGCGCCGCCGTACACGCGCGACTACCCGCCGGCGAAGAACCTCGAGTCGTAGCGTCCTCGCTCCCTGCCTCGCCCTCGCCCGCTCGTGGGCGATGGCCGAGGCCCGGGGGAAGCCGCATGCAGTTCTGGGTCATCCAGACGCTGAACAGCCTTGCCCTGGGCGGGTTGCTGTTCCTGCTCTCGTCGGGCTTCTCGCTCATCTTCGGGCTCATGAGGATCGCGAACCTCACCCACGGTGCGCTCTTCATGCTCGGCGCCTACCTCGGCGTCTCGATCCTCAGGTTCGTGCCGAACTTGTGGATCGCCGCGCTGCTCGGCGGGCTCGCGGTTGCGGTGTTCGGAGGACTCCTCGAGCGTTTCCTCTTGCGCAAACTCGCGGGTAACGTGCTCGGCCAGGTCCTCGTCACGCTCGGCATCGCGTTCATCATCGCTGACGCGTGCCTCGTCATCTGGGGCGGTGACCCGATCCCGGTGCCGACGCCGCAGGCGTTGCAGCAGCCGCTTCGCCTCTGGGGCTTCGCGTTCCCGAGCTATCGGCTCGCGGTCGTGGGGATCGCGGTCGCCGCGGCGATCGGGCTGTACCTGCTGATGGAGCGCACGCGTCTCGGCGCGATGATCCGCGCCGGGGTCGACGACATGCAGATGGCGCGTGCGGTCGGCATCCCGGTGTCCAAGCTCTTCACCATCGTCTTCTGCCTTGGCGCGGCGCTCGCGGGCGCGGGCGGCATCCTCGGCGGCCCGATGCTGTCGGCCTACCCCGGCCTCGACGCCGACATGCTGCCGCTCGCGCTCATCATCGTGATGCTCGGGGGCGTCGGGAGCCTGATCGGCGCGTTCGTCGGCAGCTTCATCATCGGCTTCATCTACACCTTCGGCGTGGCGCTGCTCCCCGACCTCGCGTACGTGATCCTGTTCCTGCCGATGATCTTCGTGATCGCGTTCCGGCCGCGCGGCCTCTTCGGGCGCTTCGCCGCATGAACCGCGCCGCCTGGCTCGCGGTGCTCGGCGCGGCGCTCGTCGCCCTGCCGTGGGTGGCGGGCGAGTTCTACGTCAACCTCACGAGCCAGATCCTGATCGCGACGGTCTTCGCCGCGAGCATCAACCTACTGCTGGGGTACGGCGGGCTGCCGACGCTCGGCCACGCGGCGTACGTGGGCGTAGCGGCATACGTGTCGGCGTTGCTCTACTTGAAGCTCGGCCTCGCGCATTGGCTCAGCGCGCCGATCGCGCTCATCGGTACGACGCTGATGGCGTGCGCGTTCGGCTGGATCGCGCTGCGCGCCACCGGGCTCGGTTTCCTGATGCTCACGCTCGCGCTCTCGCAGGTGCTCTGGGGCACCGCCTACCGCTGGGTCTCGATGACCGACGGAGACAACGGCCTGAGAGGACTCACGCGCCCATCCCCATTCGGCATCAGCCTCGACGGCGCGACGGCCTTCTACTATTTCGCGCTCGCCGTCACTGTGGCCTCGATCTGGCTGATGGCGAAGTTCGTCGCCTCGCCATTCGGGGCGGCGCTGCAGGGGACGCGCGACCAGCCCCGCCGCATGAGCGCGCTCGGCCACAACGTCGGCCTGATCCGCTGGCTCGCGTTCGTGTACTCGGGTTTCTGGGGCGCGGTCGCGGGCCTGCTCTTCGTCTACTACCACAAGTACATCCACCCGATCTCGCTGTCGCTCACCAACTCGGCCGAGGGGCTGCTGGCGGTGATCGCCGGCGGCCCCGGAACACTCGCCGGCCCGATCGTCGGCGCCACCATCGTGATGCTCCTCAAGAACTACGTCTCGACCTACATCGAGCGGTGGAACATGCTGCTCGGGTTCGTGTTCGTGCTGATCATCGTGTTCATGCCCGCCGGCCTGGTGCCGGGGGTGCGCCGCTGGTGGGCAGTGTGGCGCGCTAGGCGGACATGACCTTCGCGCTCGAGATCGCGGGCCTCCACAAGGCGTTCGGCGGGCTGCCGGCGATCAACGGCGTGTCGCTCGGGGTGAGCGCCGGCGAGCGCCGACTGATCATCGGCCCGAACGGGGCCGGCAAGACGACCCTCTTCAACCTCGTCACCGGCGACCTCGCCGCCGATGCGGGCGCGGTCCGGCTCTTCGGCCAGGAGGTGTCGCGGCTGATGCCCTATCAGCGTGCGCATCTCGGGATAGCGCGGACCTATCAGATCATCACGCTGTTCGGCAGGGACACGCTGGAGCACAACGTCGTGCTGTCGCTGCTCGGGCTTGCGCCCGAGCGCTGGCAGGCATTCCGGCCGCTCGCGCGCTACGGCCATCTGCGCGCCGAAGCGCGGCGCGTTCTGCAGACCGTGGGGCTCGACCAGCTCGCGGGTCGGCCGACCGGCGAGGTTTCCTACGGCGAGCGGCGCCGCCTCGAGATCGCGATGGCCCTCGCGCAGCAGCCGAAGCTGCTGCTCCTCGACGAGCCGTTCGCAGGCCTCTCGCGGGAGGAGCGCGTCGCGATGAAGCAGCTGGTGGGGCAGATCCCGCGCGAGGTCACCGTGGTCCTGATCGAGCACGACATGGACACCGCGCTCGACCTTGCCGAGCGTATCACCGTCCTGCACTACGGCAGCGTGATCGTCGAGGGCAGCCGCGCGGAGGTGGTGGCGGACCCGAAGACCAAGGAGGTGTACCTCGGTGACTGAGGCGCTGGCCCTGGACGCCGTCGACGCGCTCTATGGCGACAGCCACGTGCTGCACGGCGTGTCGTTTGCGCTGCGGGCCGGGCGCGTGCTCGCGCTGCTCGGCCGGAACGGGGCGGGCAAGACGACCTGCATGAACACGATCATCGGCTTTCTGCGGCCGCGTGCCGGCGCGGTCCGCCTCTTCGGCGAGCCGATCGCGCATCTCGCGAGCGAAACGATCGCACGCAAAGGCGTCGGTCTCGTCCCCCAGGGCCGGCGGGTCTTTCCCACGCTCACCGTGCGCGAGAACCTGATCGTCGCGCAGCGATCGCGCGCAGCGATCGCGCGTCCCTGGACGCTCGCGCGGATCTTCGACGTCTTTCCGCGTCTGGAGGAGCGCCAAAGCCAGGCCGCCGGCTCGCTCTCCGGCGGCGAGCAGCAGATGCTCGCGATCGGCCGGGCGCTGATGGGCAACCCGCGGGTGCTGCTGATGGACGAACCCTCCGAGGGCCTCGCGCCGTTCGTCGTCGCCGAGGTCGGGCGCATCATCGCGCGCCTGAAGGAGGAGGGGCAGTCGATCGTGCTCGTCGAGCAGAACATCAAGCTCGCGCTCGGGCTCGCGGACGAAGTCGTGATCCTCAACACCGGGCGTGTGGTCTTCACGGGCTCCGTCGACGAAGTGCGCGAAGAGCTGGTCACCCAGCACCTCGGCGTCTTCTGACGGGAGCGATCAGCGTGTCGCCCGCGCGACGGTCACTCGAGGTTCTTCGCCGGCGGGTAGTCGCGCGAGTAGCCCGGGCTCGCGAGAAACGCTTTCGGGTCGAACGTCCCGAACTGGCTCACGTCGGGGAATGTAGCGAGGATCGTGTTGACGAGGTGGCCGTCCTTCCGCTCGACCTTGCGGACGTAGATATTCAGGATCGGCTTGCCGTAGTCGTCGATGCGGATCGGGCCGATCGGGCTGCGCTCGAGCCGCACGTTGTGGAGCGCCCGCACGAACGCCGGCTTGTCCTCGAACCGGCCCTGGATCGCGTTGAGCGCGACCTCAAGGAACATCGCCGACACGTAGGTCCCGGCGGTGTAGAAGCCCGGCGTGACCTTGTATTCGGCCTGCACCGCCGCAACGAAACGCCGGTTCTCCGGCGTGTCGAGCGCCGCCGAGTACCAGCTCGCCGAGTACACGCCGAGCGCCTCGTCGCCCATGTTGCGCAGCACGCCCTCGTCCACGCAAGTCGGGTTGCCGAACACCGGCGTCTTGCTCCGCCCGTACTCGCTGTAGACCTTGAGAAAGCGCAGGCCGTTGATGCCCGCGAATCCGGCATAGACCCCGTCGACATTGCCCTTGATCTGGCTCACGTACGCTCCGTACTCTGGGACGTTGAGCGGCGGCCAGAGCTTCTGCACGATCTTGCCGCCATTCGCCTCGAACGCCGCCTGGAACCCCGCCGTCCCCTCGTGCCCGTAGGTGAAGTCGTCGGCGACGGTCGTGATGCGCTTCAAACCGAGCTTCTTCGCGGCAAACTCGCCAAGCACGTGCATCGGCTGCGCGGCCGTGCCCATCGCGTGGATGACGTAGTCGTTGAGACCTTGTTGCGCGAGGTCCTTCTGCGCCGCAGAGGTGGGGGTAATCAACGGCACCTGCGCTTGTTTGATGTAATCGTCGATCGCGAGCGCCTCGAACGTGGCGAGCGGCCCGATGATGACGTGCACGCGGTTCTTCTCGACCAGCTCCTGGGTCTTGGTCTTGGCCTGCGCCGGGTTGCCGGCCGTGTCGGTGGAGTACAGCTCCACCTTGCGGCCAGCAAGCGTTTGGTTGCGCTCTTTGAGAAAGAGAAGCAGGCCTTCTTCCATCTGCTTGCCGCCGGCGGCGAGCGGGCCGGTGCGCACGGTGAGGAAGCCGATCCTGAGCGGCTCGCCCTGCGCGGCCGCGTGCGAGGGGAGAAGTGCACCCGCCGCCGTCAGAGCGACGGAAAGCGCCGCCAGCAAACTCTTGGTCGACATGCATCCTCCTCCGATCCGTGCGAGCTGCTTGAGCCCTTTGGGCGCGGCGACTATAGCTTCGCTTCCGAGCGTGCGTCAAACGCGGGTGGCGCCGCGAAACGTTTTTGGAATCGCCCACAACCCGATGGCCTTAAGGAGATCGAGCCGATGATGTTCACCTGCGCTCCGCTCTGCGCGGATCCGTCCCATCGCCATGCCGCCGCCCGCCGGGCCCGCAAGCCCACCGCGACCAAGGTGGTTAAGGATCGCCGCGGCAAGAGCCTTCGGGTCGACATTCACTGCCACTACCTCAACCCCGCGGTCGCCGCGAAGGTCGCGCACCTCAACCCGGGGCAACACGAGCCGAGCGTGCAGTACGCGAACCAGCTGACGCGCGAGGTTAACGTCAAGCAGATGCAGGACCGCGCGGCCAAGCTGTCGACCATCGAGGTCCGATTGCAGGACATGGACCGGATGGGGATCGATATCCAGGCCGTCTCGCCGGCGCCGAACCAGACCTACTACTGGACCGACCCCGGCTTCGGCGCCGAGCTAGCGCGGACGGTTAACGACCGCCTCGCCGAGATCGTCGCGACGTGGCCCGAGCGCTTCGTCGCGCTCGGCACCGTGCCGCTCCAGAACGTCGACCTCGCCGTCGCCGAGCTCGTGCGCGCGGTGAAGACGCTCGGGCTGCGCGGCGTCGAGATCAACCCGAGCGTGAACGGTATGGACCTCACCGACCGGCGCCTCAACCTCGAGAAATTCTTCGCCAAGGTGCAGGAACTCGACGTAATAATCTTCATGCATCCGATCGGCTTCACGAACGGCGAGAGGCTAGTCGATCACTACTTCAACAACGTCATCGGCAATCCGCTCGAGACGACCGTCGCGACCAGTCACCTGATCTTCGACGGGGTGATGGAGCGCAACCCGAAGCTCAAGGTCGTTCTACCCCACGCGGGCGGCTACCTCGCACACTACTGGGCCCGAATGGACCATGCGCACCGCGCGCGTTCCGACTGCCGCACCGTGATCAAGAAGGCGCCATCGCGCTACCTCGAGAAGTTCTACTTCGACACGATCACCTTCGACCCGCAGATGCTGCGGCAGATGATCGACAGGTACGGGGCCGAGCACGTGCTCCTCGGCACCGACTACCCCTACGACATGGGAGTCGAGAACCCGCTGCAGTTCATCGCGAGCGTGCCGCGGCTCAAGGGTGAAGAAAAGGCACGGATCATGGGCGGCAACGCGGCGCGGCTGCTGAAGATCAAGCGCTGACGCGAGCGCCTAGAGGCCCGCGCGGTTATTCCCCTTCACCGCCGGATTGACGACGTTCACCGGCCACTCGCCCGACAGCACGCGCCGCACCTCGTTCGGTGCGCCGGCCTGAAGCCCGACCATCGCCTGCTCGCTATACCACGCGGCGTGCGGCGCAAACACGACGTTGTCCCGGTCGCGGAGGGGATGCGGGTTCGGCAGTGGCTCGGGATCGATCGTGTCGAGCGCGCAGCCGGCGATCTTCTTCGCGTCGAGCGCGCGCACGAGCGCATCGGTGTCGACGATCGGCCCGCGCGCGCAGTTGATCAAGAACGCCGTCGGCTTCATCTGCGCGAGCGTCGCGTCGCTGATCATCTTCCGCGTCTCGGCCACGAGTGGCGGATGGAGCGAGACGAAGTCAGCTTCGCGCAGCAGCTCGGCGAGCTCCACCTTCTTGCCGGGAGCGTCGAACTGCCCTTCCTTGACGTTCGGATCGGCGAACACCACGCGCAACCCGAACGCCGCCGCGCGCACCGCCACCTGCCGCGCGATGTTGCCGAATCCGACCAGCCCTAGCGTGCGCCCGACGAGCCGGAACATCGGTTTGCCGGGCGGGACCGCCCATTCCCCGGCGCGCACGCGCCGGTCGTAGAACGCGACCTTGCGCGCGCAAGCGAGCAATAGCGCCATCGTGTGCTCGGCCACCTCCTCGATGCAGTACGTCGGGTTGTTCGTGACGATGATGCCGGCGCGCGTCGCCGCCGCGAGGTCGATCGTGTCCACGCCGATGCCGTAGCGGGCGATGATCCTGCATTTCGGCATCCTCGCCATCGCCTCGGCGGTGATCGGACCAGCATAGGTGTTGAGGAGCGCGTCGCAGTCCGCAGCCTCCGGCAGGAACTCCTCGGGCGTTTTCGTCTTGAGCGCGACGAGGTCGGCGAGCCCTGCGAGCGTCCTCTTCTCGACGTCGAGCGAATCCCAGACGTAGTCGGTGAGCACCACTTTGGCTTTGGCCATGCGACCCTCGCGATCAGTTCATCCAGCGCACCACGCCGGCGACGCCGTCCACTGCGACCACCGAGCCATCGGGAATCCGCAGCGTCGCCTCCGGCACGCCGAGCACCATGGGCACGCCGCGCTCGCGCGCGAGCGCGGCGAGGTGCGAGGTGCTGCCGCCGAGCTCCGCCACCACTCCCGCGACCTGCGCCAGCACACCGGTCAGGGCCGGCCCCGCGACGGTGGTGATGAGCACGTCGCCGGGCCCGACGCGCGCAAGCTCGCATTCGCAGTTCACCACGCGCGCCCGCCCCGTTCCCCAGCCGACTCCCGCCGCATGGCCGTTCAGCCGCGGGTGCTGCAGCCAGATCTCGTCAGGCACGTGCGACGGTGCGACATGGAGCGGGCGTGCCTGCAGCAGCTTGATGCCCGAGTCGTCGAACGCCCACTCGATCTCGACCGGCATCCCGAGCAGGTCCTCCGCCGCGCGCAGCATCCGTCCGAGCTCGGCACCTTGAGTCTCGTCGAGGCACGGGGTTGCGAACATCGGTCGCCGCGCCGAGCGCTTGCCGTGAATGCAGCCGACCTGCATGTACTTTCTTCCCGCCTGGGCCCCCTTGACCCGGCCGTCGCGGTCGAGCTCGTAGCGATCGGGAACGACCTCGCCCTGCGCGATGGCCGAGCCGAGCCCGCGCGCCGCGGTGAGCAGCATTCCGCCGTCAGTCGTGAGGCTCAAGCCCCCTCCGGAGACGAGCGCCGGCACGAGCGGCTGGATGAGCAAGCCCATGGCCGTGTCAGCGGGGTCCACCTCGTGGGTCGCCATGTAGCGAAGCGCGCGCGTCGACCAGAGCGCCGCCCAACACGCCCGCACCGCCGTGAGGAACTCGGCCTCGCTCGCGAGCCCGAGAAAGCTCTCGAACTGTCCGGCAAAGCTCGAGCCGAAGCGATCCTCCACCAGCGCCGACGAGCGCACGACGCCGCGCGCCTCGGGCCTCACCCTCGTCGCCCGCCATGCCGCAAGCAGCGGCGCCAGCACTTCCGGAACGATCGGCTCGTCCATGAGCCCGAGTCGCATCCGCAGCGCGTGGCGACGAGCTTCCGGCCCCTCGGTCGAGAACACGCCGCGCGCGGTCTCCTCGAGCCCGAGCGCGGCGAGCTGAACGCGATACGCCTGCGCGTCCACCGCGAAGCCTCCCGGAATCGGCAGGCCCGCGCGCCCGAGCGCCGCGAGGTTCGCGGCCTTGGGCCCGAAGCGCGAAGCATCGGTCGCCGCCGAGGACGAGAGAGGAACGACGAGGTCGGTCATTCCGCCTCGCCCGCGATTACGATCCGCAGGATGCGGCCCGGGTTGCGCTCGTATTCCGCGAACGCCTCTGCGGTGCGGCTGTGCGGGACGGTCTCGGTGACAAATCCCGAGACATCGATCTTCCCCGAGGCGACTAGATCGGTCGAGGGGCCGATGTCCTCGGCCAGCAGCGCGCGCGAGCCGATCAGCGTGACCTCCTTGTAATAGAGCGGGAAGGTGGTGAAGCTCGGGACGCACGCGTGGCTCACCGCGAACGCGGAGAACCGGCCCCCGGGGCGTAGCATATCGATGCCTGCCATGACCGTCTCTTCGCCGCCGACCGTGTCCACGACCGCGTCGGCGCCGAGCCCCCCGGTGATCCGCATCACCTCCGACACCGCGTCCTTCGCTCCGGCGTCGAGCGCGTGATGGGCGCCCATCCGGGTCGCCATGTCGAGCTTCCACCGGCTGCGCGAGACCGCGACGACCGGCTTTGCCCCGGCGAGGACCGCGAGCCGCGTGTGCAGCAGGCCGGTCGTGCCTTGCCCGAGCACGACCACCGACTCGCCCGCCGCAAGCGCGAGCCGCTGCTGCGCGTGGCGCACCGTCGCGAGCGTCTCGATGAGCGTCGCCTCGGCGAGCCGTAGCCCGGGCGGCAGCGGATGCACGTACCGCGACGCGAGGCGGACAGTCTGGCTGAGCGAACCGTCGATCTCGCGCCCGAAGAGCCCAGCGTTGCGGCAGAGGTTGGCGGCGCCCCGCCGGCACGAGTCGCAGTGTCCGCAGGCGATGATCGGGTTGATGAGGACGTCCTGGCCCGAGCGGAGCCCTTCGACCTCGGGGCCGATCGCCTCGACGACGCCGGTCGCCTCGTGCCCCATCACCACCGGATAGCGGACCCCCGGATGACGCCCAGTGTAGATCTCGAGATCGGTGTGGCAGACGGCGGTCGCGGCCACACGCACCACGACGTCGCCCGGGCCGGCGGCCGGCACCGGCCGGCCGACGAGCTCGAACTTGCGCGGCGCCGCGAGCACCGCTGCGCGCGTCTGCGCAGCCGCCATCGTCGAGGCCGCCTTACAGCAGCCGCGAGTACCCGGGCAGCGGATCGACCACCGTGATCTGCTCGACCGGGAAGTTGGAGATGATCTCGATCCGGTCCTTGTGTACGATCAGCATCTCCTCGATGCGCACGCCCCACTCGAAGCGCTTGCCGTGCTGGGTCTCAAGCGCGAACACCATGCCTTCCTTGATCTCGATCGGATGATCGAGCGACCAGATGCGCGAGATGACCGGCTGGTCGTACTGCGCGAGCCCGAGCCCGTGGCCCCACAGGTTGGCCGCCGCCTGATCCTCCTCCTCATAGCCCCACGCTTCCTTCGCCGAGGGCCACTGCGACGCGATCTCGCGCGTCGTCGCGCCCACCTTCACCGCCTTGATCGAGTCGTAGAGCCACTCGAGCGCGGTGGCGTAGATCTGCTTCTGCTCCTTGCTCGGCTCCCGGCCGACGCAGTAGGTGCGGTAGTAGCAGGACTTGTAGCCGTTCCACGTCAGGGCCGCTAGATCCATGAATACGATCTCGCCGGGCTGGATGATCCGATCGGAGAAGTTGCGCCAGTTGGGCCAGGTGTTCGGCCCCGAGGAGACGATGACATCCTCCACGTCCTCCATGCCTGGAATCGAGTAGAGGAACTCCATGATGTGCGCCGTGACCTGGTTTTCGGTGAGGCCGGGCTTGAGGAACTTCATGCACTCCCAGTGCGCCGCGTCGCCGATCGCGCCGACCATGCGCAGGCATTCCTGCTCGTCCTCGTTCTTGATCGCGCGCGCCTCCATCATCGGCGTCATGCCGTCGGTCCAGTCGAGCTTCGCGTCCTTGAAGGCCTGCAGCATGTTGATGTCGATGAAGTCGACGCCGAGCTTGCCGCCGGAGACGTTCGCCTTCTTCATCTCCTGCACTACGGCGTTCGTGAACTTCTTCACCTGCTGCGCGGAGGCTGGCCCCGCGGCGCCCTTGATCCAGGCATAGGACCAGCGCACGTGGTCCTCGGGAATCCACGGCGCATGGCGCTTGATCTGGAATCCGATGTCGCCCTGCTCGAACAGCACCGGCGGATCGTCGCCGCACAGCATCGCGTAGCGCAACCCGGGCTTCAGGCGGTTCCAGCCGGGAGTGAGGGTGCCGGTCACGTAACGGACGTTCTCGTCGTACATGAGCAGCATCGCGCTCAACCCATGGGCCTTCATCCGCTCCCGCGCGCGCTCGGTGCGGTAGTTGCGCAGGCGGTCCCAGTTGATGCGCTGCTGCCAATCCAGCCCGACCATCCCGAAATTTGCCATGTCTCCTCCAGGTGCGACGCGAGCGGCCGTACCGGGCCGATCCGGCCCGGTCGTTATTTAGCGTACGATAAGCAGGGAAGAAGCGGCTACCGCGACATTTAACCTCGGTCGTCGGGACTGCACAAGGGGCCGCGGCTTAAAACGATGACTGAACGGTTCACGCTGCGAGTGAACGGGGGCGCGCACGAGGTCGCGGCCGAGCCCAGCACGCCCCTCGTCTACGTCCTGCGCAACGATCTCCAGCTGAAGGGCACGCGCTTCGGCTGCGGTACGGGCCACTGCGGCGCGTGCACCGTGCTGCTGGACGGTAACGCGGTTCAGTCGTGCGATACGCCGCTCTGGTCGGCAGCCGGGCACGAGATCACGACCATCGAAGGTCTCGGCGACGCCGCGCGCCCGCACCCGCTGCAGCAGGCATTTCTCGACAAGCAGGCGGCGCAGTGTGGCTACTGCATCAACGGCATCATCATGTCCGCCGCGGCGCTCTTGCGGCGCACCGCCGCGCCGACCGACCCGGAGATCGTCGCGGCGCTCGACCGTCACCTCTGTCGTTGCGGCACGCACGTGCGGATCCTGCGCGCGATCCGGCGCGCCGCGCGCGAGCTCGCCGGAAAGCCCCTGGCATGAGCGCGCCGCCGCCCGCGAACCTGAAGGCGAACCCGCGCCTCGACCGCTGGGTGCGATTCAACGCCGACCGCACGGTGACGATCTTCTCGGGCAAGGTCGAGCTCGGGCAGGGGATCGTCACCGCGATGGCGCAGATCGCCGCGGAGGAGCTCGATGTCGCGCTCGAGCGCGTCGCGACCCGTCCCGGCGACACCTCGCTGGGACCGAACGAGGGCTACACCGCCGGCAGTATGTCGATCGAGCAGGGCGGCGCGGCGATGCGCGCGGTCTGCGCGGAAGTGCGCAAGCTCTTCCTCGACGCAGCGGCGTCCCGGT
>Ga0126369_10001501_pt1 | contig 16191 bp, 15 predicted proteins | sample PanSoiMetaPlot_1_FD_109646 | JGI IMG/M metagenome (GOLD analysis project Ga0126369, IMG submission 109646) | Tropical forest soil microbial communities from Panama - MetaG Plot_1 | ecosystem: Environmental > Terrestrial > Soil > Tropical forest > Bulk soil | place: Panama | collected 2016-02-17 | reverse complement strand
GTGCAAGCTGCCAATGTGCCTGAGGCCCCGCGTGCCGACGAGGATCCTGGGCAGTATGCGCGGCGGTTAGCGCGTGAGAAGGCGCAAACAGTGCGCCAACGAAATCCATCCAGTGTGGTTTTAGGAGCCGACACCATCGTCGTCGTTGATGGCGCGATTCTGGAGAAGCCGGTGAATGACCAAGACGCTGCGCGAATGCTTCAACTGTTGTCAGGTCGCAGCCATCGAGTCTTGACTGGCGTTTGCCTGATTGGATCGGGCTTCGAAGATACTCGCCTAGAGAGCACCACCGTGACGATGCAGTCACTATCCGACAAAGAAATCCGGTTTTACATTTCGACACGGGAGCCGATGGACAAGGCTGGAGCCTACGCTATCCAAGGAATCGCCTCACGATGGATTTCGAGAATCGAAGGAGATTATTTCAACGTGGTAGGGCTGCCGGTTTCCCTGGTGTATCGAATGCTATCGGAGAGAGGCTGTTTGTGAGCGGAACTCAGAAGAGAGACGCAACAGGTCGTCTCTCCAAAGAAATTGAGTTATGACTTCTTCTCGCCTTCCTCACCAGTCTTCATAGCCGACTTGAAATTCTTGATGCCCTCGCCAAGACCCTTGCCAAGATCAGCAATTTTGCTGGGCCCAAAGATCAATAGTGCAATCGCCATCAGAATCAATAGCTCGGGTACTCCGATTTTTCCACCAAACATATGCAACTCCTGCAGGGCAGGCGCGGTTTCCCGGTCGCAAGTTATTCCCTGCTGAAATTCTAGGCTTTCAGCGGACCGGAGTCAAAGATCGGCTGGTCAACTCTTTGTTAAAGATTTTCGAGCAGCCCAGCAAGAAGTGCCGTACGGCGTGCAAGTTCCTCAACCAAAATGGATTCGTTTGTGGCATGTGCTCCTTCGCCGACGCCGCCAAGCCCGTCCAAGGTGGGAATGTTGAGGCCTGCCGTAAAGTTGCCGTCCGATCCGCCACCTACGGCAGCTTCACTGAGTTTCCATCCGAGTTGATGGGCGATTTCCGTGGCTTTCTTGTAAAGACTGACTACTCCTTGGTTGCGTTCCATCGGAGGCCGGTTCAAACCACCTTTGAGATCGATTCGGCACTTGCGATTGAAGGGCTTCAGTGAGCGCAGCTTACGATCAATCTCCTTCGCATCTTTCAGGACGGCGATACGGACGTCGATGGTCGCAGTGGCCTCGGCGGGAATCACGTTGGCTCGCGTGCCTCCCTGAATGAGTCCAACATTGACTGTCATACCGCGCTTGAGATCGGTAAACTTGGAGATCACAGGGATTTGTCTCGCGAGCTCCATCACGGCGCTTTCGCCCTTCTCGAAGTCGAGTCCGGAATGTGCCGCTTTGCCTGTTACTTTCAAAAGATATTCTGCGACACCCTTACGGGCGGTCTTCACCGATCCTTGCAGGCCATAGGACGGCTCAAGAACAAGCACCGCTTCTGAGCGCTTGGCTAGACTCTCCGTGATGTGACGGGAGGAATCGCTGCCCACCTCTTCATCGGAAACCAGCAAGACGGTAACAGGCCTGGGCAGTGTGTCCTCATGCCAGCTACGAAGACCCTCGATCGCGTGCAGCATCATAGCGATACCGGATTTCATGTCGAGGGTACCGGGCCCCCAGATGCGGCCGTCGGCGGTGCGGCAGGGCATCGACTTCAGGGTTCCCAGGGGGTAGACGGTGTCGTAGTGACCTAATAAGAGGATAGGATTGCCGGATCGTTTTCCGGAGAAGTCGACTTGCAGATGATCTCCGAACTTCTCTGCCCGGTGAAACTTGGCGTGGCCGCCGAGTCTTTCAAACCTGCCCGCCAATTGCGCCGCCATGCCGTCGGCTGCTTTCTTGTCATCACTGGGTGATTCTATTTCCACGAGTTGGCGAACAGTTTCAACGATCTGATCGCGCTTCGTTTCGAAGAAACGGAGCCTGTCGGCCAGTTTGCTATCCAAAGGGGCAGATGGTCGTTTCTGCTTCGAGGGTTTCTGCACACGCTTTTTCGTCATTCAACCTTCCTTAAAAAGGATCGGAACTAGAGCAGGAGTGAGACTGCGATGCGGCTGGTTACAGTATAATCGTCGTCCTTGACGAGATCAGAATGACGGATCACACCGAAACTGCCGAAGTCCCGGTTAAGAGGACGATGGATATTAATGAGATCCTTCGAATCCTCCCGCACCGCTTTCCTTTCCTGATGATCGACCGGGTGATCGAAATCGTTCCCAGGCAGCGCATTGTGGCAATCAAGAACGTAACCATCAACGAACCGTTCTTTATGGGGCATTTTCCCGAGATGCCGATTATGCCGGGAGTCATGATCGTGGAATCGATGGCGCAAGCCGGGGGAGCGCTATTGCTTAGCGAGATTGAAGACCGAGAGAGCAAACTGATAGTTTTCACTGGAGTTGAGCGCGCACGCTTCCGCCGGCCGGTGCTTCCGGGCGATCAACTGCGCCTTGAGGTTGAGGTAAAGTCATGGCGTGGAACCGCCGGGAGGATGGCGGGAACAGCCTATGTCGGAGAAAAGCGCGTCGCCGAGGCGACCATAAGCTGCCAAGTCCTCGATCGGAAACGAGTCAAGGGGGATTCAGGAGAAGGCAGCAAATCAGGCAACGAATCGTAAAGCTCCGCGCGTCCACTCAGAATGAACATCCATCCCACAGCCATCATCGATCCAGGGGCGAAGATCCATCCTTCGTGCAAGATTGGTCCTTACTGTGTGATTGGTCCGGACGTAGAACTAGGCGAAAAATGTCACCTCGTCTCCCACGTAGCGATTGAAGGCCCGACCCGGATCGGCGTTGACAACGGCTTTTTTCCATTTACGTCCATAGGTATGGCTCCGCAGGACTTGAGTTATGGGGGCGAACCGACGCGACTGGAGATTGGTGACCACAACGAAATTCGTGAATTCGTTACGATCAACCGCGGTACAGCGAAGGGCAAAGGACTGACCCGGATTGGAAATTACACGTTGATCATGGCTTACGGCCATGTCGCTCATGATTGTGACGTTGGGGATCGTGTAATCCTGGCAAACGCTGCGACTCTCGGAGGGCATGTCACTGTCGAGGAGTGGGCAGTGGTCGGAGCCTTTAGCCCAGTGCACCAGTTCGTGAGAGTCGGCGCGCACGCCTACGTGGGCGGAGGCAGCATCGTTACGAGAGACGTGATGCCGTTTTCGAAAACTGTTTCGGAGCGCGGGACTCATGCGTACGGAGTAAACGCGGTTGGCCTGGAACGCCGAGGATTCAGCAAGGAACGGGTACGGAAGATCCATCATGCATATAAGGTGTTGCTGGCGTCCAAGCTCAACACGTCGCAGGCCCTCGAGCGATTGAAAGGCGAGACTGACCGTGGTGAAGATGTAGACTTGCTGATTCGGTTCATCGAGACCTCAGAACGCGGCGTAATAAAGTAGTCTGTCTTGCTGACCTTGTTGTTGAGGCGAAACTTGCTAGACTGTCCGGAATGCCTTCCCAAAACAAAAAACTTGGGTTGATTGCTGGCAACGGAAAATTTCCGTTGTTGGTGTTGGATGCTGCACGGGCGCAGGGAATCGAGGTAGTTGCCGCGGCAATCAAGGAAGAAGCTTTTCCTGAGATTGAGTCGAGAGGTGCGACGGCGGTCTATTGGTTGTCGTTAGGGGAACTGTCCAAATTGATCGACACTTTTCACCGTGAAGGGGTGACTCGTGCCATCATGGCGGGACAGGTCAAACACAAGCAGATTTTCTCGAGCATCAAACCTGACTGGCGGCTCGCCAAGTTGCTGCTCTCGCTGCGCAATCGAAACACGGATGCTTTGTTGGGAGCTGTTGCGAAAGTCCTGAGTGATGAAGGCATCACGTTGGAAAGCTCAACATCGTTATTGGAACCGCTGCTTGCAAGAGCAGGTGTGTTGACAGCACGTACTCCGTCTGAACAAGAGATGAAGAATATTGATTACGGGCGAAATGTGGCACGTCGCCTAGCAGAGTTTGATATTGGGCAGACGGTGGTGGTGGCGGAGTCGGCATGCGTAGCGGTTGAGGCAATGGAAGGAACGGATGCGACGATCGCCCGCGCGGGGGGGATCATGGCTTCGCTCGGATCGGAAGCGTCGACGCTGAGCCGTGAGTTGACGGTGGTTAAGATCGCAAAACCAAATCAGGACATGCGATTCGATGTGCCGGTCATTGGAGTCAGGACGATCGAAGTCATGCGCGATGCGGGAGCAACCTGCCTTGCTTTGGATGCGGGCAAATGTTTGTTGATTGACGGCGCGCCGATCATTACGGCTGCCAACGCGGCGTCGATTACGATCGTGGCAGGGTGACAGGCAACGGCGATCGTCGCATACTGAATACATCATGGCTACGACAGCTGAAATTGATCGCATCATGGTCCAATTGACCCGGGCATTTGACGGCGAAGCGTGGCACGGACCAGCCGTACTCGAGCTTCTAAGCGATGTGGATGCCAAAACCGCGGCAGCACGGCCGATCTCAGGTGCTCATACCATTTGGGAATTGACCATGCACATTCAGGGATGGGAAGAAGTGATCCGGCGCCGCTTAGGAGGCGAGGCGCTCACGCTCAGCGAAGACGAGGACTTCCCGAAGACAAAAGATACGAGTGAGGCCGCATGGCAAGCTGCCGTGGAAGGATTGCGTCGAGAACACAAAGCTTTGCTGGATGTGGTCTCAAAAATCGGCGACGAGAGGCTCTCCGAGAAAGTTCCGGGCAAGAACTATAACGTGTACTTCATGTTGCACGGTGCGGTTCAACATGCGTTGTATCACGCGGGGCAGATCGCAGTTTTGAAGAAGGCAAGAAAGTAGGGGCGAGAGGAAACATCTCCCGGGACGAAGCGTTATCTGTAATTATGCTAGATTGGCTTCAAGGGGCCTGTAGCTCAACGGTTAGAGCAGCACACTCATAATGTGTTGGTTCTAGGTTCGAATCCTAGCAGGCCCACCAGCCTCGGCAGTATCAGGCACGCGCAACGAATCTAGATTTCGGTTTTGCTTCGGCACTGACCGTCTTCTGTTTTTCGACTCCGCTGTTTGCGTTGCCCGCGATCTGTGCCAGGCGCTCTCGTGCCTGAGTCTGAGCTTCCATGATTTCATCGGTGGTAAGCAACTTTGCCAGCTTGCGTTTGGCGAGCGTGATGCCGTCCTGCATATTTTGATTGGTCTGCTCGCACACCAGGTACCACATATAGGATGCAGCAAGGTCGGCTGGGACTTCTCGGCCTTCCGAGTACATTTGTGCCAAGCGAAGCTGCGCTCCAGGCATACCCTCTATGGCGGCCCGCTCGCAGACCTCAATCGCCGAGTCATCGAAGAGTTGGTTGATGTCCTGACCGTTTGAAGATTGGACGCCGTTCGCTGGAGCGCCAGCCTGGCTGAGTGTCATAAAGAGGAGCTCAACACGGCTGGAGACGCCGAGTTTGTCGAAAACCCGGAACAGGTAGTTCTTTACTGTGTGCTGACTCAGTCCAAGCTTTTCGGCGATTTCGCGGTTGGTGAGTCCTTCCGCCAGGCTTCTTACGACCTCAAGCTCCCGCTTCGACAGGAGGTTAAAACCATTGGCGTCTACCGCGCGCACGTTTGGTGTCGATGTCAGAGCTTCGACTGCAAAAGTCATCTGCTCACTGTCAGCCCAGATCTGCCCTTCATGAACGCAGCGAACGCACTTGGCCAGGATGTCGACAGACTGGTTGCGAGTGAAAATTCCGCGGGCGCCAGCCCGGAACGATTCGACAATCATTTCCCGCTTGGAAGAGTCCAGCAGCATTACCGCGCGGAGGCTGGGGTGCATTGCGCGCAGTTCGCGCAACGTCTCGAAGCCCTTAAGGGGCTCTTCCTGGAGGTTTGCGCTGATGACGATTACATCGAATTTTTGCTTATTAAATGCGTCGATAAGACCACGAGAATCCCAGGATGAACCGGTTACGTCGAGACTGATATCGCGTTGCAATGCTCCCGCTAATAACTGCGTATAAATAGGAGTGTTATCGGCCACCAATACCCGAATTGTGGCGCTACGGGGTGCGAAATCTTGCATGAACTCCTCCGAACGATGTTCCATCGGGGGAAGGGTACACGAGCCCGTGCCATTTCCTAAGCCACGCAGGTAACCTTACTGCAGGGGAAGTAACGGAGGAGGAGTTACCAACTTGCGTTTCGGGGAGGGTAAAAATGCTAACTAATTATTATGGCCCAGCCGTATCCCATAACGATGGGGTACTTACCAAAAACAATGTACCTCAGAGAAGAAGAATACGCAAGTGAATATCGCAAGAGCTTGCAAGGTGTGACAAAAATTGTCAGAGTTCCTCAATGGGAATCTTTGGAGGATGAGTCACCGGATATGACAGTCGAAAGTCCCATCCATGCAATAACTTTCAAGGGTAACGTGATGGTCACCAGTGGTATGGGCTTTGCTCCCAATTCGGCCACGCTGGCGCGGGCCGGCATGTTTTGCGCGTCTTCCACACCTGGATTTCTCAGTGATCGTGGCGTCCTGTAATCCCGTCCGCTAGAGAAACCCATCTCTAGCCCAGCCCTCTCATCTGCATCAGTCAGTTGCCTTCCATATCGATGAGTCGATTGTCGTCGAGAGCGTGTACCTCTTGCAGCGACTTGCAGTAGACCGTAATCTCCAACCATCCAAACGGTGCAGTCCCCCAAATAGTTTCTCCCCCTGTAACGATCCTCCCCTTGTAACGGTGTACGGAACTCCTGTGGAAAATTCTGCGAAATCGGGTCATGGGACTCAGAGGGCGAAGCTATGAGCGCTTGCAGTGGATACGCGGCATCAACGATTAGCATGCCAGCTCTTGCTTCGACAGACGCGCAGTGGTACGCGCTCATGACTCGCGCCAGGCATGAGAAAGCAGTTGCTGGGAGGTTGCGCGAGCGAGGCATTGAAGCCTTCTTGCCGGTGGTAACAGAGAAGCATCGCTGGAGTGATCGCGAAAAGTTCGTCGAAGTTCCACTGTTCGGGGGCTACGTATTCGTGAGAGTGCCGCTAACGAATGAAAACTACTATCGAGTTTGCAATCTAGATGGTGTCGTTCGTCTGGTCGGAGCTGCACGCGAGGGAACACCTATCCCCGATGAACAAATCAACGCTGTTCAAGCGCTGGTCTCTCAGAATGTGCCATGGTCAGCGTACCCTTTTCTGAGTATTGGACAACGAGTGCGAATCCGCGGTGGCGCCATGGATGGAGTCGAAGGAATTCTTGTGGCGCGTGACGGAGACCGCCGGTTGGTAATTTCCATCGACGCAATCCAAAGATCTATGGCAATCAGCATCGAGGGATACAACCTCGAAGCTGCCTGATTCTCCCCGCAACCTATCTTTTCCTGGAATCATCGTGAACGCCACCTACAAGAACGGTCTGCGAAGCGCCGGCGATTTCGAGCAAATCAGCGAGGGGCTGTTTTTTATCGCAGCTAGCCCAGCAGCACGCAAGCTGCGTACCCAAGCCGTTCTGCTCGCGCAAGTGGATGTGCCCGTACTGATCTCGGGTGAAAGAGGCAGCGGAAAGAAAGTTGCGGCGCAGTTTATCCACAAACTTTCCGCACGGTCCGGACGCAAGTTCATCAAGGTGGACTGCGCTGGACTCACCCACGAGTTGTTAGATCGTGAGCTATTCGGGTTTGAGTCGGTTTCTGCGAACGGCGTTCGTAAGAGCCAGCTTGGCAAACTTGAAGAGTGCGAGGACGGCACACTGCTGCTGGATGAGATCTCGGAGCTGCCGAAGGAGTTGCAACTTAAACTCTTGCGCGTGCTTCAGGATAAGCAGTTTCTGCGAGTGGGAGGCGAGACCGCCATTCGAGCAGATGTCCGCATCCTGGGGACAATTAGTACCGACATTGAGGGTGCACTCGCGGTAGGCCAACTTCACGAAGACTTCTACAACCGCCTGAGCGCGTTCACGCTGCACGTTCCGGCACTATCGGAGCGGGCGGAAGAGATTGCTCTGCTGATGGACTACTTCATGCAGCAGCTGGCGAAACATTACTCCCTGCCGCCGAGAAAGCTTTCTGCAGCCATGCTGGAGCGCTGCGAAACCCATTGCTGGCCGGGAAATCTCGAAGAGCTAAAAGATTTTGTAAAGCGATATTTAGTGATTGGCGACGAGGAACTCGCCATTGCTGAACTGCAGCAGGGAGAAGTTGTTCACGACATTCGTTCGTTGGCGGTTCCTGAGAACCCCGACAACCGAGGCGGCAGCGCCAGCGGACTGAAGTCCTTGATCCAGACAGTTAAGGGAGAAGCTGAGCGGACCGCGATCGCAGCGGCACTCGACAAGACGGGATGGAATCGCAAGGCCGCTGCTCAGCTGTTGAAGGTAAGTTATCGAACTCTGTTGTACAAGATCGATCATTATCGAATGACCCCTCCTGACTATCCGGTGACCTGCACGCCCAATAGCACGCGGGACAGCGGACGGCATAACTAAACACCCAGGACGAAATCCGAGGAGGTACTCGTGACCAGAAATATGAAACTACATGCCAGCGTGGGTTTAGCAGTGGTGACGTGCCTGTTGACTGTCTCGTCGTGGGGACAGGAAAGCTCGAGCATGGCGGCGAAAAGCAGTTCTACGGAATTGGCAAGCGCGGCTCCGTCTTCCCCGTCACCGACGACGACTACTGCAGGCAAGCCTCATGATGACGGCTTCATCATTGGAAATGATGATGTCCTGGCGATCAATGTCTGGAAAGAGCCGGATATTTCGCGCGCTGTGCCGGTGCGCTCGGATGGGAAGATATCGCTGCCACTGGTAGGCGAGGTGCAGGCCAGCGGTCAAACTCCGAAGCAGTTGGAAACGGAGATTGCGGCCAAGTTGCAGAGTTATATTTCCGAGCCGGACGTGACCGTGATCGTCCAGGAAGTTCGTAGCCAGCGTTTCAACATCCTTGGCCAGGTTTCCCACCCTGGATCGTACCTCCTTGCGAACTCCATGACTGTTCTGGATGCCATCGCACTGGCGGGCGGCTTCCGTGACTTTGCGAAACAGAAATCTATTTACGTGCTGCGCGCACAGGCTGATGGTTCACAACAGAAGTTTCCGTTTAATTACAAAGACATGATCAAAGGGAAGAACCCTGAGCAGAACATCAAGCTGGCGCCGCGCGACACAATCGTGATCCCGTAATTCCATGACAACTACTACCAAAACTCTGGCGATCGTTCTTTTACTTGGAGCGACTGTTCCGCCGCTAACGCAGGCGCAACAGCAAGCGGAGCCCGCAATGAGCGCACCTGCTGTAGACGTGCTCTCGTTATCGGGAGGGCAGCAGGAGCCGGCTGAAAACAATTTTCGGGTGCCTGTCCCTTCGATCGTAAGCATCGACGGTACGCCTCTCATTTTTCTGTCGGAGCTCGAAAGAGCCAATTACCTTCGCGGCGGAGTGTCGTTAGGATCGTCGTACGACGACAATATATTCAACGCTTCGAGCGATACCACGGGCGAGTTCGCTTTCACCGCACTGCCTCACATTGCGTTTGACCTTTCAAGGTCGCGGCTGAGATTTAAGACGGAATACGCCGCGGGCGTAACGGTTCATCAAAGATTGAGCTCGCAGAACAATGGTGCCCACGATCTCGCTGCCGATTTCGACTATCGGTTGAGCCCCCACATCACATTGAGCCTGCGGGAAAATTTCGCGATCACCAACGGCTTCATGAACCAAGCACCAAGCGATTTGAGCACCAACGGAAATGGAATTCTGCAACAGCCCAATAGCTACGTGGTCACGCCCATCGCCAACGAGACTTCGAACAATGGCTCAGCGCAGTTGAGCTACCAATTCGGTGCTGGCAGCATGGTGGGAGTCAGCGGCAGTTCGTTTATCTCGCGTTACCGCGACGTTCCCGCGGGTAGCAGCCTGCTGGACACGACGAGCGGATCATTCGCCGGCTTCTATGCTCACCGTGTTACCCCGAGAAACTGGGTGGGAGTGCGATACGGGTTTCAACGCTTCAACTTTGATCCTGTGTCGGAGCAAAGTACAACGCAGAGCATTCTGTACTTTCACACCATCTACCTAAAACGCAATCTTGAACTGGCGTTCTTCGCTGGACCTGAGTACACGGAGTTAGACGGTCACACGGTTTCGCCTGTGGTTCATCTTCCTTATGTGCTGCTGGTCTCGACTCCCACGACGAATAGCGACTGGCATGTCGCAGCAGGATCCAGCCTGAGTTGGCAAGGGCAGCGAACCGCGGCCCAGGCACAATTCGTACGGCGGATCAGCGATGGCGGGGGATTGCAGGCTACGGTGAACCTGAATGCCGTGAGCGGCGAAATCAGCCGTCAGTTGACGTCGAAAACCACATTCACAGTGGGTGCCAGCTACGCTTCAATGGATCCGTTATCGATCGGCTCTTCGCTGTACCGCGTGACGGACTCCGCCGGCGGGCGGTTCAGTGTGAGCCGGCAAATGGGTTCGAATCTCGCACTCATGCTGGGTTATGGACGAGATTGGCAGCAATCGGCGGGAACGGCGGCGAGCAATGTGAACCACAATCGCGGGTGGATCACTCTCACGTACGACTTCACGCGGCCGTTAGGGAGATAAGATGCCGGAAGATTTCGAAGAAGTACGCTCAGAAGGGATCGACTGGCAGCTCTATATTGGGCTGGCACGGCGTCACTTCTGGCACTTTCTCTTACCATTCTTCTTTGGATGGCTCCTGGTTTGGGGGGCAAGCTGGTTCATGCCCTCAATGTTTAAATCGGGAACGCTGATTCTGGTGGAGGAACCGACTGTTCCCCAGGAGTTCGTAACCTCGAACATTTCGGGAGACCTGCAGAATCGGCTGCAGAGCATTACCCAGCAGATTCTGAGCCGGACTCGACTGTTGAGCATCATCCACCAGTTCAATCTGTATCCGAAGTACCGCCAGACCTCTCCGGACGATCTGGTTGAGCGGATGCGGAAAGACATTGAGATCGAACTGGTTCGTTCGCCTGATCGCCAGAGCCTGACAGCTTTTAATGTGTACTTCTCGTCTGATAACCCGGTGACAGCGCAGCGTGTGACGAGTGAACTGACTAACCTCTTTATCAGCGAAAACCTCGAGGTTCGGCAGCAGCAGTCGGAGAACACGACGGCATTCCTGGAAAACCAGCTCAGCGTGGCGAGAGACGAACTGGCACAGCAGGAGGCCAAGGTCCGGGAATTCAAAGGTCGATACCTGGGTCAGTTGCCCGGCCAACTGCAGACGAATCTTCAAATCATGAACGGGCTACAGACGCAGCTGCAGAGTGAAGAAGATGCACTGAATCGATCGAAGCAGCAGAATGCATATTTGCAATCCCTGCTGAATGAGTATCACGCGCTAAGGTCTTCATCGCGAGGCACTGGTGCGGCAATGGGACTGCCAGCCGCGGATCAGGAACTCGATCGGCTGAAGGCGGAGCTTGCGGATTTGAGCTCGCGCTATACAGAGAAGCATCCGGATGTAAAGAAGCTCAAAGAGCAGATTGCCAAGACCGAGCGCATGAAGAGCCAGATGCTCGCCGGAACGAATGGCAGTGATGCGGCGCAGGTGGGAACCAATTCCAGTGATCCGAATACCGCGCCGACGATGCAGTTGCAGAGCCAGTTGAAGGCTAATGAAATCGAAATCGCTGACCATCAGCGCACTATCCAGCAACTTCGCAGCAAGATCGGCGATTACCAAGGCAGAGTAAGCCAGGAACCAGTTCTGGAACAGCAGTTGGCTGATCTCACTCGCGGCTACGAGCAATCGAAACAGGATTACGACTCGTTGCTGAAGAAGAAAAATGAGTCGGCCCTGGCAACGAGCCTGGAGCGGCAACAGCAAGGAGAGCATTTCCGAATCCTTGATCCGCCGAACCTGCCACTCAAGCCAGACTCGCCAAAACGCTTACAGATTTTCGGAATTGGATTAGCGGTGGGAATGTTCCTGGGGGTTGCGCTCAGCGCCATCCTCGAAATCATGGACGACCATGTTTACAGCGACAAAGCGTTAAAGAAGATGCTGCCAGCAGACGTCATGGTTGAAATTCCACCGCTCCCAACCGCTTTCGAGCAGAAACAAGAATCCCGACAGATGCACATGGCGTGGGCTAGCGCGGCCGCGGTTGTTGTATCCGTCCTGATCGCTTTTGCGGTCACGTTTCTAAAAGGTTAGTCACAGTCAATGTACAAAGAGTTCTACAAGCTTCAAAAAAGCCCGTTCGAGATCACGCCAGATCCGGTCTTCTTGTTCGGCACAAAGCGTCATAACGAGGCGCTGGTCGCTCTCTATTACGGCGTGCGTAAGCACAAGGGTTTCGTTGTGCTGACGGGAGAAGTTGGAACCGGCAAAACGCTTCTTGTTCGGTGCTTATTGCAGCTTCTTAACCGCAGCGATGTCAACTACGCGTACGTTTTTAATAGCGTGCTGTCGCCGTTGGAATTTCTGCAATACATTGCCGGCGACTTCGGACTTCCGACAGCGGGGAAGAGTAAGAGTGAGTTGTTGCTTTTGCTCGGAAACTATCTGATTGACCGGCACCAGAAGAAGCTTACGACTGTGCTCGTTGTCGATGAGGCTCATCACCTTTCGCCGGAAGTGCTCGAGGAAGTACGCTTGCTGACCAATCTTGAGACTTCGCAACAGAAGCTGCTGCAGATTCTGCTGGTGGGACAGCCTGAGCTGGATGAAAAGCTAGATTCTTTTGAGCTGCGCCAGCTCAAACAGCGCATTTCGTTGAGGGCTCACCTCAATCCGCTGGACATCGAGGAAACGCAAGGCTACATCGAGCGCCGGTTGGAGCTCGCAGGTGCGAACTCACATGCGCGTACGATGTTCCCGATCGAAACCATCAAATTGATTCACCGATACTCGCGCGGCGTGCCTCGCTTAATTAATACCGTCTGCGAAAACGCGCTGATCACTGCGTTCGCTCGACAGACACACGTTGTTACGCCTGACGTGATCGAAGACGTTGCGACGGACTTTCGTCTGAGGGTACCGCAAGCAGCGCCAAAGGCGTCCACGGTCGCGAATCCCACGAACGCCGAATTATGGAATGCTGTAAGAACCCTGCTGCAACTGCACGATAAATTGCAGGTATCTCGATCCGAACAGCTAGATAAGCCGCTAATGCTATTTCCTGGAGCCAAGAAGCATGAGCCGATTGTTTGAGGCATTACAGATCTCGGAGAAGGGTGGAATCTCCGACGTCCAGACTGCTCTGGGTGCGGCGGCCCTGCTGGACGCGGCGGAGCGGGATGGTGCGCGCGAACTTGGAGACGTGCACACGATCCACATTTCTCCGCTGCCCGACAGCAGACTGATCTCGATTACCGACAAGGAAAGCCTAGGGGCAGAGAAGTTCCGCTTCCTGGCGGTTCGTCTGCGACAGATGCAGCAAGCAAAAAATCTGAAACGCGTTCTCATCACCAGTTCGATTGCGGAAGAGGGAAAGAGCCTGGTATCGGCCAACCTCGCAATTACGCTGGCGCGGAAAAAGAAACAGAAGGTCCTCTTGATTGAGGGTGACTTACGGCGTCCGGTACTGGCGCAGGAATTCGGGCTTGGCAGGTTGTCAGGGCTGAGTGAGGCCCTGAAGAACGATTCGGCGGTGCTGAAGAGCATCTACTACCTCGAAGAGGCTGGTCTTTGGTTTCTTCCCGCAGGAGTGCCTCCGGACAACGCTTTGGAACTGATGCAATCGGGAAGGCTTCCTGATTTTCTTGAACAGGCTTCCAATTTCTTTGATTGGATCGTGATCGACTCGCCGCCAATTCTGCCGCTGGCAGACACCACCGTGTGGTCGCGAATGTCTGATGGAATTGTGCTTGTGGCGCGCCAGGGAAAGACGGAAAAGCGTGCTCTGCAGCGCGGCGTGGAAGCGCTTGCTAAAGCCAATGTGCTCGGCGTGGTGCTCAATAGTTGTCTGAACGTCGATCGCACAAATTACTACCAACGATATGGCCCGGTGGCTCGCGCGGCACATGCCAAGTCGTCATTGAAATCGTAAGTAAACGCGAAACAAGATAGTCGTTGTCAGATCCCTCAACTCCCCGCATCGTCCCCAATAAAAAGTAGACACAGGAGATGCAGTCGTGAACGTGAGACGCCACAACCACAACAACGGACATAGCAACGGCACCGGGGTCCTGAAGAGCGTATTTGAGCAAGAGACGCCGGCTGACAATCGCTATGTTCTGTCGGAAGAATCGTTTCGTCGAACGATCTCTATCGAGCGGAAACGGACCGAGCGGTCGCGAAAGCCGTTCTTGCTGATGCTGCTCGACATGGGAAGAGAGTTTCCCACGCAGAATGACCAGAAGATTCTGAAGGAAATCGCTTTGATGCTTGTCGCCAATACCCGCGAGACCGATGTGGTCGGCTGGTATCGCAAGAATGCGGAGATTGGAGTGATGTTTACCGAACTCTCCATCGAAGACCGCAAGGCGGTGCTCAGTACCATGCTGAACCGGATCAGCGCGAACCTGGCTGAACATCTTACGCTGGAGCAGTTCAACCAGATCTCAATCTCGTTCCACATGTTTCCGGAAGAATGGGACTGCGAGACGGAACAGCGTCCTAGCAACCCGACACTCTATCCAGATCTAGAAACGCGCGACGATGCCCGCAGGTTTGCCCGCACTGTCAAAAGGATGATGGACGTGATTGGCAGTGTTCTGGCGTTACTGATATTTTCGCCGCTGTTTCTTGCCATCGCGGCTGCGATCAAGCTCACTTCCAAGGGGCCAATCTTTTATCGGCAACAGAGGGTGGGACAGTATGGGCAGCCGTTCGAGTTTCTGAAGTTCCGCTCCATGGTGACCGGCAATGACGCCAGCTCGCATCGTGAGTATGTAAGAAAACTGATTGCGGGCACAGCAGACAGAAAGCCCAGCGAAGGCGATGCCCAGGGCGTGTACAAGCTGACGAATGATCCGCGAATCACGCCGTTGGGTACGTTCTTGCGACGCAGCAGCCTTGATGAGCTTCCCCAATTCTTGAATGTTCTGCGAGGCGATATGTCGCTGGTGGGACCACGCCCACCGATCTCTTATGAAGTGGAAGCCTACGCTTTGTGGCATCGGCGGCGGCTGCTGGAGGCCAAGCCCGGCATCACCGGCTTGTGGCAAGTGAACGGACGCAACCGCGTTGAATTTGATGAAATGGTACGTCTGGACCTCATCTACGCGAAGAACTGGTCGCCGTGGATGGACATGAAGATTCTCCTCCGCACTCCCCGTGCAGTTGTGCAAGGCGCTTACTAGGTTTAGTTTTCCCCTCCCCGAGCCTCCCCCTTTGTGACCGCAGGGATTCAGGTTTCCGAATCCCACCTGAGCAAGTCTTCCGTCACATTCATTCAATAGAAGGTAACTATGGTGAAATTTGGGGTAATCGGTTACGGCTACTGGGGGCCCAATGTCGTCAGAAACCTGCAGAGCCTGCAGGGCGCCCAGGTGCACGCGGTTTGCGATAAGAGCTCCGCGGCGCGACAAAGAATTCATCGGGCTCATCCGAATCTTTATGTGACCGCCGATGCTGCTGAAGTCATGACTTCACCGGAAGTCGATGCCGTCGCAGTGGTGACTCCAGTATGGACGCACTTCGAATTGGCGAAGCAGGCACTCGAGAATGGCAAGCACGTTTTCGTTGAAAAGCCTTTCACGAGCAACGTTAAACAGGCTGAGATTCTGATTGACCTGGCGATCCAGAAGAATCTGAAGATCATGGTTGACCACACCTTCCTGTTTACGGGTGCGGTGAGAAAGATCAAGCAACTGTTGCAGGAAGGCAATCTGGGGAAGCTGTACTACTACGATTCGACCCGCGTCAACCTGGGACTCTTTCAGCATGATGTGAACGTGATCTGGGATCTTGCACCGCATGATCTCTCGATCATGGACTACTTGATTGAGGCGAGTCCTGAGGCGCTGGTCGCGACCGGCCAAACCCACTTGAACGGCCACGAGGATGTCGCGTTTATCACACTATATTTCCCAGAAAAAGTTATCGCACACGTGAACGTAAATTGGTTGTCGCCGGTCAAGGTGAGAACGACCCTTATTGGTGGCGAAAAGAAAATGCTCGTCTGGAATGATCTGGAAGCCGACGAGAAAATCAAGGTTTACGACAAAGGCGTGCAGATCAAGAGCCAGGAAGGCTTATACGACCTGCTCGTCAGCTACCGC
>Ga0126369_10001500_pt1 | contig 16192 bp, 25 predicted proteins | sample PanSoiMetaPlot_1_FD_109646 | JGI IMG/M metagenome (GOLD analysis project Ga0126369, IMG submission 109646) | Tropical forest soil microbial communities from Panama - MetaG Plot_1 | ecosystem: Environmental > Terrestrial > Soil > Tropical forest > Bulk soil | place: Panama | collected 2016-02-17 | reverse complement strand
TCGCTGAGGAACTCGTAGAAGTGGGTGACGGTGACCGCGGTGCCATAGGTGGTCTCAGCCACAGTTCCGACTTGGCCGCTAAGACCGGACGCATAAGTAGGCACGGGTCACGCCCCCTCTTCTTCCGTGGTTTCCGTGGTTACCGCGGCCTCATCAGGCGGGGGGAGGGCGGCTTCCTCCGCGGCGACCAGGGGCACCGTCACCGGCTCCCACTTATCCGGCGGCCACACGATCGGCGAGGTGCCGTCCGCCTGCACATCCGGCACCTCAACGACCTCTTTCGCCTCGACGATCCGGTCGAGGAGCGGCACGTCCAGCGGACCGCCGCTGATGTTCTTGACCTTCGACATGCACGCTCCCGTATCGTGGAGAGATGGCCGATGAGGAACTGCGCGGGCGCATCGCAGACGCGATAGCCGCTATCCGGTCTGAGGACGTGAACGACAGCGACTGGTACGCCGTCGACTGGTGGTTCGAGCAGGGCTACCTGGCGGGAATGAAAGACCCCCGCCGGGAGACCGCGGGCTAGCCCCCGATGCGGGAGAAGAAGATCAGGTCAAACGACACGCGGGCGATAGCGCCGCGGTCGGTGGTGTTCTGCAATAGCGACAGGTTCGTGATCCCCGGCAGCGGGTACAGCACGTTCCCCCCGAACTGCGTTGAGTCGGCCTGCATTACCGTCTCCACGTTCGCGACGATCCCCGCCGCCGAGATCCGCACCGTATGGAGGTCGTCGGTGCCGGACCACGCCTGCGCGCAGCACCGGATCGTACTGGTCTCGTTCCGGCCCAGCCGTCCGAGGGCCGCCCACTCCTGCACCGTCGCCCCGGCCTCCGCCGCCGCGGTGGCATCCGGGTCCGCGAGGCCCACGAACAGGGCGAGGGGCGGGTCGAGGTCCGTCACGGCGGGACCGTCGAAGACCGTCACCGTGTTCGGGGCAGGAGCGGCGCCGAGGGTGGCCGCGCTGGTGAAGAGGGTGACGAGGTAGTCGATCAGCGCCGGGAGCCGGCTCGTGATCGTCGGCATCAGGGGCCGTCCCGCTGCATGACCACCGCGCCGCCGATCATGGTCACCGCAGCCGACGCGGCCGTCAGCATCTCGCGGTCCAGCATTATCTCGCACGGCGGGACGCCGAGCCGCTCGCGGATAAGGTCCAGCAGCGGGTCCGCGGCGTCCAGCACCCATTCGCTGATGATCATGCTGCTGTCATCAGTGATCATGCGGATGCTGACGGAGGCGCGCATCAGACGTACGCCTCGAGCATGAACGGGATGCCGTTCAGCTGTCCCTCGAGGAGCTGCGCGGCCTGCTGCGGGATCGCGAACCCGAACCCCGGCAATGTCACCATGTCGGTCAGGGCCCCCATGGAGGGGCGGGCGGAGGGGCCGTGCTGGGTTTCCCACAGGTTCTGCAGGATGATCCTCGAGGCGGCGTTGAAGGCGGCGGGAACGCTGGTGCCCCACCCGGCGACGTAGGTGACGGTCATGGCGGGCAGCCACGTGAAATACGGCCCGTAGAACGGGTACCCGAGCTTGCGGCGGATGGTGCCGGCGTTGGGGTCGATGTCGAGGCCGGCGCTGATGTCGATGGCCTGCCCCGACGCGACGGAGATGATGGAGGTGACGGAGACGAGGGGCCGCTGCCGCACCTGCAGCACCGTGTAGGTGCCGTCGAGCTCGGCCCGCTCGGACACGGACCGGCTGATGACGGGGCCGCCGGTCATCCGCTCGATGCAGGTGCCGATCGTCGCGATGTACGCCTGGATCTCCGTGTCACTGGCGGTGTTCGCCTGGGGGATGTTCAGGGCGTCCTTCGCGTCCTGCAACGGCAGCAGCGCATCCTCGAACGGGTCGTGGACGTCGAAGTCCCCGAAGCTGACCCCCGCCCCGGTGCCGGTCGCGGTCCACGTGTACTGGTAATGCCCTATGAACTGCAGGTCGGCGGCCGGGATGTCCTGATGGTAAAGGCCGGTGCCGTCGTTAGCGGGGGACGCGTAGGTGCCGGTGGTCAGCCAGGTGCCGTCCGCCTGCCGCAGCTTCACCAGCAATGTCAGCGCCGTCGCGTTCACCAGCGTCCCGGTCACGTCCCGGACGGTGGTCGACAGGCGCAGCGGCTGGTTCAGCGGGTACCGGCTCACCCCGGTCCTCCCGTCCTGGTGTCAGTGGCTGTCAGGTGCCCCGCGGCGGCGCCGCCGGGGGCGTCAGCCGCGGTCAGCGCGGCCAGTGCCGCACCCGACGCGCCCAGGGCGGCTGAGCTCCCGGCGGCGGTCAGCGTATCCAGCGCCTTATCGGCGGCGGTCAGCGTCCCGATGGTGAACGGCGGCGGCGGCGCCCCCGGGAACACCACCCCGGCCCAGTGCCCGCGCCGCTGGAACGCCCAGTGCCGCTGACGGCGGCTGGTGCACGGCTGCGGCACCGGCGCCGGGGGTCTCGGCGGGATGAACCGGCGGCCCCGCGGCTGCGGGAGCTGCGGTCGGGCGCTGGTGCGGCAGAACCGCGGCGGGTACGCCGGCGGCGCGACGACGACCTGCGGCCACGGCGGGCAGAATGCGTGCCCCCGGCGGGCGGGGAGCTGCGGCCGTGCGCTGGTGCGGCAGAAGCGGGGCGCCGGGGCACCCGGGGGTACCGGGGGCCGGCTGACCGCGGCCCGGCGCACCGGGAGCCGCGGCCGCCAGTCTTGCCGCTGGAAGGCCGGGGGCAGCGGCTGCTGGCCGCCGGGGACCACCGGCGGGTACGGCGGGGCGAAGAGCCGCCCGCGGGGCGCGGGCAGTTTCGCCCGCAGCTGGGCCCGCTGCCCCGCGGGCGGCAGCACCTGCGGCCCGATGATGATCTGCGGCCAGAACGGCTGGAAGATCCGTCCCCGCGGCTGCGGGAGCCGCGCCCGCAGCAATATCCGCTGGTAGGCGGGGGGAAGCGGCTGCTGCCCGGGGACCGCCGGCGGGGGGAACGGCGGGGCGGACAGCCGCCAGCGGCGGGACGGCAGCTGCGCCCGGCCCCGCCTCCCCGCCTGCGGCGGCGGGGCAGGCGCCGGGGGCGGCGGGGTGAACGTGCGGGGCCGCCGGGCGGCGGGGAGCCGCACCTCGAGGCGGGTGAACGGCGGCAGCCACACGGGTGCCGCGGCGGCGGGCGGCGGCGGCGGGACGGTGAAGATCCGGCTGCGGCGCTGCCAGGCGGGGAACCGCACCTCGGTGCGGGCGGCCCCGGAGGGCACCGCGGGCGGGGCGGCCGGCGCCCTGAACACCCGGCCCCGCCGGGCGGCGGGAAGCCGCACCTCGAGGCGGGTGAACGGCGGCAGCCATGCCGCCGCGGGGGCGGCGGCCGCGGTGATCACCGAGGGCGGCTGCTGCGGGTGGTGGAAACGCCGCAGCCATGTCTGCCCCGGGAGGGCCGGCAGCGGCCGAGCGGCGGACGGCGCCGGCATGACCAGCACCATCGTCCCGAAACCCTCACCCGGGTCGCTGGCAGACCAGGTGGGGCCGGTGGATGAGCCGGGGCAGTTCAGGTTGTACGCGGTGCCGTTGCCCGCCGGGTCCGCGGTCGCCGAGTAAACATACCCGGACGTGGAGCCGGCGATCGCCGTGGTGTTGTTGAGCGCGTACCCGAAGTACAGCTCCCCGGCGGCGACCGGGGTGATCGACGGCCACACGTTCGTGCCGGTGCTGTCGAGCGTGGCCTGCTTGTCGAGAACCGGGACGCCGGTGGTGGTGGAGTATTCCTGCCAGACGGCGCCTTCGAAGTTCGACCCCGACCCGGACCAGGTGATCGTCACCGTCTGCGTGGATGCTGAGGTGACGGTGCCTATGAACACCTGCGCCCTGGAACCGCCGGTGCCGGAGAAATTCGGGTTCACCGAGCATGACGCGGCGGTGCCCGCGGCGACCCAGGTGGCGTTGCTGGACGACAGGGCGGTCGGGGTCCGGCCGCCCCACCCGATCACCTCCGCCATCACGAAATCGCCGATGGTGCTGGTGGTCAGGGAGAACGTTGCCAGCGCGCCGCTGGCGCTGGCCCCGGAATAGCTGCCGACCGCGGTGTAGGTCACCGGCAGGCCCCCTTAACTGGTCGTCAGGGAACCTTGCACCCGGACCGGGCCGCCCGCGACGGTCAGCGTCGCCCGGGCCTGCCGGCCCGTCCCCGGCCCGTACGTCACCCCGACCTGCGCGGTGACCGCGGTGCCGCCGCCCTTGGCGGCCACCGGGCCCCCGGCGATGATCCCGTTCACCAGCAGGAACCAGGTGCTGCCGCCGTTATCGGACTGCTCTATCAGCACCCCGATGGTCGCTGCGGCGGTCAGCGAGTTCAGGCCCCCCGCCGGGGTGCGGTCCACGGTCAGCACGGTCGTCGCGTCGGTGTCCGCCACGCTGACGGGACCGAACACGTGAGAGCCGTCGGGAAGGTTAGCCAGCGGGATCGTGAGCGTCCCCGCCATTCAGTTGAGGCCGAAGACGTAGAAGTTCGTCAGCGTCTGCGTCGGCGCCCCCGTGGTCACCGACCACTGGCCCGACACCTCCACGTACTGAGTCACGGTCGGGTCGAAGCCGGCGGCGGTCTGCGGGGCGCCCATCATCACCGGGGTCGCCCACTGCGCCCCCACGGTCTGCAGGGTGGGGTTCGCCGCGTTGTTCGCCTGCCCCACCAGGAGATGCCCGATGCAGTTATACGACCCGTTCGTGCCCGCCTTGCCCGGCGCGGTGCAGGTGACGAGGACCTCGAACTCGAACGCCACATTCGACTGCGAGATGACCGTCGTCCACGCCCCGGTTGCCGCCAGGGTCACGGCGATCGCGGCGGTGTTCTGGGTGGTGTTCAGCCCCACCTTGATGATGTTGGTGACCGCGGTGGTGCCGACGGTGTACCAGCCGCCGCCCTTGATCAGCAGGCTCTTGCCCGCATCCCCGGTCTGCGCCGGGCTGAAGAATCCCGCCGGCAAACCGTACGGCGGGTTCGCCGCCGTCGTCCCGGACAGGATCGTCGCCGCCGCCGCCGTCACCGCCGCCCCCGACGCCGGCATCGCGTACAGCAGCTCCGTCTGGGTGCCGGTGTAAAACGACACCTATTCCTCCCACTCGATGCTGATCACGAGCTGATGCGACGCGGGCAGCGCGTTGTCCTGGTTGATGAACGCCAGCCCGTTAGTCGTCCCGGACGCCACCACGAACTCCTCGAGCAGCTCCCACGGCAGGTCCACCGTCGACTGGGAGTTGAACGCGATCCGGTACTGGTCGTTCGCCGTCGTCGTCGGCGGGGTCGCGTACCCGGTGTTCCACACCGCCCCCGCGGCGGCGGTGTTCGGGTCCAGCTTCGCCGGCGTCATCCCCGCCGCCGGGGTCGTCCCCGCGGAGGTGACCCGGTTGATGCCCACCACCACCTGCATCGAGGTGGGGACGCCGGTGCCCGCCCGCACGCCGAGGCTGCAGCGGCGCAGCTTGTACCCGTTGTTCGCGCTTGACATCAGCCACCCGAACCCGGTCGCCGACGCGAGCGCCGCCGCAGACTCCACCTGCGCCGCATACCGTGCCATATTCACTCCTTCAAAGACATTCGTGGTTTGATGAGCAGGTGAACAGCACGCAGCCGGATGCCCCGGATGGCGAGAATGAGCTCACCCTGATGCACCGCGACGACGAGACGCCGTGCGCCCTGATGGTCGTCAATGACGCCGGGACGCTGCGGTGCGGGCACGGCCGCGCCGTCTGGGGATCAGGCTGGAACGCCGGCTACTTTCAGGCGCTGGAAAACCGGCTGAGCACGTTAGATCAGCATCTGGGTTTTCATGTGGCCGGCTTTCACCCCGGTATGCACGTGCACCGGCACCCCCGCCGCCGCGCAGCGGAGGCAGAACGTCATGTCCTCCCCCATCAGCGCCATCGGCGCCCCGACCGCCGACTCCCGGAACCACGGCGCCGCCGCATCCCTGGAGTGCTTCTCCACCGTCAGGAGGGCGTCGCGGTGCAGCAGCAGGCACGCCGCCCCCGTCGCGCTGACCCGCATCACGGTGTCGTCCGGCCAGTCGGCGTAGCGGGTGAACGCCAGCACCCCGGTGTCCCGCTCCACAAGCTCGTACATCGTCGGGTAGCGCTCCCCGCCGTCCAATGACCAGCACAGGGCGCCTACGACCGGCTTGCCGGCGGCGATCAGCCGGTCGACCGTATCCGGGGGAAACCACATGTCGGTGTCGCACATGAACAGCCACGGCGCGAGGTTGTCCTCAAGGAAATCCCGCACGATCAGGTTCCGCGGCGTGCTGATGTTCGGCCCTGACACCCGCTTCACGACAGTGCGGATCCGGGTTTCCCCCTCCAGGCACACGGACAGGAGGGATGAGCTGAACTCGGTGCGCTCCCAGCCGCCGGTGACGTACCCGATAACCGCGTCAGGCACCGGGCGGCGTCGGGTCGTCCGGCCACGTCTCCCCGTGCGACCCGGCGAACCCGCTGGTGATGTCGAAATCCGCGTAGCCCTGCGGGGAGTGCAGCAGCGCGGCGGTCTCCGCCTGCCGCGGTCCCTCCGGGTACAGCACTCCCGCGCCGGCGACCGCAGTCGACGCATTCATCGCGGTAGTGATCTCCCCGTCCTGCAGATCGGCCTGGATGTTCATTCCCTGCACCGCGACGGCCGCGTAATCCTCCGGGCTTGACGGGGTGTCGCTCGGCGTGATCATCACTCAGCCTCCGTCTCCGTAGTCTCTCGGCGGGTCGTAGAACGCGCCCCCCGTGCTGCCGGTCGTCGTTTCCGCGGGGAGATCGAGGACATCCCCGATCACGGAGCCCTGCGCGTGGGTGTCGCCCTCATGCTCACGGAACCGGGCTTCCGCGTTCGCGACCGCCCCGCTGACGGTGCCGGCGACGTCATCCCGGCCGCCGGGGTCCGCATCACCCGGGAAGTCCACCGTGTCGATAGCCCCGGCGTCGTACGGGTTCACGTTCGGCGCCTTCAGGGGTGATCCGGTGACCATGTTCGCGCCGGTGACCGTGTTCAGCACCCCCGCCCCGGCCGCATACCCCACATCCGGGGCGGGCTGCGGCGCCACGACAGGCGGCCCGGCTGCCTGGTCCGCGCCGCCGTAGGGGACCGGCGCGGGCCCCGCGCCGGGGGCGGCGGGCATCTGCGGCGGCGCGACGGGGGCGCTGTCAGCCGGGGTGATCACGGCTTCCCCTTCGGGGTGGTGCTGCGCTTCGGCGCATCCTCCGCCGCTGGTTCGGCGGCGGGTTCCTCGAGCGGCGTGAACAGTCCCGGCCACGCCTTCACCACCGGGTCGAGGTCCGATTTCGCTTCACCCGCCGCCACCCGCACCGGCATGCCGTCCAGGTCGCCGACGAACGTGTCCGTCGCCTTCACCCATCCCATTCCCGCACCTCCTACGTGCCCGGGTACGCGACAAGGTACGCGGCGAGGACCCCGGTGACCTGCCCCGCAGCCGCCGACAGCGGCACCGCCGACCAGAACGCCGCCGGGGACTCCAGGAACGCCTGCGACGTCACCGAATCCCGCTGCGCGCCCTGGATAACCACTTCCTCGCTGCCCGTCACGCTGTTATGGAACGTGAACTGCTGCAGCGCGTACCGTGCCGCCATCCGTAACCTCCCATATGCCACCGTGGTAGCATGGTGGCATGACAGATACTCAGGCAACCACCCTGCGGCTACCGCTGAACCTCTATGAGGACCTGCGCCGTGAATCCTTCGAAACCAAGGACTCGATGAACGCGATCATCGTCAGCGCCCTGCGGCTGCGTAAAACCACCCGGCTGAACGCTACCGAACGCAAGGTCTGGGCCATCTGGAACTCGCTGTCCGAGGGTGACCCGGCGCCTGTTAAGCGCATTGCCCGCGCGCTCGGCATGACACCCGCGGACGTCGCGTTCATCGTCTACCCGGCCGAGCAGTCCGGCCGCTGGGATGACAGCCAGGAGCCAGACCTGTGAACATCACCCATCCCAGCGCTACGGCCATCATCTTCACCTGCGGCGACTGCGCAGCCGAGTTTTTCCCCAAGCCGCCCGGCAGGCTCAGCGACCTGGGCATCAGCCAGCCCGGTGATCCGCACGCCGCCATCGTCCACGCCTCATGCGCCGCCGACTTCGTGGCGAACGGCTTCGACCTGGTGCCCGGCATCGTCGAGGGCACTAACGAGCCTGGCCTCTTCTGCCCGCATCTGCCGCCTGACGGCGACCTCCCTCAGAAAGGCCCCGCCTGGTGAGTGACGGGGCCTTCCCTGCTGATTTCTGAGACTCAGGGCGGGGTGCCGTGCACGCCGCCGTCAGGTGAGATAGCGCTGCCGTCTAGGCCCCGCCCCCCCTCGCCGGCAGGGCCTGGCAGGGACGCTAGAGCGGAGGAAGCGCCCCTGCCGGGAATTGCATTTAAAGGCCCTTCATGACCCTGAATGCGTTGACCGTGGACAATTGCGAGCCGGTCCGCCAGAAAAGGAACCATCCGGCCTGGCCGCTCGGGAGATAAGGCGATGAGGTGCCTTTCACCAAAGGCTCGTAAATCATCGACACGCCCACCCGGTCGACAATTATGAATTGCCCGAAATCCCCGAATATGGCTTCCAGGGAACCGACCGCCTTCGTCGCCGACATTGACGTCGACTCGTATATCGGGGCGCCCAGCAAAGTTTCCGGCTGGCCTTTCCCCAAATTTGTCCAGAATGAGGAGCCGCCCGCGGTGTCCAATTGCCTGAACGCGTTTATGATGGACACGTTTGCGACCCAGGCGGCGCCGGGCGCGTTCCGGAACCGGGCAGGCAGGGCGGCCTGCACGTTGTACACGTCGCCGACCGCGATGACCAGCGTCGTCGCGGTCGTGACGACGGTGGTAGCGCCGGTCACCACGCCGGTCCCGGGGTAGGAGCCGCCCGCCACGGAGAACGCGTTCTCCTCGAGCCGGTCCTTCGCGTCAGCCAGAAGCGCCGGCAATTGCTGACCGAAATCGGTGTCCTCGAGGACCTCATAGGACCCGAATACCCAGGCGGCGGCTTTCGCGGGAGTCACGACAATGTTCCCCACCGTCGGGGTGCCATCGGTGACCATTGTTCCTTCTGTGAGCCACGCCGCGTTCACCCCGGCGGAGTTGACCCCGTTCCAGGTATTGCTCGTGGTGGTCTTGACATTCGAAATGCGCCGCCACGGGTTAGCCGACGACGCATTCGTCAAGATTATCGACGGGTCGAGCACGAACGGGAGGAGGAATCCTCCTGCTGATCCCGGTGAGAGTGCCAGCGCGGCGCGCTGCGCCTCCGCGGGGTTTTCCAGGTAGGCGCGGAACGCCTCCTGGTATTCCTCGGTGCCGGTCATCAGGATATGCCTGGCGACATCATTGGTGAGGTAGGAGCCCTGCACCTTCCGGGTGGCCTCCTCCGCGAAATCATGCGCGAGGACACCCCGCCTGGCTTCCAGCTCGATCGCGTCGTGGGCGCGGCTGATGACCTCGCTGCTGCGCACCACCTTCGCGCGGATCGCCTCGTTCGCGTCGTAGGGGTCCCGGCGGCTGCGGATCACCAGGTCCGGTGTCCCCCGCTCCCCGGTCCCGTCGCCGGGGCCTTCCAGGTTCGCGGGATCGGCGGCGGCGCGGGTGATCCCCTTGATTTTCTCCATCCGCTCGATCAGCGGCTTGCTCTTGCCGTCGAGTTCCTCCCACCGGGCGATGAGAGTGTCCCGCAGGTCGCCGCCCTCCTCGTCGGTGACGGTCTCGTCGTCCTCCATCCGCTGCAGCTCCGCCTTGATGCGGGCCTGCTCATCGGTCAGTTCCTTCAGCGTCGCCAACGCGATCACTGCCCTTCCGGTCTGGTTACCAGACCAGCCCCGCCCGCTCCCGCGCCTCCTTGGAGCGCATGACGTAGAGGGCGTGCTGGTGATACCGGGCCGAGTGCTCCACAGGGGGCGGCTCACCGGCGGCGGCTTCACCATCGGGGGGAAGTGCCTCATAATCGTCGTCCGGCCCCCAGGTTCCGGGGGTGAACATGCGGACGCCGTTGATCTCAGCGCCCTCATAGGCGGGGAACAGGACCGGCCCGAACTCGCGGAGGCCCAGTTCCAGGCGCCGCACGGTGCTGCCTGCCTCGCGGCGGCCGTGGCGGCGCAGCTCAGGATTAGAGCGCACGATCCGCCCCGTGAACGACATCGCGGTCACCGCGCCGGACTTCACCAGCTCGAGGACCTCATCACCGAGGGCGGTGGCGACGAACCGGGAGCGGGTCAGCAGCCCCCGCGGGGTCGCCTCAATCGAGACCGGGACCGCGACGGGCATCTGGAACCGCTCCGCCGGGCTGCCCTCCATGTCCCGCCCGTGGTTGAACAGCACCTTCACCTGCCCGAACCCCTGCCGGGAGCGCTGCAGGTCCGCGATCCGCTTGTTGAACGCCGCCGGGTCGATGATCTCCAGGTAGCCGCGGCCCTCATGATCGGAGATGCCGGTCTCGGTGTTGAACACCGCCGCGAACGCCTCCATCGTCCGCCCGTCGGCGCCGTCCCCGGAGCGGATGATGTGCAGGTCCTCCAGCGGCGCATCCCGGCGCAGCTCCGCCCGGCTCGCCCCGGAGCTCGCGGGGGTGTCTTCGGCGATGTCGATGCCGAACTTCTTCGCCGCCGCCCGGATCCGGTTTTTCACCTCCGACAGGGTGACCCCGTTGAGCGGGTACATCGCCGCGTTCTTCGGCATGTTGATGTACGCCCACGCGGCGCGGCAGTGAGCCTCCGTGTCGATGGGGTACTTGCCGTTCTTCGGGTCGGCGTACCGCACATCGCCGTAGGGCTTGTTGTCAGCCATCGCTGCCCTTCCTGCGTGCTTCTCCATTGCCGCGTGCGTCGCCGGGTAGATGCCGAGCGCCGCATGATGAGCGAGATTGCAGTAACCCTGCGGGTCGCGGATGTACTTGCCGAGGTGCAGGACACACCGGTCAAAGTCCCCGGGATCGCCCCAGCGGATCTTGGCCGCGCCCTCGCCGTGCACCCAGTACTGGTGGAGGCGCTCAGTGCCGGACGGGTTCGTGATCATGCCGGCGGCGCGCTGCGTTTCGCCGTCCTCGATATCGACGTCGGCCTCATCCCAGGTGAACCGGTCGCTCACTTGACAAGCTCCAGCTTCAGGTGCATCACGCCGCCCTTGCGGCCGGCCTCGGTGACCTTGAACTTCGCGCCGGGAGGCAGGATCAGCTCCCGCGACGACCCGGCTCCGGCCTTCGTGCCCTTCGGCAGCAGGATCTCCGCGGTGGCGGGCTTCTTAGCCCGCCCGACCGCCTGCACGTCACCGGTCAGCGACGTTGACGTGAATCCCTTGTCGGTGATGACCTGACCCGGTTTCAGGTTCCCGAACTGCTCCGCTGACAGCCCCCGGTACACCGTCAGGTCATGCTCCAAAGGCGGGGCTTTCCGGATCGCCGCCGTCAGGTCCCGGCTGGCTTTCTCCGCCCTGGCCAGGTCCGCGTCCCCGGCATGCTCGCTTTTCTTCAGCCCCTCCCGGTCGAGGCCGCGGAGCTGGCCGTTCATCAGGGCGAACCCCGGCGACTGGTAAAACCGGAGTGCCTTCTCATGCGCCGGGGCCAGCTGGTCCCGCCACCCGCCGTAATGCGCGTCGAGGAACTCCCGGTGATGCGTGGGCGACACCCCGGCGCCCACCTTGATCCACCCGTGGATGTACCCGTGCGGCCCCGCCCGGGAAATGAACGGGACGACTGCGATCATCAGAGCCGCGCCGCCTGCGCGTCAAGCTGCGACGCCTGCGCGAGCAGATCATGGATCTGGGTCCGCAAAGCGCTTATCCGCTTCTTCAGGCCCGCGTGGTGGCGATGGGTGACGCGGGCGCGGTGATGCGCCGCCGATGCGTGATGATGCGCCACGGGTTTCCCTGATGCTTTCGCGGCGGCGGCGGCGTGCTTCGCTGACGCGGCCGCCTTATGCGCCGCGGCCTGCGCGTGTTGCGCCTGCCGCAGCAGCTGATTCAGCTGCAACTGCAGCTGATGCGCTTTGGCGCGGTCGGCTTTCGCGGTCGCCAGGAGCGACGCCTTATGCTGCTCATGCTGCAGGTGCGCCAGGTGCGCCATGTGCGCGGCGTGCCATGCCGGGGTTCCCGGCCTCGGCTTCGGGGCGGTTTTCGCCCCGCCGCCCTTGGCGGCTCCGCCGCCGGTGCCCCCGGCGGAGGTGAACTGGCCGCCGTGGCCCGACCCCGCCGCCCCGTGATACGGGTTGAAACGGAACGCATCCCAGGCGCTGCTGATCTCGTTCACCGGCCTGCTCCGTTCAGCGCCCGCCTGGCCGCCGCCGGCCGCCCCACGGGACGGGTCTCGTTCCCGCCGTCACCCGGCGACACCGACCCGGCCTGCAGCCGGGGCACCGACGGCGGCAGCGGCGATGCCGTGGCGCCGGGGGAGGTCTGCGGGAGGAGATGCTGCACGTTCCCCGCCGGCACCGCGGGGGCGGGGGCGGCGGCGGTTTTCAGCTGCGTAACGTCCCCGCTGTTGACGGCCTTGACGGCGCTGTCCCGGTCATACCCGGCCTGCACGTGCGCGAGCAGCGCCTGCGCGCGGACGAGGGCGGCCTGGGCGCGTTCCATCTCCCCGTCCTGCAGCAGCTGGATGTTCGCCGTGTCGTACCAGAGGCGGGCGCCCCCCGGCAGGCCCGGCACGAACTTGGACAGCACCTGGCAGGCCTGCTGCCAGGAGGGTCGCGCCCACATGTTCGCGAACTTCTGCACGCTCTCCTGGTAACCGCGGCCGGCGCCGCGGAGCGGCTCGAGGCCGACGAGAACCCCGGGGACGGAGGAGGCAGCGAGGATGCGATCGGAGCCGGCCTGCATCACGTTGCTGAAGTCCATCTGCGCCAGGCTGTTGCCGATCACCGTGGAGTCGGCGCCCTGATCGAGGACGAGGGTCTTGAAGGCGTTCGCGGGACCGGCGTAGCGGGCCTGCATCCGCTCCCGGATCGCGTCCACCGTCCCCGGGCTGAGTTTCTGGCTGTACTTGATCAGCAGGTTCGGGGTCGCCGCATGCTCGAGGTACTTGATCTTGTAATCCGCGAGGCCGGAGTCGCCCTGGATCTCCCGGTAGACGGGGGTCAGCCACGACATCCCCCTAAATGACGCTGTGGGGTCCGGCTGCGGAGCCCAGTGCGCGACCTCCTCGGCGGGCACCAGGAACCCGGCACCCGGCGCCCCGGCGGTGCCCTTCGGGGGCTCATGCCAGAGACCCGTTTTCCGCCGGTACCAGCCGCCCCCCGCCACGGGGACGATCTCCGAGACGATCGTGGTCCAGTCCGGCCGCAGCCGGACCAGGAGGTCCTCGCCGGGGGGTTCCCAGATGTACGCGTTCCCCGCTATCCCCGCGTCGAGCTCCATCCGGGCCAGGAGCTCCGTAGTGCCCGCATCCGGCCACGGCTCCTGCAACCGCTGCAGCGACTGATCGGTGAACAGGTGCAGATCATCCTTCGCCTGCAACTTCAGCTCCGCCTGGCAGAACACGTAAATCCGCGCCACCATCGCCGCAAAAACAACGCTCGTGCCCCCGTAGGCGCCCTGCGCCCACGCCGTCACCGACGGAAGGATCGACTCCCTATCCGGGCTGCCGTAGCTGGTGGTCAGCAGCGCCGCCCCGGACGCCATCCCCTCCCAGTACCCGTCACGCCGGATCAGCCGGTCCCACAACCTCGTCATGATGCGCGGGCCCGGTCCAGCACCTGCTGCAGCGTCGGAACCTCATGCACCGACGGCGCCTGGCGTTCCCGGCCGTCATCCCGCACCAGCGCCCACGCGCCCACGCACAGGCTGTCGAAAATCAGGCACGCGCCCAGCGCCGCCGGGCCGATCAGCGCGCCGCCGCCCAGCACGCCGAGCAGCGCGAGCAGCAACAGCACGATCGACAAGCGCATGTGAAACCTCACCTATCGCGGTAGTGTTACCGCTGTGACTGATGACAGCACCGTTGAAACCTGCCGCCGCCGCATAAAGGCCTTCCGGACCTCGCAAGGCCTTAGCCAGGCCGAACTCGGCCGCCAAGTCGGCCTCGGGCAGTCCAGGATCGCCGCGATTGAAGCGACCGGCTCAGTAACCATCGCCCAGGCAGCGGCCTTCGCCGAAGTATTCAACGTGCCGATCGACATGCTGATTTACGAACATCCATCGGCCGTCACCGATCCCCCGCAGCTACAGCGGCTGCGGCAGCTTCTCATCGATCTCGACAAGCTGCGGAACGACATCCGCAAGACCGTCAACATGCTCGGGCGTCCAGCACACCCGGCAGGGCGGCGATGAGCAGAACGACAGACAGGCGCATGAGTTACCCTTCGGAATGTCATGGACCACTACATGCAGGGCCCGAAAAGGGCTGGCCGCCCGGTCCGAACTTCGGTTTGGTCCGTCGGCTGCCCATGTGGCTGGAAAATGCTAAATAAGGGCAATCAGCGCGAGGCGAAGGAAGCATGGCAGGCGCATATGCGATCTGTTCAGCGCATCGTCCCGTTTAGGGAACCATCGCCGCCGGCGGAGCCCTAGATCACCCACGCGGACGGCGCGGCCAGTTCCTCCCAGCGGCGGAACGCCCACACAGCCCCCGTCGCCGCCACCAGCGGCCCCTGGTCAACCGGCATCTTCGGATCCCACGCCTGCGCACCCGCCAGAGGCCGCTGCTGCGCCGCCCGCACCGCATCCGTCAACGGCCGCTGGTCAAGATGCGCCAGGCCCCCGTCGTTGACGAGGTCGAGGAACTCGCCGTGCGCGACCACGACATCCTCCGCAGTCATCTCAACGACGATGATCCCGACATCCGCGAGAGCCTTCACCAGCGTCGCCGACTGCGATTTCGGGTTCACCACCACCGCAACCGGATCATGCCGCTCATACAAGGCTTCCATACGGGGCACCAGCAGCCGCGGATGATCATAAAACGGGTCCAGGTCCACCAGCACCCGCGACCCGCCCTGCTCCCGCCCCGCCGCCACGATCGACCCGTGCCGACGGTCCTCACTGATCGCGCAGCCGAACGCCACCTCACCGCTCACAGCCGGCCGCCCCGCGATGCGGCGGCATCCCACGCGCCGGCGCTGATCACGTTCCAGTTCCCGCCATCCGACGGGTACGACCCGATGCTCAGCCGCTCCCTGGCGAACGCATCCGGGCCGAGAGCGGCCTGCTCACGCTCGATGTAGTCCTCCGCGATCCGGATGCCCAGGCCCGGGTTCGCTTTCGCCCACACCTGCCGGTCCCCCGGGTCGTCACCGTCATCGGCGGACCATTCGAGGAACGCCAGCGACGGGTCACTGCCCGCCAGGCCCCGCTTCCGCACCCGCCCGAGCTGAATCGAATCCGGGTTCCCGGCCGTGGAGGTGTACCACACCTGCGGATCCGGCCGCGCCGACAGGGTAGGCAGCAAGGCGGCCATCTCCTGGTCACCCAGCTTGTACGCCTCATCAAGAATCACCAGGTCGGACGTGAAACCCCGGCCGCTCCCGGATGAGCGGGCGACGAACCGGAGCCGCTTCCCGTCCTTCAGCTCGATCGACTCGGCGCCGGCCGCCGTCCGGATCCGCTCCACCCGCCGCGCGAACTGCGGCGCATCCTCGATCAGGTGCCGGATCCGCAGGAACGCCTCCGCCGCCGTCTTGAACTCATGCGCCGAATGCAATATCAGCCGCACATCGTCGAACAGGAACAGCGCCGCCAGCTCCAGCGCCTCCAGAATCGCGCCCTTCCCGTTCTGCCGCGCCACGATCAGCGCGACCTCGAATGCCGCCCACCGCGGGCCGCGGCGGCCGAGGCCGTCCTCGAGCACCTGCGCCTGCCACGGGTCGAGTTCCAGCCCGGCGAGGGCCGCCAGGTCGGCCGCATTGCGGCCCTCCGACCCTCCCGAGGGAGGAACCGACCGCAATCGCGGCTGCTGGTCACCCAGCAGCGCGGACCCGGCGAGCGCGGAGCTCATCAATCCCGTCCAGCGCCGGCCTGGAAGCCGCCACGGCACGCAGATCAGCCAGCAGCAGCCGCAGCTGGGCCGCTGCGGCTGCTGCGGCGACCGCGCCGCGGGTTGAATCGATATGACGCGCCAGCGACACCGCCAGGGCCGCGGAGCCGTCGGCCTGCACTGAGCAGCGCATCCGGCGCAGCTCCGAGCGGACAGCGCGCTCCACGCTCCCAGGCCGCGGGGTGGTCACGGAGGGTCACCTTCCCTTGTCCGGAATGCCCGAATTTTGAGGCGCGAAAATATGCGAAGGC
>Ga0126369_10001499_pt1 | contig 16197 bp, 12 predicted proteins | sample PanSoiMetaPlot_1_FD_109646 | JGI IMG/M metagenome (GOLD analysis project Ga0126369, IMG submission 109646) | Tropical forest soil microbial communities from Panama - MetaG Plot_1 | ecosystem: Environmental > Terrestrial > Soil > Tropical forest > Bulk soil | place: Panama | collected 2016-02-17 | reverse complement strand
ATGGCTGTGCGAAGCAGGGGGAGGCGCGGCTTTCTCATCCTGACGGCCCAAGCGCTGAGTTGACGCGCAAGTTTGACGAATCTTGCGCGCGTTAGAAGATCTTGGAGCTCCGGGGTGGGGTCTGGCACGAAGCCGCCGGTGAACTCGCCGCCTCCGATTCCGGAAAACGTAACGCGGTGTCCTCCTGATTTCACACAAGCCGCGTAACGCTGGAAGTGCTGGTCGGAGGAATCCGAGACGCGGGGAAAAGGAGTTGCGGCGAAGTGATCGCCATCGAACGCTGCCCAAAACGTTTTCCGCGGGCCAGTTTCGGCGGCCTTAAGTTCGCGGGCGTTGATGTGGCAACCGGTGCGGCCGCGTTTTTCTTCGACCTTGGCGATCCAGTGGAGTTCGTTGGACTGAGGCTCGAGGTGATCGTAGGAATCGTCGTACCAGGAAATCGTGTCGAGGCGGGGGCACTCGGCTTGCTTGTGGGCCAGCAGCTGATCGGCTACGCAGACAATCGAAGTAGAATCCAGGCCGCCGCTTAGTTCGGCGAGGATGGGCTTGTCTGACCGGAGCCGGCGCCGCACAGCCGTATTGAATAGAGTGCGGAAATGCTCCGCGTATTCCTCGTCATGGCCGTGACGAACTCTTTTGCCAGGGTCAAATTCCCAATACTTGGTGGAGGAGTGCCGCACACCTTGCATGCCAGGCCGCAGGAGAACGGATGAAGAGGGAGGGACGGCGTAAACGCCGACATAAGGCGTGAGCTGGGCCGCGGCGTTCGAAGCGAACCAGCCGGCTACGTATTCTTCGCAAATCTCAAAAGTCTTCCCGGAAAACAAAACGAGCGGGTCGAGGATCGTGCTCCAGGTGATTTGTTCCTTGTCGAACATGAAATAAAGGTGCTTGGCTCCGAGGGGATCTCTGGCGAGCAGGAGAGTGCGGTCATGTGGATTGCAGATCGACAACGCCCAGTCGCCAATGAGCTTGGCGAAGGAATCATGTCCCCAGTTTTCGAAAGCTGCCGCAACAATGGAGACGTCCGTGGGCGACGAATCCAAAGGGCCTTGTAGTTCACGAATGAGGTCGGCTCGATTGTCGAGCCGGCCATCCCATGTCAGCACTATGCCGGAAGGCGAGGCATGCGGTTGCTTCTCGCGCCGAGACTCTGGGGTTGTGCAGAAGGCGTGATAAAGAATGCTGAGACCATTGTCGGCATACACCGCGCTGCCGTCAGGCCCGTAAGGCCCGAGGGTGGAACGGACTTTTTCGATGTATTCCGGCGCTATCGGCTGGCCGTCGAAATTCCATCTTCCAAATTGGACGCTCATGATTCCCAGTTCCTCATCCCAGCGAGTTAAGCTGAAGCCTGCCAAGCCAACTCTGGCTTTTGCGTTTTGTCCACGGTCACGAGTCTCCGTGCCTGAAGAGTCTTAAGCCAGCCTTCTATGAAAAATGTCCGCATCAGAGGCACAACGGGCACTTCGTCGTCGCCGCGCCGCGCACTGTCCAAAACCTCAGAAAGGCGAGCGCAATCGATGAATCCGAGCGAATGCATCATCATGTGGGGGATCAGTTCCGCCAGGTTCGTGTAGTCCTTTGACATCTGTACGAGCGGCGCGCGCGCGACAAATGCCTTGGTTTTTCGGTTCAAGATTTCATCCGGCACAATCCCGGCGAGCGCGCGCCTCATAAGAGAGCGGCGTTGCGTCGGGAGTACCAATTGCTCCCGCGGCACGGCGAACATGAATTCCAGCACGTCCCGGTCAAGATAGGGGTAGCGTTTGTCGTAAGGCGGATCGAAGGGAGGGGCGGTTTGGCTCAATTGCCGGCGCACGACATCGAGAGTAGCCAGATTAGACTGAAGACTCGGGCGCGGTCCAAAGAACGTGGCTCTTGAAACATACCCATGCAGCGCCGCCCAATGGCGCCTCACAAAGCGTCGCCGAAACCAGGGGGGACAGCGCATTTCTTTTGGAACGCCTAGCAGCCGGACAGGAAAAAAATCCCTGGCAGCTTCCCAGAACAGATGGAACCACGGTTTTTTCTTTTCGAGCGCCCAGAGTTTTAGCTGATGAGCGAGCGCGCGGAGTTTCCCTGCTACGAGAAGATCTTGCAGCTCTGGGGCGCAGGTTGGCACGCCACCCATCGTTTCGTCGCCGCCAATTCCGGACAACAGCACTCGGGCGCCGCTCGAGGCCAGACCGGTTCTTATCCCCGGCGATGTGCGGCCATCGTAGCCAGGATAATTAGGGGCCGGGACGTAGGGACTGACTGCAGGCTCTTCCTCTGCTTTCGAATCGTTAGGCCCAAGGTGCAAGCCGGCGCGACCGCGTTTTTCCTCGACCTTGGTGAAGTACGGGCGTTCGTTCCAGCTCGGCTCTGAATCATCGTAGTAGGAAATGGTATCGAGCCGCGGGCATTCCGCAGCACCCTTGGCAAAGACCGTATCAGCTACACAGACGATGGAAGAGGAGTCCCGGCCGCCGCTCAACTCTGACAGTACCGGCGCGTCGGAACGAAGTTTGCGCTGGACGGCTTTGGCGAAGGCAAAACGGAAATGCTCTTCATACTCGCCATCAGTCCGGTAGTGAATGCGCTTTTCCAGGTCGAAGTCCCAATGCTTGGCGACCGTATGTTTCGCGCGGCGCAAAGAGACGAGCGAAGACGGAGGGACAGAGTGAATGCCCTGGTACGGCGTCAGATGCGTGGCTGGATAAGAAGCAAACCAGCCGGCGACATACTCTTCGCAAAGTTCGAACGTTTTCTCGGCTAGCAAGACTAGAGGATCGAGAGTAGTGCACCAGGCTATGCAATCCTTTTGGATCGTGTAATAAAGACGGTGCGTGCCAATAGGGTCCTTGGCCAGGAACAGCAAGCGCGTTAAGGGATTCCAGATGGAGATTGCCCAGTCGCCGATAAGCTTAGGCAAACAATTCTCTTTCCACCGATCAAATGCAGCGCCTACGATTTCGACATCTGTCGAATCGGCAGAGACAAGATTTTGTAGAACCTCAATCAGCTCTCGACGATTGTCCAACCGCCCATCCCAGGTGATTACGGCGCCGGATCGCGAAACATGCGGTTGCCTCTCGCGACGGGACTCCTTCGTGGTGTAAAACCCCCGATAAAGAATCTCTACGCCGCTTTTCGAATAGGTTTCATGGCTATCAGGGCCGTAGGGGGCCAGCATGGAGCTGACTTTCTCGAGGTAGTCAGGGGCCGACGGCCTGCCATCGAAACTCCATCTCCCAAACTGGACGCTCATGTTTGCTCCCTTGGTATCGCTCTCTTATTTTTGTGAGATGTCGCCGCTAACAACGGTCGAGAACTGCGTACAGTTCCGGTGTGTAGGCTTTGTCGTTCACTACGTGGCCGTCCACTTCAACCCAAGCATGGGCTTTGAAGGGCATTTGCTGGGCGCCAATGACCATCTGAGCCGGCACGCCGTATCGCTTGAGGAGGCACGTTAAGGCGGCGGAACGTTGAAGGCAGAGCGCTTCTTTCCAATACCAGATGCAAGCCATATCCATCGCGTAACAAATACGGCTGACAGCGTCAGCGGGAGGCGTTTTCTTGGCAATCGGATGGCGCCGCACTTTGCTATAGAGCGCAGAGAAATTTTTGCGAGCGAGGAATAGATCGAATTGAATCAGTTTCAAGTAAGCCTGCAGTACAAGCAGAAACCACATTATCAGAGCCCTCGAGTCAGGAATTTTCTGTAACGGTCCTTGTGGCTGGTTCAGAAGGCTGGGTCAGGCAAGCTGGCTAGATTTTGAAAACCGTGTGTGATGATGAATGACCGGGAGGGCCAGCGTCAACGAAAGACAGTTCTCATTTCCGGCCAAACGATGTCAGTTTTGAAACGACAGGTGTAATACCAGAGTCAATCGCATGAGCCGCTGAATTTCACACTTTACTTGCACCAAATGACCCAAAATGAAAAGAGGCGCGCAGCAAGCGAAAATGTGACCTGCGCGGATGGGTCAGATTTTTTGCTCTCCCCTGAGCCGGGGTGAAGAAATAAGGAAGCAATTTGAAGCTTTCACCGCACTGCATGCCCGACAAGCCAGTCAGTTTGCAACGGGCCGCAGTTCCACTACCGATTCCCACAATCCATCGCCGACCTTGGCATATTCCTGAACGAGTTCTCGTTGCGAGGCAATGGCCAGGGTATGAGAAGCGGCTTGTCGGTGCGCGAACCAATAACAACCCATGCCGGGATGGAATGGAGGCCCTATTGTTCCGTCGCTGTTGAGGTGCAGTGATTTTTCCTGATGTCCGCCCTTCAATCGCAGCGTCTGATTCTTTAGATGATTCATCTCTTCTTCATCGATCTTCAAATGCCAGTTGAACGGTGGCTTCATGCGCCCCTCGAAGAAATCGAAATTTGCGAACCTATTTCCGTCGCTAAGCCCGTGCGCCATAAATACCGGCACGTCAAAACAGAGCTTTCCAATGCCGAAGCCAATCCAGTTGTATCTCCGGTCCAGCAATTCGAGTTTGAGGCCGAGGCGGTGGCGCGTAATGTTCAAAGCCGCTTGGTCGTAAGGGTCGTATTCAACGAACTTTTTATCGCTTAAGACCAACCTCTCTGTTTCTCGAAGCCATTCCTGATGACATTTGCGGTTCAAAATCATGAGGCCGGCATTGAAATATCCATGCCAGGGGATGTCCCAGGCTTTGCATATTCTCATGATCGTCGGGACCGGGCGTTCCACGACGGCAACAAGGGCATTGTTTTTGGCGAAGTGCTCCGGGTTCCACGGGTTCAAACAAACCATGTCCGAATCGAAAAACATCACCGCATCCTCGTCAACATAGTCGAATAGTCGTAACTTCAAGTGATGCGGCTGAGGAAGACCGCAAGCGGCGAAATGCTGATCGTCAAGAACCAATGTTTCGAGGCCGGTCATCTTTTCAACGGCCTGCGAAGCGTAATGAGCGAGCTTCTTGTACCTTTCCCCAACTCCAATCGTCACGGCAATCATTCTTGTTTCCTTAGAAAGACCCTGAAGGCCTCTTTAGTGCGTGCGCGAAAATCGGCAGCCTATCTATCGGCCACTAATTCCAGGTGTTGAATCGACTGCCAATGTCCATCGTGGGCCCATTTGAATTCGCGCAGTATCTGAGCTTCCGAACAAATCGCCAGGAGGGGGGCACCAGCCCGGTTGTGGACAAACCAGTATTGCCCGATGCCGGCGTAATGAGGCGGGCCAATGGTGCCATCACCATTGAATTGAATGCGCGCTTCCGTGCCGGCGGTGTGCAAGCACAGGGCCTGATTCCTGAGCTGATCCATCGCTTCTTCGTCGACATCAATATCCCAGTGAAACGGAGGTTTGTAGCGGCCCTCGAAGAAGTCAATATTTGCGAACTTGTTTTCGGGAATTAACGTGTGAGCCATGAAGACAGGTACTTCATAACAGAGCCGCCCTATTCCGAAACCGATCCAGTTGTATCTCCTGTCCAGCAAATCGAGTTTCAAGCCCAGTCGATGACGGGTGATGTTCAAAGCTGCCTGGTCCAAAGGATCGTATTCCTTAAACCTTGTATCCGTTAACACAAAGCGCTCGGTTTCCCGCAACCAGTCGCGGTGGTGCTTGCGATTCAAAATCATAAGACCGGCATTGAAATACTTCTCAGCCGGAATTCCCCAGTCGCGAGCTGTAGTGACATGCAAGGGACGCGCACTCTCGGCCACCGCCACCACTGCATCTGTGTTTGCGAAATTTTGAGGCCTCCAGGGCTTCAGGCAGGCCATGTCGGCATCGAAGTACACGATCGACTCCGCATCCACCAGATCAAACATGCGTAGCTTTAGATGATGGGGAGCAGGCAGGCCCGATGAGGCGAAGTCCTCATCGGTAAGAACCGTCGTCTTCACACCGGTTTTCTCTTCCATAGCCGTGGCGGCCAATTTTGCAAGCTGACCATAATATTCGCCGACGCCAATGGTTACGCCCATCATGTGCATTCTGTTCCTCAAAAAAGGTTTGCGAAAAGCCTACCGCAGTGAGCAAAGCCAAGCGGGCACGGGCTTCATCGGTTCGAAACGGAACAAGCTCCTCGATCGGCTTCAGGCAGCCAGCAACCGAACTTCCTGCATTCTGTCAAAGAGGAGTTCCCTGACGGCATCGGTCGAGAACATCTTGCTGTCTTCAATGGCCTGCTGCGCCTTGTGAGCCGCGTCCTTTCGAAGCGTTCCGTTGTAGAGCGAGAGCATCAGGTCCCGAAGATGGTCCATATCGGGATCCGCCCACTTCATTTGCGGTGTGAATAGACCGAAGAGCTCCTCTTCGCGAATGTAATTCTCAGAGAAGCGAACAGGAAATGAATTGCTCTCATTCATGAATTCCAAATTGCCGGAATAACCCGTGCCGACAACAGGCTTGCTGAAAAGCATCGCATCCGAGAGCGTGAGCCCCCATCCTTCGGAATGGTGGGCGCTCACGTAAACGTCTACAGCTTTGTAAAGTGCGTTGATTTGCGATTCGCTCAGCCCGAGAGGAAGATAAAGCACGCGCTTGTCCGGCGATTGAAGAATCGGGTCTTTCGGCAGGCCTTTTATGACCAGCCGGGCACGGGGCATGGAAGAAGCTGTGGTCTCAAAAAGTTTTACAAGGCCTGTGAGATTCTTCCTGGATCCGAGCGTTCTTCCGATGCTGAGAAAATAATAGTTTTGAGGGTCGTAACAGATGAGACGGCGAACAATTTCGTCCTCAATTTGATGGCTGTGAAGCTCTCTCTCCATGGTATGCGGGACACGAAAAACATTCTGGTGGTGTTGTTTGATTACATCCACGCAGTATTTCGAAGCGGTCCATACTTCTTGTACGAGCGCTAGCGAGCGCTGATAGGTGTCCGGGAGCTCCGAAGCTTCCCATACGCAATAGCTGATGACGTACTTTGAACGAAGCCCCGGGAAGCGATCGTAGATGGACGCGTAGTTGTGCGGCTCCAAATGGAGTACTACAACGTCGGCGCTCTCGATGGATTCGGCGGGCGTGTAACGTCGGCTCAGCATCTGTTTGTAGATTTCCGCAACCCGGCGGTGGCTCTGATAGTCGTGTATTTCATACCAAAACTTCAATTGCTCCATAAAACGGTTCTCAGCTTTGCTCCGACTGATGTCTTACATCGCTACGATTCTGGGCCTCGTGAAGCCGGCCTTGCGTGGACTCTGAGGAATCCTGATTCGAGGGCGGGGACTTTGCGCAAAATTCGAAATTAAAACTGTCTCCCATCGGAAGATAGAAAGCCTTTGCCATGGTGTCAATCATTTTCCTGCCGCCGGGAAACTAATGATTCTTCTTTTTCTTTGCGTCCTTGCGAGGGCTGTGCGAACGTCGACTGAGAATTGGGAATGTGGGATTGTCTTCTGAGAAGGTTGCGCGTGAAGCGAGTCGAGGCCAGGAGGGCAAATGCAAATATCTGGAGTGGCCAAAGTAGCCATGACTGCCGACGGCAAGACCGTTCTGGAAGTTGCAGGCCGGCCTGCTTTTGAGCTGAATCCTGTCGCCTTGAGTATTTGGACAAAGCTTGAAGCGGGTCAATCGCCCGAAGGAATCAGCTCGCAGATTGCCACGGAGTATGGCGCACCCCCGGATGTCGCAGCTCGCGATGTGCAACGCTTCATCACCAAGCTGAAAGACAATTTGCTTGTTTATGACGAGGCCTGAGCGACCCTGGCTTTCTTTGCGTTAGATAGTTCTGGGCCGAACCAGGCCCACAATTTGCCCGCCCGTAACGCTGCCAAGAAGCAAAGCGGCACATGTAAATATGCAAATATCGAGTGTAGCGCGCGCGGTGAGGACCGCCGACGGCAAAGCCGTGCTTGAAGTTGCCGGCCGTCCTGTCCTGGAGCTGAATTCCGTCGCCGCCGCCATTTGGACCGAGCTGTCGGATGGCGCGACTACGCAAGAGATCATTGCGCGGATCAAGAAACGGTTTGAAGCGCCCGAGGAGCGCGTCGCAAGTGACGTAAAAAGCTTCGTTGAGCTTTTGAAACAAAACCATCTCGTGAAAGACAGTGTACGAACCCAGGACTTTCATGTTGAGCTGATCTGGAACAAAGGCATTGCCGCCCAGTGTGATTGGAGAATACCGGATGAGTTTCCACCCGAAGTCGGGTTCGGCACGGTATTGGATCCGGTGGGGCACCTCGCGCCCCCTGATTTGCTTAGCGATTTAATCCCGCATCCAGAAACCTACGCAGACATAAGAGATGGTGATTTGGTCTGGGTGAGGCTTTCGTGGATCAAGTCGTTCCTTAACCAGGTGCTGCCTCACATGAAAGCGAAATTTATTCTTGTTACGGCGGATTCGGATATGAGCGCGCCCATGTCGATTCTGCCCGAGGCTTTGGAGATCCTGGAGCATCCGAACGTGCTCCATTGGTTTGCGCAGAATTGCGACGGACCGGGATTTATGGGGCGAATGTCGCCCAAACCGATTGGGATTGATTACCACACGCTCAGTGAGCGCGCCCTTTGGGGCGAGCGAATCGCGTCACCGCAAGAGCAAGAGCAAGCGCTACTGGCAATTCGGAAGCAGTTCCCCCCGGCGCGAGAACGCATCCGGAAAGTGTATATAGATTTTGCGTGGCAACCAGTCCATCTATACAGGCCGGCCAAGAGACAGCAGATTATCGCGAAGCTTTTGACGAGCGAATGGGTTGTTTTTCAAAGTAAACCACTTCCCAGACGGCAATTGTGGCGCAAATGGGGCGAGCACGCTTTCGTGCTTTCCCCACACGGAATCGGACTCGACTGCCATCGGACATGGGAAGCGCTCGCCTGCGGGAATATTGTTCTGGTGCCGTCGTCTCCCTTGGATGGTCTCTATGAAGGGCTGCCGGTAATCCCCGTGGAGGATTGGTGCGAAATTAATCCGCAGAATCTGGAAATTTGGCTTGAACGATACTCCGGATGCAAATTCGAAGAAGAGAAGCTTACGACCAAGTATTGGGTGGACAAAATGAGGGCGGTGGCGAAGGAAAGAGTGGGTTCGGCGGGTTCGAATGAATTCAAAGGGGCCTCAAGGCTTTAGGCAATTGAAATGAAAGTATTGTTTCTCGATCAAGTCATCGCCAATCCGGAATCCTCTCAGCAGAAAGCGAACCAGGCGGTTAAGGGCGCCGACGTCTTCGGCTGGAATCTGCTCTCCGCCCTGCTCGAATACGGAACCTATGACGCCTATCTGGTCCAGGGATTAACCGAAGAGAAGAAAGAGCTGTTGGTTGAAGGCGGCCTGAGTCTGGACCGCGTCAAACGACTTGTTTCCGCTCCCCTGGGAGCCGCTTTGCCGGTAAAGGATTCGGACCAACTTGTCTTTTTGACGGCTGGCCGTTTCCTAAATGCGTTGGCGGCCGCACGTCAAAAATGGAAACGCCAGGATGCGCCCGTTTGCGGCTTCATACACTCCATTAATTCGCCCCGGATTGTTCTCGCCCTTCTCCAGCAATGTTTCGTTGGACTCTCCGAGGCTGACCTCTTGTTGTGCTCCAGCCGGGCGGGCATGAAAACGATTGACGTCTATGTCGATGAGATCAACCGCTTGCTGCCTCAAGAGCTAGCCTATCAGGCGCGACGAGTTCTTGTTCCCCTGGGGGTGCATGTTGCTGCTCCTCGGAGAGAGGCCGGGGACAGCTTGCGAAAGAAGCTTCAGATGGAGAGCGACACCAGCATCGCGCTGTATTTTGGCCGGCTGTCGCAGGCGAGCAAGTGCGACCTGGGGCCGCTGCTGGTCGCTCTGTCTCAGCTGTTGAAGAGGGGCGGGAAACTTCTTTTGATCCTCGCGGGCGATGACCGGCAGGGCAACGAATCCCCGCGCCTGCAGGCGCTGGCAAGGGAATTGGGTTGCGAGAGGAATGCAAGGATCTGGACCAACCCTTCGGCGGATGAAAAACACCTCTTATACTCGGGCGCGGATTTTTTTGTATCCCCGAGCGACAACTTGCAAGAAACATTTGGAATCGCGCTGGCCGAAGCCATGGCGTATGGCCTGCCTGTGGTCGTTTCGGACTGGGACGGTTACCGCGAACTGGTGGAGGATGGAAAGACCGGGTTCCTGGTGCCCTCGATCTTGCCATCCCATGTGGAAAAGGTTCGTCTCTGTGACTGTGTGATGTCGATGTTGGAGGAGGATTCGTTGGCTCAGTCCACCACGATCGACGTTCCCGCCCTGTCGGAAAGGATGGAAAGATTGGCGACTGCCCCGGAGCTCTGCAAGCAAATGGGCTGGGCGGCCAAGCGTTTTATCGAGAGTTACTGCACGTGGCGAGTTGTCGTAAAGCGATACGAAGAATTGTGGGAAGACTCTCTCGCGAAGGCTGGTGGCAGAGATTTGCGCTCGGCCAAGTCCAACGACTTGCTGAACCTCTCGCTTGAGAAGTGTTTTGGCCACTATGCGAGCGCAAAACGCAGCTGGGAAGAAAAATGTTTCATTACCGCCGAAGGCCAGGAGTGGTTGAAAAGGCCGGGACGATTCTATTTTCTGAACGAGCTATCTACCAACCCTTGTCCTCAGAAATTCGCGCGTGTCTTGGGTGTCATTTGCGATCGTCCCGGTATTTCGGCTGCCAACGTTGTGGAAGCGTTCTCAAACGGCTCGACACCGGCAGTGCCTTATGACGTCGAGTGGATCCTCGCACGCCTGTTCAAATACGGATTGATCGCGGCAATAGAAGCTCGTTCGTCCTGAGGCCAGGACTTGCGCTCAAGTTGGCTTCTTATTTCGGCTACGGACGTTCGGTTGGAACGCGATAAACAATGGCGCGGTTCTCTTTCCTTAGATATTTTCTGGCTGCTTCCAGCAGGTTTTCCCGACTCACCTCGAGAAACTCGTCCAGGATCGTGTTCACCAACTGAGGCTCACCGTCGAACAGCGTGAAGCAAGCCAGCAGATGCATTAACCCAAACCTTGGCATGTGGGCGGCGCCTGCTTCCAAGCGGCTAAAATACGCAGACCGCCATTTTATCTTTGCAAGCTCGGTCTCTTGCTGAGTCACTCCCTCTTGTTGGACCTCATGAATCATGGAATCGAATGCGGCCAGAACGGCCTGGCTCGAAACCTCGGGCCGGTGGCGAATCTGAGTCGTCATCTGAGAGGGGCGGTCATAGCCAAAGAGATCATCGATTCCGCCGTGCGCATGCAGGGCAATCTGCATCTCTTCGACCAAGTTCCGGTTAACTCTCGCCGCTTTGCCGCCATGAAGCAGGTGGTCGAGCAGCGCCATTGCGCACCAGTCCGTGGTTCGTCTCTTGGGCATCAAATAACCGATGGCTAGTGCGGGCACTTCGGCGAATTTCTCCTCCACGCTCCCACACCGTTCTTCGGTTTGTTCTGGTTCCGCTGTGTCCGGAAAATGAGGTCTGGGGCCGGCTGGAATGTCCCCAAAGTATTTCATGGACCTGGCCACGGCTTCCTCGGTGCTTACGTCGCCAAGGATCAAGAGAATTGCGTTATTCGGGAGGTAGTAAGTTCTAAAGAATGCTTGCACGTCCTGAAGTTCTGCCGCATCCAAATCCTCGAAATCTCCGTATAAACTATGCGCGTTGGCCCAGTTGCGGAACGCCACTCGAGGCATGTCCAGCCATGGAAAGCTGCCGTAGGGCTGATTCAAGACGTTGCTGCGAACTTCCTCTTTAACGACATCCCTCTGGTTGCTCAAGCTCCCAACGTCTACTTTAAGTGCCCGCATGCGGTCGGCTTCGAGCCATAAGGCGCGGTCCAGGGCATTGGAAGGAAGCGCCTCGAAATAACTCGTCCAGTCATAGCTCGTTGATGCGTTAAATTTGCCGCCACTGGAATTTATGATTTTGGCGTGTTGCATTCTTGGCGCATTTGCCGAGCCCTGGAACATCAGGTGCTCGAAAAGGTGTGCAAAGCCGCCTTTGCCCCGATGTTCCAGGCGAGAACCAATTTTGTAATAGACGCCAACGGTGACCACAGGTGCTGCGCGGTCGGGTGCCACCACCACCCGCAACCCGTTCCCTAGAGTCGTGCTCTCGATCGCAATCTTTGGCCGCTTCATGCTGACCCCCGATTCTGAAACCCTCTTTCGCCCGACGATTTCCGAAGCAAATGAGACGGGGCGAGATTTTCGAGGCTCCGTTGTGCAAGGCGGCTCTCGCGGCGACCTGCTGAATCAATTGTTGGAAGAGAGCTGGGAAAGGGGTTCAGGGCCGAAAAGGGCTGATGGCGTACTGTGAAGGTGCTTATAAAGGCCTCCGTTGGAAATCAACTGGTCGTGTGTTCCTTGTTCCTCGATCACTCCGCGGTGCAACACAACAATGCGGTCCACCCAACTAAGCGCGGCAATCCGATGCGAGACGAACACAATGGTCCGATTCTGGAAATATTGAGCCAAATTCAAGAACACCCTGCGTTCAGACGGAGCGTCGAGAGCCGATGTGGATTCATCGAGCAGTAAAACGGAAGGGTTTTGCAACACGGCACGCGCCAAGGCCACGCGCTGCCTCTCCCCACCCGACAGAGCATTCCCTCGCGGGCCGAGCCGGGTATCCCAACCCTCTGGCAACCGTCGCAGCAAATCCTTCATGTCAGCAATCTCGGCAGCCCTTTGAAGTTCCTTGGTTGTGGCCGTGGGCTTCCCGAGCAACAGGTTTTCTTTCAGCGTTCGATCAAAGAGCACTGCATCCTGCAAGAGATAACAGACCTTAGTTCGCAGACTCTCGAGACGTACGCTTCGAACATCGGTTCCGTCAACATATACGGCGCCCCGGTTCACGTCATAGACTCTTGCTACCAGCTTGGCGATAGTGCTTTTTCCGCTGCCACTCATACCGACCAACGCAACCTTTTCGCCGGGCTCAAGTTGCAATTGGATGCCGTTCAGCACCGGAGTCAGATCCCGATAGGAAAACGAAACGCCGTCGAGTTCTACACAGCCGCGTACCGGCGCAGGGAAGCTCACTGCCCCAGACATCTCCGGCACGCCTGGAGCCCGCTCGGTTACTTCAAGGATGCGCCGGATGTTGGTGCCTAAACGATTCAATTGCGAATAGATGTGTATGGCGGCGCCAAGAGGATCGAACAGTGCGCCGACGTAGCTATAAAACGCTACAACGCCGCCGATCGTTAAGGCCCCTACAAACACTTGGTAGCCGCCATAGCCCAGGATAGCGATGGTGCCCAGAGCAATGATGGCCATGTAACAAGCGCTGAACATGACTTCGACCCACTCGCGGTGATTCAGTGCTTTCATGCGTTCTACCGCTCGTTCCTCAAAAGCTTGCCTTTGACTTTTTTCCTGGTGGAGCAGTTGGACTTGGAGCACGGAAGCGAGGTGTTCTTGAAGAAAACTGTTTTCGCTCGCGGCCTTCTCCTGTACGGCATCGGATGCACGTCGCAGGGGTTTTTCAAACTTCTTCCGGAAAACAAAGAAAAGAGGCATCAATGGCAACACCATGCAAGTCAGCTTGTAATCGAGCGTCATCATCGTTCCCATGACAAAAACGGCCTTGAACGCCGTCTGCAAGACGAAAGGCACAAGGTTCGAGCCCACTTCGGCTACCTGGTCGACGTCTTGCTCGACGCGATAGAGTCTTTCTCCCACCGGCGTGGCTTCATGATAGTCAGCGGAGAGTTTGTTCATCTGCTCCAGGATGTTCAGGCGCATGCGCAGAACCAATTTCTGAATGGTTTGAAAGTTCACCAGCTGCGAGAGGGTAAAGAAGCCGAGTCGAAAAACGTACAAAGCAAAGAATCCGAGGGCCGCAAAGAGCAAGAGACGGAAGTCTTTTCTTGGCAGAACACGGTCAATCAGCCACTTCATGAGCAAAGGGTCGAGCAGGAACATAAGGCTGCTGAATACAACCAGCAGCACGCTCAGAAGGTAGCCCGATAGGAGTGGACGCAGCTGCCGAAAAAACCATTTCGCCTGCATCTTAAAGTCGCGAGTCAAAGCTATCTCCTGTACTTTTGGAAGCGGTCAATATGCTTCCCCTCGGCATCCCCGAGACTTACGGTGCTAGTTGGCCTCCTTCGAGACCAAGCGAATCGCGTGTTCATTCAAGAATTCCTAAGTTACCGTGGGCTGGATTTAGGTGGGGATGGGCCTGAGTAGCAGGGAATAGGACTTGCAGGTTAGTTCTGCGATTTCCTCCAAAAGATCATATTCTGTGACGTCGGGCGGCTTAGCGGTAACAGAAACCCGCGATCACCGAGCGCCTTTGATAACGTCCTGCCGGCGAACAAACTGCCCCTTCCAGATTCTTGGTGAAAGATAGAGATTCTCGCAGACGGTTGTCAACGCTCTATGGCGCTAAATGAAAGTAGTGATTCTTTTTTGCTAGAGAGACGCCGCGTTTCAGCGCTAAGGAAGAGAGACCGGGAGTAAACCCAGCTGCGGCGGCAACCGGCGTTTATTTCGCCAAGCAGGCTTCGTTGAGTTGCTCCCCAAAGCGATCCTTCAGTCCGGTTGCGAATCTGCTTGACAAAGGCGGGAAAATGCATATAGTTCGGCTACCAAATTAAAGAGAATAGTGACTTTGCCTGTTGCCGTGCGTCGGGTGGAAATATAGTTCGGATGGGCAATTAAATGCGGCGCCTGAATTTTACCAATACGCAGATCGCCTCCATTCAAACGGCTCGGGACATTAACCGAGGGGTGGTCCTGAATCTCATTCGCCGCCGTCAACCCATCTCCCGGGCGGATCTTGCGCGGGTGTCCGGCCTGCAACGCAGCACCGTTTCTCAGATTATTGAACAACTTATCCATGAGCGCTGGGTGGTGGACGGACCTACGGGGCGGCTTCCGCGGGGGCGCCGGCCGACATTTCTTCAATTGAACGACCGCCGCGCCATTGTAGTGGTGGACCTGAGGCCGGCCACAACGACGATCGCCGTCTCCGACGCGAACGGGCGTTTCTTATCGCAACAGGCAATCCCGACTCCTTCCGATGCGGAGACTGCGGCGGCCAGATTTTCTGAACAAATCCGGCAGATGATGTCCAGCCATACCGGACTGCTCTTTGAGGGAATCGGCATCAGCGTGCCAGGCAGATTCGATGACAAACAGCAGCGGGTCGTATTTGCTCCGAATTTGAAGTGGCGGCAATTCGATTTACGTGGTCCGCTCGAGAAGGACACCGGCCTAAAAGTGGAGCTGGAGAACGCCGCTAATGCCTGTGTGCTTGCTGAAGTGTGGTTTGGGCAAGCCGAGAAGACGCGGGACCTTGTGGTTGTGACGGTGTCCGAAGGCGTTGGCGTGGGCATTTTCAGCAATGGCCACCTCGTGCGCGGTTTGAATGGCATGGCCGGTGAATTTGGCCACGTGCCACTTGATCCAGAGGGCCCGGCATGCGGGTGTGGCTCTCGCGGTTGCTGGGAAGTTTACGCGTCGAACTGGGCGGCGCTGCGTTATTACCGCGAGGCAGGTGCCGGGAGCAGCCGTCGAACGTTCCGAGACCTTCTTTCTTTGGTCGAGACTGAGGATGCCGCCGCGTTAGAAGCGCTTGACCGCATGGTTCAGGCGATCGGTCGCGGTCTGCGCATGATCGTTGCTGCGCTTGCGCCGGAAGAGATCGTGTTCGTAGGAGAGTTTACGCGCCTATGGAGCCGCGTGGGATCAAGGCTTGAATCGGACGCCGCCGCTGCCGCACTGGCGGGAAAGCCGCCGCGTATCCGTCCGGCGGAAGCGGATCCCAGCACAGCGCGTTTGCGGGGAACCGTAGCGATGGTTCTGCAAAAACACTTTGGTCCCACGGCCGAACGGCGACACGTCGAGGGCGTTCACCGCAGGGTTCCAATTGCCAGGTTGGCCCAGAGGAGCGGTTAAGCAGGTAGAACGAGGCGTGAAACGAGCCCCGGCTTAGGCCCGGTGGCCTCAGGAAGCGAGGAAATCATGCTGGAGCGTGTGTTCAAAAAGCTGTATTCCAATAGTTCGGTAATCAAACTAAATCAGATCACGATGTTAGCGTTGTTGTTTGTAATCTGCGTGCTGGCAACGCCCGGAGCCTCCGCCCAAGTGCTTTACGGCTCGCTCACCGGCACGGTCGCTGACCCCAGCGGAGCGGCGGTGGCCGGGGCGAGGGTAGAAGCTCTAGACGTGGCTAAGGGGGGCACGCAAGCGAGCACGACGGACGAGAACGGGATTTACCGCTTCAGCGCGCTTCTTCCGGGCACCTATAAAGTGACGATCTCCGCGCAAAGCTTCGAGACGCAGGTCACGCCAACTGTCCGCGT
>Ga0126369_10001497_pt1 | contig 16198 bp, 17 predicted proteins | sample PanSoiMetaPlot_1_FD_109646 | JGI IMG/M metagenome (GOLD analysis project Ga0126369, IMG submission 109646) | Tropical forest soil microbial communities from Panama - MetaG Plot_1 | ecosystem: Environmental > Terrestrial > Soil > Tropical forest > Bulk soil | place: Panama | collected 2016-02-17 | reverse complement strand
GTCATGCCGTCACCTACGCCACGCTGAAATAGAAGGCATCGGGATGATGAAATACCAGGGCCGACACGGAGGCTTCAGGCTCCATCATGCATCCGTCGGTGAGCTGGACAGCGATCTCCTCAGGTCGAAGGACTTCGAAAAGCTTGGACTGGTCTTCGAGGCGCGGACACGCGGGATATCCGAACGAATAACGTTTCCCCGGGTACTCCGCGCGGAACCGTTCCAGCATCGTCATCTCCGGCCGATCCGGCGAGCCCCACATGCTGCGCAGCTTGGCGTGCAACAGCTCCGCGTACCCCTCAGCTGTTTCCAGGGCCAGCGCCTGAACGGCATGCATCTTGAGAAAGTCTCCAGACCGCTTGAGCCCTTCGGCCAGCTCCCGGATGCCCTCTCCGGCGGTGGTGACGAACATCGCCAGGTTGTCCCGAGGGTTACCGCTCTCCATCGGCGCAATGAAGTCGGCCAGGCAAACTCCGCCCTCCTTCTCCTGCCTGGGAAACTCGAAGCTGATCAGCGGCCGTGACTGAGCGTCGAACACGAAGATACTGTTTCCTTCGCTACCAGCGCGGAAGAACTGAAACACCGCCCGGGGCTTCATGGCGCCGGCGCGCAACGAACCCTTGAGCTCTTCGATCGTCTCCTTCAGTGACTCGCCTTTGCGCCACTCCGCGGACTCCGCCTGTTCCGCCTTCGCAGTCCCGTCCAACGTCCGCGCCACCGAGCCTTTCACGCCGAAGTGGCGGCCGTAGAGCATCACCGGGTTCACGAAGCGCCAGATGTGATCCAGCGGCGTATTGGTGATGACGTGGCGCTCGAAGTCGGGGACAGGAGGAATGTTGGTCAGGATCGGAATCCGAGACGAACGCACCGGGGGCGGTGGAACGGCTCGGAGTTTGGGACGCGCCTCGTCCTTGAGCTTGGCGCGGCGCTCGCGAAGGCTCTCTTGAAGCTGCGCAAACCGCGGCGGGTCGACGATCTGCTTGGCGAGCTCCAAACCATTCATCGCGTCCTGCGCATAGGCAACCGTGCCCTGGTAGGCAGGAGCAATTTGCTTGTCCACGAAGTTGCGGGACAGCGCCGCGCCACCCACCAGAACGGGGACGTCGATCCCGGCCCGCGAAAGATCCTCCGCGGTCGAGACCATCTGCTGAGCGCTCTTCACTAAAAGACCCGAAAGACCCAGGATGTCGGGCTTGTGGGTCCGCACCGCCTCCACCAGGCGCTCCGGCGGGACCTTGATGCCGAGGTTCACAACCTCGAAGCCGTTGTTGGCGAGGATGATCTCCACCAGGTTCTTGCCGATGTCGTGCACATCGCCTTTGACGGTGGCAAGCACCACCTTCCCGCGGGTCGCGGTGGTGGACTTGTCCATCCGCGGCTCGAGGTAGTTGACCGCGGCTTTCATCGATTCCGCGCTCTGGAGCACCTCGGCCACGATCAGCTCGTTGTTCGCGAACAACCTGCCGACCTCGTCCATCCCCTTCATCAAGGGGCCGTTGATGATCGCCAGGGGCAAGCTTGTCTGCAGCGCCAGCTCAAGGTCCGCCGCCAAGCCGTCGCGCGTGCCTTCGATGACGTAGCGCGCCAGACGCTCGTCGAGAGGAAGATCCACGATCGATTTTTGAGCCGGCTTGCGCTCTCGAAAGTGCGCCGCGAAAGGCGGAATCGGATCGGCGCCGCGATTGTAGAGCAGATCCTCGCTCAGGGAGCGCTCTTCCTCGGGCAGGGACGGATAGCGCTCCAACTTCTCAGAATTGACCAGCGCCATGTCCAAGCCGGCCTGGGTGCAATGGTACAGAAACACCGAGTTGAGCACCTCTCGTCCCGCGGTGGGTAGGCCGAAGGAGACGTTGGAGATGCCGAGCACTGTCTTGGACTGCGGAAAGTGCTGTTTGATGAGCCGCACGCCCTCGATGGTTTCAACCGCGCTGCCGACGTACTGCTGATCCCCGGATGCGCAGGGGAATACCAAGGCGTCAAAGTAGAGATCCTGAGGCTTCAATCCGTACTTGGAAGTCAGCAACTCATAGGAGCGCTGGGCGACCTCCAGTTTGCGCTGCCGGGTCACCGCCATGCCCTGCTCGTCGATGCACCCCACCACAACCGCGGCTCCGAAGGTCTTCGCCAGGGGAACCACCTTCTCGAAGCGCTCTTCGCCGTCCTCGAGGTTGATGGAATTGATGATTGCCTTCCCCTGGCAATAGGTCAGTGCACTTGCAATGACCTTGGCGTCGGTCGAGTCAATCATCAAGGGAACGCGCACTTTCTTGATCACCGCCTCGAGAAACTGCTGAATGTCGGAGAGCTCGTCCCGGTCGGGGTTGGCGAGGCAGACGTCGATGACCTGCGCCCCGCGCTTGACCTGGGCGCGCGCGATCTCGGTGGCATCGTCCCATTTCTCGGCGACGATCAGCTCCTTGAACTTGCGTGAACCGATGACGTTGGTTCGCTCGCCGACGATCACCGGACGAACATCCTCTCCGACCTCCAGGAAATCGACGCCCGAAAGGATGGACTTGGGCATCGGGCGCATCCCCCGAGGCTTTTGGCCCGCTACCGCGGCGGCGATGGCCCGAACGTGACCGGTGTGAGTTCCGCAGCACCCTCCCACCAGGTTCAGCCAGCCATGCTCTGCAAACAGTCGCAGGGAACGCGCGAGCATTTCCGGCGTCTCCAGATCGCCCCATTCTCATCGGGCAGACCGGCGTTGGGCACGCAGGCGACCGGAAACGGCGAGCTCGCCGCAAGCGAACGGATGTGATCCGTCATGAACTCCGGACCCGTGGCGCAATTGAGGCCAAGGTAGAGCAAGTCCAGGTGTTCGAGAGAAACGGCGAGCGCTTCCACCGACTGACCGGCGAGCATCGTGCCCATCGGCTCGATGGTGCCAGACACCGCAACTGGGATTTTTTCGCCGAGCTCTTCGAAGGCGCGCCCGATGCCCAGGATCGCAGCCTTGATGTTGCGCGTGTCCTGAGAAGTCTCGACCAGGAGGTAATCGGCGCCGCCCTCGATCAGGCCGCTGGCTTGCGCCTGAAAATGCGAAACCAGCTGCTCAAAAGTGACGCCACCTGTGACCGAAATGGCTTTGGTGGTCGGTCCCATCGAGCCTGCGACCCAGCAGCGCTTACGCAGGACCTGGGAAGATTTCTCCGCGGCCTGCCGTGCCAGCTGCGCCGCGCGGGCGTTGATTTCGCGCGCCTTGCTTGCCAGCCCGTATTCTCCGAGGACGAGCGGCGTCCCACCAAAGGTGTTGGTCTCGGTGATGTCCGCGCCGGCGTCGAAATACTGCTGATGGATGCGCTGGATCAGATCTGGACGGGTTACGGACAGATTCTCGTTGCACCCCTCCAGCTCCGGCCCGCCAAAATCCGCCGCCTTGAGATTCTGCGCCTGCAACAAGGTCCCCATGGCGCCGTCGAGGACAAGGATTCTCTCGCGGAGCGCCTCCCGCAGCGCGGCAACGCGTTCTTGACGATTTTGAGCTTCAGGCAACATAGCGTCGGTGATCCACCATCAGACAGCGATTCTGCACCACCCGGATGCCGCCACGGGCCAGCTTCTCGGCGGCCGCGTCGTTTCGGATTCCAAGTTGGAACCACACGGCATACGGACCCTTCGCCAGGATGTCGTCGACATGAGCGTCGATGTCTTTGGATTTGCGAAACACATCGACCAGATCCAATTCGCCCGGAACGTCCGCAACCTTCCGAAAGACCTTTCTTCCCAAAATTTCCGTAACTTCCGGATAGTAGACTGGCACCGGAATGATTTCTAACCCCACCGATACCAGGTATTTCGGAACGTAAAAAGCCGCTTGGCCAGACTGGGCCTCGGTCTTGATGCCCAGGACCGCGATCCTCCGGGTTCGCTTCAGAAGCTCCCGAATCCCTTGCTCATCTTCAATCAGATTCTCGAGATAATCCACCTGCGCACCTATTCCAGCTCGACGGCCTCGACCTGCTTTTCGAAGGTTACCTTCAGGGCAGTTCCCCCATCTGTAACACTGGGGCTCGCGGTGATGCTCACGGTCGATCGGATCGGAAAAAATGGCTCCCGTGCCAGCAGCTCTTGACCGTTGCACTCGACAGACGCCTCCAGCACGGCGGGATCCGAGTCAACCACCGACGCATCCGCCGCCTGATCCGGCGTAAGACACCGAAGCGACAACACCACCGCTTCTCCGTATGCCGTCTTCGTCGTTCCGGCGATCCTTCGCTCCAGCAAGTACCCAATTTGAACGCCGCTGGCGGTTCCGAAGCTGTCCACCCGGTAAAACGCGTCGACGCCGGACAACGGGTGGTTGAACAGCCCACCGTACTTCGAATCCCACTCCTTTCTCGCGCGCTCCTCGATCTGCATTGGGCTGAAGAACTGCGAAACCGATTCCGCGTTGCTCGAGCCAAAGGCTCGCTCCATGGCACTCTGGGCCTGGTCAGGGTTGTCCAGGCGAACGAAAGCGCCGTCGTTCGAAACCCTCAGCTTAAGCAACAACGACTGCGCCAGCGAGATCAACCTACTTTCGACGGGTTTCCCGTTGTGGGTAACTTTAAGATCCCGCGTCTGTTGCGAGAGAACCCAGCCGCCGTCGGCAGGCTCGAAACGGGAAAGCAGGGTCCCTTCCACCGACACAACCAACGACTGTGCCGCCGCGCCATCCTGCCATTGCTCGGTTCGGCGCGTCAGGGAGTGCTCGGTGAGCATCCGGCTCGAAGGAGGATGGAACAGGAGCAGAATGTTCGTTCCGCCGTCCGTAGTCCCCTGAGTGGAGGCGCGTTGTTCTCTTTCTTGAGCCAGCCGCTCCAGAGGGCTCTTACAGCCAGCGTGAATGAGCAAACAAAGAAAGTAGCCCGGGAGACAAACCGCAGTTGTTATCGAACGCGGAGTCCGGTTGCGCCGCGGCGCCGGCTCAGGGATGTCGGACTTTCCCAGGAGGCGCGTTCTCAACGGCATCGCGCCCGATGTTGCGGCGATCCCGAATAGCTCCGTCGTCTGCCCGATTGCCCATCCCGAACCGACGAGCGGCTTCCGACAAATCCCGCAGGACTTCCTGCTTGGATTGGTACTCCTCACGAGGCAGCGACTTGAACAGATTGATGACGTCGACGGAAGCACCGTTGTCGGCGGCCGTCTGAACCAGCATCTGCTTCGACACGGGGAACTCGACCCCGTCCAATTGTGAAGCCGGCGAGCGACCTGGATCTTCGGCGATTCCGTGAGCCATGGTGATTTGCCTTTCTCTTCCCGTAGGAAGTCTGTCCCACCCTTTTGAGTAACTAATCCGGCCTCAGATGGTAGTCACGTAAGCCAAGGGATTGCCCTCGTGATTTTGTTGGCTGCAAGGTAATGAGCAGGCGGATGGAGCTTCAGACCTGGATCAGCCGCCGACGCGAAAGCCTGCGTCAGCTCGGACAGCTCGCGACGCGCAACCTCACGCCCTCGATCCGGGACTTTGCTCACGCGGTGACGACACGGCGCGGCGAGCTGGCAGTCGTCGCAGAGCTCGCCCGGGCAACTCCTGAGGAAGGCCGGATGCACCGGGTAAAGAACCTTCCCGAGCTGGCCTTGGCACTCGACGCGGCCGGGGTCTCGGCGATTGCGGTCGCCACCGACCCCATCGTTTGTGAAGGCTCGACCGCGGACTTGCAGCGGGTCTCGGCGGCGGTCGGCATTCCGGTCATCGCACGGGACCTATTCCTGAGGCCGGAACAGATTTACGAAGCCAGGCTGTTCGGCGCCGATGCTGTTTTGCTGACCGCCGAGGCCGTCCGCCCCGACGAGCTTCTCGGAATGATGGAGATAGCTGCCAGTCTCCACATGACCGCCGCGGTAGAGGTCCGCTCCGAAGCCGAGCTTTCTACGGCGCTTCGCGCCGCCGCCCGCGTGCTTGTCCTGCCGGCCTTCGGTGAACAAGGACTCTCGTTTGCAACCGCGGACACCTTCTTGAGCAAAGTGCCCCGCTCCGTCACTCCGATGGTGCGAGGCCCATTCGCCGGTCCCCAGGATTTCGAGCGTCTTCGAGGGCAAGCAGATGCCATCTGGATTGCAAAGCCGATCCTGGACGCGGAGAACCCGCAAGCTTTTCTCGCGTCGTTGGTAGAGGCCGCAGAAAACGGATAAAAACCGGCAGAATCGCGAAGCGTCGAGAACGTCCATGGAATCGTGGGTCCAAAACATCGAGGACTTGTTTGAGCAAATGATTCAGCAGCAACGGGCCAAGGTGCTCAGGCTGGCGCGCGAAGCGCTACCGTTCCTGAGCCCCGAGGACGTGATGAACCCCGATGGCCATCCCGAGCTGAAGGCGCACCCCACTTTTGATTATGAAGACGGGATCCTGGCCGGACTGATTGCCGCACAGATTGCCTTTCGCACAGAGATTCGCAGTCGCGCGGCCGCCTCGCCCGGATTAGAGACTCAAGGCCGATGATCGAACGGCTGGACAGCTTCTGGTGTGCGCAGGTGGTTTGGGCCCTCAAGGCCCGGCCCGAACGATTGGACCATGCAGCGCTGGCGATCGCGAAAATCGAACACCCAAGCCTCGTTCCATTTTGTTACTGCCAGGCCCTCGATCGGTACGCCGCTCGAGTCAAAGTTCGGGGCCTGCGAAAGGACCATGACACGCGCCTGCAGCGACTCCGCCGGGTGCTGGCCGAAGAAGAGGGCTTCCGAGGAAACACCCAGGAGTACGACGCCCCGCAAAACAGCTTCGTCAATGTGGTGATGGACACCCGACGCGGCCTGCCGATCACCTTGTCGATCATCTACCTCGAGGTGGCTCGGCGGGCGGGTATTCCGCTCTACGGCGTTGCCTTTCCCGGCCACTTTTTGGTGGCCTGTGACCTACCCGGTCGCAAGTTGGTGATCGACCCATTCAACTCCGGAGCGATCCTCGATGACGCCGGCTGCATCGAGCTTTTGCGCAGGACGGATCCGAAAGCTCAGTTCTCGCCGAACATGATTGCCCCCGCGACGCCGCTTAGCATCGTTCAGCGACTGCTCACCAACCTCAAAAGCAGCTACCTGCGAAGAGGCGATGGCGGCGGCATTCTCAAAGTGGTGGACATGCTGTTGGCGCTCTCGCCGAACGATCCCAATGAGCTGCGGATGCGCGCCGCGCTGTTCTCGCTGCTCGGCGCATTTCGCGCCGCTCTCGCCGACGTCGAGCGCTGCATTCAGCTCTCGCCGACGAGCCCGGACCACGCCACCTTGGTGATGACAGCCAAGAGCCTGAGGGACCGGGCCAAGTACGTCAATTGAGCGGGGTGCGGGTGGCGAAGGATCCAACCCAGGGTGAGTGGAAGACCGTCAGGACCGATCGGCAACTCGACTTCACGATCCTCAAGGTTCGCGAGGACCAGGTCGCGGACCCGCGCGACGGGACCCTTCATCGAAGGGTGGTGATCGATAGCCCTGACTGGGTGAACGTCATCCCGGTTACACTCGACGGTCAAGTGGTGATGATCCGTCAGTTTCGCTTCGGCATCGCCGCTCAGACGTTGGAGATTCCGGGCGGGATCGTCGAGCCGGGCGAGGATGCGCAATCCGCAGCGCTGCGCGAGCTCGAAGAGGAGACCGGATACCGAGCGGATCGCGTCGTCGCATTGGGAAGCTGTCACCCCAATCCCGGGATCCAAAACAACCGATGCCATTCGTTCCTCGCCCTGGGGTGCCGCCAGATTCACCAAGGAGCCCCGGACCGCGGCGAAGACATCCGCGTCGAGCTCTACCCCAGGGCCAAGGTAAGCAAATTGATCCGAAACCAAGAAATCACGCACGCCCTGGTGCTGGTGGCTTTTCTATTCCTGGACTTGCTCGACCCTGAAGAAGTGCAAGCCGTGGAGGAAGCCTCAGTGGCTCCTGGTGCCCGGAGCGCTGTCTCGAAGCACTCCCGCTGAGCGCAAGCTTCTGATCTCTTCCATGATTGCCCGGCACTCGTCGTCGGTATTGTAGAAGTGCGGGGAAATCCGGATCCCTGCATTCGGGCGCCAATCGATGATGAAACCACGCGCGATCAGCTCCTGGCTGGCGTGTTCCGACCCCCGGAAATCGACGCAAACAGTTCCGCCGCGCCGCGCAGGGTCGCGAGGCGTATTCACTCTCAAGCCCTGGGAGTCGGCGAGCTCAATCAGCAATTGAGTCTGACGTCGGGACTTCTCGCGCACTGCCTCGACACCCACCTGCTCGATCACTTGGTAACCCGCCTTCGCCGAATACAATGCGGGTACCGACGGGGTGCCGCCCATGAAGCGATGTGCGTCATCGGTGGGATCGACCTCTCCGAATCGAAAGTCGAATGGGCGCTTGTCGGAAAACCAGCCGGTCATCGCGGGATGAAACCCAGCGATCAAGTCCTTTCGAGCGTAGAGGTAAGCGGCCCCGGCTCCGCCGCACAGCCATTTAACCGAACCGCCGATCGCGAAATCCACCCCCAGCTTCAGAACGTCGATCGGCACCGCGCCAATTCCTTGGTACACGTCCAAAATGACGTACGCGCCGTGACGGTGCGCGGCCTCGATCACCGGCTCGATGTCGAGAATGCCGGAGGACCTGAAGAGCACCAGGTCGATGGCTACTGCAATCGTCGAATCGTCGATCGCCCGCGTCAGATCGCCGGCATCGATGGTGAGTCCGTCCCGCGACTTGACCACCTCGACTCTTGCACCGCGATGCCGTTGGGCCATCCAGTTGTAGACGACCGATGGAAAGTTCAGCTCGGTCACCACCACCTTCGCCTTGCCAGGTTTGAACTCGAGCCCGGAAATTAGAATCGAGGTCAGGGTCGATACGTTTTGATGCATCATCACCGCGCCGGCTGGCGCGTTGAGGATCCGGCCCAGCTGGTCTGCGACCTCGGTCACCATGGGAAGCCATCGGTGCCACGCCACTACGCCTTCGGTCGCCCACAGGTCTGCGAATTCCTTCAAATTGTCATAGACCTGACGCGGCATCGCCCCCAGGGAGTTGTTGATCAAATACGCCGCTTTTCGCTCCAGGATCGGAAATTCCGACCGCCACTTCAAAAGAGGATCCACGGGTGAACCGATGCGCATCTGGCTCCTCAGGCGGCGGAAGCCCCGCCCCGCTCCCAGGTCCCGCTGCGTCCACCGCTCTTGTGCTCCAATTGCACTCGCTCCACTTGCATCCCGCGGTCCACGCCTTTGAGCATGTCATAGACGGTGAGCGCCGCGGCGCAGGCGGCAGTCAGCGCTTCCATCTCCACGCCGGTGCGATCCACGGTCTTCACTTCCGAGCGAATTTCGACGCCTTCTTTCGAGAGCGCAAGCTCCACCGACACGGCGGACAGCGAAATCGGATGACAGAGGGGGATCAGATCTGGGGTTCGCTTTGCGGCCATCACGCCGGCCAGGCGCGCCGCGGCCAACACGTCTCCCTTTTCCACCCTGCCTTCACGGATCCGACGTACCGTGGCAGGCAGCATCCGCACCCGGGCGGTGGCGACGGCAATTCGAGCGGTTTTGTCCTTGCCGCCAACGTCGATCATCTTCATTCAACGCCCCCTCGCTCTGCGCACAGCTTGAAGCAGGTCCTCGGTGATGTCGTCCGGATGCTCGAGGCCAACCGACACCCGGATCAGTTTTTCGTGGATGCCCGCAGCCTCGCGCTCCTGCGCCGTCATCCGCCGGGCGCTGGCCGTCGCCGGGTGCATCACCAGCGTGGTGACGTCGCCGAGGCTGGGGGCCGGCTTCGCCAACCGCACGCACTCCAGAAATCGAAACGACTCTCGACGCGTGGCACCCTTGATTTCGAACGCGAGCATTCCGCCGAATCCTCCGTCGAGCACCCGTTGAGCAACGGCGTGATCGGGGTGCGAAGGCAGGCCCGGATAAATCACCCGCTCCAGGTCCTCGGAGGCTCGAAGCCGGTTGGCGACTTCCAACGCGTTCTGACTGTGCGCTCTCATTCGCAACGGCAGCGTCCGGATACCGCGCAAGGTGAGCCAGGCCTCGAATGGGCCGAGGATTCCGCCTTCGAGAACGCGCGCTGACCGGAGCGCCGCGACATTCTCGCCGCTGCCGCTGACGACGCCACCCATGGCGTCGCTGTGGCCGTTGATCCACTTGGTCGTCGACTGCACCACGTAGTCAGCGCCTAGCCGATGCGCTTGCTGCAGTACCGGGGAGGCGAACGTGGCATCCACCGCGAGGCGCGCCCCCACGTCGCGGCACGCTTGGGCCAGCTTCGGTATATCCGGCACTGAAAGAAGTGGATTGGTGATGCTCTCCGCAAGAACAAATTTCGGCCGTAAAGCGACGATCTTGCGGGTGGCATCCGCCTCGCTCAACAACAGCGGGTGCAGCTCGACCTGTCGCGGCGCCAGCAGCGCTTTAAACAGCGCCCTCGTTGCGCCGTAGCCGTCCGCCGGCATCACCACGCGATCCCCGGGTCTCAACGACTGAGCTTCGAGAACAGCCCTGAGCGCCGACATGCCGCTGGCGTAGGCGGCACATGCCTCGGCGCCTTCGAGAGCGGCGACCGCCTCTTCGAGCAGCACCACGTTCTGGGCGCTGATTCGAGTGTAGACGAAGTCCTTACCGTCCAGCGATGCATCCAAGGTCTCCGCGTCCGCGAAGTAGCTCACCGACGCAAGGTGCAGGGGCGGGGCCACCCCTTGGGCGGAGGAGCTGCCAAGCCGGCTGCCAGCGTGAATTGCCACGGTCTCGACCTTCTTCGGTGGCATAGTCGACCTTTCTTTAGACGCTGCCTTGCTCGGTCATCCAGCGCTCGGCGTCCATCGCCGCCATGCATCCGGTTCCCGCCGCGGTCACCGCCTGACGGTAGTAGTGATCTTGAACGTCGCCGCAGGCGAAAACTCCGGGAAGGCTGGTGCGAGTCGTCCCCGGGGTGGTGTTGATGTAGCCGTTGGGATTCGTTTCCAGCACGCCTTTGAAAAGATCGCTGTTGGGGCGGTGCCCAATCGCAACGAACAGACCGTTTGCCTTGATCTGGCTGCGCTCGCCCGTCTTGACGTTGCGGATCAGCGCCGCGTTCATGCCCTTGTCATCGCCGAGGACCTCGTCGATGACCGAGTTCCAGATTAAGCTGATCTTTGGGTTTTTCATCGCCCGTTCCTGCATAATCTTCGACGCCCGCAACGTATCGCGGCGATGAACCAACGAGACGTGTTTGACGATCTTCGTCAAATAGGTCGCCTCCTCCATCGCGGTATCCCCTCCGCCCACCACGATCACATCTTGGCCTTTGAAAAAGGCACCGTCGCAGGTCGCACAGGCAGAGACCCCGCGATTCTTGAAAGCATCCTCTCCTTTCACGTTCAGCCACATCGCCGATGCGCCGGTCGCGATGATCACCGTTTCTGTGTGGCAACTGTGGGTTTCGCCCTGCAAGAAGAACGGGCGCCTCGAAAAATCCACTTTGACCACGTTCTCCATCAGAACTTTGGTGCCGAACCGCTCCGCCTGCCGCTTGAAGAAGTCCATCAGCTCGGGGCCGGTCACGCTCTCAGGAAAGCCCGGATAGTTTTCAACGTCGTTGGTGATCATCAATTGGCCGCCCGGCACGCGTAGCAAATCGCCCTCCGCCGGTCCCCCTGCAAACAGCACCGGGGCGAGGTTGGCACGGGCCGCATAAATCGCGGCCGTATAGCCTGCTGGACCCGAGCCGATGATGGTCACTTTATTGACCTGATTTGCCAAGGAGAAGCTCCTTTCCGCAGACGTTCAATCTAACTGGAAATGAGCCCTTTTGCGCGGCGGCCCTGCTGCTCGATTACTTGGAAATCCGACGTGGCGCCAGGAATCTCGCCACCGCCTCGGCGAACCGCGCCACCAAGAGCCCCAGCCCATCCAGCAACCAAGCCCGAAAGCCCGGCCTTGGGGAACCTTCCAAGGTAATTTTCTTCGAGCCCCGGCAATGGTTCGTGATCCAGGCCTCTCCTCTGGCGGCTACCGCGGGGTCGTCGACATCGACCAGGACTTCCAGGTTCACCAACGACAGCGGGTCGAGATTGAAACTCCCGATCAGCATCCGGCGCTCGTCGATCACCACCGCCTTCGCGTGCATAACCGTGTCGTTCCATTCGTAGATTTGAATCCCCGCCGCAAGCAGCTTTCGGTACAGGCGGCGGGTAGCCGCTCGGGCGAAGGGAACGTCGCTGCGGCCGGCCAGCAGCAACAACACGCGCACTCCGCGCCGCGCCGCCGCGGTCAAGGAGCGCACCAGGCGCTGGTCGGGCAGAAAGTAGGCATGTGCCAAGCTGACCGATTTCGAGGCGCGGCCGATGGCCTTCACGTACCGCCTGCGGAGGCGCCGTCCTCCACCGAGCCCCGGGATGAGCACCCGCACGTCGGTTCGAGCCGGGAGACCGATCCGATCCCCCCAGATTCGCCTCACCAACGCTGTGCAGGCGGCGCCGCGAATTTCAACCACCAGGTCCGCCCATCCGAGGCCAGTTTCCTGAGCCGCATACTCGTCGCCGATGTTGATCCCACCGACGTAAGCAAGCTGATCGTCGACCAAGAGGATCTTTCGATGGTTTCTCCAGCCTCGACCGAGGAAGAGATTCACCAACGGGTTGTAGATGCGTGCCTCACAACCTGCGCTGCGCAGAGCACGAACGATCTGACCTGCGTCGAACATCGAGCCCCATCCGTCGATCACCACCCTGACGCGAATGCCGCGACGGGCGGCCGACTGCAGCGCGCCGAGAAACTCAACGCCGACGTCGTCCCGCTCAAAGGTGTAGACCTCCAAGTGAATCCGTTGCCGAGCGTGGGCGATCGCCGCCAGCATCTTGGGAAAGGCTTCCGCGCCCCCATTGAGCAGTTCCACCGAGCGGTCCGGGGCCACGGTTTTGGTCAACGGTGGTCGTTGGGTGGAGGGACTGCTCGGACGCTGTGAACGTGTGCGCATGACTTACCTGGCTCCGATGCCTGGCGCTCTCAATATATGCGCTGCGATCACATCCACCTAGGCTCGTGGTCCTTCTCCTCCTTGTTGCTCTTCGAAGGACTGGCCGAAAATATCGTCGGAAAGCTTAAGTGTTTCAATCCGATACAAAAATGCCACTGACACCATCCGCGCTGCGGTGGATCCCAATTCACGGTCACAGCATGTGGCCCTCACTCCGGCCGTATGACCATGCCGGGATCACGAGACTGAGAGTTCCTCCCCGAGAAGGACAAGTGGTCGTGGCGCGGCAGGGAAATCGATTCATCGCGCACCGCATCCTGCGAACGTCAAGGCATTCCGTGACTTGCGTCGGCGACAACTGCGCGGCTCCGGACGCGCCGATCCCGTTGAGCCATCTCTACGGTGTGGTGGTGCTGGTTCGCAGGCGGGGCCGCGTTCTTGGCTTCAAGGAATGGGACCGAGGTCGCACCGCGCTGGGATCCCTTCGCCGCCGGCTGATTCAAGGCGCGCAGCGGCTCAAAGCGGCTCTCAGATGACCTTGTCCACGACGTTCATCCCCCGCCGCACCCAGGGCTGCGAATCCTCCCGTCTGGGCAACGAGTTCATCTTGCTCGATGCGACGGGTCGAGTTCTGCGGGGACTCAATCCCACCGGAGCCCGAATCTGGGAGCTGATCGACGGTCACCGCACCGCCGCGGAAATCTCGCATCGCGTAGCTAACGAGTTCGGAGCTTCTAGACAACGAGTGTTGGACGACGTGCTGAGCTTTCTCTCCAAGTTGCGCGAAGCCGGGCTGTTGACCACTGCTGGACAGGTGGAGCGACGATGAAGCGCCGCAACCTGCTGCTTGCGGCGCTCTGGGTCGCTGGATCGCACTGCGCAAAGGCGCCTACGTCGGGAGGTGACAACGGCGGACCGCCTCCTCCTCCGCTGGCGGCCACGGGAACGCTTTCGATCAATCCTCCAGACGCACACTCGCCTTCGACTGTGCGGTCGGTCGCGGTGACGTACTCGGTGATTGGCGTCACTGCGCCTTCCGATTTGGACGTCGAATTCACCATGCCGGGCGGGTTGCCCTACGAGAAGCGCACTTCGACTCTCACCGCAGATCCCTTCAACCCGCAGCAACTGCAGTTTGTGCTGCCAGTCGCCGGAACTTTTATCGATACCAACGATCTCACTGGAAGCTGGCAAGTCAACCTGCGGCTCGGTGCAAACGTTCTCTCAACCCAAACGTTTGAGCTGGCCCGCTGATGACGCACAGAACCAAAGACCGATCGGCGTTTTCCTCGCAGGCGTGCGCGGCGCTGCTGGCGATCGCTCTTTGCATCGGCGTTGGATGCGAGCCTTCTTGGCTCGAGGCTTGGAACCGCAACCTCGCCACCGGGACCAGCACTCAGGCCCTGGTGCCAGCGCTGGACGTTGCCACCACGTGCGAAACCCCGCCTCCCAGCACCGCCACCTTTCTCTATGTCAGCGGCAGCACTGGAAATAACTCGACCGCCATTGCCAGTGATCGAACACGACCTTGGGCGACGATCAATGGCGCGCTTGGTCAGGTGCCTGCGACGCTTAACAACACCTACGCAATCGAGATCATCGATTCTTCCACCTACAACGAAACGCTGAATATTTCCGGAAAGACCACCAGCGCGACCAACACCCTCATCTTTCGGACCGCGGTTGGAGCGGCGCCGGTGGTTAACAACGGAGGTACCGCTACTCCCGTCACCATCTCGACAAACTACACCACCCTTCTCGGCCTAACGATCACCGGATCGACCTCCTTCGACGGGGTAGTTTTCAACGCTGCCACCGCTGGGAACTCGCTGCTTTGCAACAGCATTACCGGAAACAAGCGCGGCATCGTCGCCAGCGCCGGAACTCAAACCTCGCTGACCATCGAGGGAAATCGAATCGAATCCAATGACCAGGGCGGAATCTCCCTCGCCACGGGAACTGGCTCGCTCATCGTTCGCAGAAACGTGATCGACAGCAACGGCACCACCAATGCTTCGACTGGGCCGGCGCTGAATCTCACCAATGCAACCTCTCCGCTGATCCTCAACAACACCTTTTACAACAATGGAGGCGCCTCCGGCGACCCGACCACTTCCCCGGACCTAAGCATTACCACCTCGTCAGCGGTGCAGATCGAGAACAACATTTTCAGCAGTCCCACGAGCTCCGTAAACAAGCGAAGCATCTCGGTGGACAGCGGAGCCAGCATCTCCAGCAGCTCGCAATACAACATCTACTGGTATCCAAACGTTTGCACCGGGTTACAGACTTGTCCCAACTGCGGCGACAACTTCTCGGTAGGCGGCTTGTGCAACTGCTGGAAGCCGAACGGGGGAGCGTGCGGCGGTAGCTGCTCATGGCAGTGCAACACTGGAGCCGACACCACCGGGTCCAATCGTGCCGACCCCAGGTTCGTCGCCGCCGACGCTACGCCGCCGGATCTTCATGAGCAGAGCACCGGTGGTCATTGGACCGCCGGAGGATATGTGATCGATTCCGTCTTGAGCCCGGCGGTGGATACTGGAAACCCAGCCGACTCGGTGGGCAGCGAGCCAACGCCGAATGGACCCCCCACCGGACCACGGATCAACTGCGGCGCCTACGGGGGAGGCCCGCAGGCTTCCAAGTCGCCGGGGACGCGTGTGATGGTGCTTCGCTCATCGGGTACCGCGGGAACACCTCTGACTGTCCAAATTCAGGTTCAGGATGCATCCGGGAACCTGGTCACCACCCACCCGACCTTTACTGCCAACGTGGTTCTCTCCAGCGGCACCGCGACGCCAACCCCTAGCTCGATCGTCATTCGAAACCACACCTCGCAGACCACAATCCAGGTCAGCGATACCGTTGCAGAAGACGTGGTGGTCTCGCTCGACGAAACCCCGGCTCCCGGGACTACCGGACTGGTCCCCGCTCCCGGAACCATTACCTTTGCGCCCACGGCGCTGGTGGAAGTTTCGGTGTTGACCGCAGTTTCTGGACCCAACACCAACACCTTGTTGTGGAACAATCCCGGGGTTCACGATGGGGTGCTGGTGCTCCGCTCAACGGCAGGGGTACCCAACACCGCCCCTACAAACGGAGTCAACTACGCGGTCGGAGCAGTGCTTGGCAACGCAACCGTCATCTACAACGACACGCAGAGCTTTGCGCCACGGATAACCGACCAGGGTCTGAGCAACGGCACCCGTTACTACTATCGAGTTTTCAATCACGACCAATACTTCATCTATGCGGCCGGCAATGTTCCGTCTTCTTCCGGCGTTTTCTCTGAACCCACCAGCCG
>Ga0126369_10001496_pt1 | contig 16203 bp, 13 predicted proteins | sample PanSoiMetaPlot_1_FD_109646 | JGI IMG/M metagenome (GOLD analysis project Ga0126369, IMG submission 109646) | Tropical forest soil microbial communities from Panama - MetaG Plot_1 | ecosystem: Environmental > Terrestrial > Soil > Tropical forest > Bulk soil | place: Panama | collected 2016-02-17 | reverse complement strand
GCTTCATTGGCGTGTAAACACGTAATGAGTTCACGGCGAGCACCTCGAACGCGTCGGTGCCGGGAATTTGTCGGCCAGCACATTCAGATTCGTGGTGGTGACGCAGAAGTACAACGTGCCTGTCGTCGGGTCCCGGTAGGCTTGCGTGGCGGTGGTAGGCGTCCATTCAAGCGTTGCCCCCATCTGTAGAGTCGGCATCGCGGCGCGAAACCGAGGGTCGAGATCGCCGGTAGCAATCAAGTCATCGAGGACCTCGAGCCCAACCGGCTGAAGGCGGACGCGCATGGTCACCCGGTCTGGTGGCGTGAGCAAAGGATAGCTCTTGATCTTGTGGGTTTGATAGAAGCGCGGGTCGGCGGGATCGAACGTCACGTGCGCAGTCAGAGCGTTGCCCTCGTAACTCGCGGCTTGCCAGAACATCGAAACCTGCGAACCGGCTTGGTCGAACATGCAATCGCGCAAGAGCCACAAGTTCGGATCGTTAAGCGTCGTGACGGGAACTCCATCCGCGACGACCCCCGAGTCATAAATGCGGTTGCCTCCGGAATAGGCCACGAGCTCCACCCAGGCGCGTCTGTCCTGCGCGGCGCCGCTGGGAAAAAAGTGACCGGTGGCTACGTTATCGAGGATGACGGTGATCTGACTGCCTCCCTGGGCGACACACAGCGCACTCTGGAGCGTAGAATCAAGAAACGACTGCACCTGGCTGCGCTCCCGCTGCGTATCCGGGAAAGAGACCAGGGCCGTGTCGACACCGGCCATGGTATGGCTGTGCGGCCTGCGCAAGGGTGCACCGGGGACTTGCGCGGCAGGCTTGTCAACGGTGGTTTGCTGCATGTGGCACGTTCCGCAAGAGGAACCCTCGGGCTGCGAGAAGACTGACTGCTGCCATTCTTCGAACGTGCGCTCGATCGCTGCGTTGTGCGGGGAGACGATGTCGTGGCACGCTCCACAAGCCGTCGCGGACTGTGCCTGCACGCGATCGAGAAGCGTGGAGTAGCCGGCCTCGTGGGTCCGGCTTTGAAACGGATCGGTGATCGACGCGCGCATCACCAAGTCGCTGGCGAGGTGGATTGGATTGTTGTGGGTGCCGTCCACGCTATCAATCGAGTGACAGAAGAAGCAGGTCACGCCCTTGAGCCTTTGCGGCACCTGGTCGAGGTTGAGTCCATCCGTCGTAGCGCCTTCGTGGACCGCCATCGGGGCGTGGCAATTGACGCAAAAGTTTCCCAGCATGCCATTCGTCTCACGCTGCCCGCGGCGATTCATCGCCAAGAAAACGGGATCGATGGAGGAATAGGCGTGCATGCTTCCCGCCCACTCCTCGAACTGGTCCGGATGGCAGCCACCGCACGTCTGTGGGTCTAATAACTCCTGGCGAGTCAAATTGTTTCCTTGGCCCTTGCCGCCGCACGCTTCGACGAAAGTCAGGGCTGCCGATATGGCAACCACGAATCCAATGATGCGCTTGAGGTGCGTCCTCACGCCGAACTCCGGGATCAGCCAGGGACGCAGAAAAAGAAGACACCTGAGCTGTTGAGGCCAGCGTCAGGCGTGGTGGAAAACGTGATCCTCCAGACACCCGGCATGAAGAAGTACAAGGGAGTGACCGTATAGCTGCTGTCTGGATTGGCGTTCACCTGTGCTTGGACTGACGTGCCGTGCCCATGATCGGGCATGAAAGGAAGGACGGAGAGCGGAAGATTTGGAACCGGCTGTCCAGACGAATTGGCGACTCGGAGCGTCCAGGTGTTGATTCCCACCGCCGGCGGAGCTGGATTCGCTTGTGTGAGTGTGTAGCTCAGCATGCCGGTCGTGGAGGAAGCGGGTATGTTGGGCCGATAGACGGCGACGCGCGAGTCGTCTTGGCAAGTGATGAGGTCGCCTGCGTCCGAGCTCGATGACGAGGAGCTGCAGCCTCCAACCAGTGACAGCAACATCACCGCCGCCGCTCGGTTTCGGAGCGAGACATCGTGACACGCGAAGGTAATTTGCATGGCTCACTCCATTCAGTTCTCAGGCGCGCCGCAAACGAGCCAGCCCAGAAGCTGGCTGCGCTCTTGCGCAGTCAACTGAAGCGTGCCCGACGGAGGCATATTGCAAGCATAGATCTGATCGAGTATCGGGCTTCGCTCGACGTAGACGTTCTGGTAGCTGGTGAACGGGATGACCGCTTCCTGGCCCCCAGGGGAGTGGCACACCAGGCAGTGTGCCGAAATCAGTGGAGCAATCGTGCTGCTGTAGCTGGGGGTGGGCGAGGGGCAGCTGCTGGGCAGGTCGTTGGGGCAATCCTTTGAGCCACCGCACGCCGCGAGTACGGCGGCCCCCAACCCTAAAACAACCGCCTTCATCATCGCGCCTCATGAGCGATGTAGACCCCCAGCCGGCAATCCGGCACGGCCTCGAGGAGTTTGGCGCGCGACACCTAGAAAAAGCCGAGTTTCTGCTTTACGGCAGTGTTGGGCGTTGACACCGTGCCGGTTGAATCCAGAGTCCACGCGTCCATGTATTGCAGTGGCTTCAGCAGCGTCACGTTTTGGCTCTGAAGATAGGCTTGCGTCGCGGTATCGTTGTACGGCGTTGTCAGGCCTTGAAAGAAATCCGTGTAAAAGCTGCCTTGGTGATTCGGGATGAAAGCCTTGGGCTTTAGGATCGGCACCACCTTTTGAGCAAATGCGACGCTGCTCAGGCCAATCCATAGGTCGACGCTGGTCAGGCCCGCGCTGTTCATCGCTGCGATGAGGTTGTCCTTCGGCGCCCCGTAGTTTGTGCCCTGGCCAAGCGGTGCAGGGAATCCGGTGGCGTCGTTCATCACGATCGGTTGCTCGAAGTCGAAATCGCTGCCGGTATCACAATAGAACATGCTGAAGCGGTGCGCGGAATCGCCCATCGTGAAGAGAAACCCGCGGCCACCGCCGCCGTTCGGATAGTCCTCCTGCACGCCTGGGTGGTAACAGCCCGTGGCGGCATCTGCAGTGGGGGGTCTCACCAGCTCGCGCGGGTCGTGCAGATCCGCGTTGGCGGTGCTGCCGCTGTGATTCCATCGGACGACCCGGACCGTCACGCCGCTTCCGAGGTCGAATTTTTCGCCACCAACTACAGCCTTGCATCGAGAGGCCGGGATCCCCTGCGCCTCCACCTGGTAGCAGGTCGACGGCGCGCCCATGATCGGGGCGTTGGTGGCTTTGGCTAAAACGCCGGTGTCGTAGGAGTGGTCGAGGTTGCTATGGCCAGTAAGGTGGTAGTTGGGCATATGCTCGAGTGCAGCGAGCACTTTCTGGTCGGTGTCCTTAGCGACGCCACCAGAGCTGCCGAAACAAACTGGATGATATGAGTAGGAGAGGCCCGACGCACCTCCGTAGAGATTGGTCGGGTCAAAACGGGTTAGTGCCCCGTCGAGATACATGTGAAGATCGCCGATATCGACAGTCCAGTCCGCGACAGCAACCCAGGTGAGCTTGGCTTGGTTCGGCGTCGGCGTACTACCACAACCGACGATGCCAATTGCAGCAGCCAAGGCAACCATCAGCCCCAACGACGTACTTCTCCTACGATTACGGTTAGTCATGACGCCTCTCCTAGCGATTGACGCTCTCCGCAAATTCGCGGCACCCCGAAAAGCCCGCTTGGCTCCGATTTTGCGCGAATGTCAAGAACGCAATTCCGGTGCGGCCGAGTGAAATTAGTTATCAAACATTTGTTATGAGCTTTCGGCTCGCCTACCTGCTTGCGCCGCCTCTATTTGCGGTGCCGAAGGCGCGATAAGGCCAGAAGCAGCAGCCCGAGTCCACACACGGTGCCAGCGCTGGAGCCCGCGGCGCCGACGCTGGAGCAGTGCGAGCCGGCCGATGGCGACGGCGTCGGTCCCGAGCTTCCTCCGTCCGGAGCGCCGACTCCCAGTGTCTGCAAGAGCAGTTGGTATTGAGATGCGCAGTAGTCCGCCACGGCAGGGCAAGTAAGCGGTCCGGCGATCTGAATGAATTTCAGGATCGGCTGGAAGGTCTGCGCGCCGTCGTCGCTGTAGCCGAGATTGTAGCCATCCAAGAATGCGTCGCCGCACCCGTAGATTCGAGTGGTTCCCAGTCGCTCCCCGAGACAACGCGTACGAGGCCCAGTACGCCGGGTGAAGGTGGTTGTGCCGGGAGGGCGGATGTATAGGTCGGGACCCGCCGTGCCCGCGTAGAGCGTTCGGTCGGGCGAGCGCAAGAATGAAGAAAAGTAAACGCTGGAGAGCGTCAGCGGCACTGTCATCGTATTTCCGCCGTCGGTTGTGATCCCAATCGCGTCCGTCTGAGCGCTGAGTGTTAGCAACCGCAGGTAGACCGTGTTCGCGTCGTCGGGGTCGATCGCCATGATGCGTGGCTCCGTACCCGACGGAACATTGAGCTGGTGGCTCGTCCAGCTCATGCCGCGGTCAACGCTTTGCAGCAGGTATGCGATTCCCGGACCGGAGCCACTCGGCGCGTGAACCTGCACCGCGTAAATGACGTTGGGATTCGAGCGCGAAATCTCGAGCGAGGTGAGGCGGTCGGTCGTCGTATACAGCTCGGCGCCGAACGTGACGCCATTGTCATGCGAGGGGTAAATCCCGGCGTTCGTAGGACTGGCAGCGATCGCGACCACGAACGTGGCGTCGTTTGGGTCGATAAAAGCATCGGTCAAGGCCAGGGAGGCCACGCTGCCTCCGGATTGCGTCCAGCTGCACCCGCCGTCAGCCGATCTCCACATGTGAAAGAAGGAGATCGCGTACACCGCGCCGTCCGGGGCCAGCTTGTAGAAGTTGACCTGATCCAGGCCGGTATTGGTGATGAAAAGCTCGCAAACGAAACGCCAGTTTTGGCCGTCATCCTCGGAGATGACCAGTCCGAAGTTGGTGCCGAGCATAATCCGGTGGGGAGCGTTCACGGGGAGGTAGACGCTCAGCTCATCCGGAAAGGCCCCGTCCGCGAGCGCTCGGCCGGCAAAGCACACCATTGCGAGACACACGGCTCGGCGCGCAATCCTCATCGCGAACTCCAAGCAACAACCCCATCAACGCGTATCCGTTTAGTCGATGTTTCGTGTCAAGCGCCCATGACGCCTTTAGCGAAGTATCAAACCAAGTCGCGTCACGCGGCGGAATCTCAAATCCAAACAAGCGGTGGTCCGCCTGCGCTTGCCCAGTGACCCTGCATCATTCTGAGGAAGTCCGGATCAAAAACAGAAAGAGCAGGAAGTAGAAAGCCCATTTCCGCTGGGTGGCCGATGAACGTCGTTGCAGAATGCCCGGAAGCACCCGGCGGGGCTGTCGCGAACCAATCGGCGGCGATCGCTGAAATCGCTGCTGCGCGGAGATCGTGTAGTTCACTCCGGGGACTAGCTTCGATTGCATTGATGAATGAAACGTATGGGGACAGCGCCGGGCACACTCGTATTCTTCCGAGCACAGGCCGTTTTCCGATGAGCGCCAACCAGAGCTCGTCGCTGTGTCTGTTACGGCTACCGACGTAAGCGTGGGGCGGCAAGAGCGATGCCATGAAGATCGTCGGGAAGATCTCGACGACGTTGCCGCTTACCCCGCTGCTGGTCAGAGTCAGTGGACGATGCCCTGCAGCCTGGAGCGCCACAACGATCCTTCGCGTGCTGGCGAGAAACCTGGAGCTTGGAGCAGTCGGCCAGGGGCTCAACCGCAAGCGAAGACGTGCGGATGATGCGAAGGGTCCGCGCATAAAGAACTGCTCGACAAGTCGAACCTTTGCGCTGTTGCTGGCGCCCGCAAAAGAGCCGTCGACGCAAAATGTTGCGCTCTTGGGATTCAGTCGACGCATTTCCGAGAATACGAAAGTGAGGGCGCCCTCTGCATCGCGGACCACCGGGACCGATCCATTGGCGAGTGCTTTCGTCGCACGGTCGAGAATCACGGCGCCCGTCGAGCGCCTCACCTGGCTGAAACCGACATCGATGCCGACTGCAATGTCCACGTTTACACGTCCAGGGCTTTCTCGAGGTGAATGAACGTTGCCTAAGATCAGGCCCACGGCTCAACAGCTCCTAACTGAGAGCATTTGAGCGTGCCTAATACGTTTATTTACTGCCAGAATTGCTCGCTGAGTCCGCAGGACGGCGATTCGGCGTCGCGGCATGAAGTCCTGACTGGAATGACGCGAATGTATTGCTGCTCGTGACGCGCGGCGCGCAAGAACTGCGCTTGTTGCTCGCACTTTGAGCGGCATTTCAGGCACTACCAGTGCGATTTTAGGCACAACCAATGCAGTGGTGCTGGACGAAGGAGTTTGTGCATGAACGAGTTAGCGCGCGAGCTGACGCTGGTCGAATCTGAGCCGCCGGAACCACCGTCGCAGTCCGCTGCAGAGAGCTTGCTGCTGCTTGCCAACGAGGAGCCCGCGTCAACTCCATTCGCTGATCTCGATCAGCTGTTACATGCCATGGAGGGACGAGCCACCTCTGGACTCTCCTTGGATTCATTGTGGCTGGCGCTAATGGATTGGGGAATCCACCTGGCGAATTCACCCTTCAGACGTGTGGAGCTGGCACTGTCAGCGGCAGAGCAGTGGCGCAGACTGCTGCACGCTGCGCTGGGAAAGCAGGTCATTCGACCAGCACCCAATGATCATCGCTTCCAAAGCGACGCCTGGGACAAGCCGCCGTTCAGCGTCATTTGCCAAGCCTTCCTTCTTGCCGAGGAGTGGTGGGCGCAGGTCAGCGACGGCGGCCGGGACGTCAACCGCCACAACGCGCAGATCGTCCGCTTTGCAATCCGCCAATTCCTTGACGTGTTCTCGCCGTCGAACGTCCCCTGGCTCAATCCACAAGTCATCGAGGCGACGCGCGAGAGCGGCGGCGCGAATTTCGTTCAGGGATTTCGGAACTGGCTTCATGATCTCCAAGAGACACTCAGCGGAGCTCCATCTGACAGACGGGGCTTTAGCGTTGGCCCCAATCTCGCCGTCACTCCGGGGAAGGTGGTCTTCCGCAATGAACTGGTGGAGCTGATCCAATACGCCCCGTCGACGGCGGTGGTGCGGCCGGAGCCCGTGCTGATCGTCCCGGCGTGGATCATGAAGTACTACATTTTGGATCTCTCTCCGCACAACTCGCTGATTCGTTACCTGGTGGAGCAGGGACACACGGTGTTCGCGATTTCCTGGCGCAACCCAGGTCGCGAAATGCGCGAGACTTCGCTCGACGACTATCGCGTCAAGGGTGTACTCGCGGCACTCGATGCAATCGGAGCGATCTGCGGCGAGACCAAAGTTCACGCCTGTGGCTATTGCCTGGGGGGCACTCTGCTCGCGATTGCCGCAGCGGCTCTTGCCCGCGACGGCGACGAGCGCCTGGCCACGGTGACACTGCTCGCGGCTCAGACCGACTTCCACGAAGCGGGAGAGCTGCAACTCTTCATCGGCGAGCGCCAGCTTGCTTTCCTCGAGGATGTGATGTCGGTGCAGGGCTACCTGGACAGCCGGCAAATGGCAGGTGCGTTTCAGCTGTTGCGCTCCAACGACCTGATCTGGTCTCGCCTGGTCAACAGCTACCTGCTCGGCCGCCCCGAGATGGCCAATGATCTGATGGCTTGGAATGCAGACGGGACGCGGCTTCCGGCGCGGATGCACTCGGAGTACCTGCGCCAACTCTTCCTCGATAACGACTTGGCCGAAGGCAAGTTCCAAGTCGCGCGCCGACCGGTGTCGATTTCCGACATCCGGGTTCCGCTGTTCGTGGTCGGGACCGAGACGGACCACGTCGCGCCGTGGCGCTCGGTGTACAAAATTCACCTCCTAAACGAAGGCGACATCAGTTTTGTGCTCACCGCGGGTGGACACAATGCAGGGATTGTCAGCGAGCCAGGTCATCCCCATCGCTCGTTCCGAATCCGGCACCACCCCGCCGAAGAGCGATACCTGGGACCGGACGAGTGGGCGGCTCTAGCGGAAGAGCGCGAAGGCTCCTGGTGGCCGGAATGGGTGCGCTGGCTCGGCGAGCACAGCGGCCCTGTAACAAAGCCGCCCCCGATGGGTCAGCCGAGCACTGGGTATCCAGTGCTCGGGGATGCGCCCGGCGAATACGTAATGGACCACTGAGGAGAGAACCATGCGAGCAAACGTCTTTCGCGGTGTAAACCAGTTCGGTTTGGAAGAAATTGAAAAGCCGCGCGCCGGCGCGGGCGAAGCGGTGATTCGAGTGACGCTGACCACGATTTGCGGCACCGACCTTCACATCGTTCGTGGTGAATACCCAGTCAAGCCGGGCCTGATCATCGGCCACGAAACCGTCGGAGTGATTGAAGAGATCGGGCCGGGCGTCTCCGGGTACAAAGTAGGCGAGCGCGTTTTGGCGGGCGCAATTACTCCCTGCGGACAATGTCTGGCTTGTCTCTCGGGGCACCTTTCCCAGTGCGGACATGGAGAAGGATACGAGGCGATTGGAGGATGGCGGTTGGGCAACACCATCCATGGCGCACAGGCGGAATTCGTGCGCATTCCCAATGCGCAAGCGAACCTGGCGAAGATTCCCGACGACGTCCGAGACGAACAAGTCATTCTGCTCTCGGACATCGCCTCGACTGGCTTCAGCGGTGCCGAGTCGGCGCCGGTTCGCCTCGGCGACACGGTCGTGGTCTTCGCGCAAGGTCCTATCGGCCTATGCGCAACGGTCGGCGCCAAGCTGATGGGAGCTTCGCTGGTGATCGGCGTCGACGGGGACGACACACGATTGAAGATGTCTCGCAAGATGGGCGCCGACATCGTCATCGATTATCGGCAGCAGGACGTAGTCGCGGAGGTGAAGCGTCGCACCGGTGGTGGCGCCGATGTGGCGATTGAGGCGCTCGGCACGCAGCAAACATTTGAGAGCGCTCTACGCTGTCTGCGGCCCGCTGGAGTCCTTTCCAGCCTGGGCGTCTATTCAGGCAAGCTCCAGCTGCCCTACGACGCGTTCGCAGCGGGGCTGGGCGATCACAAGATCGTGACCACGCTCTGCCCAGGCGGAAAGGAGCGGATGCGCAGGCTGATCGCGCTGGTGAAGGCGCGACGGATTGATCTCACGCCGCTGATCACGCACAAATTCGCGCTTGGGGATATTCGGAAGGCCTACGAGCTCTTCGGCGAGCGGCGCGACGGCGTCATCAAGGTCACCATCCATCCCTAGCGGTGTTCAAAGAGAGATCCAACTCGTACATGCCCCGGCCGAAGGTGGAGGCGAGGATCTTCGTCGCGGATGCGGTGGAAGCCAGACCAGTGATCGGCGTTTGCGGCAGGTCGATGCCCGCGCCGAACCATTCAGCGCCTCCGTCATCGCTCGCGAAAACGCCGACGTCGCTCGCCACGACGAGGCTCGCATTCATGATCAGGAGGTCGTTCACTGGGGCAAGCGGCAAGTTGGTCGTGATGTCTTGCCAGGTGATCCCACCGTCCGTGGTGCGGAACACGTAGCCTTGTTGATCGCCGCTACGGAACCCCGAGAAGGTCACGTAGGCAATGTCCGCATCGGCCGGGTCCACCCTGACGCGCGTCACCCAAGCGGTGGGGAATCCTGGGTCCTCGAGTCGTAGCCAGCTCGCTCCGAGATCCTTCGAGGTCCACACTCGCCCATCGTCGGTGCCTACGTAGAGGACCGTCGGATCGCTGGCAGCGGCGGCGACGGTGGTGATGGTGCCGAATGGATAGCCATCGGAGGGGTAGGGCCCGCCGCTGAGATCGGGACTGATCGCTGTCCACGAGGCGGCGGTATTGGTGGAACGATTCAGGATGTTGCCCGCGTAATACATGATCCGTGGATCGGCTGGGTCGAACTCGACTGGGCTGAACCAGTTGCGCCGTTGAGAAGTGGTCCCCCCGAACGGCAGGCTGTTGTCGCCCCCATCCGACGACCGCACGCACGAACCATACTGCGAACAGCCATAGACTCTGTTCTGATCTGTTGGGTCGATGCGAGCCGCAAGCCCATCGCCGCCGACGAAACTGTTCCAATTATTTGGGTCTCCCCCGCCCGTTCCTCGATATGAGCGGTTGCCCCCGTTGTCTTGGGCGCCTCCGACGATGCGGCTCGGATCGGTCTGGCTCACATCAACGGTGTAAAATTGAGTCCAGGGTTGGTAGCCTCCTCGGTGAAACGTGATTCCGTTGTCGAGCGACACGAAAGCCCCGCCGTCGTTTCCGAGGAACACGCGACCCGGCACCTGAGGATCCCAGGCCATCGCGTGTTGATCCGCGTGGCCGAAGGAGGCCGTTACCCACCCGATGCCGCCAGCACGAGAGTAGAGAAGCGGTACTCCAGCCACCCAGACGCTGTCCTCGTCAGCGGGATCGACCCACACCCGACCGAACCACCAGCCGTACGTAGACTGCGAGCTGGCGAGCGTCGAGTCCCTAGGGAGACGGGTGAAAGAGGCTCCACCGTCGCTCGATACGTAAAAGCCCTCGAACAGCCCATCCGACGAGAATGTGGTCGCCTCGGTGGTGATGACGTAGACGCGAAATGGGTCGGACGGCGCGATGGCAAGCCCAATTCGCCCGAGCAGTGACGACGCGGGCGGGAGGCCATTGGTCAGCTGCGTCCAGGTATCTCCGCCGTCGGCGGAGAAATACACGCCTGATCCTAACCCGCTGTAGCTGCGACGTTCGGGAGAACGATGGTGATCCCACAGGGTTGCAAAGACTCGAGTGGAATCTTGTGGATCGATGGCGAGGTCGGCGGCTCCGGTGGTGGGGGTGTCGCCGACGAGCACGCGCTGCCATGTGTCGCCACCATCAACGGAGCGATAAACGCCACGATCGCCGCCCTGCACGAAAAGATCCCCGGACACCGCCGCGAAGATGCGGGTCGAGTCGCCGGGGTCGATCACAATCCGGGCGACGCGAGCCGCATCTTCAAGTCCCACCCGAGTCCAGGTTTCGCCGCCATCGCTGGAGCGGTAAAGGCCGCTCCCCCCGTACGTAATGCTCCCTCCACCGGGGCCGGTCTCGCCTGTACCCGCATAGAGGGTCCCATCGGGACCGATGGCAAGAGCACCGATCGCCTGGGAGATTTCGTTCGGCCATGCGACCGTGAACGTGCTGCCCGCGTCGGTGCTCTTCCACACTCCGCCGGACGCCGTGGCTACGTAGACCGTATCCACCTGCTGTGGATCGACTGCGATGTCCAAGACACGTCCGCCAATGTTGGTGGGGCCGACGAACGTCCACGACCCGCTCAAAGTTGCGCTTCGGACCCGGAGACGGTCGATGGCTTCCGCTTGTCGTGCGGCCCGAGCCAACGCTCCCGCCGGCACGCCCTGGCCATACGTTCGCTGCGCCACGAACCAGTCGTCTGGCGGCGATTCGACGCGGTCCACGGTCCGCTCCTCATCTGATCGAGGCGCTGCCTCCTGCCGCTTGGGTTCACAGGCTGCAGACGAGATGATCGCGAGCAGAAGAAGAGCGGCTTGGCGCACGGTGCTTTCCCTCCGATGTGACACTTACTTTTTCCGCAGCTGCAAGCCAAGCAGCTGAAGGCTGGGCGCATCACCGGATCGAGTCCGCGCCTACGAAGAGACACCGGAAACACCGCCGTGGGCCTACGAGTTGGAGGCTTTCTTCGGACCGGGTTCTTCAGGATTCGTGTCGCCGTCGGTCGGGGGTCTCTTGGTCGCGATTTCTGCGAAGAGATCTTTCAGCGATTGGCCGGCTGATTCGAAGTTGGCGGCTTCCTTCATCAAGTCTACGGGAGCGTCGGTGCTGGTCGGCGCCGCGGACGGAGTCGGAGGCGGGGGAGCGACGGGGATCGCGGCGACGCTCGGAGTACCCGGGTTGGCGAATTCGCTCGAGCTTGAAGTCGCTTGAGCAGTTCTGGAGCGGTCTGCGAGGTCCCGGAGGAAGCATTGGATCGCTGAGCGGAAGGCAGCCACGTACTCGTCCAACATCTCTTCGTCCTTCTTGAATCGACGACCGCTCAGTTCCACCTCGTTGCCGATCAGAGCGCAGTGGAAATGGTTGTAGATGAACTCGTCGTCGGGCGCTGGTTTGCCCCCGGACTTTCGCGACTTCTTGTGAGCCTTGTTGAGCAGCTTCGCGACTCGCTCCTCCGTCATTTTGACGGTCCATCCTTCGTCAGCAGCCCGTTTCGCCGTTTTGACCCTGGCGTCCAAGTCCTTGATACGATTGAGGAAACGCATGTGTCCTTCGCCAATCCTGTCACATGACAGGATTTCTTGGATCGCTTCCGGCTGGTCCAAAAGATCGACGAGTCGCTTGACCGACGTAGCGGAGCCCCACCCGTACCGCCTGCCGATTTCCTCGAAGTTCCAGTTGCATGGTGGCTCGGTGAGTCGTTTGTAGCCCGCTGCCTTTTCCATGATGTTTGCGTCGCTTCGCACTTCATTTTCGGTCACCACTCGAGCCGCCGCTTCGTCGTCCGTCATCTCCTCGCAGACCGCGCGGATGTTGTCCCATCCAAGCTCCTTCGCTGCTCGCCAGCGCCGCTCGCCCGAAACAAGCTCGAATCCATCCGCGCGAGGTCGGACCAGAATCGGCGCGCTCAGACCACTCGCGCGAATCGACTTCACGAGCTGGTGCTGCTTCTCATCATCGAAGCGCGTTCGGTATTGGTACGGCGATGGATGGATTGCAGTGATCGGAATCGTCTGAAGCGCGGCTTGCTGGCTCATGGCACCCTCCTTGTTTTTCGCGGAGTGAAGGCAAACCGCTTGCCAACCACGGAGGTCACGAGAGTCGGAAAGGCAGTCTTGATGACATGCGATCGCGACTGATGAGAAACGCGCAGGGCGAATCGCTGGTTAGGAGCGTTTCGATGGTTCAAACATCGCGACGCGCGACTGAGGAATTCTCCTCTTCAACAACTCAATGAAGTGGGGAGTTGAGCAATACTAAGCCTAATTGCCTAACTTCTGCTCAAGGCATCTTGTGTCGGGTTCTGCCTAGCGTGGCCCTTTAAGGGCGCGGTACTTAGTCCACGGTAATGACTACTTTTCCTCGAGCGTGCCCTTTTTCCAGATAGCGGAGTGCCTCGGGGACCTCGCTTAACTTGTATTGCCGGTCGATGACTGGTTTCACCTTTCCGGCCTGCATCAGATTGCTCAGAATGGTGAGGTCCTTCTTGTTCAGCTCCGCGAAAACCATGCCCAACTTCTGGCTCACGAATGGCGACAAGATGAACTCTTTAGCGGGTTGAACCAGAGGCCCGATCAATCCTTGATTCTCCGGTCCACCTCCTCCGACGAGAACGTATATTCCCTTGGGTTTTAAGATCCGCTTGTTTTCCAACAATGAACGATTCCCAACCATGTCGAGAACTACGTCGTAAGGCGTCGGGCTTTTGGTGAAATCCTCACGAGTGTAATCAATCACCTGATCTGCGCCGAGCGATCGGACCATTTCCACATTTCTGGTACTGCATACGCCCGTAACCTCGGCGCCGAATGACTTGGCGATTTGCACCGCAAACGTACCCACGCCTCCAGACGCACCGTTGATCAATACCTTCTGACCCGGCTGAACCTTTCCTTCATCCCGAACCGCCTGGAGTGCGGTGATTGCCGCGATCGCTACTGACGCCGCCTGCTCAAAGGTCAGGTTCGCAGGCTTCAACACCACCGCTCGATCTTCGCGTGCACGCACATACTCCGCGAACGCGCCGGTTCTCCCGCCGAATACTTCATCGCCGGGCTTAAACAGCGTTACCTTCTTGCCGACCGCTTCAACGGTCCCCGCGTAGTCGACGCCGAGCCGGATCTCCTTCGGTTTGCGCAGGCCCATCCCCATCAAGCGCCCGACATAGGGTGCTCCTCTCACGTAATGCCAGTCGAGCGGATTCACCGAAGCCGCGCGAACTCTGATCAGCAGCTCGTTGTCATTGGGAACCGGCTTTTCAATGTCCTGTAGCTTGAGAACATCGGGGGAGCCATAGTCGCAGTAGACGATGGCTTTCATCGGGTGGCTCAGAGGAGCCGCGCCGCGATTGTCGCAGGCGTTGCTCGAGGTCACCCAGGCAACGAGAAATGCCGTCACCAACGCCAGCAGAATTGCGCCGGCGGTCCACTTCAGGATGCGCTTTATCTTCATCTCAGTTCGGGCCTCGATAGCGACGCAGTCTCACCGCCAGGGCGAGAAAGACCGCGGTTACCGCAAAGCCGATCCACAGGTCGGGCGTGGCCAGGAACCGGAGCGGCGTGATTTGTGTCATCGGGTGCATGGGCATCGCACCTGGCACGGTTACGGCGTCCGTGCCAGGCGTCACCATGAAGCGTCGCCCAAGGAAGCTCGCGAAGTGCGCCGTGTTGAACCACAGCTTCTCGAGAGCGGCGATCGCCACAGGGGGCAAGAAGGCCCACAGGAGTGCCGAGCGCCGCGCCCAAGCGGACACCAAGAAAAGCCATCCGAAGATGGGGGCCGCCCACAGGGCGTGTACGGTGATCAAGTGGTAGAGCAACAGGAACCCGGACCGGAACAGCGACACCTCCGCCCAGTACGCCGAAACGTCTTGGCCGCGGACGAGCAAGACGGTGCTCGCTGCGAGCACCATGATCGCCTGGGTCGCAAAGGTGATCGCGAAGACCAGCACCGGGAGCACCACCAGTGGGATGCTCGCCTTGGTTAGCACCGTCATGAGATCCGAAACCGGCAGCGACTTCCAGAACAAAATGCTGCGATCGCGCCGCTCCCGTTGGAGCGCCTCCACGCAATAAAAGACTCCCACGAGCATCAGGATCCCCATCGCCAGGCCGCCCAGCTGATCGTAGGGAGCGGCGATCCGGGCGTGGCGCCGGGCTGGCTCGAGCGCCAAAGCCTCGGACACCATCTCATGCAGATGGATCGTGGTGAAGGAAGACGCGAGCAGAAACAGCGCCGCGAACCCCAGCGGCGCCAAGTAGAGCGAACGATTCTCCCAGAACTCACGCTGCAGAGACCAGTAGATGCCTTGGAGGACCGGGATCTCCACATCCGCCGGGACCGGCCGCTCGAAATAGGACTCCGCGGTGCCGTTGGTTTGCGTATTCATGGTGCCCCCACCACGGAGACGAAGAGATCCGCGAGGCTTGGTGTGCGCACTTCGCCGAGTGCAGCCAGCGCCTGGGTTTCGACGCCATCGAACAGCAGCACGGTGCCGCCGAGGACCTGGCGCTCGCGAATTGGCTTGAGCGCGCGCGCAGCCGGAAGCTGCTCGGGACGCACCATCACCTCGCGGTAGCGCGACTCCACTTCGTCCACGCTGCGAGCCAACGCCACGCGCCCGCGGTCGAGAAACATCACGTCCGTGAGCACGTGCTGGATCTCGTGCACCTGGTGTGTCGCTACCAGGATGGTGCGATTGCGATCGTAGTAGTCGTTCAACAGCGTATCGTAGAACGTCTTGATGAAGAGCATGTCCAGACCGAGGGTCGGCTCGTCCAGCACCAAGAGCCGCGCGTTGATGGCCATCACCAGCGCGAGGTGCAACTGCGTCACCATGCCCTTCGACAATTCGCGGACCTTGTGCGCACGTCGGATGCTGGTCCTCGACAGAAAGCCTTCCGCCTTCTCGCGGTCGAATCGAGGATGCACGCCGGCCACGTATTCCAGGAGCTGCCACACCTGAGCCCACCGCGGCAGCGTGGCGGCATCGGCGATGAAGCAGACATCCAGCATCAGCCGATCGCGCGCGTTCCAGGGATCTCGATCGAGCACTCGCAGCTCTCCCTCGCAGGGGATGAGGCCGACAATGGCGCTTAGGAGGGTGGTTTTGCCCGAGCCATTGGGGCCAATGATGCCGACGATGCGGCCCGGCTCGACGCTCAGATTGATGTTGTCCAGCGCGACGGTGGTGCCGAACGTCTTCCCGAGGCCTTTGGCTTCGATGGTTGCCATGGCTTCAGCGCTCCTTTCCGGGGGTCGCGGTGTCCGAGGGTGATTGCTGGGCGTCCGATTGGGACCCACCACCCTTGAGCAGCTCTTTTGACTCGAGGCCGAGCCGTTGAATGGTTGCCTGGATTCTGGGCCATTCCTCTCGAAGAAACTTTTGTCGCTCGCTTTGCAGCAACAGGTCTCGAGCGCCGGCGTTGATGAACATTCCCCGGCCTCGCCGGGTCTCGACCAGATTTTCGTCCGCGAGCTCCTGGTACGCCTTGAAGACCGTGAGCGGGTTGAGCCGATATTCAGCGGCGACACTGCGCACCGAAGGCAAGGGTTCGCCTTCCTTGAGCACTCCCTCGAGGATCATCGCGACCACACG
>Ga0126369_10001495_pt1 | contig 16210 bp, 12 predicted proteins | sample PanSoiMetaPlot_1_FD_109646 | JGI IMG/M metagenome (GOLD analysis project Ga0126369, IMG submission 109646) | Tropical forest soil microbial communities from Panama - MetaG Plot_1 | ecosystem: Environmental > Terrestrial > Soil > Tropical forest > Bulk soil | place: Panama | collected 2016-02-17 | reverse complement strand
TCGCGCCGATCACGTCGAGCGAGGTCTATGCACAGGCCAACGCCCGCATCCGCCGCGTCGGCCAGCAGCACAAGCAGTTGTTCCTGCACATGCAGGCGACGCCTGTCGAGCGGCACATCTATGACCTGCTGATCAACAAGATCGACGGGCAGGACAACCTGCTGAAATTGTTGGAAGAAGCCTGCAAGGAGTGAGAGGATGGCGACACACGAGGACATGATCACGAGCTACATCAAGCTGCGTGACACCAAGAAAGAGCTGGTCGAGAAGCACAAGAAGGAACTCGCGCCCTACAACAAAGCGCTGGAGGAAGTTGGAGACTACCTGCTCGACTACCTGAAGCGGCAGAACCTGCAGTCCGTCGCTACGAAGGAGGCGACTGCGTTTCTGAGGCGCGAGCGCAGCGCCACCGTCGCCGACATGCAGGCCTTCCGTGAGCACGTTATTGCAAATAGGGACTTTGACATCGCCGACTTCCGTGCTAAGGTCGATGGCGTGGAAGACTACGTCAAGAGCCACGATGGCCAGCTTCCACCCGGTGTCAATTTCTCCACGACCATCGTGGTGAGTGTCCAGCGCAAGTGAACGAAAGGAACCGTGACATGCAGGAACTGACGATCTTCAAGAGCGGGCAGCTCGCCCGCTCCAAGCTGTTCGACCAAGTGAAGGGCGGCGACCACAGTCTCAGCGCCGGTGTCGGCGCTGGCTTCGCCCGCATCACCTACAAGGGCGGCAAGTGGGGCATCCGCTATCAGGGCGAGACCCGGCCATTCCGGCGCTACAAGTACATCGACGGCCGCGCCATCGACGACGGCCCCGAACCGTTCCTCGACGTGGTGATCGTGCAGTGCGCCGAGCATCCGTCGAAGTACTGGTACGAGGACGCCTACGATCCCAATGACGACCGCAAGCCGCCCGACTGCTGGTCGTCCAACGGCGTCCAGCCCGACAGCGGCGCGCCCAAGAAGCAGAGCGAGCACTGTGTGGGCTGCAAGCACAACGTGTGGGGCTCCAAGAAGCCGCGCGACGACGGCAGGGCGAGCCGGGGCAAAGCCTGCACCGACCACAAGCGGCTGGTGGTGGTGCCGGTGGGCGACATCGAGAACAAGGCGTACGGCGGACCGATGCTGCTGCAGGTGCCGCCGACCTCGCTGAAGCTCCTTGCGCCCTTCGAGAACAAGCTCGCCCATGCAGGGTTCCGTTTCTTCGAGGTGTGGACGCGATTGAGCTTCGACGAGACGAGCGAGTTTCCGCTGTTCATGTTCGATGCGGTGGCCCCGCTCGACGACAACCAGTCGACGCAGGTCATCAAAATGATGAACGATCCGCTCATCGAGCGCATCCTCACCACCGACATCGCCGCCGTCGAAGGCTACGACACGCCGCCCGAGACGTCCGGCGAGCCGCCTCCCGCCAACGCGCCGTCGCCGCCCCCGGTGCAGGCCCCGCCGCCGTCGCCCGCCCCGATGCCGGGGCAGGTTCCGACGCCGCCGCCTGCCGATCCGAAGGGCGCCGCCTTGGCGGCTCTGAAGACGCTCACGCCCGAGCAGCTTGCCACGCTCCTGAACGACCTCACCGGAGAGAAAGCCGCCAAGAGCGGCAAGGCCAAGGAGACCAAGGCGCGCACGCCGACGCCCAGCCCCAAGCCGCAGGACAGCAGCGCCGCGCTCAAGCCCAGTTCCATGCCGCCGCCAGCAACGACGCCAGCAACGACGCCTGCAGCCAACCCGCCGCCGGTTACTGCCAGCAGTAACGGCCACGACGACGCCGCCTCTGCAGGGGCGGACGACGACACTGCCGCGAAAATCCTCGACAAGATCGCGTTGCTCGTCAGCCAGTCTCAATAGCCTGCCTGCGGACGGGGTCTCGTCCGGCGGACGAGACCCCGCCGTGGGGCCTGCGGGGGCACCATGGAGCACGCCAAGCGTTTTCTTGCGAAGGTCGTGCCGTGGCCGGGCGAAGATGGCAGCGGATGGGTCGACATCTACCGCACCTTCAATCCGGCCAGCGGAACCGGCGACCGGCTGGCCATGACGGGCCGCCCGTTCAAGACGATGGCTCCGGCCATCTCTTGGATCGAATGGTGGCGCGACAAGCCCGACACCAACCTCTACGTCTGCATGTCAACGCAAGCGATGGTGAGCCCCAAGCCCACGGCCTCGGGCAAGCCGGTCGCCGCCAAGTCCGCCGAGAACGCACTGGCGCTGCGCGCGGTCTGGATCGACGTCGACGTCGACGCCCGCCACTTCGCCACCACCTCCGACGCCCTCGACGCCACTACCAAGTTCACCCGCGCCATCGGCATCAGGCCGCCGACGTTCTTCAACTTCACCTCGCAGGGCTTCCAGCTCTTCTGGGTGCTGGAGGACGCCATCCATCCCGACAGCTGGCAGGTGCTGGCCAACGCCATGGCCAACGCCACCCGTATGCTGGGCTTCGTGCCGCTCGACAGCGGGCTGATCCACGACCGCGCCCGCCTTATGCGGATACCCGGCACCTTCAACTGGAAGTACCAGCCCCGCCTGCCGATCTGGACGGCCCATCAAGGCGATCTGGTCACGTACGACCATCTGCGGGGGGTCCTCGCACCCTACACGGTCGCCTTGCAAAACTCTTCCCCTAGGCAGACGACCGGCCTGTTCGCACTTGCAGGAAAGAAACCGAGTGCCCTGTTCGCCGGGGTCGCCAACCGCACCAACCTGACGGCCGGGGTCGTGCTGGCCGCGCCGACCATCGACGAGGTGGCCAACGGCTGCCCGTTCATCGAGGAAACCCTGCAGGATGGCGGTGCAAGCCACAGGGAGCCCGTGTGGTACGATGCGCTGAAGGTGGCGTACTACACCGCCGATCCCAAGGATGCCGCCCACCGGCTCTCCAAGGGCCACCAAGGCTATGTTCCGGCCGACACCGACGCCAAGCTGGCGCACGTCGCGCAGGACCGGCAGGGCAAGGACATCGGCTGGCCCCAGTGCGACACGATCCGGCTCGATGGGGCAACCCAGTGCGCCCGCTGCCCGCATCTCAAGGACCTCAAGTCGCCGCTCAACTTCGCAGTCGCAAAAATATCCCCACAATCCGCAGGGCTGTCTGCACCGCCGCCCGCCCCGCCGGGCGCCCCGCCACTTACTCCCGGCAGTAAGCCGCCCTCGCCGTGGCCGCCGCGCGGCTACTTCCTGAACCCGACCGGCCACGTCTTCAAGGACCCGGACAAGGACCATCCGACCGGACAGCTCGTGTGCGGCCTGCCGATGTGGGACGGCAACATCACCTACGACGTGCCGACGCGCGGCGGCTCGTCGATGATCCACTTCACGGCGGGGCTCGACAGCAAGCGTAGCAAGATCATCCACATCCCCTATGCTGCATTGTCCGACAGCCGCACTTTGGCAGCCTGCCTGCACGAGCAGAGCTTCCATGTCGGCGACAACGACATGAAGAGGTTCAAAACCATGCTGACCTCGTTCATCGAGCAACTGCACGCGGGCAGGCACGAGGCCCTGCAGTCGGAGGATTTCGGCTGGGCGCACGAGCAGGGCAAGCCGACGGCGTTCGTCTACGGCAAGGTACGATGGAACTGCAACGGCAACCGGCCGGTGGCGCTGTCGGACCACAATCTCGACGAAGCCTATGGTCAGGTGGGCACGCTCGACAACTGGAAGGCGGCCTGCGCGCTGATCACCGACCAGAAGATACCGGCGCTCGACGCCATCGTCGCCTCGTCCTTCGCAGCCCCCTTGGTCCTGCTGACCGGGCACTCGGGCATGGTGGTGTCGGCCTTCTCGCTGGAGAGCGGCGTCAGCAAGACGGCGGCGATGCGCGTGGCGCAGGCGGTATGGTCCAACCCCAGCTCGACGATGGGCGGGCTCGACGACACGCCCAACTACGTCAACGACCGCCTCGGGCATCTCCGGCACCTGCCGTTTTTCTACGACGAGATGCACATGCAGGAGCACGTCGCGCGCTTCGTGAACCTGATCTTCGCCATGGGGCAGGGCAAGACCAAGGGCCGCATGAACCGCTCTGCCGTCAGCCAGCCGGTCAAGACCTTCGCCACCCTGCTGGTCGCCGCCTCCAATTACTCGATGGTGAGCTACATCAGCGAGTTCACCAAGATGACGACGGCGGGGCTCTACCGGGTATTCGAGTTCCCGGTGCCGCGCAACACCAGCCACACCGGCATGGTCGACCCGCAGGCGGCCCAGCAGGTGATCGGCAATCTGAGCGAGAACTATGGCCATGCCGGTCTCCGGTACGCCGAGTACCTCGGCCAGAACGCGGTGACCATCGAGCAGGAAGTCTTCGCCAGCAGCAAGGCGATCAGCGAGCAGCTGGCGGCGTCGCAGGACGAGCGGTTCTGGACGTCGACGATGGCGGTTCTGCTGATCGGCGCACGTTACGGCAACCGACTGGGGCTGACCCGCATCGACGAGCGCCGCCTGCTGAACTTCCTGCTGGAACGCTTCTTCGACCTGCGCGGCGACCGCATGTCTTCGCCGGTCGACGTCACCAAGGCGAGCAACATCGAGGCGCATGTCGCCAACTATGTCGCTTCGCGGCGCGCCAACATGATCGTCACCGACCGCTGCTATACCGCAGTTGGCGCGCCGCCCACCGGGTTCAGGGCCGAGGTGAAGTTCCCCGCTCCCGGCCGCCCCATCACCGGGCGCATCTCGGTACGGATCGCGACCGACGACAAGATGCTGCGCATCAGCCAGAACGACTTCAAGGTGTGGTGCCGCGAGCAGGGATTGAGCGCCAATTTGATGAGCAAGCAGGTGCTCAGGGTGCTGTACGCACGCTCGGTGACCAAGGCATCGCTCGGCCTCCATACACCGTTCGCCTCTTCGACGCCGCGCGAGCCGCTCTTGGAGATCGACCTCGCGCGAAACCCCGGCATCTACCAGTTCTGATTACTGCCGGGAGTAAGGCCGCCGACTGGGAGGGTTGACGTCAATAGAAACTTAAGGTACAATACGAGCATGGCCAAGAAGGAATCTCTCCTGAGCGGCACCCTGTCATGGAAGCCCGGTGACATACCGTCGCCGAGCGGCGGCAAGTCGGCCGCCCTCGATTTCAGCGACGCGTTGATGCGCGGCAATCCCAAGGCGCACGAGCTGCTGGCCGGGGCAGGCATCTTGATGGACGACGTCGACATCGTCGAAGCGCGCACGAAGTACCGGCCGGAAGAAGAACCCAGCATGGCCGACCGCTTCATCGCGAGCACGTACACCTACGCCAAGGCGCTGGGCATGACCGCTCATCAGGCCAAGGCCATCGAGCCCTACATGGCGGCCTACCGCGACGACATGCGGCGTGCCCACCGTTTCGTCTTGGACAACGCCTTCTGCCGCTACGTCACCGAGGTCAGCTCCTCCTGCAGGCCCGAGAAACTGCTCTACCGCCTGCAGTTCGCCAACCTGCCCTACGAGATCACGTGGATCGAGTTCGACCTCAAGGTGAAGGTGCACACGATGCGCCGCTTCCATGGGCTCGACCCCGACATCCCCGACATCGGCGACCGGCTGGGCCTCTTGCTGCACCGGATGAGCGACACCGTCGCCTGCTGCCAGATCGTCTGCGAGATGCACGAGATCAGGAACCAGCTGACACCCACCCTGATCTGCTACTTCTTCTCGCTCGACGAGCACACCTTCACGCGCACCGACGGCCGAATGTCGGGTTGCCTGCCGTTCATCTTCGAGGGCGACGAAAGCCCGTGGATGAACCAGACGGACGTAACGCGCGGAGCCACTGCGCTCTCCATCGCCAAGGGCTCGCCGTGGGGTTACGCCCTGCAGGACGGCAAGAGCACCATGCTGCAGAGCGTCGATGACCTGAAGGGACTGGGCGTGCCGGCGTTCCTGCTGCGGCATGGCGAGACCGGCTTCTCCCGCATGTGGCACGCGCTTGCGGATGCCATCCCACGCGACAACGCCCGGTCCAAGAGCTTCGCCAACGTGATGGTGTCGGAGGCGACCGAGTTCGCTGGCATGATGCGCTGGGTGGTGTGCCTGCTTGCCATGCTGAACGAGGTGCCGGTGGAGGTGCACCACGTCCGGCCGCAGGGCAAGATGCGGGTGGGGCTGACGACCAAGCGTCCGCTGTTCGATTACCACAGGCTGACGCTGCGCCTGCCCAAGACCAAGCCGATCCAGTGGATCGAGCGCAGGCTCTCCAACATCGAGCGCAGGCACAAGGCGCACAAGGTGCGCCAGTTCTGGCGCACCTACCTGAACGAGGTGCGCTGCAGGGTGGACGAGCACGACTGGGTGTACGACTATGACGAGGGTTACCGGCTCTGTGGGAAGTGCATGGCATATGGAAGACTGATCCACGAGCACGTCCGGGGCAACCCGGAGCTGGGATGGGTGCACAAGGACTACGTTTTGAAACCCAAGGACCAGAATTGACTGCGGGAGAAAAGGCGATGCTGGACATGCCATATCGAGTCGAAGTGTCTGCGCGCGCGGCTGCCAACCTCCATTCCGGGGTCACTACGACATGCTGGGAAATCCACCTTACTGGCGACGGTAAGGTGGCCACCGTCTACGACGTCACGCTGGCCTATCACATGGTCGACCTGCTGAACTCCTACGCGGCGACCGAGAAGATGGTCCGCGCGTTCGCAAAAGTAAGTCCAGCTAGACCTTGATGGGCCGGTAGCCCTTGCGCCTGAACACGCTCTTGTCGCCTTGGTTGCTGGCGCTGTCGCGGATGCGCCAGTTCGACGGCTCGTTCGACCCGGCCGCCGCCAGCGGATGGGTATGGTCGACGTCCTTGCCCTTCAGCGCCGCCTCGCCGTACTTCTTGATCATCCAGTAGCGCGCCTTCATGCGCTTGCGCTGCTCGGCCAGCACGCGCGGGTCGCGCTCGTAGCGGCGGTCGTACTCGTCGCGGTGATGGACGACGTCGTGGCCAGCGGCCATCACACGTTCCTCGTGCTGATCACCTTGCCGCCCTCGCAGTACACCACGCCGCCTTCTTGGTGATGCATCTTGCGCAGCGTGATGGCGAGCCGGGCCTGCCGCCCGGTGGTGCCTTCGGCCCCCTTGTTCTTCTCGGCGAACGCCATCGGCGACATGCCTGCAGCGGACGCTTTCTTGGTCAGCGCGCCGGGGTGCTTGATCGCGCTCTTGATCCATTCCTTGGCCATCAGAAGCTCCTCGTGCTGATCACCTTGCCGCCCTTGCAGTAGCGGCGAACGCGACCGCCCTTGTTGAAGGTGAACTCGTCGCTCTTGAAGCCGGGCGGCAGCGCGCCGGGCGGCCGGACCGGCGGCGCTGGCGGCGGCGCTGGCGTCGAGCCGGGGCTGTCGTCGAAGCTGTCCTTGTAGCTGCGATTGATGTTGCCGACGGCGTTCCAGTCGATGCCGGGCGGCTCGACGCGCGGGCGCTTGGCCATCACCAGCTCCTTCCGCTGATCACCTTGCCGCCCTCGCAGTAGAGCGTCGCTTGGTTGCTCTTGGCGTTGTACCTGTAGTCCGACGCACTGTGGCCGCCGCTCGCCTTGGCCGCGCGGTCCTTCGCCCGACCGGCGGCGCCCATGGCCTGCCGCGTCTCGCCCTTGGGCGTCAGCTCCTGCGTGCCCTTCTTGAGCACGCCGTGCTTCTGCAGCTGGCTGGTGGCGATGGCCCACGCGTTGCCTTCGGGCTTTCCCTTGGCCACTAGCTGGTTCTTCAGCCGTTCGAGGATGGCAGGCATCTGCTCACCCCTTGATGGGTGCGCCGAACACCTGCCAGCCCAGCAGGGCAAACAGGATGAACAGCAGCACGGTGCCGCCAAGGATGCCGACCGAGGCTGTGAACAGGGCGAAGTGCCACAGGATGCCAAAGACCAACCAGATCAACATCAGCACCCAGAAGATCAGGCCGCGTGTCATGGCTCCCTCCTTACCGCCGACAGTAAGCCGTCAGCGCTTGTGCTCCATCGCCTTGTTGCGGAACCCGCCCTCGACATAGGGCGGAACCGAAGTCGGGCTCGGCACCTTGCCGCCTTTGTCGAACGACATGGTGGGGCCGCTTTTGCGGCTGCTGGGCGGCGAGCCCGGCCGGTTGCTGGGGCCACCCATCAGGCCGGTGTAGGGCGTCTTCTTGCCCGCCCGCTCCATCTCCTTGTCGCGCGTCTCCTTGGACCCCTTGCGGATGTCGGGATCGGCGCGACCGAACTTCTGTGCGACCATCACTTCCTCCTGACCTTGCCGCCCTTGCGCATACCCATCGCCATCTCCTTGCGTTCGACGCCGACCGGCTCGCCCTCACGCTTGGCCTCGCGGGCCACGCTCGAACCTTTGCCCTTGCCGAACGGTGGCGCCTTGTTCTTGCCGAACGGATTTCCTTTCGCCATGACGATCTCCCTCCTCTGTGGGTTCACTGGTAACTATAGACCTCCGGCAGGCGCTCGAACACTGGCCGCATCTTGCGGCCGACCTGCAGGCCCATCGTCGACGGACCCTCGGCCTGCTTCTTGTAGTACTGTCGGGCGTACTTCAGCATTTCCTCGTAACTGATACGCTGCTCGGGTAGCACGCCCGTGTTGAAGCGCCGCCGCAGCTCGTTGATGCGGTCGCGTTCCTCGCCCGACCGGGCCATCGCGAAGGCCCGCTTCAGCTCCGTCGTCTGGGCTTGGTATTTCTCCTCGGCGCGCTTGAACACGCCGGTCGCCTCGCCGCGTTCGACCTGCGCCCCGGTCCGCATGCCCAAGAGGTTGCTCGCCATCTGGGCGGCGTTGGGCTCGGCCCGCACCGCGCCGCCCGGCGCGTGCTCGCCGTAGATCGAGTTGGCGACGACGTTCATGGTGTCACCGAACAGCTTGACCGGCGCGGCGGTCCGGCCGCCGCGCAGTATCTGCTCGATGCCCTGCGAGGTGCGGCCGTCGGCAACAGCCAGCGCACCCTTGAATATGTCGGCGCCGCCCACGGCGATGTCGGCCAGCGTGCCTGCAGACGCGCCGCCCACGATGTGGCCCAGCGCCCGGAACCAGTCGTCGGGCTTCTCGCCCAAGGTGCCGAAGGTCCACACGTTGGACATGCTCATGCGCTCGCCCAGCCCGCCCGCGAAGTCGTGGCCCAGCACGCGCAGGCCGCCTCGCGTCAGGAACTCGGTGAGGTCCTTGCCGATGACGTCGGCCATGCCGTCCCTGATCCAGTGCTCAAGGTCGTCGGAGTTGAAGCCGGTGACGAGCTGGGTGGCGTTGAGCGCGTAGGTCGGGGCCTGCCAGAAAAACGACCCGTAGAGGCCCGAGACCAGCCCCTGCACGGCGATGCTGCGCAGCAGCTGGCGCGCCAACAGCCGGTTACGCTCGTGCTCCTCGGGCGTGGCGGCGTCCTTTTTGAGGTAGTGGTAGGCCCCGGCGGTCATCAGCGAGTAGTTCTGGCTGACCCGCAGCGCATAGTTGTGGAACTGCGCCGCCGCGCGCCCCAGCGGGTTCTTCATGTTCATGAGCGGCGGCTTGTTGTACCAAGTATAGAGGCCCGCCGTCTTCTCCAGCGTGCGCTGCGCGTAGCGCAACGCCTGATCGTGGTCCATCTTGCCCAGCTCGCGCGCCATGCGGTAGGCGGCGACGGCCGTGGTCACCCGGTTCTGCGCCTCGACCCCGTTGCCGACGGCGCGCTGCAGGCTGTCGGTGTAGTCGAGGAGGCGGCCCAGCCAGTTCTGCGAGGCGTCGTAATGGCGGGCGATGTCGAGCCCGGCATCGCGCTGCAGGTACTGGGTCTCGTGCATGAAGTCGACCATGCGCTTGAGGTCGTCAGCGTCCTTGGCGCCCGACGCGTCGATGCGGTCGCCGATGGTCTTGAGCTGGTCGGTCAGCTCGGGGTCGCCTCCGATGCCCGCCTTCAGCACCTTCATGAAGTCGTTCTTCATGGTGCGGCCGAACTCGCCGCCGAACATCGCGTAGGCCGCCCGCATGTATTTGGTCGCATGGCCGCCCTCGAAGTCGCCGTCGAGGTGCGGCACCGCCAGCGCGCCCGGCTCCAGCCCGTTCATGAAGTGGTAGCTGGGCGATCCCAGCTTGGCGACGTTGGCCAGCCGGATGGCGACGTTGGTGAACTTGTCGAGCGCCGTCGAGTTGTGCGCCTCGGGCCGCATCGCGAGGCGCCTGTGGACCTCCTGCTGGAGCTGGCTGCGGGTGACGGCGTAGCGCCGGTTCTCCTCCAGCGGCTGGCCGGTCTCCGGGTCCTTCACCCATTCACGGCTTTTGACGTAGTCGTCGAATGCGCCCACCGCCCGGTGCAGGTCGCCCAGCATCTCGTTCTGCGCCATCGTGTAGCTGGTGTTGTGCAAGTAGGTCTGGACGTTCTTCAGGAGGTTCTCGTCGGCCCCTCGGGTGTACTTGCGCATGTTGTACTTGGAACGCGCCGCGCTGGAGAGCAGGTAGCGGTAGCCCAGCTCGCGCAGGTCGTTTTGCATCTGCTTCTGCGCGCTGCCCGGCTGGTCGCGGTAGAAGCTCGACTGCTGCATGCCCTCGATCAGCTTGTCGATGGCCGAGAGCGCGTGGATCGGCTGCTGGTAGTCGGTGCCGATGTCGCGCCGGACCGACACCGCCTTGGCCACGAAGTTGGGGTCCATCTCAAGGTCGTGCAGCATGGCCTCGGCCTCGCGCTGGTTGTCGTGGCCCGAGAAGTGCTCGTGGTTGACGTTGAGATAATCCTTACCGCCGGAAGTAATGTTGAAATCGTAGTCGGGATGGGTGGAGAAGAACTCGACGGCGCGGTCGCGCGCCGCCTCGCTGGAGAACTCCAGCCGCTGCACGCCGTGCGGCTCGTCGGAGGCGTTGGAGTACTCGATCTGGTCGCCGGGGTTGTCCTTGTTGTGCTGCCTGATGATGGCCTCAAGGTCGTAGTGGCCGTGCACCATCCAGTCGCCGTGTCGCATCATCGGGTAGAACACGCCCTCCAGCTTCTTGAAGGCCGGGATGCGGCGCGCGTTCTGCACCCACTTGTCGAACTCGGGCCGCCCCTGCGTGGTGGCGGCGAAGTCGGCGTTGAAGGCGGCCTCGTCGGCAGGCGTCAGGTCCTCGCCCCGGATCATCTTCTTCACGGCGTTGATCGCCTCGGGCGTGCCCTTGGTGAGCCACTTCGACTTGCCCGCCAGCCCTTGCAGCACGGCGTTCAGCACGCCCTCGTGACGGTCCATCAGCACCTTGCGGAGCTGGCGCACCATCTTCTGGTCCTCGGGCGTGAGCTTGTTCCAGTCGGCGTTGAGGTCCTTCCAGCGCAGCTCGGCCTGCCGGTGCACCGGGTTGTCGGCGTCCATCCAGTCGTTTTTGCCTTGGTAGGGCAGGTCGTCGCCGTGGAGCTTGGCGTAGTTCTCCTTGTCGATGTACGCCATCAGGCGCTTGTTCCTGAGGCGCGGGTCGCCCCGGCCCAGCGCCTTGACCAGCGCCAGCAGCACCGGGCGGTCGAGCGTGCGGTGGATTTCCTGCTGGCGCGTCTGGATACGGCCCAGCCAGTCGATGATGTTGTCGATGTGATCGCCCATCACCGGGTCGATGCGGCGCGCCTGCTCGCCGAGGAAGCGGAAGAAGCCCACCTTGTGGGCCGACCCGGTGACGTTGCGCAGCTTGTCGATGGCAGCTTCGCCCATGCGCCGGGTGATCGAACGCTCCTGCACCGGCTTGGTCGGCGGCGTGTAGGGCCGGGCCTCGGCCTGCTGCGGCGTGCCGAGATACTTGCGCAGCTCGCGCTCGGTGTTGATGTCGCGCTTGCCTAGGATGAGATCGGAGCCGGTAAACCGGCCGCGCTCGAAACTCAGCACATACCGCGTGCTGAACTCGGACCAGATGCCGAGCGCCCGTTCCATCTGCTGATGCAGGGCATGCTCGGACCGCCATGCATAGACGTCGCCCGTGTCCATGTCCTTCATCACCCGCACGTCGCCGTAGGGGCTCTCGCGCGACAGGTTGCGCAGCGTCGTGACGTCGGGGTTCTTGACGACCTCGACGTTCCAGCTCCGGCCTTCGCTATCGGCCCGTACGGTCTGCCACTCGCCTGCCCCGCGCGCCGGTCGTGGCTCGGTCTCCTCGGTGACGTAGGGCCGCGCCCGGCCGCGCGCCTCCATGCGCTGCAGCAGGTCGAGCCCGGCCACCGTGGCGTCGTTCAGCAGCCGGTTACGGCTGACAGTAAAGAACATGTTGCTCAAGCCGCGCTTCAGCTGCTTCAGCACGCCGTCGAGCACGGTGGCGCGCTTGCCGGTCTGCCAGCGCGCGCGCTGCCCCGGCGTGGTGCGCACCGTGTGCAGGGCCTCGGCGAAGTTGTCGTTGCTCCACAACTCGGAAAAGAACTCGTGGACGTTGTCGAGGCCCTGCGCGTCGCCGTCGAGCAGGCGGTTCACGGCCTTGTGCTCGGGGTGCTGCGGGTTGTCGAACGCTTCCTTGAGCGCCAGCCGCTGCTCGTCGAGCCGCTGGCGGATCACTGGGAAACGCTGCGCCGCACTCTCCATGATCGGATGGGCGATCTCGTGCATCAGGATGCGGACCCGGTTGGCCCCGCGCATGGCGTCGTGGGTGATGAAGACGCGGTCGGTGATCGGGTCGTAGAAGGCGGGCGGCACGCCCTTGAGCCCGCGTTCGACCGCCAGCTGGCGCATGTGCTCGTCGGTGACGTGCACCAGATCGAGATGGCCCACCAGCTTGCCGGCGACGTCGAGGAAGTGGCGGCGGATGCCCGAGACCCGCCCGACGCCGTAGAAGCGGTCGGGCGTGAGATGGTCGGCGAGGCTGGTGACGTTGGCCCCGCGCGGCACGCCGCCCGGCTCGCGCACGTTCGACGCCGGATCGAGCAGCGAGCCGATGCCGTACTCGGGGATGTTGCGCTCGTCGCCGGTCGTCTCCCACAGCCGCCTGAGGTTGTCCTCGATGCGCTCCAGCTCCATGTGCCAGCGCCGCATGTCGTCGAGCACGACCTCCTCGCCGACGCGCGGCACGTAGGGCTCGGTGCTTGGGCGCCGCGCCCGCTCGCTCCACAGGTCGGGCTCGGGCTCCTCGCCCGCCCGGCGGCGCATCTCGTTGTGCAGGCCGGTGACGCCCTCGCGGCTCGCCCACGCCGCGTCGGGGTCCTTGAAGCCCGACGGATCGAGCGACAGCAGCGCGTCGCGCAGGCGGCTGGCGCGGAACACCAGCGCGTTCGTGTAGAGGCCGACGTCCTCCTCGGTCGGCTCGCCCTTCAGGATGCGGGTGATGAACGGCAGCTGCTCCTCGATGGGCAGCGCGATGTCGGACAGCGCCATCGCCGGGCCGGTGCTGCGCAGCTCGTCCTGCCAGCGCTGGCGGCGCTGGCGCTCCTCGCGCCACTCCCGCGCCGCGAGGGTCTCCGACGGCGTACGCAGGACGCCGCGCGCGGGCGGCGGCGCCGTGCGCACGGTATCTTCCAGCATCTGCGGCGTCACCAGCTGGTTCCAGATCAGCGACAGTTCCTTGTGGGCGTCGTCGAGGTCCAACCACTCGCGGCCGAAGCGCTTGACCTGCAGCTGGTTCCAGTCGCGCACCGCCTCTTCGCCGTAGATGCGCCGCTCGCGCTCGTCAGCATCCTCCTTGGCCAGCCGCTGCCAGCCGTCGCCCCGGTCGCCGTCGATCACCTGCGCCTTGCGCTGGCGGTCGATCCAATCCTCGATCATGTACTGGTGCGCCCGCGCCATGTACTGCGAGCCCTCGGTCGAGCTGGCGACGATCTTGCCGTCCGCGTCGCGCGTCCAGCCCGCCAGCACGTCGAGCGCGTCGCGCGCCGCGTCGAGCGCCTTGGACACCCGGTAGGGGTCGACCATCTGCTTCAGCCCGAACTTGCCGTACACCCGCTCGCGCCAGAAGTGAGTGGTGAGCCCGGCGTTCTCGCGCGCCACCCGCAGTTCCTCGGCGACCTCGCTCTCGGTCCGCATGTCGGGATGGTCCTGCAGCACCTCCAGCATGTCCTCGGGTGTCGTGCCCTCCCCCTGCAGGTGACTGAGGTCGTCGTCCTCCCAGCCCTGCTCCAGCGCCTTGGTGATCTCGCGGTCCTGATGGGCGAGCCAGTCCTTGAGTTCCTGTCCCTCGGCGGCGGCGCGCGTGCCTTCGAGCTTGCGCCGCGCGCCGCGCTCACGAATGGCTTGACGGATTTGCGACTGGGCGTTGCGCAGCTCCTCGTTGCGCCACATCGCCAGCTCACCGATGCCGCCGTTCTGGATCGCCAGCTCGTCGTTGTAGTAGTCGGTGATGATGTCCTTCAGCTTGTTGGTGGCGACCTCGCGCATCTTGTCGGTCTTGGCGCGGTCGACGGCACGGATGGCGCGGTCGATGTCGGTGCGGAACTTCGGATAGTCGTGGGCGACGCGGTTGTGCCACACGCCCACGCCCGAGCGGTTGCCGAGGCTCATCTTGATGACGCGCGGGTAGGGGCCTTCCTCCTGCCAGCGGTCGACCAGCGCCTTGTAGCCTGCGGCGGCGGCGTTCTCGCGCTTCAGCGCGTTGTCGGCCAGCTGCTTGGCGAGGCCGATGAGGTTCGACTGGTTCTCCTTGTCGACGGCGGTCTTGAACAGCCGCATGCGCTCCTTGAGCGGCAGCGCGTCGGGGTCGGAGCCGTATTCCTCGGCGAGCTTGCCCTCGCCGTCTAGGAAGCGCTGCCCGCGCTTGCCTCTGGGTTCGTACTTGGTGGCCTCCGGCCCCCAGTTGCCCTCGCGCATCTTGGGCGTGAAGCCCTCGGTGATCAGCCTGCCGAGCTGGTCGACCGACAGCGACAGCTCGTTGTCGCGCACCGCGTGCTCGGCCACCATCTCGCGCTGGTTGAGCTGGTAGGCGGCCTGCTTGCGCTTCAGCAGCATCTGCCGCTCGCGCCTGCTCTTGCCCTTGAGCGCTTCCGACTTGCGTTCGAGGTACTCCGCTCCCTTGGCGGTCGGATACCTAGCCAGCTCGCCCGGCAAGGCGGTCATGCGGGCCTGCCCCAGTCTGGCCCCGGTGCTGGCCGGGAAGACCCAGCGGCCCTCGTCGTTCAGGAACGGCTCGCCACCCGGCACGCGGGGCACCTGCCCGACGTCGACGATCCAGTGTTGGCCGGTCTCGTCGACGTAGTTGCCACCCGACGCAACCTTCTCGGGCGGCTTGGCGAGGCGACCTTCCGGCGGGACGGGCTCGCCGGGAAACACCGCCCGCCAGCCCGCGTGGGCGATCTCCTGCACGCGGGTGATCAGGCGCGAGGTGTCGAGCGCCCACTTGCCCATCCGCGTCTTCTCGGCCTTGGCGTGCTCCAGCCCCTCGACCATGCGGTCGAGGATTTCGTCGACCTTGGCCTGCTTCTCGCGCTGGCGCTCCTCCTTCTGCTCGCGGAAGCGGCGGCGCTGGGCGCTGCCGGTCTCGCGCAGCTTCATCTCGTGGCTCGACAGCCGCTCGCCCCGGATCGGCGCGCCGCCTTCCTCGCGGCGCTGCTTCTCCATGAGCGCCAGCGCCTGCTGGCGGACGTTGGTGACGCGCGACGGCCGCACCCGGCCCTTGGCGACCTCGGTGGCGCGGTGGACCACGACCTTCTGCGGCATGGTCGCGGTCGCGGGGAAGCCCTCGCGCTTCTGGGTGAGCGCGCGCTGCTGCTGGGTGAAGGACGGGGCCTTGCGCGCGGGCAGCGTCTTGCCCTTGAAGGCGAGCTTCTGGCGCCAGTTCTGCTCGGCGGCGGGCTCGGGCGGCTCCAGCGCCAGCCCGCCCTTACTTTCGGCAGTAGCCCGCTTGGGCGCGATGCCGAAGCGCTTCAGCACCTCGGCGCCCTTGACGCCCACCTTGAGGAGCCTCGGCACCGGCTCGGCCAGCCCGCCTTTGCCGGGGCCGGTCGGCGGTGGCGGTTGCATCGGGCCGACAGGCTCGCCTCCCTCGGGCGGCGGCTCGCCCTCGGGCGGCGGCTCGCCCTCGGGCGGCGGCTCACCCTCGGGCGGCTCGGGCCGGGCCTTGCGGCGGCGCTCGATGATCTCGTTGCGCAGGTCGCCGACACGCTGGTCGAGCCGGTCGTAGCGCCGCTTGGCCGACCGCAGCTTCTCCTTGGCCGCCGACGCATCGACCCCCTTCTTGGTGCGCTTCTCGATGGTGTCGACATGGTCGTCGATCTCGGCCTGCACCTCCGCGCGCTGGGCCTTGGCCTCGTTCATGCGGTCGATCAGCGCCTGCGTCTCGGCCTCGTAATGGGCGGGCGTGCCGGGCTCGAAGACGTCGCCCGGTGCGGCGGCGCGGGCGCGTTCGCCGCGCGTCGTGGCCGGCCGGTTGAGAAT
>Ga0126369_10001494_pt1 | contig 16221 bp, 14 predicted proteins | sample PanSoiMetaPlot_1_FD_109646 | JGI IMG/M metagenome (GOLD analysis project Ga0126369, IMG submission 109646) | Tropical forest soil microbial communities from Panama - MetaG Plot_1 | ecosystem: Environmental > Terrestrial > Soil > Tropical forest > Bulk soil | place: Panama | collected 2016-02-17 | reverse complement strand
GGATTCACTGCGTACTTGCGGCCGTGAACGATGTAATCGTTGATCCCGTCCTTCACGTAAGGAGTCCGGTTGGGCACGCCGACCAAGCGCTGGACGTTGGTCTCGTTCTCGGTGAACAGCAGCTCGGAGGCGTTTTCGCAGTAGAGAAAGCGATCGCCAAGCTCCGGGCTCGAGGCTGCGATCACGCCGCGCTCATGTTGTTCCGCGGTGACCTTCCGGAGCATCGGACGCGGGACATTTCCACCCCATGACCAAAGGTTGCGAAACCAGATCGTAGGCAACACGTGCAGCGTCGATGGCTCCGGTCCCCGATTGGATATGGTGATCTGAACGAACAGGTCCTCGGGGGAAGCCTTGGCGTACTCGACAAACACATCGAAGTAGCGATCCTGATCGAACACTCCAGTGTCGAGCAGCTCGTACTCGAAGTCCCGCGCGCCGCGGCTTCGGTTGGTCTCGACCAGGTCAGCGTAGGGATAGGCCAACTGCGGGTATTTGTAGAGGTACTTCATGTACGAATGCGTCGGTGTCGAGTCGAGGTAGAAGTAGTATTCCTTGACGTCCTCGCCGTGGTTTCCCTCGCGGTTCGTCAGCCCGAAGAGCCGTTCTTTGAGGATGGGATCCTTGCCGTTCCACAGCGCCAAAGAGAAGCAAAGGATCTGACGGTCGTCGGAGATCCCCGCGAGTCCGTCCTCGCCCCAGCGGTACGCCCGCGAGCGGGCCTGGTCGTGGCTGAAGTAGCTCCACGCGTCGCCCGACTCGCTGTAATCCTCCCGTACCGTGCCCCATTGACGCTCGGAAAGGTACGGTCCCCACTTGCGCCATGCGGTACCGTTGCGTGCCTCGTTTAGCCGATCCTGTTCCATTCCCATGGAAGCCCCCTACTAAAGAAGTCGCTTTGCCCGGAGCATTGAGCTTTGGTCCCATTCACCTGTGGGCCCTAGTGAAAGGATCAATTACCACGCGCGGAGTGCCCCTAGGAACCAGTAAGTCGAAGAGCCAATAGTGGTCGCCGCACGGCGCCGTATGCTGCCTTCGGTTAGTGGGCCTTAGTGCGTCAGTTTTTTTCAGTTTCCACATGGACGCAAAAATGCGCGATCGGCCAGTTCAACGAGCAAGAAAGCGCACGGGCTCGAAGGCGGAGGCAGCGATGCGGTCTCTTCGAGCGGATGAGGGTTCGTTTGAATCGATGGCGGTGCGCGACACCCGCGTAGTTGTCATCGATGACGACCATTCTGTTCGCCGTAGCGTGAGCCGGCTGTTGAAAGCGGCCGGCTTTCAGGTGGAGGCGTACGAGTCGGGGCCGGCGTTCCTTAAGAAGACGCCCCCGCGGGGGGATCATTGCCTGGTGGTCGACGTGCGGATGCCGGGGATGAGCGCGCTCGAGCTGCTGGAATCGCTTCGGATGGCAGGACGCTATTCGCCCATCGTCTTCATCACCGCCCATGCGACGGACGAGATCCGGAGAGACCTCCCAGGCGAGACGGTGCTCACTAAACCGATCGAGGCGGACGTTCTAATTGCCGCCATTGATTCGGCGGTGTACCGAGCGCGCGCCGTGCAGGTTGCGCCCTCGGTGCGGAAGTGATTGCAACGATCACGCAATATTTGCAGTGCAAACCGGGTATCGTTGCCTAGCGTTTGCCCACGGCCGCTCCACTCAGTTACATAGGGGCATGATCAGAGGGGAGCCGCTGCCTGCGGTCACGCCGAAGAGGTCCGGCCCCGACCACGGGCCGAAGCTCGCCGATCTGCTGCAACGCATCTCCATCGAGCTGATCCGCGCGCCGAAGCGTCGACTGGGAATCGCAATCGATAGGGCGCTTGCCGAGTTTGGCGAGGGCGCCGGCGCGGATCAGGCGCTGGTCGCGATTCGCGCATCCGGCCACTTCGTCCAGCACCATCTCTGGCGACCAGCCCGCAGACGTTCGGTCGCTGCCGCGGACCACGCGATGGACCACTTTCTCGACGGACTGAAGCTGGGGCACACCCTGGTATGCGTCGATCGCGGGCGGTTGCTGGCGGCGACGGTGCGGAACGGCCAGCCGCTCGACTCGGTGGCGTCCGGGATCTTCGTCCCTCTTCACGGCACAGCGACGACGAAGGGAATGCTCGCGGTGACGCGGCGGACGCCGCATCGGTGGCATCCCGACGCGGTCAAGGCGGCGGAGCAGCTCTCGGAAATGATCGCGGTCGCGCTGAACCGGATGGCCCATCCCCCATTGGTGGCGCCCGAGCAAGAGGCGCGGCAGCAGGCGGAGGCGGAGACGCGAAGGCTGCGGGAGCAGCTCGCACACGCCGGGCGCGTCAGCATGCTGGGCGAGCTGGCTGCTTCGCTCGCGCACGAGCTGAATCAGCCGCTGACCGCGATCTACTCGAATGCGCAAGCAGCCCACAGTTTTCTGGATCGCAAGCCGCCAGCACTGGCAGACGCCCTCGAAGCGCTGGACGACCTCGGACAGGATTGCCGCCGGGCGGCGGAAGTCTTAGCGAGGCTGCGCGAGATGTTCCGGCGCCACGAGACCGAGCGCGTACCTCTCCAGATGAGCGCGGTCGTCGACCATGTGCTCCGTCTGTTGCACGAGGACGCAGTCGCCCGAGGTGTGAAGATCGTTCTGGACGTCGCGCCCAACGTGCCGCCGGTCAAGGGCGATCGAGTGCAGCTCGAGCAGGTGGTGATGAATCTGCTGGTCAATGCCTTCGACGCGTTGGTGGGCGCAAAGGGAGAGCGCGTGGTGACCGTGCAAATCACCGCGAATCGGAACTCGGTTGTGGCGGCAGTGCTCGATAATGGCACCGGGCTGCGTTCCGAGGATGTGGAGCGAGTCTTCGAGGCATTCTTCACTCGTAAGCCGCGTGGAATGGGCATTGGGTTAGCCATTTGCCGGACCATCGTCGAGGCGCACGGCGGCCAGATTCGCGCGCGCAACCGGGCGGAAGGCGGGTCGACCTTCGAGGTTACCCTGCCGGTTGCGCGAGCGGCTGGGCAAATCGGGAATGGGACCTAAGGGCGATTGGCCGGGACCACGTCCTCCGAGTAGAAGTCCCCGCTAGCAAGCCCAATATGCGGATGGGCTTTCCGCGCAAGACTGGAGGATAGAAGCATGAAGAAGGCCATCAAGTTCGCGGCGGCAGCCGTGCTGGCGTTGCCGGCGATCGCAGGTGCACAAGGGACCACCCAGCCGGCGCCAGCGCCGGCGGCTGCTCCGGCGGCCGCTCCGGCGCAGCAGTCGCTCTCACAGAGTTTGGGAGTGCACGCCTTCCCCGCCAAGCAGCAGACAAAGGAAGTACAGGACAAGGACGAGTACGACTGCTACCAATGGGCGAAGCAGAATTCCGGCATCGATCCGATGGCGCCCGCGCAGCCAGCGCAGCAGCAGGAAGCTCCGAAGAAGAGGGGCGGAGCGGTACGGGGAGCGGCCAAGGGCGCGGTGGTGGGAACGGCGGTTGGCGCAATCTCCGGGGACACCGGACAGGGCGCGGCGATCGGCGCGGTTACCGGTGGTGCAGCAGGAGCCGCGGGTCAAGCCAAGGCGAACAAAGCGGCGGCGGCGCAGCAGCAGCAGCAGGCGCAACAGGCTGCAGCGAACACAAAGAACGAGTTCAACAAGTCGTTCGGCGCGTGCCTCGAGGGTAAAGGCTATACCGTGAAGTGAGAGTGCGCGCTGCAATTCGAGCTGCGCGTCTGGACGCTGATCGACAACTGGGTCGCCACCGCGTCGTCTCTCCGCGCTTCGATCCACGAAATTCTGTCGCGCGCCGGCGTCGTCCTCGCGTTTCCGCAACTCGACGTGTGGGTGCGCTCGATCCCTGGCGAGGCCAAACGGACGCGGCATCCATAGCTGCCCTCAGCGCGTCGTGAGCAGGCATCACCAAGTGTCCATTCAATACAACCTAAATCCAATGTCCTGGCGACTCCCCTCAGTGCTTAACGGTGGTGCGTGGAGACTCGGGCGCAACGGCGATTTCGGCCTTCCTTGTGGATCGGGGGCGTATTGCTCGTGATAATCGGCGCCGTGGCGCTGTACGTCTGGGGTACGCTCAGCTTCGCCTACGCGACGGGAGAGCGCGTTGGGTTCCTCCAGAGGTTCTCGCGGCGGGGATGGATCTGCAAAACCTGGGAGGGCGAGCTCGCCATCTCAACAACGCCGGGCGTCGCCCCGGAAAAGTTTTCCTTCAGCACACGCAATGAACGAATCGCCGCCGAGGTGAATCGTGCCCTGGGCAAGCGTGTCCGACTCAAGTACGCGCAGCACAAATTCATCCCCAGTTCCTGCTTCGGCGAGACGGAGTTTTTCGTCCGCGACGTGCAGATTATCGAGTGATCCTCGGAACCAGCGCTTGGTAAGCCCAACAGCCTATTGATCGATCGGCCATCATCGGCCGATAATTATTTGACGACGAACCTCGATTTAGAGCGAATGGGCGGGAATGTTCCGACTCTCCATGGCAATGTTCATCATCGGCTCCTCCGCGGCGTTTGCCCAGATGAACGTCATGGTCAACGGGGAAACCGACGTCACTCATGCGCCCTACGCATTGTCGACCAACGACTGCAACTCGAACGCCAGAATCACTTTTACCGTGCCCAATGGCGCTTGCCAGAATACCGCTGGGATCTACATCACCACGAATACGAGCTGCGCCAACACAGCGGGCCCCTCCGATGTGCAGGTGGCCCTAAACCCGGACGGCGTGAGCGGCAACAAAAGGGTTTCGGACCTCGCCACTTTTCAATCTGGAGATGCTGGGACTCTGCCTTGCCCACAGCCAGTTAAATCACTCAACAAAGTTTGCGGCACCTACAAGACGTCCACGGGAGCCTTCGGCGACTGCAGTCAGTCGAACTCCGGCGGATTTGCAACCATCTATTACAAAGGTTTGCCTCCAGACCCCCCGTCCCTCGACAGCGTCACTCCGCTTGACACGCAAATTACGTTGAGCGCGTCGACAAGTGAATCGGACGTCATCGCCATCCACGTTGAACTGGCGATATCCGACGGCGGACAGTTTTTTGTGGAACGGGCTGTATTTACGCCGTTCGTGGGCTCGGCCAAGATTTCGGGTCTTATCAATGGCGTGACCTATGACGTTCGCGCACGTGCCGAGGACCAGGTTCCACAGTTCAGCAACTACACGGGTATCGTGGAGGTCACTCCAGTTGAAACGCAGGGCTTCTGGGGCACCTACCTGGCATCAGGCGGCGCTGAGAGAGGTGGCTGCGGAGGGCTTGCCGCGATAGTTTTCGCCTGGTCTATCCCCGGTATCGCGCTGGTCCTTCTGACAAGGAGATCGCGCCGGTCTAAGCGACTCGACAACCCTTAACTGCGCATTGCTTGTTTCCGCGGCCGGCACCCACCGCCGCGAATCTTCGCTCGACGGCACTCCGTTCAGCGAGTACGACTCGGCCATGACCGGGATGCGAGGATTGTTCGCAGCCGTCTCAGCGATTGTCCTCTTCCTCTACGGGCTGCAGGGCTTCAGCCGTGAGCTCCAAGCGGTGGGTGGGAGTGCGCTCAAGCAGTGGCTTGGGCGAGTGACCGAAAGCCGATGGGCTGGGTTCGCGGTGGGTGCGCTTGCCACGGCGATCGTTCAGTCGAGCAGCGCGGTCACATCGCTCACCGCCGCTATGGTCGACGCCTCGGTGATCTCCTTTCCCTCGAGTCTCGGGGTTTTGCTAGGCTCGAACGTGGGAACGACGGCCACCGCCTGGCTGGTCTCTCTTAAGCTCACCGGCATCGGCCCGGTCTTGATCGTCGTGGGGGCGTTGCTGTCGGCCCTGCCGATCCGAGCGAGCGTGGTCGGAAAGGCGGTCTTCTACTTCGGGCTGATCTTCTTTGCGCTCGATCTCATTTCCAGCGAGCTCAAGCCTCTCCAGCAACAGCCCTTCTTTAGGGAGGGCCTGGCCCTGGCGCGATCCCCCTCGCTCGGGGTGCTGATCGGCCTGGTGTTCACGGCCGTGGTGCAGTCGAGCAGCGTCACCACAGGGGTGGCGATTCTCCTCGTGCAGCAGGGCCTGTTACCGGCGGAATCCGCCGTGCCCCTGGTGGTTGGGGCCAACGTCGGCTCGACCTCGACGGCGCTCGTCGCTGGCCTTGGGATGCGGAGGGCTGCTCGGGCAACGGCGATATCTAACTTTCTCTTTAACGCGGCCGGGGCACTGCTCTTCTTCCCGGTGCTACAGCCATTCGCGCGGGCGATGATCAACCTCGCCGGGAATCCCAGTCTCGCAGTCGCCTGGGCGCATTTGATCTTCAACTTAACAATCGCTCTGGCCTTCCTGCTCACGCTTAACTGGGTGGAGCCGCGACTGCGTCGCTGGCTGTTGGGCTCCAACGCAACGGCACGAGCGCATTGAGCTTCGGTCGTATCGGGTTCAAGATGCACCCACCCTGGGGAATGGTACCGGAGAAGAAGAGCCAGATTACCCGCAGCCCCTCCGCCAGCCGCGTGGCGGCAACGGCGATCCTCGTCGCAGTGGGCTATTACATCGGCGCAAAGGCCGGTCTTGTCCTTCGCCTTCCCCCGTCGACCCCATCGGTGATCTGGCCGCCGAATTCGATCCTGACCGCGACCCTGCTGATGACGCCTCCGCGGCGCTGGTGGATCTACCTGCTCGCGGCACTCCCGGCGCATCTGGCCGCGGAGCTGCCGGTGGCCTGGCCGACGCCGCTCGTGCTCGGGCTGTTCGGCACCAATTGCAGCGAAGCCCTGATCGCCGCGGTCAGCCTGCGCCACTTCAGCGATGCCCCGGCACGGCTCGACACACTGCGCCGCGTAGTGGTGTTCATTCTCGCTGCGGTGTTTTTCGCGACGTTCGTCTCTACGTTCGCGGATGCCGCGCTCGTTACCGCGACTCGCGCTGAGCCCTACTGGCTCGTCTGGCGGACCCGCTTCGCTTCGGACGTTCTGACCGAGCTCACGGTGGTGCCCGCGATCCTGACCGTTGCATCCGCCGGCCCTGATTGGATTGCTCCGGCCTCCTCTCGTCGGCGCATCGAGGGAACGGCTCTGGCGGTGTCCTTGCTCACGGTCGCCCTCGTCGTCTTTTTACGACGGGACTCCGTCGTAGAGGGGTCGCGCACGCCCCTTGCGTTCCTGCTGCCATTTCTGCTCTGGGCCGCAGTACGCTTCGGTCCCTCTGGGGCGAGCCTCTCCCTCCTCGCCACCACCTTGGTGGCAATCTGGGCGAGCACCCAGGGACGCGGGCCGTTCACGGCGCTGCCCCCGGCCGAGAGCGCTCTCGGGCTCCAGATCTTCTTGACGGTTCTCGCCATTCCGCTCCTGTGCTTGGCAGCGCTCATCGCGGAGCGCCGACGCGTCCAGGAGGCCCTCGAAGACCGACTGCAGTTTGAAAAGCTTCTGGCGCGCCTGTCTGCAGCCTTCGTCCATTTGCCCAGCCACCGGATCGATCCGGCGATCACTGCGTCGCTCCGAACCCTCGGTGAATTCCTGCAGCAGGAGCGACTCGTGCTGCTCCGGCTGGCCGCGGATAGCCACTGGCTAATCGTTTCACACTCGTGGGCGGCGTCCGGCATCGAAACAGTGCCAGCAGTCGCCAGTAGCTACACTCCCGCGGCGGTCGAGCAGTTGCTTCGCGAAGAGCCTTTCGTTCTGGGTTCAAACATCACCATCCCTCTCGTCGCCAGTGGAAAGGTGCTCGGCGGGCTGGCGTTCGATTTCACCAACCCCGTCGGGGCCTCGCCGGAAGAGTTGGTTCAGCGGTTGCGGCTGGTAGCAGAGGTTTTCGCCAACGCCCTGGCGCGCAAGGAAACCGAAGACGCCTTGCGCGCCAGCGAGGTGATGAAGTCCGCCATCCTCTTGTCGCTTAGCAGCGGCGTCGCAGTCCTGGATCGCGCAGGCCGAGTTATCGCCGTCAACGAGAGCTGGACCCGGTTCGGCAGCGAGCGCCAGGCCGGCTACGCCGGGGCTCAAGTGGGAGCTCAGTTTATCGAGGTTTGTCGCCAGAGTACGCGCGAGTGCACGCCCGACCCGTCAGCGGTGCTCCCCGGAATCGAGGCGGTACTCAAGGGAGCAGGACAAGGATTCGCGTTCGAATGTTTTTGCCCCGGTCCGAACCGAGACCGCTGGTTCGCGGTGTCCGTGGTGCCTCTGAATCGCCCCGAAGGCGGCGCCGTGATTTCGCAGACTGAAGTCACCGAACGCAAGCGCGCGGAGGTGCAGGCCGAACGGAGCCGTCAGGAACTTGCGCACTTCACGCGCGTCTCCACCATGGGGGAGCTGACCGCCTCCCTGGCCCACGAGCTGCGCCAGCCGCTGACCGGTATCATGGCCAACGCGCAGGCCGCGCAGCAGTTTCTGAGCTCCCCTTCGCCCAATTTCGACGAATTGCACAAGGCGCTCGGCGACATCGTCGAGGACGATCGGCGCGCGGCGGAAGTTATCCAGCGCGTGCGCGAGTTGTTGAGCAAGGGCGAGTCTCCGCAGACACGGCTCGACCTCAACGAGGTGATCCGCGCCGTGACCAGACTGCTCAGTAGCGATGCTGTGATACGCAACGTGGTGCTCGCGCTGGAGCTCGCCCCGATTCCGCTCGTCGTCACCGGCAACCGCGTCCAATTGGAGCAGGTGGTGATGAATCTTCTCATCAATGCCATGGATGCAACGGGAGAGGTCTCTGAAGGAGATCGGACCATCGTCGTGCGCAGCGAAGCCGACCAGAACCAGACGATCCACGTCGCCGTTCAGGACGCTGGGACGGGTTTGCGCGACGGCACCAAAGAGCGCGTCTTCCAACCATTTTTCACGACCAAGCCCGCCGGCATGGGGATGGGGCTCTCGGTCGCCAAGTCGATCATCGAGGCCCACGGCGGCGCCATTTGGGCCACGAACAATACTACCCGAGGCGCCACGTTCCATTTCTCATTGCCAAAGCCCGTCAAGGAGCCCGCTGATCAGAAGTAGTAGCGCGGCCCGGGCGTGCCGGATCTCGAATTTCGGCGTCCATCAATATCTACGTTCTGTAAAATCCACGTCCGCAAACGTCCAACGCGGTGATGTCCCTCCGCCTAGTCTGATTTGCAGAGGGTAGATGGTTCGTCTCAATCCCCAGGACATGTTTGCTTTTGAGCAGCTCGTCGAACGACATCGGGACGATGTCTATAGTTTCGCAGTCTGGATGACGCGCTCTGAAAAAGAGGCAGCAGAGATTGCGCAAGAGAGCTTCCTCTCCGCATACCTGCATCTGAGCCAGTTTCGAAGTGAGGCGGAGTTCCGCGCCTGGGTTCATTGGAGTGCGGCAAAACAAATGTCCATCAGACGGCAGCTTCGGCGCATATCGCCTGCCGCAGACGGGGCGCTCCAAGCGCCAGAGTCTGGTGCCGCCCTGGCGCGTTACTGCAGGACCGACTGGAACTGCGGTGCTGACGAGCAGGCATTGAGTGTTGAGCTGCGCCGCGCAATTGAAGATGTCACCGAGCTCCTTCCCCAGAGCCATCGCGAAGCTTTCTTGTTCAAAGACGTCGCAGGGTTGAGCTACGAGCAGATCGCGGACGTCAGCGGCCTATCAATTCCTGCAATCAAAGACTACGTTCACCAGGCGCGACTGAGTTTACGAGAGGCAATCAATCGATACTCGGGAGTGTGAGTAAGGGCGCTTCCACTGGCTGCCCTTTCTATGTCTGACCGGGCCCGCGGTGGGTGGCGGGAATTTCGAAGCCATACTTTGTGGCCAGTGCTTGGACGTCTTGCAAGTCCTTCTCACCCGGGGGGTACTCTGTCTTGAACTTGAACATCCAGCTCGGCCCCACGCAGCGGACCTTGGATTCGAGAATCACTCCCTCGCCACTCAGCGAGCCGAAGGGATACTGGACGCCGTACACGTTCTTCCCGTTCTTGTCGAACTCGAAGACATGTACATCGACAACACGACCTTGCTGCTCCAAAGAAAAATTCCAGGCGCTAGCACGATCGCCGGTTTTCCTCTGGTAGCCCCAACTGAGGAGCAGCTGATCAAGTTGATCTGCAAACCTGCGTTCGACGGCTATGTCCAAGTCTGCATGAGTACGAGTCTGTCGCCCGAGAAGGGCATCGACACACCAGCCCCCATCAATCCAAATAGGAATTCCTCGCAGTTCAAGCTCTTCATAGAGCCTGAGCACTTCAGTCGCGGTCATCTCGCTACCAAGTGGCGATAGGGGGCGTCGGTCAGCGTGCCCAGGAAGGCCACGATCGCATCCACGTCTGCATCCGTGAGTGCGGGTTCATCTCCTTCGCGCCGATTGTAGGGTATGGAATTGATATTCACCTGATCACGGTACTTCTCGGGCACATCGTCGAACTTCACTCCGGACTTGTACCAGAGCATCGGGTTGGTGGCGCGCGTTGCGTAGTAGGAGACCGCGTCACGCAACCTCTTGAACACGCCATTGTGCATGAAGCTCTCACGTACCGCGACGTTTCGCAGCGAAGGCGTGCGAAAGTTCACGCACCAGATTTCGTCGTTCGATGGAGTGGCCTGATCTCGACGTTCGCAGAGGCCGAGGTCGAAGTACCCAGAATCTCGGTTCGCTGGAATTTTCGGGTTGCGTGGCACCGCGACTGCATCGTAGCCGAAGTCAGTGAACAATGAGCGCTCTGGGTTTCGAGAGGAGTCGTAGAATCTGTGACAGGTGATGCAGCTGCCTTTGTCAGGATCCTTGAACAGCTTGAGGCCACGCGCCTCGAGCTCGGTCAACTTGGCTTCACCGCGCACATACGCGTCGTACTTGGACGAGAACGGCGCCATTTCATCGCTGGTGAGAAAAGCCTCGATCGCCTGGCCGAGCGCCGTCACCGTGTCCGAAGCGTTGCCGAACACGTCGCCGAATTCACGCCGAAAATCGGGAGCGTATTTTGCCGAGGCGATCTTGTGCGCGATCTGGGTCAGATCGCGGTTGTTCATTTCGTCTGGGTTGAGAAGAGGTTCCTTCACCAGCTCAGCTATGGAGTTGGCCCGGCCATCCCAGAAAAAACCGCCGAATGCCGAGGGCTGGATGTCGTCATCGCTTTTGTAAAAATAGAAGCGCGGCACGTACCTGAGGTACAGCAGCGAAGGTGAGCTGCGCCTGGCGAAGTGCTTGGGGCGGCTGCCCTGCGGCACGCCGACGGAGGAGCCGTGGTTGCCTGAAAACGCCCGCGCCGGTGCGTGGCAACTCGCGCAGCTGGTACCAGGGGGTTCAGAGAGCGCGGAGTCAAAAAAGATCGCTCTGCCAAGCGCGATCCTTGATCGGTTCGCGGGAGTCGTGGGCTGGGATGCGCTCGCTATCCACGGGACCAGCGCGATGGCTACTACAAACGCGCGAATTCGCCGCAGGCCGAATAACTCAGTCTTAGATTTGCCGATTTTCAGTGGAGGTTCAGTGCAAGAAGCCGGTGTCCGAGCATGACGTCTGCCCCGCGGAAAACGCGCAGGTGGTGAGCAGCCGTCCGAGACGCGTGTACGCTCGGAGGGTCCACTCGCCGTCGCCTTCTCGATCGGCGACTACGAAGCCGAACGTGCTCGTGTAAGCGATCTCCTCGACGTCGACAGCGGAACCAAAATCAGCGTCGGGATGCGCATCGGACGGGAATGGATCGGGCAGGTTGATGGCGAGGTTGTCTCCCCCGTTGCCCACCATGAAAGTGGCAGGGTGGTAGGTCGCGAAGTTGAGAATCTCGAGCATGTGCGTGTGACCGTGAAGCGCCAGGCTGATTCCGGGCGGATAATATTGGGTGTCATAGGTCGCGAACATCACCGAGAGTAGCGCTGGGTTTCCTCCGGTGACGGTCGTTCCGGTAACCGGCGAAAATGCAAGTAGAGGATGGTGATTTGCCCAGATGCTGAGCACGTTTGGGTTTGCCGCGGCGAGTGCCTCCACCTGGCGAAGTTCATCCTGATACTTTAGGAAGGCCGGATCGCTCGGGTCGAGCGGCGACATGGTGACCTTAGAGCTATCGAACGGGATTAGCTGCGTATCGTCGCCAATCGGAACAGCGTAGGGGTCACTGTAATTGGCGTTGAAATAATTATCGGGATCGTTGCACGTTCGAAGTGAATCGTAGGGCAACGGATCCAGGAACCGATACCACCCTTGCCCAGCCCGCACGCATTCTTCGTGGTTGCCGCGCACCATGATCCATGGCGCTGCGGCAAGGAGTTCCTTCGCCGGCGTGAACAGATCTGCCTCCCAAACGTCCCACCCATATCCCCACGGACTGCCCTGGCAGCCGCCAATGTCCGGCGGGCACTCGTTTTCGCGATAGTGGTAATCGCCAACGTGAAGAACCAGATCGGGCTCGAATCGCGCCGCGGTTTCGGCGATCGTTTCAAGTGGCCATTCTTCGCGGTCGTAGCACGACTGCCAAGGGTCGCCGATGCGGAGCCGGCAACCTGTGTCTCCCAGGATCACGATTCTTTGTGGGTTGGGCTTCGGCAGAGGCAGCCGGTGGCGTCGATGTTCCCCATTGTCCTGGCGTGGATCCCCTGCCTCCCCATTGTCTTCGTCTCGATCGCTGACGCTTGCGGTCCGCGTCCCCGGAGGGATCAAGTATTCGCACGTCGTTACCGGAAACTCGGAGGGCTTCAAGTCGGTCGGGCGCGGCGGAACTGTTTCCGGACCGACGCGCAGCGACATTTGGTGGCTTCTGTGGTCCAGGCGGATAAAGGGGCAATGGCACTCCGAGGTGATTGCGCGAGCGATGGCCTGGCCATCTGGGCCGAGCTCCACCCATGCCACCAACCGCGACCGCTCGTTTTCGGCAAATACCGCTGCCGCACCGACCCATACCACCAGCGTTGTCGCTCTCGCCACGAACCGGCGCATCACATCCTCCTTTTTCTCTTCCCCCGCTCAGGGCAGCTTTAAAGCCGACGCTTCTGCCACCAAAGCGAGCGTAGGAACGTCACTCTTTTGTGACAATCCGGTTCCAAGAGACGCGCTCTAGCGGATCGCGACGCGATGAGTTCCTCTACCTGCGTGGACGGCCGCCTTCGCAGGTTGTGGCGCGGTTCGCGCGGACGAAGTCCGCCGTCCAGTTAACTTCCCACGTTCTGCCATCGTACGAGAACGCCTGCTCCCAGTGCGCGTGGTCGTGGTCGAGTTTGGTCCAGGTAAAGCGGACCCTCACTGCACGACCGCCGTCTTCGTCTTCACCGTAGAACTCGCCGCGATTGCCCTCGAAGCCCCCGACCACCGGCGCACTCAGGATGCCGGTTCTACTGCTGACCCAGTAGATCGACCACTAAAGCTTCTGAACGTCGAAGGTGCGAAGGGTCAGGCCGGCCCACCCCTTGGTTGGGAAAAACAGCTCGTCCACGGTGGCCATGCCGTCGAGGTAGAGCGTCATACAAAGCGTGGCGGGAAACTCGTCCCAATCGCTGCTGCCGACGCCGCGCGCCGTCAGTCGGCGCTGGCGAGTTGTCCACGCACCGGCGAAGTAGTCGAAGTCGTGCACATCGCCAGTGCGTGTCGCCACGGTGGTCGGAAGCGCCTCGTGAGATGGTGTGGCACAGGCTGTGCTGATGGTGAGCATAATCACTGAGATGAGCTTGGGCGAGCGCATGTCAAAGCTCCCTGGGGACGGGCTAGAGCGACACGCTACCTCGCATTTAAAGCGACAGTTATCCCGTCTCGGGGGCCCAAACCATGTCAATCAGTCGTCGTCATCCTGGTAAATGTGAAACTTCGGAGTGTTCAATGTGGCCGGGCACTGGTTCTGCTGGAGAATTAGGGGAGGGAGTGGCTCCTGAGAGAAATCAAAGCTGTCAAGCATATCGTTCGCAGCAAGGTCTCGTTGCGTGAGGGGCGTAAGCCCAAAGCGCTCCTCAACGAGTTTAAGGAACGATGAAAACTCATAGATTTGGTGCGAGATGTAGCCCGGTTTGGCGTAAGGCGAAATGATCAGAAGAGGAACGCGCGGCCCCAAGCCTAAATTGTCAAGCACCGGCGGAGGCACGTGGTCGTAAAATCCGCCGAAGTCATCCCAGGTGAGGAAAATGGCCGTGGAATTCCAGTCCGGGCCCTGCATCACGGCGTTGATCTGATCAACGGTCCAATTCTCGCCGACGCACGTGCTCGCCGGGGGATGCTCGCTAAAGTCAAGGTCCGTGACCAGCCAACTGACCGCGGGTAGGTTTCCCTCCAGCGCATCGCTGATGAATTGCGTGTCGCTCACTACTCGATCGTTCCACAAAGAGCTGAAACGGATGTGTCCAATCGCATTGAAGGCAGACCAGATGTAGCCGATTTGGCCTGGACCGGGCCCGTAATGCTTCCACGAGATGCCGGCATCCTCCAGGCGATCGGCGAGCGTTGTGAATTCGAAACAGGGGAAGACAGTGGTGACTTGCCCCTGCTCGTCCATCACCCGGACTAGGGATTCTGGGTCACCATCGCAGCCCCAGTTGGGCCAGGGGTCGGGGTTATCGATCGCTCTGCCAGATTGCGCCGCTACCGTATAGAGGTGGTTCGGGAAGCTGGGTCCACTCAGTGACGAGAACATCCGATCGGCGAGGGCAAAGTTCCGTGCATAAGCAAAGTAGTTGGGAATGTCCGCCTCCATCATCTGTGTGTATCCGAGGAGATCCTCACCTCCGGGAATCAAGTCGAATTGGTCCATCAGGCCGCCGTGGATTGCGTTCACCGTGGGGAAGAACGAATGGTCAATGTCGTGAGGCATCTGGTCCGGCGTTTGTCCGAGGGTAATTACTTGTCCCGTCGAGATTTGTCCGGAAGTCGCGCCATCCGCTCCGGGGAAGGTGCCAAAATAAGTGTCGAATGTTCGGTTTTCCTTGACGATCAAAACGATGTGCTGAATCGTCCCAAAGCCTGCGCCTTTTCGGTTGCGCGATTCCCTGACACTTACTGATCCGACCTCGGCACGAGCGCTCACGAGTGTTCCGGATGCAAAAAAGACTACCGCCAGCCCTCCGACAACAAGACGACTTGACATGAAGCCCCTCCTTCCCTGAACCACTGGACAGCTTTTCACGGCTGCGAGTCAAGCCAAAGTGGAATTAGCTGCCCGACTGGCGTCGGTGGAGCGTTTGGACCGAAGCCGTTCGGAGCGGCTCGACGCAGCAGCCGGTCCCAAGAGTTCGATTCGGCACGGGCGCGATCGCAATTGATTGACTTTCTATTCGAATCCTCTGACCGTGTTTGCCTCCGCAGATCGAGTTCCATCGATTTTTGCAGCTGCGTGGGGGGCAAGTGGCTAGTCGCCGTGCGAAGAGCCGCTCTGGAGTTAGTCGCGGATGCGTAATTGATTTCGCCTCGCCACCTCCGACGCAGGTCGGCGTCTACCCTAACGCGTCGACTCGAGGTCTGGGACTTCGCTTCTTCACACGGCTTCTTCGACAGGAGGTACAGAAACGATGAAACGTTCGATTGTCGCGTGCGCCGTTGCCCTGGGATCATTTCTTACCGTCACGGCAATTCCTGCGTTTGCTCCCGGAACAGCCTTGGCGCAGGGAGCTGGCGAAGAGATAGAGGAGCCCCATATCCCCCCAGGCGTCGATGTCTTCAACCTCGACCTGAGACAGACTAGGCACTTTTCCCGCAGCAAGCACTTCGAAATACTTGGCCATGACTACTTCAGGGGTCCTTGGCTCACGGAGTCTGCCCAAAGAGACGGGCTGGGCGCGGGCCTTCAAACGCCGCGCGTCCATAATGGTATCGCCTATCTGGGCGGCTACCCGCCGACCCTGTTCGGAGTCCTCATCGCCGACGTCAGCGACCCAAGGGACATGCAAGTCCTCAGCTTCATCGAGTGCAACCTCGGGACGCGGTGCAACTACCTCCGCGTCAACAACAGCAGGGGAATCCTCGTCGGCACACAGGACACGAGCAGTGCGAATCCGCACCAGCCCCCAGAAGGGCAACCCGTCCAGGCAGGGGTAACCTTCTACGATGTCTCGAATCCGTCGGATCCTCAGCTCCTCAGCTTCTTCCTCACGAGGGAAAACGGAGGCACTCACGGGTTCGAGATTGATGACCGGTTCGCGTATACGTGTGCGACCACCCCTCTAAGCAAGCCTGGGAGCACTCATGAGCTGGTGATCATCGACTACAGCGACCCACGGAATCCAACTCTCGCCAGTACGCTCCACATCCAGGGGCAACACGTGGGAGAGGAGTACGCGCCCCAGGACCAGTTCAACCCGGACGGCACGCCACAGCATGTCATGTGCCACGAAATCAACCTCCACATGAACCGGCTCTACATCTCGTGGCGGGATGCCGG
>Ga0126369_10001493_pt1 | contig 16221 bp, 15 predicted proteins | sample PanSoiMetaPlot_1_FD_109646 | JGI IMG/M metagenome (GOLD analysis project Ga0126369, IMG submission 109646) | Tropical forest soil microbial communities from Panama - MetaG Plot_1 | ecosystem: Environmental > Terrestrial > Soil > Tropical forest > Bulk soil | place: Panama | collected 2016-02-17 | reverse complement strand
GCGTCCTTGCAGGCGCTCAGGAAGCGGACGGCGCCGTAGACGCCCCCGGTGTCGGTGATGGCGAGTGCCGGCAGGCCGAGCTCGCCCGCCCGGCGCGCTAGCTCGGCCGGGTGGGACGCGCCGTCCAGGAAGGAGAAGTTGGAGTGGCAGTGGAGCTCGGCGTAGTCGGCCACCTGAGAATCTTAGAGAACGTATGTTCGATAAGCCAAGACACATTCAGTCGTACACCCGTTCCACGTACCAGGTCCCGCCGGCCCGGTCCCGGTAGATCACGCACATCAGCTGCTCGCGCAGGACCACCAGCCAGCACTCGTGGGCGACCGGCTCGCTCGTCCACCAGTCCACCTCGACGATCCAGCGCTGGACCACGCGCGCCGGGCCGGTGAACGGCGCGCCGCGGACCTGCCGCGGCCGGCCGGTGTCGTCGAGCTCGACCTCGACCGGCTGCGGCGGGTCGAGCAGCTCGGTCACGCCGGCACCAGCCGGTACCGCTGCCCGGCGAGCGGGGAGGTGTCGAGCGCCCGGCGGACGGACAGGGCGACCTCGGTGCCGTGGCGGTCCTGCAGCCGCTCCAGCGCCGCCCGCACCTCCTCGGCTGAGCCGTCACCGCCCATCCAGAGGCGGAGCTGGCGCCGGCCGGCCGCCTCCAGCTCGGGCACCTCGATCGTGACCTCGGTGATCGGCGCGGCGGGCCGCCACTCGCGCAGCCAGGAGGAGACCAGCCCGAACAGCTCCTGGGTGCTGGAGAGCGGGTGGCGGACGACTGACTCCCGCGCCTCCGGGGCGCCGCCGTCGACGCCCAGGCGGACGCGGACCTTCCGACCCCCCGCCCCGCTGGCGCCCAGCTTCTCGGCCAGGTCGCCGCACAGGCGCCGGGCCACGAACAGCAGGGCCTCGCGGTCCTCGACGGGCGGCTCGAGCTGGCAGCGGACGCCGGTGACGATGAGCGGCCGCCAGGGCGTGAGGGGCAGCGGCTCCTCGCCGCGGGCGAGCCGGGCGGCCGTGCGACCAGCCCTCCCGAGCTGGCTCTCGAGCTGCCGGGGGCCGAGCGCGGCCACCGCGCCCAGCGTGCGCAGGCCGAGCAGGTCCAGCCGCTCCAGCTGCTCCGCGCTCAGGTCGAGCTCGGCGACCGGGAGCGGGGAGAGGAAGGCGGGCACGTCCTCCACCTGGAGCAGCCGGCCCGGTCTCGCCCGCGCCGCGGCGAGCGAGGCGGCGAAGGGACCGGGTGCCAGGCCCAGCCTGGGCTCGACCCCGGCGGCCGCTCGCAGGCCGCGGCGAGCCCCGGCGATCGCTCGCCCGGGCAGGGGGATGCCCGTCAGGTCGAGCCACGCCCTTCCGTCCAGCCGCACCTCGACCGCCGGCGCGTGCTCGGAGAGCTCGGCCGCGATCCGCTCCGCCAGCCGGGAGGTCGCGACGGGGTCGGCGCCGACGAGGGCGGCCGGTGGACAGAGCGCCTCGGCCTGCCGCAGCGTGTGGCCCTGACGGACGCCGGCGGCGGCCGCCTCCTCGCTCGCGGTCAGCACGCGGCCGTCGCCATCGTCGACCACCGCGGGCCGGCCGATCAGCTCGGGCCGCCGCGACAGCTCCAGGTGCGGAATCACCCCGCAGCAGATTCGTCCGACCACAGCTCCACCACCGCCGGCTCGCGCTCGACCTCCCGGGGCCACTCGGCGGCCGGCAGCCGGGGACCCAGCGGGTACCGCAACGCCAGCTCCGCCTCCGCGCCCGGGGCTGCCAGCTTGTTCTTGACGCACCGGACCACACTCAGCGGGCCCACGTGCCGGCCCCGGTCGGGCACCCAGCCCACCCGTTCCAGCTCCAGCGTCAGGCTCGAGGCGTGGGCGAGCGCGCGCTGCTCGCCGCCCGCGACCACCAGCACGAGGCTGCCCGAGCGGGCCGCGGCCGACTCCAGCGGCGCGAGCGCGGGCTCGGGCAGCTCCTCCAGCACCAGCCCGAAGCCTGCGCCGGCCCTGGCCAGCGCGACCGCCGCCTCGCCGGCCGCCGCCGCGGTGGGCGGCCGGACGACGGTGAGGGCGTCGAGGTCGGCGCCCAGCCGGTCGGGGATCCAGGGGTCGAACCGGCGGCGGCGGTCGATCACTACCGCGTGCGTGTGCTCCCGCGTGGCACGGGCGAGCATGGCCAGCGCCAGCGTGAGCTTGCCCGAGCCGAGCGCGCCCTGGAGCACGCTGACCCGGCCGCGGGGGAGGCCGCCGATGCCGCTCAGGCGGTCGACCGCGGGCAGTCCGGTCGGCCAGGGCAGCGCTGCCGGCAGGCGGGCGGCCTGGACGAGGGCGTGGCCGCCGAAGCGGACGTGGATGGCGCCAATGGCGTGCTGGAGCTTCTCAGTTGGCATGAAGTCTCGGGCTTGACCAGGTCTTGACGGGGAGAACGGCAGAGAGCAGACTACGAACAAATGTTCGTCACGTCAAGACGCAAGGTGCGCGGTGGGTGACGACGTTCCGGACACCCTGGAGCGGATGCGGAACCTGGGCCCGATCCTGGCCGGCCGGCTGCGGACGGTCGGGATCGCGACGCCCGACGAGCTCAGGAGGCTGGGCGCAGTCGAGGCCTACGTCCGATTGAAGCGGAAGTTCTGGGGCGAGACGACGCCCGCTCAGCTCTATGCCCTGCACGGCGCGGTGACCGACGTCCGCTGGTACGCGCTGCCGGAGGAGGCGAGGGCCGCGCTGCGGGACGCGGCCGCCAGGCGGCTGTAGGAGAAACCAGGGTCGCCGGAAGCACGGGCTCCGCCCTGCGTCTGAGTCCGTCTGCCCGAGATCACCAGAAGCCGGCTTCAGACCCGGAGGGATGCGCCGCAGGCGCCCCGAACGTCCCGGACAATGGGGGTGTTCTGGAAGAGGGGGCCTGCCCCCTCTTGCATCGGTCCGTCCGGGCTACCTTTGACCGCATGGCCAGGGTGGTCGTGGTCGGCGGCGGGGTCATCGGCTGCGCGGTCGCGGAGCGCCTCAGCCGGGCGCGCCGGCACGACGTGCTCCTGCTCGAGCGCGATGCGGTTGGCGCGCACGCGTCCGGCGCCGCTGCCGGGCTCCTCTCGCCGCACAGCGAGACCGCCGACCTGGGCCTGAGCATGCGCAGCCTGGCGATGTTCCCGGAGCTCGTCCGCCGCGTCGAGCGCTCCGGCATCACCGTCGAGTACCAGGAGCACGACGGCCTGACCCCGGCCCTCACCGTCGAAGAGGAGCGGGCGCTCCGCCACGGCCCGGGCCGCTGGCTCGACGGCGTGCACGCGCGTGCGGCCGAACCGGGACTCAGCGACCGCGTGCGCGGCGCCGCCGCGTTCCGCGAGGCCCAGGTGACGCCGATCCGGCTCGTGCGCGGCCTGGCGCGCACGGCTGCGGCTCAGGGCGCCGAGATCCGCGAGGGCGCGCCGGTGGGCGCCCTCAGCGTTCGATCCGGCCGGCTGCACGGCGTCCTGACCGCCGAGGGGGAGCTGGGGGCCGACGTGGTCGTGCTGGCGGCGGGACCCTGGAGCCCCGCCCTGGCGTCCCCGGCCGGGGCCGCGCTGGAGGTCCGGCCCAGCCGGGGCCAGCTCGTGATGATGCGGCCGACCGGTGCGGCGATGCAGCACGTGCTGACCTGGCGCGGCTGCTACCTCGTGCCCAAGCCGGACGGCACGGTCGTGGCCGGCAGCACGGAGGAGAACGCCGGCTTCGACGACCGACCGACCGTGAACGGGGTCGCCGGCCTGCTGCAGTTCGCGTCCCGCGTCGTGCCGGCGCTGGGCCAGGCGACCGTGGAGCGCGTGTGGGCGGCTCTGCGCCCCGCGACGCCGGACGGCCAGCCCGTCATCGGCCCGGTGCCCGGGATGCCGAACCTGGTCGTGGCCACCGGCCACAACCGCACCGGGATCCTGCTCGCGCCGGTCACCGCCGAGCTCGTCGCAGAGCGCCTACCATGACGGCCATGAAGTGCCCGGTCCCGTGTTTCGAGTGCGGCATGTTCACCATGGAGATGGACATGGAGAAGGACCACCAGCACCTCTACTGCGAGCGCTGCGAGCGCGTCTGGTGCACCGTCTGCATCGGGCGCTTCGAGGTGAAGGTCTCGGAGGAGTGGCTCCAGCGCCAGCGGGTGGCGCACCTCAACTGAGCCGCCCGCGGATTCCGGCGGAGTTCGCCGACCGGATCGCGGAACAGCACGGCGCCGCCGGCGTGGCCTGGATCGACTCCCTGCCCGACGTCCTCGACGCGCACCTCGAGTCGTGGGCGGTGGTGCCGGACGGACCGGCGATGCACGGCCATGACGGGGTCGTGCTGCCCGTGCGGCGCCGGGACGGCAGTCCGGCCGGCCTGAAGGTCTCGTGGCTGGAAGCCGGCCGCTGCTCGGAGGCCGACGCGCTGGGCGCCTGGGACGGCCGGGGCGCGGTCCGCCTCCTGGAGCGCGACGACGCGGCCGGCGCGCTGCTCCTGGAGTGGGTGGACCCGACCCGGACGGTCGGCGAGCTGGACCGTCTCGCGGCGGCGGCTGTGGCGGGCGCGCTGTGCCGGCGCCTGGCCGTGCCGGCGCCGCCCGGTCTGCCCGGCCTGGAGGACGTCGCCGCCCGCTGGGTCGACGAGCTGCCGGGCGCCTGGCGGCGCCTCGGCCGCCCGTTCGACCGGCGGTGGGTGGACGACGCGGTCGCGACGTGCCGGGAGCTCGGCCCGCACCAGCCCCGCCGGCTGCTGCACGGCAACCTGCGGTTCGGGCACATCCTGCGCGCCGAGCGCGAGCCGTGGCTGGCGATCGACCCCAACGGCATGGCCGGCGACCCCGCCTACGAGGTCGCGCCGCTGCTGGGCCAGCTCTGCGCGGGCCTGGCGGCGGAGCACGACCGCCGAGCGGCGGTGCGAGACCGCCTGGCCGTGTTCGCGGACAGCGCGGGCGTGGACGCCCGGCGCGCCGGCCGGTGGGCGCACGCGTACCTCGTCGAGCAGACGCTGTGGTGCCGGGAGCACCAGCCGGACGTCGTGCCCTACGTGGATCGGCTGGTGCAGCTGCTGAGCTGACTCAGGACCGGTCGAACACCAGCATCACGCGGCCCTGCGGGTACTTCAGCGTCTGCGCGTCGATGGCCGCGGACAGCTGGCTCCACGTGTAAGAGTAGTTCTGGCCCTGGATGAACCCGGCGTCGTTCGTGTAGAGGAGGTTCTTCGCGCTGTCATAGCCCGTGATGACGATCACGTGGTAGACGCCGGTGTTGCCATAGAACGGCGCGATCTTCGTCCCGTTCGGCAGGTGCGTCATGACCGGGACGAGCACGGGCCGGCCCGCCGCCAGGCTGGTCTCGATCTGCTGGAGGTCGACGGGCGAGACGGTGGGCTTCAGGCCGAACAGCTGCGTTCCCACCGACGCCACCGAGGTCAGCGGGAGGTCCATGACGCCCGGGAAGTCCTTACGCTCCGCGCTCACGATGCTGCCCATCGCGGAGTCGGCCTCGGCGGGCGGGATGCGGTCGCGCGTGTCGCCCTTGAAGTACTGGCTCACCATCTCCAGTGCGGCCGCCTCGCAGTAGTTCTCGTGGGGATCGCCCGCGCCGAACTGGCTGAACGGGAACTGCGAGGTGTACGGCACCTTGACGAAGACGGACGGCGGCAGGGTCGGCACCGGCGTCGGCGCGGCGGTCGCGGGCGCCGCCGTCGGCGCGCCGATGACGACCGCGGTCCTCGGCGCCGCGGCGGGCGCGACCGCACTGAAATGGCGCCAGACGCGGTAGCCGGAGTACCCCAGTCCGCCCACTGCCACCAGCGCGATCAGTGCTCCTACCAGGGTCTTTCGGCTGAGCATTCTGCATACGATACTCATCACATTGAGCAGTCCGGCCAGCCAGCTCGGCGGCCGGGCGGTGGTGAACACGTCGCTGGTCCTCGCCGCGCGCGTCGTCTCGCGCCTCGTGGCGCTCGTGACGGTCATCGTCCTCGCCCGGCACCTCGGCGATGCCCAGTACGGGCGCTACACGACGCTGGTCGCGTACAGCGCGCTGGTCAGCGTCATCGCGGACCTCGGGCTGAGCCCGCTGTACACGCGGGAGGCGGCTCGCGCCCCGGGCCGCATCCCCGAGTTCCTGGCCACACTGCTCAGCGGCAAGGTGCTGCTGGCGGTCGTGGCCTCGCTGGTGCTGGCCCTGGCGCTCGCGCTGGTGGGGCTGGGCGGCCTGGTCGTGCCGGGCGCGGCGCTGCTGGTCGTCACCACGTACTCGGGCCTGCTCCGGAACACCTTCTACGCGCGCGGCAGGATGGAGTTCGAGGCGGTGGCCATCCTGGCGGAGACCGCCATCCTGGCCACGCTGATCCTGGCCGGCGCCCGGCTCGGCGCCGGTGTGGCGTACTTCGTGTGGGCGTACGCCGCCTCGTACGGCTTCACCTGCGTGTACTGCCTGGTCGTGATCCCGCTGTTCGGGCTGGGCGGGCCCCGGCTGGGGTTCGATCTGGCGCTGTTCCGCAGCTGGCTGCGGATGGCCGCGCCGTTCGCGCTGGGCGCGTTCCTCACGAACGTCTATTTCCGGGCCGACGTGACGATCCTGCAGCACTTCAAGCCGTTCCAGGAGGTCGGCTGGTACACGTTCGCGTACAAGCCGTTCGAGGCGCTGCAGTTCGTGCCGCTGGCGGTCCAGGCGGCGGTGTACCCGGTGCTGGCCGTGTACTACCGCGGCTCCCGGGAGCGGCTGGGGGTCGCGTACGCGCGCTTCTTCAAGATCCTGGTCGTCCTCGGCTGGCCGCTGACGGTGGGCACGTTCGTGCTGGCAGTGCCCGTCGGTCGCCTGTTCCAGCTGTACCCGCAGTCGATCCCGGCCCTGCGAATCCTCGCGCTGGCCATCGTGTTCCTGTTCGTCAACTCGGCGTTCACGGCCATGCTGTTCGCGATCGACCGGCAGGACCTGTTCGCGTGGACGACGGCCATCGCGGTGGTGGTCAACGTGAGCCTCAACCTGGCGTTCATCCCGAAGTTCGGCTACCTGGCCGCCAGCGCCACGACCGTGGTAACGGAGGCGGCGTTCTCGGTCGCGGGCTGGTGGTTCGTGGCCCGGGTTGAGCGGCTGCGCTGGCTGCGGCTGAGCTGGCGGACGCTGCTCGCGGGCCTGGTGATGGGCGCGGCCGTGCTCCCGCTGGCCAACCGCGCGATCTACGTGGCCGCGCCGGCCGGCGCGCTGGTCTACGGGGCGGCGCTGTGGCTCCTCCGAGCGGTCGACCGCGACGAGCTCACCCTCCTGCGCCGCGGCCTCCGCCGCCCAGGGGACTGACTTACCGCACATCGGTCCAGAAGTGCGCTTCTTTGCGCCCCGGGATGCGCACATCGGTCCAGACGTGCGAATCCGCCTTTACAGGTGGGGTTGTGGGCCGCGCCTGCCACCACCAGGATTGGGCCATGCCGCGACGACAGGAGGTTCCCGCTCGTCGAAGCGGTCGCCGCCATCGACACCGCCCTGCATCCCTGTTCTATCCGCGGGCGCGTCTCGCCATCGAGTACGACGGCGAGAACCATCGGGACCGGCTCGCGGAGGACAACCGCCGTCAGAACCGGCTCCATCGGGCCGGCTATCGCCTGCTCCGCTACACGGCGTCGGACGTCTACGGGCGGGCGGACGAGATCCTCGCGGAGGTGCGCGGTCAGCTGTGATGCACGTCGTCCTCGGTCCCGGTGCCATGGCGCGTGCCGACTCCCTGGCCGCCCACGTCGCTGGTCTCCGCACGCGCGGCATAGATGCCGAGGCGATCGATCTTCCGCGCGGCCGCGCGGAGCGGGCGGCGCCACTGTTCGCGGCCCTCGCGGGGCCCGACGTCGTGGCCGGCGGCCACTCGTTCGGCGGCCGGGCGGCCAGCCTCGCGGCGGCCGAGCCGCACGTCGAGTTCGCCGGGCTGCTCCTGTTCGGCTTCCCGCTGTCCGGCCGCCCGGACGAGCGGACCGCGCACTTCTCGCGCATCCGGTGCCCCGTCCTGGTGCTCAACGGCGAGGCCGACGAGCTGTCCCCGTTCGCGGTGCTGCGCGAGAAGGTCGCGCTCCTGCCCCGAGGCCGCCTGATCGGCTTCCCCCGGCAGGGCCACGCCCTGAAGGAGGCCGCCCTCGAGGAGGCGCTCGACATCGCCGCCCGCTTCGTCAGTAGCCTGGAGCACGCGACATGAGAGAGCTCCAGCTCGCGTCCAACGGCCTCCAGTTCCGCTGCCTGGCCGACGGTCCCGACGACGGGCCGCTCGCGCTCCTCCTCCACGGCTTCCCCGAGGGCGCGGAGTCGTGGAGCGCGCAGCTGCAGGCGCTCGCGGGATCCGGCTACCTCACCGTCGCGCCCGACCTGCGCGGCTACGGCGGCTCCGACTGTCCCGAGGGCGAGGAGGCGTACCGCATGCCCCACCTCGTCGGCGACGTGGTCGGACTGCTCGACGCGCTCGGGCGCGAGCGCTGTCACCTGGCCGGCCACGACTGGGGAGCCCTGGTCGGCTGGTCCGTCGCCAGCCACCTTCCCGAGCGGCTCCTCACCTGGAGCGCGCTCTCGGTCGGCCACCCGAGCGCGTTCACCGGCGCCATCCGGGACGACCCCGACCAGCAGTCCCGCTCGGCATACGTCGGCCTGTTCCAGCTTCGCGGCAAGGCCGAGGCGGTCCTCGAGGAGGACGGCCACCGCCGCCTCCGCCGGATGTTCGCGGTGGGGCCGCGGCCGGACGCCATCCCGCCGGCGGACATCGACACGTTCGTGCGCAGCATGGCCCGGCCAGGCCGCCTCACCGCCGGCCTGAACTACTACCGCGCCAACGTGGGCGACCCTGACGTCGAGCGCGAGCTGGCGCCGCACCCGATCCGCACGCCGTCGCAGCTCCTGTGGGGCGACCAGGACCCCGCCGTCGGCACGGCCTCCGCACAGCGGACGGAGCGGTGCGTGGCCGGCGAGTACCGCCTGGAGGTGCTGGAGGGCGCCGGCCACTGGCTGCAGTTCGAGCGGCCGGCCGACGTGTCCCGTCTGCTGCTGGAGTGGATGGACGAGCATGGCGGTCGGTAGCACCGGCGACCAGGACTGGCTGGCCGCGTTCGAGGCGACGGGCGCCGCCGTGCGCCGGGCGACCGCCGCGCTGCTGGGCACCGAGGCAGGCCGGGCCGAGATCGGCGTGGGAGCCGGCGGCGACCGCACGGTCGAGCTCGACCGCGCGGCCGAGGAGGCGGCGCTGGCGGAGCTCGGCCGCTTCGCCGCCGCCGGCCATCCCTGCTCGGTGCTGTCCGAGGAGGCGGGCGTGGTCGACCTCGGCGCCCCGTGGCCGCTCGTGATCCTCGACCCCGTGGACGGGAGCGTGAACGCCAAACAGGGGCTGCCGCTGACCGCGGTCATGCTCAGCCTGGCCGAGGGCCCGACTGTCGGCGACGTGCGCGTGGGGTGGACGCTGAACCTGATCAGCGGCGAGCGCTGGTCCGCGGTGCGCGGCGCCGGCGCCTACCGCGACGGTCGCCGGCTCACGCCCCTGCCCCCGGCGGGCCGGCCGGGCCGCATCGACGTGCTCGGCCTGGAGAGCCGGGCCCGCGACCTGTGCCTGCTGCAGGCGCTGTTCGAGCACACGAGCAAGGTGCGGATCCTCGGCTCGATGGCGCTCCTGGTTGCGCACGGCGCGGCCGGCGGGATCGAGGTCTTTGCAGTGCCCTTCGCTGCACGTATCTTCGATATGACAGCCGGCCTGCTGATGGTTGACGAGGTCGGCGGCGTGGTGACCGACCTGGACGGCCGGTCGGTGCGGGACGCCGCCGTCGGCCTCGACAGTCGGACGACGCTGCTCGGCTCGGCGCACCCAGGGCTGCATCGGCTCGCGCTCGATGCGCTCGGAGCTGATCCGGGACGGCCTGGTCGAGGCGTGGCAGGCGGCTGAACGGCACCATGGAGCACCCGATGAGAGACGCGCGCTGTCGAGTGGTCATCGAGCACGTCGACCCTGAGATCGACGCGGGCCGCTACCCGATCAAGCGGACGGCCGGCGAGCCGGTCGTCGTGGAGGCCGACGCCTTCGCCGAGGGCCACGACGAACTGGCCTGCGTCCTGCTCGACCGCCCGGCCGGGCAGACCGAGTGGCGCGAGACGCCGATGCGCCCCCTGGTCAACGACCGCTGGCGCGGCGAGTTCGACGTCGGCGGGCCGGGCCGCCACGTGTACACGCTGGAGGGCTGGGTCGACCACTTCCACACCTGGGTCCGCGACCTGGTACGGCGGCTGGAAGCTGGCCAGGACGTCACGGTCGACCTCCGCATCGGCGCCGAGCTGGTCATCGAGACGGCGGGCCGGGCCACGGACGTGGACGCGGCGAGGCTGCGCCAGCACGCCGCCGCGCTGACCGGCGCCGGCGGGGAGCACCGGGCGCTGTCGCTGGATCTGGCGAGCCTGATGGCGCGGTATCCCGACCGCTGCCACGCCACCCGCTACGCGCGCGAGCTCGAGGTGCTGGTCGACCGCGAGCGGGCCCGATTCGGTGCCTGGTACGAGCTGTTCCCGCGCTCCGCCGCGCCGGTCAGGGGCCGCCACGGCACGTTCGAGGACGTGGAGGCGCGCCTGCCCTACGTGGCGGGTATGGGCTTCGACGTGCTGTACCTGCCGCCGATCCACCCGATCGGCCGCACCTACCGGAAGGGTCGCAACAATTCCGTCAAGTGCGAGCCCGGCGACGTCGGCAGTCCCTGGGCGATCGGCGGGCCCGAGGGCGGCCACAAGTCGGTCAATCCGGATCTGGGCACCCTGGACGACTTCCGCCACCTCGTCGGGGCCGCCAAGGAGCACGGCCTCGAGATCGCGATGGACATCGCGTTCCAGGCCTCGCCCGACCACCCCTACGTGCGCGAGCACCCCGAGTGGTTCCGGCATCGGCCCGACGGCGCGATCCAGTACGCGGAGAACCCGCCCAAGAAGTACCAGGACATCTACCCGTTCGACTTCGAGGGGGCCGATTGGCGCTCGCTGTGGGACGAGCTTCGCAGCATCTTCGAGTTCTGGATCGAGCAGGGCGTCCGCATCTTCCGCGTCGACAACCCGCACACCAAGCCGTTCGCGTTCTGGGAGTGGGTGATCCGCGAGCTGCGCGACCGCCACCCGGACGTGATCTTCCTGTCCGAGGCGTTCACCCGCCCGCGCGTCATGGAACAGCTCGCCAAGCTCGGGTTCGACCAGTCCTACACGTACTTCGCCTGGCGCAACGAGGCCTGGGAGCTGAAGCAGTACGTGACCGAGCTGACCCGGACCCAGGTCCGGGAGTACCTGCGCCCGAGCTTCTGGACCAACACCCAGGACATCCTGACCGAGACCCTGCAGACGGGGGGCCGCCCCGCCAGCGCGCTGCGGTTCGTGCTGGCGGCCACGCTGGGCGCCACGTACGGCGTCTTCGGGCCCTCGTTCGAGCTGGTCGAGATCACGCCGCTGACGCCCGGCCGCGAGGAGTACCTCGACTCCGAGAAGTACCAGGTCCGGTACTGGGACCTGGACCGGCCCGGCAGCCTCCGGCCGCTCATCACCCGGCTCAACCGCATCCGTCGCCGGCACCGCGTGCTCCAGCAGGACCGGACGCTGCGCTTCCTGCAGACCGACAACGAGCAGTTGCTCGCCTACGCCAAGAGCGACGACGAGGGCGGTGACGCGATCGTCGTGATCGTCAACCTCGACCCGCGCTGGCAGCAGTCCGGCTGGGTCGAGATACCCGTGCGTCCCCGCGCCGGCCATCCCCCGTACCGGGTGGACGACGTCCTGAACGACCGCCGCTACACCTGGCGCACCGACAGCTGGAACTACGTCGAGCTGGACCCGGCCGACACGCCGGCGCACATCGTCCGCCTGCCCCGACCCCTGATACCGGAGGATCGGGTTGGACGGTGACGACGCGTCCACCTGGTACAAGGACGCCGTCATCTACGAGCTCCATGTGCGCGCTTTCCGCGACTCCAACGGGGACGGCGTCGGCGACTTCACCGGACTGATCGAGAAGCTCGACTACATCGCCCGGCTGGGCGTCACCGCGATCTGGCTGCTTCCGTTCTACCCCTCGCCTCTGCGCGACGATGGTTACGACGTCTCGGACTACCTGGGCGTGCACGCATCGTACGGCCGCGTCGCCGACGTGCGCAGGCTGGTCAAGGAGGCCCATGCGCGCGGCCTCCGCGTGATCATCGAGCTGGTCTGCAACCACACCTCAGACCAGCACCCGTGGTTTCAGCGCGCCCGCAGGGCTCGGCCGGGCACCGCCGCCCGCGACTTCTACGTGTGGAGCGACACCGACCAGCGCTACGCGGACGCCCGGATCATCTTCAAGGACACCGAGACGTCGAACTGGGCCTGGGACTTCCTGGCCCAGGCCTACTACTGGCACCGCTTCTACTCGCACATGCCGGACCTGAACTTCGACCACCCGCAGGTCCGCCGCGCCATCCTGCGGATCGTCGACCACTGGCTGGACATCGGCGTCGACGGCCTGCGCCTCGACGCGATCCCCTACCTGTTCGAGCGGGAGGGGACCAACTCCGAGAACCTGCCCGAGTCCCACGCCTTCCTGAAGGAGCTGCGCGCCCACATCGACGCCCGCTACCCGAACCGCATGCTGCTGGCCGAGGCCAACCAGTGGCCGGAGGAGGCGGCGGCGTACTTCGGGGACGGGGAGGGGGACGAGTGCCACATGGCGTTCCACTTCCCGGTCATGCCCAGGCTGTTCATGGCGCTCCGGATGGAGGACCGGTTCCCGGTCATCGACATCCTGACGCAGACGCCGCCGATCCCCAGCGCGGCCCAGTGGGCACTGTTCCTCCGCAACCACGACGAGCTCACGCTGGAGATGGTCACGGACGAGGAGCGGGACTACATGTACTGGGCGTACACCCAGGACGCGGAGGCGCGTCTCAACCTGGGCATCAGGCGCCGGCTGGCGCCCTTGCTGGGCAACAACCGGCGCCGCATCGAGCTCATGAATGCGCTGCTCCTGTCGCTGCCCGGCACACCGGTCATCTACTACGGCGACGAGATCGGCATGGGCGACAACATCTACCTGGGCGACCGCAACGGCGTGCGCACGCCGATGCAGTGGAGCGGTGACCGCAATGCCGGCTTCTCGAGCGCCAACCGACAGCGTCTCTACCTCCCGGTGATCCTCGACCCCGAGTACCACTACGAGGCGGTCAACGTCGAGGCGCAGGAGGCGAATCCGCAGTCGCTGCTGAGCTGGATGCGCCGCATCATCGCCCTGCGCAAGCGCTACCAGGCGTTCGGGCGGGGCACCATCGAGTTCCTGCATCCCGAGAACCGGAAGGTGCTGGCCTTCGTCCGGCAGTACGGGGAGGAGCGCATCCTGGTGATGGCGAACCTCTCGCGCTTCTCGCAGTTCGCTCAGCTCGACCTCTCGGCCTATGCGGGCCAGGTGCCGGTGGAGGTCTTCGGGCGGATCGAGTTCCCGCCGGCCAGCGACCAGCCCTACCAGGTGATGCTTGGCCCGCATGCCTTCTACTGGTTCTCGCTGGAGCCGCAGCGCGTCGACCTCGGCCAGCTGACGCCGATGCCCGACCTGTCCGTCCGGGACCGCGAGCTGGAGCGCGTCCTGCCCGCATACCTGCGCGGGCAGCGCTGGTTCGGCGGCCGGAGCCGGCGGATCAACGAGGTGCACGTCAGCGACTCCGTCACGATCGCCGACACGGTGCTGAAGATGGTCGACGTCCAGTACCAGACCGGCGACGCTGAGACGTACGCCCTGCCGCTGAGCCCCAACCGCGAGGGGCGAATCGTGGATGCGCTGGGCGAGCCGACCTTCAACCACCTGCTGCTGGAGGCGATCGCCCGCCGGCGCCGCTTCCATGGACGGACCGGCGACGTCGTCGCCCTGCCGACGCACGAGCTGGCACGGCTGCGCGGTGCCGACGACCTGGCGCCACGCCTGGCGACGGCCGAGCAGACGAACAACTCCGTGATCTTCGGCGAGCGCCTGATCCTCAAGATGTACCGGCGGATCGAGGATGGGCCCCACCCGGACCTGGAGATCTCGCGCTTCCTCACCGAGGTCGGGTTTCCGAACATCCCGCCGATGGCGGGGGCGGTGCTCTACCGGCGCGACCGCGGCCGCAACTCGGCGCTGGCCATGCTCCAGGCGTACGTGCCCAACCAGGGCGACGCCTGGTCGCACGCGCTGACCGAGATCGCTGCGGACGCGGTCGACCGGGAGCGGTACCGGCCCCTTGCCGAGCTGCTCGGCCGGCGCACGGCGGAGATGCACCTGGCGCTGGCCTCGCGGTCCGACGACCCGGCGTTCGCGCCAGAGCCGACGCTGACGCACGACGCCCGCTCCGTGTACCAGTCCATCCGCTCGCTCGGCGGCCAGGTGATGCCGCTGCTGCGCGAGCGGCTGGGCCAGCTGCCGCCGGGGGCCTGCGAGGACGCCGAGCTGGTGCTGGGCTCCTGGGACCTGCTCCACGCCCGGCTCCGCGGGCTGATCGGACGGCAGATCTCCGCCCGGCGCATCCGCTGCCACGGGGACTACCACCTGGGCCAGGTCCTGTTCACGGGCGGCGACTTCTTCATCATCGACTTCGAGGGCGAGCCGTCGCGGCCGCTGCGCGAGCGGCGGCTCAAGCGCTGGGCGCTGAAGGACGTGGCCGGCATGCTGCGCTCCTACGCGTACGTCGGCGAGGCGTCGGAACTGCCCGACGGGCCGGAGTGGGCCCGGTACGCGGGCGAGGCGTTCATGCACGCATACCTGGAGCGGGCCGCGGGGGCTCCGTTCCTGCCGGGGAGCGCCGGCGAGCGCGACCTGCTGCTGGACGCCATGCTGATCGAGAAGGCCCTGTACGAGCTGCGGTACGAGCTGAGCCACCGGCCCGACTGGGTCCACATCCCGCTGCGCGGTCTGCGCGAGCTGGCGGAAAGGTGACCATGGATACACGTGTTCGAACGCAACTGCTGACCGAGGACGACCTGTACCTCTTCAACGAGGGCAGCCACTTCCGGCTCTACGAGAAGCTGGGTGCGCATCCCGGACCGCACGGCACGGCCTTCGCCGTGTGGGCGCCGAACGCCGAGCGGGTGTCGGTGATCGGCGACTTCAACTACTGGAGCCCCGACGCGAACCCGCTGACACCCCGCGGTACCTCCGGCATCTGGGAGGGGTTCGTGCCGGAGGCGCGCGCCGGCAACGTCTACAAGTACCGGGTCGTGGGCCGCGGCGGCGTCTACCGCGCCGACAAGGCCGACCCGCTGGCCACGCTGGCCGAGGTGCCGCCGAAGACGGGGTCGGTGATCTGGGACCTGACGTATGAGTGGGAGGACGGCGACTGGATGCGCTCGCGCTCGCGCCGCAACGCGGCCGGCGCGCCCTGGTCGATCTACGAGGTGCACGTGGGCTCCTGGATGCGCGTGCCAGAGGACGGCAACCGCTCGCTCTCCTACCGCGAGCTGGCCCCGCGCCTGGCCGACCACGTCGAGCGCGAGGGCTTCACCCACGTCGAGCTGCTGCCGATCATGGAGCACCCGTTCTTCGGCTCCTGGGGCTACCAGACGACGGCGTACTTCGCGCCGAGCAGCCGGTACGGGACGCCGCAGGACTTCATGTTCCTGGTCGACTACCTGCACCAGCGAGGGATCGGGGTGGTCCTGGATTGGGTCCCCTCGCACTTCCCATCCGACGCCCACGGCCTCGCCTACTTCGACGGCACGCACCTGTACGAGCACGCGGACCCGCGGCGCGGCTTCCACCCCGACTGGAACAGCTATATCTTCAACTACGGCCGGCACGAGGTCCGCAGCTTCCTGATCTCGAGCGCGCTGTCCTGGCTGGACCGCTACCACATCGACGGCATCCGCGTGGACGCGGTGGCGTCGATGCTCTACCTCGACTACTCCCGCCGCGAGGGGGAGTGGATCCCGAACGCATTCGGGGGTCGAGAGAACCTGGACGCGATCGAGTTCCTCCGCCGCCTGAACGTGGAGATCTACTCGGCCCACCCCGACGTGCAGACGATGGCCGAGGAGTCGACGTCGTGGCCGATGGTCTCGCGGCCGACGTACCTGGGCGGCCTGGGCTTCGGCATGAAGTGGGACATGGGCTGGATGCACGACACGCTGGAGTACATGCGGCACGACCCGGTCCACCGCCGGTACCACCACGAGTACCTGACGTTCCGGGGCCTCTACCAGTTCACGGAGAACTTCGTGCTGCCCCTGTCGCACGACGAGGTGGTGTACGGCAAGGGGTCGCTCCTGGGCCGGATGCCCGGCGACGAGTGGCAGCGGTTCGCGAACAT
>Ga0126369_10001491_pt1 | contig 16222 bp, 15 predicted proteins | sample PanSoiMetaPlot_1_FD_109646 | JGI IMG/M metagenome (GOLD analysis project Ga0126369, IMG submission 109646) | Tropical forest soil microbial communities from Panama - MetaG Plot_1 | ecosystem: Environmental > Terrestrial > Soil > Tropical forest > Bulk soil | place: Panama | collected 2016-02-17 | reverse complement strand
GAATGCACGATCAATGGCCTGGGCGAGCGGGCAGGTAATGCTTCGCTGGAGGAGATCGTGATGGCGGTGAAAACGCGCAAGGATGTTTTCCCCTGCGCGACGCGCATCGACACCACCCAGATCGTGGCGGCCTCCAAGCTGGTTTCGGGCATCACCGGGTTCCCGGTGCAGCCGAACAAGGCGATCGTCGGCGCCAACGCTTTCGCGCACGAATCGGGCATCCACCAGGATGGCGTGCTGAAGCATCGCGAGACCTACGAGATCATGCGCGCCGAAGACGTGGGTTGGGGCGCCAACAAGCTCGTCCTGGGCAAGCTCTCGGGTCGCAACGCGTTCAAGACCAGGCTCGCCGAGCTGGGCATCGATCTCGGCAGCGAGGAGGCGCTCAACCACGCGTTCGTGCGGTTCAAGGATCTGGCCGACAAGAAGGGCGAGGTGTTCGACGAGGATCTGCACGCGCTCGTCTCGGACGAACAGGTGACGCCGGAGCGAGAGCACTACAAGCTCATTGCGCTCAAGGTCGTCTCGGAGACGGGCGAGGTTCCGCACGCGATGGTGACGCTGGGCATCGGCGACACGGAGCGCAGCGTGCAGACGCGCGGCGACGGGCCGATCGACGCTACCTTCCGCGCGATCGAGTTGATGGTGCATTCGAAGGCGAAGATGGTGGTCTACTCGGTCAACGCGATCACCACCGGAACGGACGCGCAGGGCGAAGTGACAGTGCGCCTCGAGAGCGCGGGCCGCATCGTCAACGGGCTTGGGTCCGACACGGACATCCTGGTGGCGTCCGCGAAGGCATACATCAACGCGCTGAACAAGCTGCACAGCAAGCAGCAGCGGCTCAACCCTCAGCTGGCCGCCTAGCTGACCGGGCCAAGCATGACCACGGGGACCGGCGTCGGCGAGGAAGCCGCGCTGCCGCCGGCCATCGAGGTTGCGGGTGCGGCCCTGCCCGTCTGGCCCGAAGGCCAATTGATCGAGCCCATGTCGGCGCCCCTGATGGCGCTGACCGTGTTCGCCGACTGGGAGTCCTACCATCCGACGCTGATCGGGGCCACGCTGCGCGCCGAGCAGGACCCACGTCTGCGCGATCCGATCTTCCGCGGCGGATGCGGCGTGAAGGTTCGCTGGCTGCCGCAATGGAACGCGCCGGCCGCCACGCTCGTTCATGCGCGCGCGCTGATGCTCGCTCACCGCACGCTTTCGCGTCGGGCGGTCTTTGCCGACGACAGTTGGGCGAGCGTGTATCGCAGCGGCGACTATTGCATGCCGCACAGCCACCTGCGCGCGAACGTGAGCATCGTCTACATGCTCGATCCGGGCGACGGCGACCCGGAAGATCGAATGGCGGGGCGGTTCTGCTTTGCTGACCCCCGAATCGATGCGTGCTGTCCGGATGAGCCGGGGCGCGTGACGCAATCTCTCATGCCCAACCTGACCCCCGGCACCATGCTCGTCTTTGCCGCCGACTACCTGCACAGCGTCAATCCCTACCAGGGCCGCCGCCCGCGCATCACCATGTCCTGGAACGTGACCCTAGAACGGCTCCCCGGGCGGGCGGGAGAAGGCTGGCATGCCTAGGGCCGCCTGACCGCGGCGCACAACGGGATTTCGCGGCTGTTTATCTCTTGACGGAGAGCGGCGGTTTCCTGCTATGATTGATGCACCGCAGCATCAGCGCGGGGCCCCAACCTTGGCCCCCTCCGGCACGGTTCGCCTTACAGGCGTCAATGCCGATCCGGTGCGCCGCCAACGCCCCTTCGCTTACGAGAAAGATTGGCCATGACCGCCAGACCGCTTACGACCGTCCCCCACTACCCGCCGGGGATCGCGATTTCCGGCCCCATCAGCGCTGAATACGCCGAGATCCTGACCCCGGACGCCTTGAACTTTGCCGCCAAGCTTCAGCGAGCATTTGGCGGCCGCCGCACCGAGTTGTTGGCTCGCCGCGCCGCACGGCAGCTGGACTTCGACGCAGGCAAACTGCCCGATTTTCTCCCCGAAACCCACTCGATCCGCGACGGGAGCTGGACCTGCGCTCCCGTGCCCGGCGACATCCAGGACCGGCGAGTCGAGATCACCGGCCCGGTCGACCGCAAGATGATCATCAACGCCCTCAATTCGGGCGCCAAGGTTTTCATGGCCGACTTCGAGGACGCGAATACGCCGAAGTGGGACAACAACATCCAGGGGCACATCAACTTGCGTGACGCAATTCGTCGCCGCATCGACTATGTCAGCCCGGATGGCAAGGCATACAAGCTCAACGAAAGAGTCGCGACCCTTTTCGTGCGTCCGCGCGGGTGGCATCTGCCGGAGAAGCACGTGACGATCGACGGGGCTCCGATCTCCGGCGGTCTCTTCGACTTCGCGCTCTACGTTTTCCACAACGCCAAGGAGCTGCTCGCGCGTGGCAGCGGGCCCTACCTGTACCTGCCCAAGCTGGAGAGCCATCTCGAGGCACGACTGTGGAACGATGTCTTCCTGATGGCAGAGCGGGAGCTCGCGCTCCCGCGTGGCGCGATCAAGGCGACAGTGCTGATCGAGACCATCCTCGCCGCGTTCGAGATGGACGAAATCCTCCACGAGCTGCGCGAGCACTCCGCCGGGCTCAATGCCGGTCGTTGGGACTACATCTTCAGCTGCATCAAGAAGCTGCGCAGCAACCGCGATTTCTGTCTCGCCGACCGGGCGCTGGTCACGATGACCACGCACTTCATGAAAAGCTATGCCGAGTTGCTGATCAAGACTTGCCACCGCCGGAATGCTCACGCGATGGGCGGCATGGCGGCGCAGATCCCTGTGAAGAACGACGAAGCTGCGAACCGCGAAGCCTTCGCGAAAGTGAAAGCGGACAAGGAGCGCGAGGCAACCATCGGCCACGACGGCACCTGGGTGGCCCATCCAGGGCTGGTCGCGGTCGCGGAGGAAGCGTTCGATCGTCTGATGCCCACGCCAAACCAGATCGCGAGCAAGAAACGCGACGACGTCAAGGTGACCGCAGCCGATCTTCTACGCTTCGAGCCCGAGGCGCCGATCACGGAGAAAGGCCTGCGCTTGAACATCAACGTCGCGATCCAGTACATCGGAGCCTGGCTCGCAGGGCAGGGCGCGGTGCCGATCTTCAACCTGATGGAAGACGCCGCAACCGCGGAAATCTCGCGCTCCCAGGTATGGCAGTGGATCCGCTCCCCGAAGGGCAAGCTCGACGACGGCCGCAAAGTGACCAAACCCATGGTCGCCGCGATGATCCCCGAAGAGATGCAAAAGATCCGCAGCCTGCTGGGCCCGGATTACGGAGAAGGAAGATACGACGACGCGGCGAAAATCTTCGCCACGCTCGTGGACAGCGATACGTTCGTGGAATTTCTCACGCTGCCCGCCTACGATCTGATCGATTGAGCGACCGCGTTGAGAGGCGGACGCCTCAGCGGCTGAAGCCGAGGCGGCGCAGCAGGTCGCGAGCTTTCTTGCGAAGCCCGAAGCGCTCGAGGATCGCGCCGAGCATGGAGGACAGCTTGCCGACGGCCCTCATCGAGCAAACAAGGACACCCCCCGCGAAATCGGCCGGGATGAGATAGAAATAGCCCTCGGACGCGGAATCGGTGCTCAGCCGTTGCTTGTGCAGGTTGTCCCCGTTGCCAAAGTCGAACTCGGTGACCGTGCCCTTTAGCGAGGCGAGGTCCGCGATGATCTCGGTGTGCAGGAAAATCCCGACGTGATGCGGCGCCCACTCCGGGTCGTAGCCGATTTCCTGCGCGAAATAGCGGCTGCCATAGACATGCCCGACCTGGAAGGCAATGGGCTTGTCATCGACGTACAACACATAGCTCCTGAACCAGCCTAGGCCTGCCGTCATGTCATAGCAGCGCTCCAGGCCGTCCGCGTCGCGCAGCCCGGCCGCCAGCAGTCGGTATTGATAGGTCTTGCGCGATACGGCGCAGGCGTCCACGACGAATTCGCGCACATCGCTTCGCGTCCGATAGCAGCGCGTGCGGTAGGTCTTTCCGGCCCCGGCCGAGAAACGCTTTCGATTGGCCCGGAGATCGGCCCGGCTGCGCGGTCCCAGTTGGGCCAGGTACGCATCGAAACTCTCCGGGATCCTCGCCAATCGATGCGGATAGAGGCGCCCGTTCTGCAGGGCGTGGAACAGCCGGGGTTTCATCGCGTTGCGGGTCAGGACGTCGAACAGGACCGAACCTTCTATTACTGATTCCAGGAATATCACCTGCCGGGGGCCAAGATCTTCACGCAGACGCAGCAGCAGGCCCATTAGCAGCGCGGTCTCGCGGTCGCGGTCTCCGCCACTCTCCACGATTGGCGCGGCCAATGCGTTGAGACGATCAACGCGATGGGCGTACAGAGTCAGTTCGCCAAGTGCGATCGGTACCGTCGAGGGATGCGTCAGGAAAGTCGCCAGGCCGACGATCTCGCCTCTGTCCCATGCCGCATAGGCCACGAGCCTCCTCGCTTCCACGAAGGCATTGGCCGTAAGCCAGCGCGGGTCGTGAAAGAGGGTTGCCCGTCGTCCTAGCGCGCTGCGATCGAGAGCAACGCCGACGTCGGCAAGTGGGGCGGCGACGCTGAAGTCGACCTTCCGCCAGCTGGCTTCCGCCGATGCGGCTTCCTCCGCGAAAGTTGTAGGGAACATCACCTGCGTGAGCCCAAAATGGCCGCCCCCAAGGTAACATTGACGGAGATTGCGTGCCGGCCATTCAGCATCAGCGGTGCCGGAATCGGTTGGCATGTGGCGGATCCGGCGGTCGTGGCAGCATCACTTATTTGCGGCAACTTCACTCATTTGCGCAAGGGCCGCCATCGCAATACTGGTGAAACGAACTCATGCTTGGATCGGGACACATAGCGATCACTGCTTGTTATTCGACGACGGCTGTCGGTGAAGCATGAGCGCGTCGACTCGGGACCCGCGCTTTCTCTATTCAACGTCTGCATCGGCGGACGGAGTTGTCGAATCGATGCTGGGAAATGTTGAAGCCGCAGCGAGCGGCAGGGCGCTAGCCGACATCGGCGAAACGCCGCCGATGGATGCCGAATGGGAACTGCTGACCTCCGAATTGGCATCCCAAAGCGCATTCGCGACCGCCGCTTGGCTGCGCGCCTGGGGCAGGGTTTTCCTGCCTCACGAGCAGTGGGCTCCGCCGCTGCACTACCTGACCGTTCGCGATGGTCGCGCGCGACTGAAGGCGATCGTGCCCCTCGCGGTGCAGCGCAGATTCGGCATCTCGATTTCGGCCCTGGGCGGATTCTATTGGCCATTTCGATGCCCCGTGATTCCGGAGTCCTGCAGCACCGACGAACTGCTGGCCATGGTGCGAGCCCTCACCGAATCCCGCTCGACGCTCGCGATCCGGCTGGGGCCCGTCCCCGAGACGCACGCAGGTATGGCCGGGTTCAACATTGCCCTGGAGGCCGAGGGATGGCACATCAGCGCCAGGACACTCGGCCAAACGTACAGTATGGCGCTGCCCGACACGTGGGCGCAGTTCGAGCAGGAACTTGGCAAGAATCTCCGGAGCAACTCGAAGTACTACGAGCGCAAAATGCGACGCGACGGCTCGCTCGAGATCCGGTGCGAGAAAACCAGCCTCGGCACGTCGTGGTCTGACACCCTGCGCGACCTCGCTGCCATCGAGGAGCAATCGTGGCAGCACAAGGAGGGCGGCAAACCGCGATTCGCGGGCAAAGCCAACCAGGCCTTCTGGACCGAGGTACTCGCTAACCCTCACCTGCAGCGCATGGCCTGCACGTGGGTCATGTATTTCAACAGCGCCCCCGTGAGCTTCTGCTTCTGCCTGGACTGCGGCAGCACCCGCCACATCATTGCGAACCACTATGCCGAGCACGTTCAGAGCTACAGCACCGGCTCGGTGCTCTATCGCCATGTCTTCCAGGATGCGGTCGAGTCGCCAGCAATCGAGTCGGTCAACATCGGCGCGGGCGACTCGGGCTACAAGACGCGCTGGGGCGCGCAGCCGTCGTTCAAGCTGATCGACTGGTTCGCGTTCCGGCCAGGCGCGGGCGGGCGTCTGCTCGAGCTCGCCAATCAGCTCCGCTAGTCGGCTCAATCAGCTCCGCTCGCCGGTCGGACGCGCTGCGCGACGAGAGGTTGCTGCGCTGGCCAGCGTATGATGGCGCGCACCCGATGTTGCGGAAACGATGCCACAGCGCTCCTGCGTCACCATAACAACAGCGGCTTTCGAGCACGAGGGCTGGGTCTCCGCCAAGGATTTCTACACCGCAGCAAAATTGACCGGGTGCTTGATCGCCGCGCTGATGCCGCATCTTCTGTGGCCTGCCGCGGCGCGCGCACTGGCGCGCATGCATTGCCTCCTGCGTCCCCGTGTCTTCCATGTGCTGGACCGCGTGGCGGCGCTTCTCGAGCGTGATCCGCGGTCGCTCACGCAGCAGGGCATCGCCGCCGATTACCTGTGGAACATCCACGCGCTGCGCGAGCTCATGCCGTTCGGATGGCACGCCGAGCCGTCGCTGCACGGGCGCGAGGTTCTCGATCGGGCCCTGCGGCGCTCACGCGGAGCAGTGCTCTGGTGCAGTCCGTTCGTTGCCAGCGATCTCGCGCCAAAGAAGGCCCTCGCTGCGGCTGGGTACTCGCTGACTCAGTTGAGTTCTCCAGCGCATCCCTTCTCGGCGACTCGTCTCGGGAGCCTGTTGCTCAATCCCATCCGGCTGCGCGCGATCAACCAATACCTCACCCGACGGGTGCTCGTCGTGTACGGATCGGCGCGGCCGGCGTTGGAGGATCTGAAGCGGGTGCTCAGAGCAAACGGCGTCGTTCTGGTGACGGCGGTCGGGACTGGCACCCGCTCGCTCACCTTTCCATTCATGAGTGGCGTGCTCGACCTGGCGGTAGGGGCACCGGTGCTCGCCTTCGAAAGCGGCGCAGCCCTCATTCCCGTGAATACGCTGGCAGACCCCGAGTCGGGTGGCTACCGAGTCGAGCTCGGTCCCGACCTGACCCCATCCTCCGAACTGCCCCGATACGAGGCGCTGCGCGAGATGGTGGTGCGCTATGTGGAGCTTCTCGAGCCAGTCGTGCGAACGCATGCGACGCAGTGGGAAGGATGGTTTCATCCGGGGACCTGGCGGCGACACGGGTGAGGTCGCCGCGAGGCAACGAGCTTTGTCTCATATACGTGGTTTATTATCTTTATTGTGATAATCAATTGGACATATGGATCACCGGGCCCGACAATGCCCTGCATGCGGGGTGGCCTGGCGACGGGCCGCGCCCGCCCCGGCGGTGGACAGTCCGCCAATCTCGACAGGAGACGGCAATGAATCTGAAGGGCACCAAGACGCACGAGAATCTGAAGGCGGCATTCGCAGGCGAATCCCAGGCAAACCGGCGCTATCTCTATTTCGCGACCAAGGCCGACGTCGAGGGACAGAACGACGTCGCCGCGGTGTTTCGCTCCACGGCGGAAGGCGAAACGGGTCATGCACACGGACACCTCGACTACCTTGCAGCGGTCGGTGACCCGGTAACCGACCTTCCGATCGGTGCGTCACGGCACAACCTGAAGTCGGCCATTGCCGGCGAGACGCACGAGTACACGGACATGTATCCCGGCATGGCCAAGACTGCGCGCGGCGAAGGTTTCGAGGAGATCGCCGACTGGTTCGAAACGCTCGCCAAGGCCGAGCGCTCGCACGCGAACCGCTTCCAGAAGGCCCTCGACTCGCTCACGGACTAGCGGTATCGATGACCGTTCGCGAAGGAAGCCTCGAAGCGCCGATCCGGCATCCGATCGACTGGCGCTCCGCCGATTACTACGATCGGGCATCGAGCGAGAAGGAGCTCGAGCGCATTTTCGAGATCTGCCACGGGTGCCGGCGGTGCGTCAGTCTCTGCAACGCGTTTCCGACGCTGTTCGACCTCATCGACGACGGCAAGACCGGCGAGCTCGACGGCGTCGCGAAATCCGACTACGGGAAAGTGGTCGACCAGTGCTATCTGTGCGACCTCTGCTACATGACCAAATGCCCGTACGTGCCGCCGCACCCGTGGAACGTGGATTTTCCGCACCAGATGTTGCGCGCCAAGGCGCAGAAGTTCGCTCGCGGAGAAACGAGTGTGCGCGATCGCGTGCTGACCAGCACCGACCGGCTCGGCAAGCTGGCGACGATTCCGGTGGTCGTGCAGGCCGTCAACAAGGCAAGCAAAATGCCGCTTGCGCGCAGGGTGATGGACAGCGTCCTGGGCGTGGACGAGGAACGCAGGCTGCCGCCCTATGCGACGAAGCGATTCGATGCGCTCGCGCCAAGGAGCGTAGCCTGGCCGGTCAGGAACGGCCAGCGCACCCCCGGCAAGGTGGCCCTCTTCTCGACCTGTTACGTCAACTACAACGAGCCCGGGATCGGACTCGACCTGATCCGCGTTCTGGAACACAACGAGATCCCGTATGTCCTGCTCGACAAGGAGGCGTGCTGCGGAATGCCCAAACTCGAGCTCGGCGACCTCGAGTCGGTATTGAAGCTCAAGGAGGCTAACGCTCCCCAGCTGGTCAAGCTTGCCCGCCAGGGTTACGCAATCCTGACTCCGGTGCCTTCCTGCACGCTCATGTTCAAGAACGAGATGCCGTTACTGTTTCCGGAGGATCCGGATGTCGAAACGGTGGCCGAAGCGATGTTCGACCCCTTCGAGTATCTCGTCCTTCGAGACAAGGACGGCCTGCTCAAGAAGGATTTCAAGGTCCCGCTCGGAAAGGTGTCCTATCACATCCCGTGTCACTCGCGCGTGCAGGCGATCGGCCAGAAGACCCGCGAAGTGATCGAGTGGGTGCCCGGCACGACGGTGAACACCGTCGAGCGCTGTTCCGGTCACGACGGGACCTGGGGCGTGAAGAGCGAGTTCTACGCCGCGTCGATCAAGATCGGCAAGCCCGTGTTCCGCCAGATGGCCCAGACCGATCCCGATTACATCAGCTCCGATTGCCCCATTGCCGGCCGGGCGATCGAGCAGGGCATCGAGGAGACGCAGGGCGCGAACCGCGCCAGGAAAGCGCACCCGCTCACGCTCGTCCGGATCGCCTACGGCCTGTGATTTCATTCGAGACTCCATCATGACCCGAACTGCAGAGACCCGAACTCCACGCATTACCCGCGCCAGCCTGCTTACGCTGGAGGCGTACGCCAGGACTCGACCTGATTTCCGCGCGCGCGTGATCGCGCACAAGAAGCCGAGAACAGTCCAGCTCGGGGAGCACCTCACGCTGCTCTTCGAGGACGAATTGACGATTCGCTATCAGATCCAGGAGATGCTGCGCATCGAGAAGACCTTCGAGGACGCGGGCATCCAGGACGAGCTCGACGTCTACAACCCTCTCGTCCCCGACGGCGAGAACTGGAAAGCGACCATGCTGGTCGAGTACGAGGACGTCGAGGAGCGGCGGAGGGCGCTCGCCCGGCTCAAAGGCATCGAGGATCGCGTCTGGGTGCAGATCGAAGGGCACCCGCGCGCGTATGCGATCGCTGACGAGGATCTCGAGCGCGAGAACGAGGAAAAGACCTCGTCGGTGCACTTCGTTCGCTTCCAGCTAACGTCGGCCATGATTGCTGCCCTCAAGGGAGGCGCCGCACTGTCGATCGGCGTCGATCATCCGCAGTACACGGAGACGGTTCGCTCGGTGCCCGAGCCGACGCGCAAGGCATTGCTCGCGGATCTTGCCTAGGCGGGTTGCCGCGCGACGTTCAGCGCGCGCTGCCTTGCTCCCAGTCGTCGCGCGTGATCCCGCGCACGCAGAAAGCCTCGATCGCTCCGCGGTGGTCGCGCTCGCCGGTTTCGAGCGGTCGCATGCCGCATTTTTCCATCACGCGTCCTGAGGCAGGGTTGCGCGCGAGGTGCGATGCGGTGAGCTTCTCCACGTCGAGCAGGCCGAAGCCCAGCGCGATCATGGCGCGGAGTGCCGCACTGGCATAGCCGCGGCCCCAGTAGGGGCGCCCGATCCAGTAGCCGAGGTTTTCGCGCTCGATCGCGGCCGGGCGCAGGCTGACCACGCCTACCAGAGCTTCGTCACTGGCGGCAATCGCGTAGCTGTATTCCTTCCCGGTGGCCCAGTCGCGCCCTTGCATGGCGATGAACTCCTCGGCCGCGCCATCGGGATAGGGATGCGGGATGAGCCCAGTCATCTCCGCCACCTCGCGCTCGCCCGCGAGGCGTTGCACGCGCGTCGCATCACCCACCGAGAGACGGCGCAGCGCGACGGGGTACGCTAGGACGCGCTCGGGCAACAAGGACTTCAGCGAGGCGGGCTCAATCGCGGAAGTTTCCGAACTGCAACGGAAAATCGGTGACGGACTTTTTCACCAGGCCGATGGCGGCCTGCAACTCGTCCTTTTTCGCGCCTGAAACGCGCACCGCGTCGCCCTGAATGCTGGCCTGGACTTTCATCTTGCTGTCCTTGATGAGTCGAACGATCTTCTTCGCGCGCTCCTGCTCGACGCCGACGCGGATCGTGACCGGCTGCTTGACCTTGTCCCCGCTCACTTTCTCGACGGCGCCGAACTCGAGCGCGCGCACGTCCACCCCACGCCTGGTGAGTTTTCCCATCAGCACATCGGTCACCTGCTTCAATTTGAAATCGTTGTCGGCGTACAGGGTCAGGAGCTTCTCCTTGTGCTCGACGCGAGCGTCCGAGCCCTTGAAGTCGAAACGGGTAGAGATCTCCTTGTTGGCCTGGTCGAGCGCGTTGCGCAGTTCGACCTGATTTACTTCGGAGACGATGTCGAAGGAGGGCATGGCTCAGCTAGAATACCCGATTTCACGCATCCACCAGCACGCTCCGCGATGTCGCACATCCTGCACGGCGTTCCCGTCGGCCAGAAGGTCGGCATAGCCTTCTCGGGCGGTCTCGATACGTGCGCGGCGCTCCACTGGATGCGCTCGAAGGGCGCAATTCCATACGCCTACACGGCAAACCTCGGCCAGCCCGACGAGCCCGATTACGACGACATCCCGAGGCGCGCGAAGAGCTATGGGGCCGAAGCCGCGCGTCTTGTCGATTGCCGCCCGGCCCTCGTCGCCGAGGGGATCGCGGCCTTGCAGGCCGGTGCGTTTCACATTTCAACGGCGGGGGTCCCGTATTTCAACACGACGCCGCTCGGCCGCGCCGTGACCGGCACGATGCTTGTCGTCGCGATGCGCGAGGACGATGTCCACATCTGGGGTGACGGCAGCACCTACAAGGGCAACGATATCGAGCGCTTCTATCGCTACGGTCTTCTCGCCAACCCGAACCTGCGCATCTACAAGCCGTGGCTCGACACGGCGTTCATCGACGAGTTGGGCGGCCGCAAGGAGATGTCCGAGTACCTCGACCGCGCCGGTCTCCGCTATCGGATGAGCGCGGAGAAGGCCTACTCGACCGACTCGAACCTCCTTGGCGCGACGCACGAAGCCAAGGACCTCGAGTTCCTCGACAAAGGAATCCGCATCGTCGAGCCGATCATGGGCGTGGCCTTCTGGCGCGATGGTGTCGCGGTGAAGCCCGAGACGATCGCGGTGCGTTTCGAAGAGGGACGTCCGGTGGCGTTGAACGGCGCTACATTTGCCGACGAAGTCGCGCTGCTCTCAGAGGCCAATGCGATCGGAGGGCGGCACGGTCTCGGCATGAGCGATCAGATCGAGAACAGGATCATCGAAGCCAAGAGCCGCGGCATCTACGAGGCGCCGGGGATGGCGCTGCTGCACGTGGCGTACGAGCGGCTCGTGACTGGCATTCACAACGAAGACACGATCGAGCAGTACCGCAACCATGGCCGCAGGCTCGGCCGGCTGCTCTACCAGGGGCGCTGGTTCGACCCGCAGGCGATGATGCTGCGCGAGACGGCGCAGCGCTGGGTCGCGCGGGCGGTGACCGGGGAGGTCACGCTCGAGTTGCGTCGCGGCAACGACTATTCGATTCTCGACACCAAGAGCCCGAACCTGACCTACAAGCCCGAGCGGCTGACGATGGAAAAGGGCGCCGCTTCCTTCACGCCGCAGGATCGCGTCGGCCAGCTCACGATGCGCGATCTCGACATTGCGGACACGCGCGAGAAGCTTCTCACCTACGCGAAGACGGGACTGCTGAGCCCGTCGGAGAGCTCGCCGCTGCCGCGGCTCAGCGACGGCGAGGACAAGAAGGTCCGCTAATCGACTTTCGCGCCGGTCTTTCGAATAACCGGCGCCCACTTATCGGACTCTGACCTGATCAGCGCGGCGAAGTCTTCGGGCGTGCCGCCGACGAGCTCGAAACCCTGCTCGTTGAGTTTCGACTTGACTGCGGCGTCCTTGAGTATCGAGTTGATCTCTGCATTCAGCCGCTCGACGATGGCGTGCGGCGTGCCCGCGGCGACGAGGACCCCATTCCACGCCAACGCTTCGAAGCCGGGATAGCCTGCTTCGGCGATGGTCGGCAGCTCGGGCAGCAGGGGAAAGCGCTTGGCCGTGGTGACCGCCAGCGCGCGGAGCTTCCCGGCTTGAATTTGTCCCTGCAGCGGCTGCATCACCGCGAACATCAGCTGCGTTTCCCCTTGAACAGTCGCGGTCACGGCGGGCGGCGAGCCGTTGAACGGAATGTGCACGATGTCGATACCCGCGGTCGCCTTCAGCAGCTCCATCGTCAAATGTGACGAGCTGCCGTTGCCGACCGAGGCGTAGCTCAGCTTGCCCGGATTCGCCTTCGCGTAGTCGACGAGCTCGCGCACCGAGCGCGCGGGCAGCGACGCGGTCACCGCGAGCACGTTCGGCTGGCTCGAAGTGACGACCACTGGAGCGAGGTCCTTCTGCGGGTCGTAAGGCAGCTTCACGTAGAGATGTGGCGCGAACGCGAGCGGACCGTTGAAGGACATCAGCATCGTGTAGCCGTCGGGCGTCGACTTGGCCACGAGATCGGTGGCTGCAGTGCCGCCGGCGGCGGGCCGATTGTCGACGACGACCGGCTGGCCCAGCTTGTCCTTGAGCTTGTCGCCGATGATTCGCGCGAGCACGTCGATCGAGCTGCCCGCGGGCGCAGCGACGACGAACTTGATCGGGCGGTCGGGCCAGGCCTGCGCGAATGCCACGCCGGCGCACGACCAGGCGAGTGCGAGCCCCGCGAGCAAGCACAGGGCCGAATCCATGGGCCTGAGGGTCCGCAGCGAGCTCATTGCGCAGCGTGACACACAGCCTCGATGTTGTGCCCGTCCGGATCGAGCACGAACGCACCGTAATAGTTCGCGTGGTAGTGCGGTCGCAAACCCGGAGCGCCGTTGTCCTTTCCGCCCGCAGCCATCGCAGCCTTGTAGAACGCGTCGACCTGCGCGCGCGTCTCGGCACGAAACGCGACGTGGATGGGTGTGCCCCGCTGCGCCGCTTTCCCGATCCAGAAATCCGGCTTCGGCGGCACGCCCAGGCCCACGGCATCGTCGAACTCCATGATCACCGCATAGCCGAGTGGCGCGAGCGCCGCGCGATAGAACGCCTTGCTCTTCGCAACATCGGTGATGGCCACGCCCGTATGATCGATCATCGTCCGCTCCTCAAGGGTTCACGCGTCCGCAGACCAGATACTCCAGCAGCGCTTTTTGCGCGTGCAGTCGGTTCTCCGCCTCGTCCCACACTACGCTCTGCAGCCCGTCGATGACCTCCGCCGCGACTTCCTCGCCGCGGTGCGCCGGCAGGCAGTGCATGAACAGCGCGTCGGCCTTCGCCTGACGCATCATTGCTCCATCGACCATCCAGTTCGCGAAGGCGCGTTTGCGTTGCTCGTTCTCCGCCTCGAACCCCATGCTGGTCCAGACGTCGGTCGTGACGAGGTCCGCGCCGCGGCAGGCCGCTCTCGGATCGGCGAAGATCTCGAGGCGTCCGGAGGAATCCACGCCCGCGCGATCGGGCACGAGCTCGTAGCCGGGAGGCGTAGATACGTGGAGCTTGAACTCGAAGATCGTCGCGGCCTGCAGCCAGGTTTTGCAGACGTTGTTGGCGTCTCCGATCCAAGCGACCGTTTTGCCCGAGATCGATCCACGGTGCTCGACGTAGGTGTAGATGTCGGCCAGGATCTGGCAGGGGTGATATTCATTGGTGAGGCCGTTGATCACCGGCACGCGGGAATGCGTCGCGAAGCGCTCGATGATCGCCTGCTCGAACGTGCGGATCATGACCACGTCGACCATGCGCGAGATCACGCGCGAAAGGTCCTCGATCGGCTCGCCGCGCGAGAGTTGCGTGTCGCCGCGGTTGAGATTGATCGCGATGCCGCCGAGCTGATTCATGCCGGCCTCGAACGACACGCGAGTGCGGGTCGACGCTTTCTCGAACACCATCGCCAGCGTGCGGTCGCGCAGGGGCTGGTAGAGCTCGTAGCGCTTGAAGCGGTCCTTGATCCAGCGAGTCCGCTCGAACAGATATTCGAGCTCTTCCCGGCTGAAGTCCTTGAGCTGGAGGAAATGCTTCGGCGGCGACATGCGTGTGATCGGTGAGCAAATGAAAAGAGCGCCGCGCGGGCGCTCTTTCAGCAATTGTCCGCCCGCTTTAGGCCATCGACTTGATGGCTTGCGCGAGCCGATGCTTGCTGCGCGAGGCCAGATTCTTGTGCACGACTTTCTTGTCCGCGATGCGGTCGATCACCGCCTGTTGCGCCTGAAACTGCTTCTGCGCAGCAGCCTTGTCGCCTGCCGCGATCGCTTTCTTCACGCTCTTGACCGCGCTGCGCAGCTCAGACTTGAGGCTGGTGTTGCGCTTGCGCTGTGCTTCCGCCTGGCGGGCGCGCTTCTTTGCTTGCGCGGTGTTGGCCATTGCAAATCCTTCGTTTCCTGGAGTGACGAAAAAAGACCGGGCATAATAATCGTTTTTCACCCTTCTCGCAACCCGAATCGACATGCAGAGATGAATCTGCTCAGGGCGCTGTCCACGGTCAGCGCGATGACTCTGCTCTCGCGCATCACGGGACTCGCCAGGGAGAGTCTCAAGGCGTTCGCGTTCGGCGCCGGGTTGCAGATGGACGCCTTCGAGGCAGCGTTCCGGCTGCCGAACATTTTGCGGCGGCTCTTCGCCGAGGGCGCATTCTCGCAGGCCTTCGTGCCCATCCTCGCCGAGTACAAGCTGCGGCGAGGCGACGACGCCACGCGCGATCTGATCGGCAAGATCAGCGCGGTGCTCGCCGTGGTGCTGCTCCTGCTCTCGGTGCTCGGGATCATCGCCGCACCCTGGCTCGTTTATCTGCTCGCGAGCGGCTTCTCCCGCACGCCGGGCAAGGTCGAGCTCACCGCCGAGCTGATCCGCATCATGTTCCCGTACATCTTGTTCGTGTCGCTGGTGTCGCTGGCGGGCGGCGTGCTCAACACTTATCGCAACTTTGCGATCCCGGCCTTTACGCCGGTGCTGCTCAATCTCGCCATCATCGGTGCCGCGATCTTCCTCGCGCCGCACTTTGATCCGCCGATCGTGGCGCTTGCATGGGGTGTTGCGATCGGCGGCGTGGCGCAACTGTTGCTGCAGCTGCGTCCGCTGGCCAAGCTCGGGATGCTGCCCCGCCTGCGCCTCGACTGGCGCGACGAAGGCGTGCGCCGTGTGCTCAAGGCGATGGGGCCGGCCGTACTGGGCGTATCGGCAGCACAGATCTCGGCGCTCATCAACACACAACTCGCGGCGTACCTCGGCGACGGTCGCATCTCGTGGATCACCTACGCCGACCGCCTGATGGAGTTCCCGAGCGCGCTGCTGGGCGTCGCGCTCGCGACCGTTTTGCTGCCGAGCCTTTCGCGGCACTATCACGACGAGAATCCGGCGCAGTACCGGGAGCTCCTCGACTGGGGATTGCGCCTGACTTTCCTGCTGGCCCTTCCGGCGGCGCTCGCCCTTGCGCTGCTTTCCGTACCGCTGATCGCCACGCTCTACCAGTACGGACGCTTCACGATCAACGACGTCTGGCAGACGCGGGCGGCGCTGCTCGGCTACAGCGTCGGGCTGCTGGGTCTTATCGCGGTGAAGATCCTGGCGCCCGGATTTTACGCGCGCCAGGACATGCGCACTCCCGTGCGCTGCGCGTTCATCACGCTGCTCGTGGCACAGTCGCTGGCGATCGTGCTCATGTTCCAGATCGGCCACGCAGGTCTGACGCTGGCGACCTCGCTGGGCGCCTGCTGCAATGCATTGCTGCTCTACCGGGCGATGCGTCGTGGCGGGAGCTTCATGCCGGCGCCGGGATGGCCGCGCTTCGTG
>Ga0126369_10001489_pt1 | contig 16237 bp, 11 predicted proteins | sample PanSoiMetaPlot_1_FD_109646 | JGI IMG/M metagenome (GOLD analysis project Ga0126369, IMG submission 109646) | Tropical forest soil microbial communities from Panama - MetaG Plot_1 | ecosystem: Environmental > Terrestrial > Soil > Tropical forest > Bulk soil | place: Panama | collected 2016-02-17 | reverse complement strand
GCTGGCCGGCCGCCGCCCGACCGCGACCAGCACGCGATCGAAGGTCTGCGTGTCGCCCGGGTCGAGCCGCGCCTCGACGACCGAGCCCTTCTCGGCCAGCGCGGCCACCTTGGTGCCCAGGTGGATCTTCGCGAAGAGCTTCTCGCAGCGGCGCGTGAGAGGCTGGACGAGCGCCCGGTCGACGCCCGGCAAAAGGCCATCGGTCATCTCGACGAGGGTCACCTGACTGCCGAGCGCCGCGTAGACCTGGCCGAGCTCGAGGCCGATATAGCCGCCGCCGATGACGAGGAGCCGCTCGGGCACCTCGCCGAGCTCGAGCGCCGCCGTCGAGTCGATGACGCGATCGCCGGCGGCGGTGATACCCGGCAGGCGCGCTGGCGACGAGCCCGTCGCGACGATCGCGTGCTTGAAGCGCACCTTCTGGGGCTCGTCGCCCTCCACGTAGAGCTCGCGCGAGCTCTCGAACACGGCGCGGCCGCCGATGACATCGACGCCCTTGGCCTTCGCGACCGACGCGAGCCCGCGCGCAAGCCGGCCGACCACGCGCTCGCTCTTCCATTTGCGCATCGGATCGAGCGATATGCGCGGCTCGCCGAAATCGACGCCGAGCTCGCGGGCCCGCTCGGCGTCCTCGATCAGCGCCGCGACGTGGAGCAGCGCCTTCGACGGAATGCAGCCCTCGAAGAGGCAGGCGCCGCCGAGGCGCTTGCCCGCGTCGATCACGACCGTCTCGAGCCCGAGCTCGGCGCAGCGAAACGCCGCCGAGTAGCCGCCGGGCCCGCCGCCCACGACGGCCACGTCCACCTCGACGACGAGGTCGCCCATCACCACGGCGGGATCCTTCCTCTCAGGCGACCTGGCCGCGCACCGCCCACGCCCGGGCGATCAGGTGGATGCTGCCGTCGGGCTTGGTGGCCATCGTCATCGTCGCGCGGATCCGCTCGCGGAGCGCGGCGCGGCGCTCCTCGTCGAGCGACATGCAGTAGCCCGGAGCCGGGGCCTGGCCGCCGAGAAACGGTGTCCAGTAGTCGTCGAAGTTCTTGAAGACCGTCGGTACGTCGATCGCCATCACGCGGACCGACGCGAGCCCGGCCGATTCGAAGAGCTCGACCAGCGGCCCCGGCCGCGCGATCGGGAATCGCCGGCCCTCGTCGAGCTCGAGCGCCGGTGGATCGAGCGCGATCGCCGCGTCCCAGAAGCGGCGCATCAGCTGCATCTCGCCGGCGTAGTCCCAGACGTACGCGGCGACGGTGCCGCCTTGTGAGAGCGCGCGCTTCATCTCGTCGACGGCGCGCGCCTGGTCCGACACGAAGTTCAGCATCAGCCCGGAGACGACGACATCGTGCTCGCCGTCCTTGACGGGCAGGCTCTGTGCGTCGCCCGGCCGGAAGCTGACGCGCGGATCGGTCACGCGCGCCCGGGCGTATTCGAGATAGTCCTCGGACCGGTCGACGCCGACGACGGCGTGCGGCGAGCAGCGCGCGACGATGGCCTCGCTCAAGGCACCGGTGCCGCAGCCGACGTCGAGCCAGCGGAGACTCTCGGGCGCGTCGAGCCAGCGCAGGAACTCGGGCGCGACCAGGCGGCTCCAGCGGCCCACATAGGGTTCGTAGGCATCACCGCTCGACCAGGTGTCACGATGGTCGGGCATCAAAAACTCCTCCTTCTACAGTTGCGTACCACAATTGCGTATGACCGCCGCGTACCAATAAACAGACCGTCAGATCTCCTACCAGTCCAGCAGAAGCTGCTCGGGACGCTCGAGCCGCCGCACGATCGCGGTGGCGAAGCGCGCGCCGTCGGCGCCGTCGGCCACGCGATGGTCGAACGTGAGCGAGATCGGCAACAGGATGCGCGGCACGATCTTGCCCTCGTGCACGACCGGCTCTTCGCGGCCGCGGGCGACGCCGAGAATGGCGACCTCCGGATAGTTGATGATCGGGATCGCGCCTGTGCCGCCGAGCGCGCCGATGTTCGTGATCGTGAACGTGCCGCCGCGCAGGTCCTCGAGCGTCGCCCGGCCTTCTCGGACCCGCTGCGCGAGCGCCGCCAGCTCGCGCTGCACGTCGACCAGCGGCTTTCGGTCGACGTCGCGAATGACCGGCACGATCAGGCCGCGCTCGGTGGCCACCGCCACGCCCAGGTGGTGATAGCGCTTGACGATCAGCTCGCCCGCGGCTGGATCGAGGCTCGCGTTGAACTGCGGATGCTCCTGCAGCGCGAGCGCGGCGGCCTTGAGCAGAAAGCTCGTCAGGGTGAGGGTGAGGCCGCGCTCGCGCGCGGGCTCGACGTTGCGCCGGATGATCGCGTCGAGCTCGGTGATGTCCGCGCGATCGAAGTGGGTCACGTGGGGGATGAGCGTCGCCGAGAGCGTCATCCGTTCGGCGATCGTGCGGCGAAGGTGCGACAGCGGCTGCCGCTCCACCGGCCCCCACTGCTCGAATCGCGGCAGTGCCGGCGGCTCCACTCCGACCGCCGCAAGCGGCTTCGCCGCCGCGCGCTCCGGAGCCTGCCCGTCCGCCGGTACCGCGCGCTGCGGAGCGCGCCCGGCCGCTGGCGCCACGCCGCGTCCTGCGCCACCGACGGCCGCCTTCACGTCGTCATCGGTGACGCGCCCCCCCGGCCCGGTACCGCGGACGGCCCGAAGATCCACCCCCAGCTCCCGTGCCAGCCGTCGCGTCGCGGGTGTCGCAGGCACCGGCCCCGTCGTGACCGGCGCCGGGGCGGCGACGGTCGCCGCGGTCGAGGCCGTCGGCGGCGCAGCCGCTACGCCACCGGCGCGAGGCGGCTCACCGCTCGCGTCATCGAACGTGACGAGGACCTCACCGACCTTCACGCTTTGCCCGGGACGGACGTGGATGCGCGCCACGCGTCCGGCGAACGGGGAAGGAATCTCGACGGTAGCCTTGTCCGTCTCGACCTCGAGTAGGGGCGCGTCCTCGGCGAGCACGTCGCCCTCGTTGACGAGCACCTTGACGATCTCGGCCTCGGTGAGCCCTTCGCCCAGATCGGGAAGCGCAAACGCTCGCGGCATCCGCCTACGTAGTCCTCACCGCGCTCAGAACGCGAGGGTCTCGCGGGCGGCGGCGACAACGCGCGGCACGTCGGGGACGTTGGCCTTCTCGCGCGCGAAGCCCACGAACGGCACGTCGTACGCCGTCACGCGACGGATGGGCGCTTCGAGCGAGAGAAACGCACCGTCCATGATCGAGGCGGCGATCTCGGCGCCGGGACCGAAGCTCTTCGGCGCCTCGTGGACGACCACGGCGCGGCCGGTCTTCTTGACCGAGGCCACGAGCGTCTCGCGATCGAGCGGCGAGACCGTGAGCACGTCGATCACCTCGACGGCGACGCCGTCCTCGTCGCGCAAGACGTCCGCGGCCTCGAGCGCCACGCGGAGCATGGCGCCGTACGCGATCAGGGTGAGCGCGTCGCCCTCGCGCGCCACCTGCGCCCGGCCGATCGCCAGCACCTCGCTGTCGTCGGGCACCTCTTCCTTGGCCGCGTGGTAGAGCGACTTGGCCTCGAAGAAGACGACCGGGTCGGGATCGCGGATGGCGGCGGCCAGGAGCGCGCGCGCGTTGCGCGGCCCGGACGGGATCACCATCTTCAGCCCGGGAATGTGCGCGTAGAACTGCTCCTCGGACTCGGAGTGATGCTCGAGGGCCCGGACGCCGCCGCCGTACGGCATGCGGATCACCATCGGGATGTGAAAGCGTCCCTGCGAGCGCATCCGGTAGCGGGCGCAGTGGTTCTCGATCTGATGGAAGCACTGGAACGCGAAGCCCGAGAACTGGATCTCGCAGACGGGCTTGAGACCGTAGAGCGCCATGCCGACCGCGGTGCCGATGATGGCCGCCTCCGCGAGCGGACTGTCGATGACGCGCTGGGAGCCGTACTTGCGCTGCAGATCGTCGGTCACGCGGAAGACGCCGCCGTCGACCCCGACGTCTTCACCCAGCACCAGCACGTCGGCGTCGCGCTCCATCTCCTCGAACAGCGCCTGGTTGAGCGCCTTGACCATGTTGAGCTTGGCCATGGCGTCAGCGCCGCGTCAGCCGCTGGCCCCGCATCGGCGTGGCGCCCGGCTGGCCGGAGGGAGTCGGGTCCTGAGCCGCCGTCACGCCCGGATCGCTCGCGGCCATCGCGTCGCGCTGGGCGGCAAGGTCGGGCGGCAGCTCGGCGTACGCGTGATCGAACATCACCAGCGGGTCCGCGGGGGGGGTGGTCTCGAAGCGACGAATCGCTTCGGCGATCTCCTCGTCGACTCGCTGGTCGAGACCCTCCTCGAGGAGGTTGCGCTTTTCCAGGTAGGCCTTGAAGCGGGTCAGCGGGTCCTTCTGCTCCCACATCGCCACTTCTGCGTCGCTCCGGTACTTGGTGGGATCATCGGCCGTCGTGTGTACGCCCAGCCGATACGTCACGCACTCGATCAAGGTAGGGCCGTCGCCCGCTCGCGCGCGATCGACCGCCTCGCGCGCGGCGGCGTAGACCGCGAGCACGTCGTTGCCGTCGACCTGGATGCCCGGCAGGCCGTACGCGAGCGCCTTCTGAGCGATCGTGCGCGAGTGCGTCTGCTTCTTGAGCGGCACCGAGATCGCCCACTGATTGTTCTGGCACACGAAGACGACCGGTACGTGCCAGACCCCGGCGAAGTTCAGGGCCTCGTGGAAATCGCCCTCGGACGTCGCGCCGTCGCCGAAGTACGCCATCGCGACGACGTCGTCGCCGCGATACTGAGCGGCGTAGGCCAACCCCACGGCGTGAGGCAGCTGGGTTGCGACCGGGATCGTGATCGGCAGATCGTGCTGACTGGGCGCCGGCTGACCGCCCTCGAGGTGGCCCGCGAAGAAGAGCAGGAGCTTCTCGATCGGCCAGCCACGCCAGATCATCGCCGCCGTCTCCCGGAAGGAGGGGACCATCCAGTCCGTCGGCCGCAAGGTGAAGATGCTGCCGATCTGCGCCGCTTCCTGGCCCTTGGTGGGCGCGAAGGTCCCGATCCGTCCCTGGCGCTGGAGTCGGACCATGCGCTCGTCCAGACGGCGGCCGAGCAGCATCGAGCGATAGAGTGACTTCAGCTCGTGGTCAGCGAGCTTGGGCTCGAGCGCGGTGTCGAGATTCCCGTCGCTGTCGAGGATCGACAGGTACTCGACCTGGAACCGAGGTTCGAGGGCGATTCTGGGCATTGGGGGCCCAAACCCATTCTAACGCCCGGCCCCCCGAACGCTACTTCTTCGCGGCAGCTCGCTTGGCAGGAGCGGGGGCGGCGGGTTGCTCGGACCGCTTGGCCTTGGCCAGGGGCCGCTTCTCGCCCGAGGCCACCCGCTTGGCCAGACTTTCCTTGAGGGCTTCCATCAGGTCGATGACCTGGGCCCGGGGCGCTTCGGGGGCCGCCACCGTGACCTCCTTGCCTTCGACCTTCTGGTTGATCAGATCGAGGACCCGATGGCGGTAGTCGTCCTCGTACTGCTCCGGATGGAACTCGTCGTTGGACAGGCCGTCGATGAGCTGCCCGGCTAGGTCGAGCTCGCCCGGCCTGATCTTGGCCGATTGCCCGCGGTCGATCTCGCTGAAGTCGCGGACCTCGTCGGCGAAGTACATGGTGTGGAGCATGAGCCCGCCCTGCGCCGGCCGGATGAGCACGAGGCTCTCCTTGCCGCGCATGACGAACTTTGCCAGCGCGACCCGCCCCTGCTTTTCCATCGCGTCCGCGAGCAGCCGGTATGCCTTGTCGCCGCCCTTGTCCGGCCCGAGGAAGTAGGTCCGCTCGAAGTAGATGGGATCGACCGACGTGAGCGGCACGAACTCGGTGATGTCGATCATCTTCGACGCATCGCCTTCGAGCTTCTTCAGCTCCTCGTCGGAGACCCGCACGTATTGATCCTTCGAGAACTCGTAGCCACGAACCAGTGACGCGCGATCGACGACCTCGTTGTCCACGGGGCAAAACGTCTGCTGCTTGATCCGCGAGCCGCACTTCGCGTGCAGCATGTTGAAGGCGACGTTCGCCGACGAGGCCGCGGTGTACATGCGGATAGGAATGGAGACCAGCCCGAACGAGATCGTGCCCGAGCCGATCGAGTGCGGCGCCATGGTTTGCACGATAGCACGATGCTCCCTATGATGCGCGAAGGGCAGACCTCTCCCATGGATAGCGTCCCGGTCGTCGTCGAGCGGCAAGATATCGGGGCTCCCGAGCCTCACCGACGGCTCTCCGCCTGGATCGTCCGATTCCTCACCGTGCTCGCGGCGCTCGTGCTCGTCTCGTTCATCGCGATGATGATCTGGCTGCAGTTCGGCGGCTCGCGCGTGGACGGCGTCGAGGAGCCCGAGCGCGCGCTGGCTTTGATCGTCGGCCGCACGATGGACATCGACGAAGCGGTGAGCCACGCGCCGGCGTGGGAGCAGGTCCTGTATCGCGCGCTGTCGACCGAGCCCGCGGAGGACCTCGACGAGGGACTCCGCTGGTACGAGGAGCTGGCGAGCTCGTCGATCAATCCGACGGTCGATCTGCACCTGGCGATCCTCGAAGGCGAATCCGACCGCACCGACAGCGTCCGCCGACGCGTCGATGAATGGACTCGCCGGCCCGATCCGCTCCCGGTCTTCGCGCTTCTCATTGCCGCCGCCTACCTCGAGGAAGACCTGGAAGGCGACCTCGGGTCGAACCTCGACGAGACGCTCGCCGAGGCGCTCGAGCCCGGCTGGTTCAGGGATCGGCTCGCGGTGCGTCTGGCGACGCGCGCCGGCGAGCGCGATCTTCTGGCGGCGGCGACGACCGCTCAAGAGGCGCGCTCGAGCCGGCTCTTTGCGCGCATGCGCGCGACCGTGGCGGTCGAGCTGGTGCTGATCGTCATCGGCCTCGCGCTGCTCGTGCGGGTCGTCGTGCGCCGGCGCGTCTTCGATCGCATCGGCGCCGCGGTCCTGCCGCCGGCCTGGCGCGGGCGTACGGGCGTCCTCGTGCTCGTCTGGGGCGGCGCACTCGGCGCTGTCGTCATCCTCGCGTCGACGTTTCTGCCGGACCGCGCGTATTCCCGCGTGCTGATCGGCGCCACGACGAACCTGTCGTTCGTCCCGCTCATCTTCCTCGCCTGGTGGTTCCTGATGCGGCCATTCGGGCGCGGCCTGATCGAAAGCTTCGGGCTGGCGCCGACCTCCGCCGGCGCGCGACGGCTCGTGCTCGTCGTCCTGACCCTCCTGGCGCTCGGCCAGCTCGGCGAAGGCCTCCTGGACCTGGCCGGACGCTGGCTCGGATTCTCCGCGCACTGGACGGAGTGGTTCGATCGCGATCTGGTGTGGGGATCGCGAGCGCTCGTCGGCATGACGGTCTTCGACACGGTCGTCCTCACGCCGATATTCGAGGAAACGGTGTTCCGCGGGCTCCTGTTCGGGACGTTGCGCCGCCGATTCGGCCTGGCCACGGCCGCCGTGCTGAGCGCGGCCATCTTCGCGGTTGCCCACGGCTATGGCGTGCTCGGCTTCGCCGCGGTGTTCTGGAGCGGGCTCCTGTGGGCGTGGGCGTACGAGCGCACGGGCAGTCTTCTGCCGTCGATGGCGGCGCACGCGGCCGACAATCTGATGGCCTCGCTCTCGGTCATCCTGGTGCTCCGTGGCTAGCCGGGATCTGGACGAATACCGGCGCAAGCGCGATCCCGCCGCGACGCCCGAGCCCTTCGGGGGACCCGGCGCGGCCGGCGGCAAACGGTTCGTCGTCCACAAGCACTCGGCGCGCCGGCTCCACTACGATCTGCGCCTCGAGATCGACGGCGTGCTCAAGAGCTGGGCCGTGCCCAAGGGGCCTTCGGTGCGCTCCCACGAAAAGCGCCTGGCCGTGCACGTCGAGGACCACCCGATCGAGTACGCCGACTTCGAAGGCGTCATTCCCGAGGGCAGCTACGGAGCCGGTCCGTCGATCGTCTGGGACGCCGGGCGCTTCCAGCTGCTGAAGCCGGAGCCCGCCGGCGAGCAAATCGCGCGCGGCAAGCTCGAGTTCGAGCTGTTCGGCTTCAAGCTGAAGGGCCGGTGGACGCTCGCCAGAATGAGCGGCAAGGATCGCGACTGGCTCCTGCTCAAGAAGTCCGACGAATACGTCGGCGACGTGGAGCCGACGGAGCGCTATCCCGAGTCGGTGCTCTCGGGCCTGACGATCGAAGAGCTGCGCGACGGCACGGGCCGGGTCGCGACCTTACGCCGCCGCCTGACCGAGCTGGGGGCGCCGCGCGGCGAGATCGCGCCGAGCGGCGATCTCGTGATGCTGGCGACGCTCGTCGACGAGACGCCGTCGGATTCGTCGTGGCTGTTCGAGATCAAGTACGACGGCGTGCGGGTTCTCGCTTCGCGCGCGGGCGACGAGGTCGAGCTGCGCGGACGGAGCGGGCAGCTCTTCACCGCGCGCTATCCGGAGGTGACGGCGGCGCTGCACGCGCTCCCACTTCAGAGCTTCGTCCTCGACGGCGAGATCGTCGCTCTCGACGAGCGCGGGCGCTCGAGCTTCCAGCGGCTCCAGGAGCGCATGGGCCTCACGCGCCCGGCGGACGTCGAGCGTGCCCGGGGCGAGGTGCCCGTCAGCGCCGTCTTCTTCGACGCGCTCGGGCTCGACGGCCGTGATCTGCGGCGGCTGCCGCTCGAGTCGCGCAAGGAGTGCCTGAGACTCCTGGTGCCTCCGCGCGGCGTCGTCTACTTCGGCGACCACGTGCTCGAGCACGGCGCGGACTTTCTGGCCGCTGCCTGCGAGCAGGGCCTCGAGGGTGTCGTCGCGAAGAAGCGCGACAGCGCGTATGCGGCGAAGCGCTCGCGCGACTGGCTGAAGATCAAGTGCCAGCTCCGTCAGGAATTCGTCATCGGCGGCTACACGGTGCCGCAGGGCACGCGGGCGTACTTCGGTGCTCTGCATCTGGGACTTTACGACCGGGGCGAGCTCGTCTACGTCTCCAAGGTGGGCACCGGATTCGACGAGCGCGCGCTCAAGACGATCAGCGCCAAGCTCCGGCCGATCGCGCGTACGACCTCGCCGTTCGCGCGCGGCACGCCGGGCGGGCGCGGACATCACTGGGTCGAGCCGCGACTCGTCGCCGAGGTGCGCTTTACCGAATGGACGCGCGATGGAGGGATCCGTCATCCCGCTTTCCTCGGGTTACGGGACGACAAACGCCCGGAAGACTGTGTGCGCGAATCGCCCGGCGTGGCGCGTGGCGACGAGGCGGAGGCCTCGTCGCCACGCGGTGAGTCGGGCGATCGTGACTCAGCCGCCGGACGCGGTCATTCGGAACCGGAGGCTAGCCCGACGCCGGATCGGCGGCGCGCGAGTGTAGAGCGCGATGACAGGGGCGCTGGGAAAGGTAAGGAGGCGCGCACTGGCGGAGCGGATGAGAGGCGGGTGACGACTACCAATCCGGCGAAGGTGTTTTGGCCGGATGAGGGGTACACGAAGTCGGATCTGATCGAGTACTACGAGGCGGTCTCTCCTTGGCTCTTGCCGTATCTTCGAGATCGGCCGCTGGTGCTGACGCGATATCCCGACGGGATCACCGGCAAGTCGTTCTTCCAGAAGGACGCACCCGAGTGGACGCCGTCGTGGATCCGGACCGAGCGCATCCACGCGCCCGACGTCGGTCGCGACATCGACTACTTCATCGTCGACGATCGCGAGAGCCTGCGCTACGTCGTCAACCTCGGCACGATTCCGTTGCATCTCTGGAATTCGCGTCTGGCGTCGCTCGATCATCCGGACTGGCTCGTGCTCGATCTCGACCCCAAGGGCGCGCCGTTCACCGACGTGGTCAAGGTCGCGCGCGCGCTCCACGCCATCCTGGACGATCTCGGCCTGCCGAGCTACGTGAAGACCTCCGGCGCGACGGGTCTACACATCGTGCTGCCGCTCGGCGCCGGCTACGACTACGAGGTCACGCGGACCTTCGCGCGGCTCCTCGCGGTGATGGGCGTCGAGGCCGAGCCGGAGATCTCGACGATCGCGCGGCCGTTACGGTCGCGCGGCGGCAAGGTCTACATCGACTTCGGCCAGAACGGCCGAGGCCAGACCGTCGTCGCGCCGTTCTCGGCGCGCCCGCTGCCGGGCGCGCCGGTGTCCTGTCCGCTCAGCTGGGACGAGGTCACCGCGAAGCTCGATCCGGCTCGCTTCACGATCAAGACGACGCCGGCGCGCCTGGACAAGCTCGGCGACCCGCTGGCGCCGGTGCTCACCGGACGCATCGACGTCGCCGCGACCCTCCGCCGATTGGAGCATCGCGCGCCGGCGAGCCGCTGATCGCGTCGGCGAGCCGGTGATTGCGCCGGCAAGCCGCTGAGCGCGTCAGCGAGCCGCTGTGGTCCCCGGCGACTCGTTCGCGCCCGACGCTAGACGAGACACGCCTTCAAGATCGTCAGCATGTGGTCGATCTCGTCACGCGAGACCGTCAGCGCCGGTATGAAGCGGAGCGTGTCCGGACGCGGAGCGTTGAGCAAGAGCCCGTGATCGAGAGCGGCTGCGGCAATTTTCTTCGCATCCCGTCCTTTCAGCTCGAGTGCCTGGAGCAGGCCGCGGCCGCGCACCTCGCCGTGACCGAGCTCGGCGGCGAGCGCGCGCAAGCGCGCCATCAGGTAGGCGCCGTTCGACGCGACCGCCTCGAGGAATTCCGGCCGCGCGACCGTCTCCACCACCGCGCATCCAACGGCGGCCATGAGCGGATTGCCGTTGAACGTGCCGCCCTGGTCGCCGTACTCGAAGCAGCTGACGGGGCCCGAGGCGATCAGCGCCGCGAGCGGGACGCCGCCGCCGATGCCCTTGCCCACTGTGACGATGTCGGGGCTGATCCCCGCGTGCTCATAGCCGAAGAAGCGGCCGGTGCGTCCGATGCCGGTCTGGATCTCGTCGACGATCAGGAGGAGACCACGCTCCTTCGTCAGCGCCGGGAGCGCCCGTAGGTAGTCGTCGCCGGCCGGGAAGACGCCGGCCTCGCCCTGGATTGGCTCGAGCATCACCGCGACGGTGCGGGAAGTGATCGCGGCGGCCACGGCGCTGAGATCGCCGAGCGCAACTTTGCGGAAGCCGTGGACCTTCGGCGGAAACATGTCGTCCCAGCCCGCCTTGCCCGAGGCGGCCATCGTCGCGAGCGTGCGGCCGTGGAAGCTGCCGTGCATGGTGACGATCTCGTAGGCGCCGTCGCGATGGCGCGCGCCCCACTTGCGCGCCAGCTTGATCGCGCCCTCGTTCGCTTCGGCGCCGCTGTTACAGAGAAAGACCTGATCGAGTCCCGACGCCTGACAGAGCAGGCCGGCCAGCCGCGCCATCGGCTCGTTGTAGTACGCGGGGCTGCAGTTGATGAGCCGCGAGCCCTGGGCCGTGAGCGCGTCGAGCACCACGCGCGGCGAATGGCCGAGCGAGTTCACGGCCCAGCCCTGGACGAAGTCGAGATAGCGCTTGCCGTCGCGGTCCCGGAGCCACGAGCCCGAACCCTCGACCATCACGGGTGAGGGCCGCTCGGTGATTTTCATGATGTGATCGAGCTCTGCGTTCATGTCGGTCTCCCTTCTTCGAGTGCGCAATGAATGAGGACGCTGGGCGAAGATCGCGCCGCGCCGCCGCTCGGCGCGGCCTCCTGATCAGCGCGAATCCAGACGTCGCTGCATGATCGCGACGTCGTGCCAGCGCCCGAGCTTGAACGCCGACTCACGCTCGACACCGATCGGCCGGAAGCCGTGGCGCGTGTGCAGCCGCAGCGAGGCGGCGTTCTTCGCGGTGATCCGCGCCACGACCGAGTGGTGCTCGAGCGCCCGCGCGCGCCGGATCAGCTCGGCGAGGATCCGGCCGCCGAGGCCTGCGCCTCGATGCTCGCGCGCGACGTAAACGGAGTCCTCGACCGTCCGCGCGAAGGCCGGCTTGGGCCGGTATGGCGAGAGCGAGCCGTAGGCGACGACGATCTCGCCGTCCGGTTCGGAACCGTCCGGCTCGGGACGATCCGGCGTGACCGTGGCGACGACGACCGGGTAGCTCGCGGTGTGCCACCCGAACCACTCGCGCTGCGCTGCCGGGTCTCGCGGCTCGGTGTCGGTGGTCGAGTCGCTCGAGAGGACCTCGTGGTTCCAGATCGCGGCGATCTGGGAAAGGTCCGTTTCGCGCGCGGCGCGAAGCGCGACGCGAGGGGACGATGCGGCGCTACGCGGAAGCGGGCAGGGCTGGAGCGAGGCGAAGGAGCCTCCGGCGCCCCGCGTCGAGCCGGGCGCGATCGAGGCGATCCTTCGCGAGTACTTCGAGGGCGTAGTAGCTCGTGTCCATGCGACGCATCATGCCGCGAATCGACCTATCAGTGAAATCAATTGTCTTGATCGTTACGATCAGGTATTTTTTGATCTCTTCGACGTGAACATCCAGCTCGCCCATCTGCAGACGCTCGCCACGGTGGCGCGGCACGGGAGCTTCTCCCGGGCGGCGCGCGAGCTCCGGCTCACCCAGCCGGCGGTCAGCATGCAGGTGCGCCAGCTCGAACGGGAGCTCGGCCTAGCGCTGCTCGAGCGCGTCGGCAAGCGCACCTACACGACGAAGGCGGGCGAGCTCCTGCTCGCGCACGCCGGGCGCGCGATGCGCGAGCTCGAGCGCGGGCTCGAGCTGGTGCAGGAGCTGCGGGGCATCGTCGCCGGGCGAATCCGGCTCGGCACCAGCGCGTCGTTCAGCATCTACTTGCTGCCGTCGGCGCTACGACGGTTCCGGGCGCGCTATCCGCGGACCGAGCTCGTTGTCGTCACCGGCAACGCGCCAGAGATCACGCGTGCCGTCGTCGCCAACGAGCTCGACGTGGGGATCGTGAGCTTGCCGGTCCGCGAACGCGAGCTGGTGGTGACGGCGCTCCATCGCGACGAGCTGGTGGCGATCGGCCCGCCCGGGCACCGCTGGCCGCACCCGCGCGCGACGGCGGCCGACCTCGCGCGCGAGCCGCTGATCCTCTTCGAGCAGGGCGCGACCTTGCGTCGCGTGATCGACGACTGGTTCCAGCGCGGCGGCGCGGCGCCGGCGCTGCCCATGGAGCTCGGTAACACGGAGGCGATCAAGAAGCTCGTCGAGTCAGGGCTGGGGCTCTCGGTGACGGCGTGGTTCGCGGCCAAAGCAGAGGTGCGGGCGAGGCGGCTCAGCGCGGTGAAGCTGACGCCGCCCCTCTTCCGCCAGATCGGGATCGTGCTCCGCCGCGACAAGCCGAAGACGCCCGTCCTCGACGCGTTCCTGGGAACCCTCGACGACTTGCGCCGCTCGCTGGCGTAGGGACCCGTCGCTGCGTGGAACGCGCCGCTACGTCGGATCCGTCGCTGCGTGGGACGCGACGCTGCACGGGGAGCTTCGTTATACGACGCCCGACAGACGTGGCAGCAGCTCGCCGACCAGGCGCTCGAACTGCTCGGTCTGTCGCCACGACGTGATGCGCAAGGTGATGGACTTGGGTCCCTCTGCACGGAGCTCCCGCAGGTGATCGACGCACTGCTCGGGCGTGCCCGCGGCTGTCCACGCTTCGACCATCTGCGGTGAGAACACCGGCCCGTAGTACGCGTCCAGGAAGCGCTTGGTCTCCTCGAGGGCCGCCTGCCGATCCGGGTTCAAGTTCACGTTGTGATAGGCCATCGTGGGGAAGTCGTCGGGGTCGCGCCCCCGCTGCGCGAGCGCGGCGGCGATGCCCGACCAGTTGCTTCGCGCGAGGCCGGGCGCGAGGCGGGTCGTCATCCAGCCGTCGGCGAGCTCCGCGACCCGGCCATGCGCGCGCTCGAGCGCCGGGCCGGCAAGGGGCGGCCGAGGGTTCGACGCGATCCAGATCGGGCACGGTCGCTGAACGGGACGCGGCTCGAGCGTGACGTCCTCGAACGAGCGGAAGCGGCCCTTGTAGGAGACGCGCTCCGCTGACCACAGTCGACGGCAGATCTCGATGTTCTCGGTCAGCCGCGCGGCGCGCTCGCGGTCGGTGACGTGGAATGCGGCGCCCTCGCGCGCGCTGGCGCCGCCCGCGACGAGGCCGGTACAGGCGGCGAGCAGCATGCGCCCGTTCGAGATGAGGTCGAGCGTCGCCCACTGATAGGCGAAGACGAGCGGGTCGCGGACGGGGAACGACGCCATGCAACCCACGCCGAGGCGCAGGCGCGTCGTGACCGAGGCGAGGGCGCCCAGCAAGGTCAGCGAGTCGGGCCGCGGCTTGGCGCCGAGGCTGTCGCCGACCCACACGGATCCAAAGAACGGGCTCGCATCGGCCTTGGCGGCCAAGCTGAGCATCTCCGCCACGCTGGTGACGCCGAAGAAGACACCCCGTTGCGGCAAGGTGAAGCCGATCATCGTCCCTGTCCGGCTCGTCATTGGTCGCCTCGAGCTCCGCTGAGCCTCACTTCATCGCGGTCGCCCACTGGCCGATCTGCACGCGGGTGACCAGCGCGAACCCGTTTCCCTCGGGCTTGAAGATCGAAGCTTCGCCTTCCTTGATCTCGAACCAGTCCTTGCCGAACGCGTCGAGGATGTTCGGCTTGTGCGTGACGATGAGCGTGTTCGTGCCGGCATCGGGCGCCGTCGCCACCAGCGCGCGCAGCGCCTGTGTGCGACGGTTGTTCTCGTTCGGCGTCACGACGAGTCCGCCCTCGGAGATGTCGAGCGTGGCGTGCGGTTCCTTGCCGCCGATCAGCCGCGCCGTCTCGACCGCGCGCTGGAAACGGCTCGAGTACGACTTTCCGATCGGGATCCCGGCGGCGCGGAACGCCTCGCCGACCGCCTTGGCATCGGCGCGTCCCTTGTCGTTGAGCTGGCGCTGCTTGGCGACGTTGTCGAGATTGAGCGGATCGGTATCGGCCTGGTCGGCGTGCGTGGCCCCGTGACAGAAGACGATGACGTAGCCGCCGCCGCGCAGCAGCTTCACGACGTCGCCGGCCGCCGGCGCCGACTGGCCCCAGGCGGGCCCGCCGAGCAGAACGGCGACCAGCAAGGCGAGACCGCGAAACGCAATGCTCATGCGACTGCCTCCGGCTCGGATGCTGCTCGGCGCGGGCGGGAATCCGATCATCGTCACAGCGCCACCAGGGAGTCTACCGCGTCACCAGGGACAAGAGGGCGCCGCCGCCGGCCGCGAACAGGACGACGAGCCACGCCGGCGCCTTCCAGAACGCCAGCAGGCCGAACGCCGCGAGCGCGAGCGCGACGTCGAACGGGCTCCGGATCGCGCTCGTCCATACGGGGTGATAGAGCGCGGCCAGGAGGAGCCCAACTACCGCGGCATTGATGCCGCGCAGCGCCGCCGCGAAGCCTGGCCGCGCACGCAGGGCGGCCCAGAACGGTAGAGCCCCGATGACCAGCAGGAACGAGGGCAGGAAGACCGCGATCAGCGCGAGGCCGGCGCCTGCCAGGCCGTTGGGTCGCGGGCCCATCACGGCGCCGAGGTACGCGGCGAAGGTGAAGAGCGGTCCCGGCACCGCCTGGGCGGCTCCGTAGCCCGCCACGAACTGCTCGTTGGTCACCCACCCGGGCGGGACGACCTCGGCCTGCAGAAGCGGAAGAACGACGTGGCCTCCGCCGAAGACGAGCGAGCCGGAGCGATAGAAGCTATCGAAGACCGCAAGCGTCTGGCCGCCCACGAGCTGACGGGCGATCGGCAGCGCCAGCAGGAGCGCGAAGAACAGCACGAGCATTGCCGTCCCGAGACGCCGCCCGACGGGAACGACGAGCGGCGCGGTCACGACCCCGACGGCGCCCGAGAGATATCGCAATCCGATCAGCGCCGCGGCCGCGATGATGATGACCTGCACGGCTCGCCCCGACCAGACGAGCGCGGCGACCGCCGCGAGGATCGCGATCGTCGCTCGCGCACGATCGGGCGCGAGCGAGCGCGCCATGCCCCAGACGGCCAGCGCGACGACGGCGACCGCCGCGACCTTGAGCCCGTGCAGCCACCCGGCGTCCGTCACGTCGAGCGCGCGCAAACCGTAGGCGAACCCGACCAGAGCCGCGGCCGACGGCAGCGTGAAGCCGAGCCACGCCGCGAAACCGCCGAGCAGGCCGGCGCGCGTGATGCCGATGGCGATGCCGACCTGGCTGCTGGCGGGGCCGGGCAAGAACTGGCAAAGCGCCACCAGATCGACGTACGCGGCCTCGTCGAGCCACTTGCGCCGGACGACGTATTCCTCGCGGAAGTAACCGAGGTGCGCGACCGGCCCGCCGAAAGAGGTCAGTCCCAGGCGCGTCGCGACGCCGAGCACCTCGAGCGCGCTCATCGCGACGTCAAGCGGG
>Ga0126369_10001488_pt1 | contig 16237 bp, 14 predicted proteins | sample PanSoiMetaPlot_1_FD_109646 | JGI IMG/M metagenome (GOLD analysis project Ga0126369, IMG submission 109646) | Tropical forest soil microbial communities from Panama - MetaG Plot_1 | ecosystem: Environmental > Terrestrial > Soil > Tropical forest > Bulk soil | place: Panama | collected 2016-02-17 | reverse complement strand
GGCCTGGTCGTCGAACCACAGGCACGGGGAGATTCGCTGGATCGTCGGCATGGGGTTGCTCCTCGTCGAATCACGGTCGGGATAACCGTGGCTCCTGATGGTCGTTCGGGGGGAGTCGAAATCGACAAGGGAGCCTGAGCAAATCGGGTGCCCGGAAGTGGCCTTCTTGGCCTTAGAATCCATCGATGCCGCTGCCGCCGCCCGCCACCCCCGGCATTTCGCTCGCTGACGTCGACACCCCGGCGCTGCTGCTCGATCTCGACGCGTTCGAGCTCAACGTCGCCACCATGGCCGAGGTCGCGCGCGGGATCCGGCTCCGGCCGCACGCGAAGTCGCACAAGTGCCCGGAGGTGGGGAAGCGGCAGATCGCCGCCGGCGCGGTCGGCGTGTGCTGCCAGAAGGTGAGCGAGGCCGAGGCGATGGTGGACGGCGGCGTCGCCGACGTTCTGATCGCGAACGAAGTGGTCGGCCGCGCGAAGCTCGCCCGCCTCGCGCAGCTCGCGAAGCGTGCGCAGGTGAGCGTGTGCGTCGACGACGCGTCGAACGCGAACGAGCTTGACGACGCGGCGCGCGCCGCGGGCGTCCGGATCGACGCGCTGGTCGAGGTCAACGTCGGTGCGAACCGCTGCGGCGTCGAGCCGGGCGAGCCGGCGCTCCGGCTCGTGCAGGTGGTGAACGCGTTCGGCAATCTGCGCTTCGGCGGCATCCACGCCTACCATGGCTCCGCGCAGCATCTGCGCTCGGTCGACGAGCGCCGCGGGGCGATCGCGCAGGCGGTCGAGAAGGCGCGGCGCACGCGCGACCTGATCGAGGACGAGGGCCTCGACTGCGAGATCGTGACCGGCGCCGGTACCGGCACATTTCTCTTCGAGCAGGCGAGCGGCGTGTACAACGAGCTGCAGCCGGGCTCCTACGTCTTCATGGACGCCGACTACGGGCGCAACAGCTGGGACGGCTTTCCGGGCTTCCGGCAGAGCCTCTTCATCTGGACCACGGTCATGAGCGCGGCGGCTGCGGCCCGGGTGGTCGTCGACGCGGGCCTGAAGGCGCATAGCGTCGATTCCGGCATGCCGCTCGTCGCGGACCTGCGAGGCGTCGAATACATCCGCGCGTCCGACGAGCACGGCGTGCTGAAGATCGGGTCGGGAGCGCGCGCGCCGGCGCTCGGCGAGAAACTACGGCTCATCCCGGGCCATTGCGACCCGACGGTGAATCTCTACGACTGGCTGGTCTGCGTGCGCGGCGAACGGGTTGAGGCGTTGTGGCCGATCACCGCCCGCGGCGCGTTCTACTGAGGCGAGGCCGATGACGACGCAAGGCGAGAAGGCGGAACGGTTCAAGGCGCTGCACGAGCGCGCCGGCGCGTTCGCGATCCCGAATCCCTGGGACGCGGGCTCGGCCAGGCTGCTCGCGAAGCTCGGGTTCGAGGCGCTCGCGACCACGAGCGCCGGCTTCGCTTTCTCGATCGCCAAGCCCGACGGCGGCGTGACTCGCGACGAGACGCTCGAAAACGTGCGGGCGATCGTCGCGGCGACGGAACTCCCGGTGTCCGCCGACTTGGAGAAGGGCTTCGGTGACGACCCCGGAACCTGCGCCGAAACCATCCGCCTCGGCGCCGAGGCCGGCCTCGTCGGCGGCTCGATCGAGGATGCGACCGGGCGCGCCAGCGAACCAATCTACGCGTTCGACGTCGCCGTCGAGCGAGTGAAGGCGGCGGTCAAAGCCGCGCGCAGCCTGCCGTTCCCGTTCATGCTGGTCGGGCGCGCGGAGAACTTCCTGCACGGGCGCGCGGACCTCGCGGACACGATTCGGCGCCTCCAGGCATTCGCCGAGGTCGGGGCGGACGTCCTCTACGCCCCGGGGCTCCGGACGCTCGAGCACATCGGCGCCGTTGTCCGCGCGGTGGCGCCGAAGCCGGTCAACGTGCTGATGGGCTCCGCGGCGAGCTTCTCGGTGGCCGAGCTCGCCAGCGTCGGCGTGAAGCGGGTCAGCGTCGGCGGAGCGTTTGCGCGCGCAGCGTACGGCGCGTTCCTGCGCGCCGCGCGGGAGGTCCGGACCCAGGGGACGTTCACCTTCGGGCGCGACGCGATCCCGCACGCCGAGATCAACGCGATGTTCAAATCCGACGCCAATGGGTGATGCGGAACGTAACCACGTCTTCATCAGCTATGCCCACGAGGACAGCAAGTGGTGCGACGCATTCAAGCTGATGCTTGCCCCCGCGATCGAGCGCGGGGTCATCAAAGTCTGGTCCGATCACCTGATACCGGTCGGCGAGAGCTGGGCGAGCGAGATCGAGGCCGCCCTTGACCACGCCCGGGTCGGGCTCCTGCTCGTCACCCCCAACTTTCTCGCTTCGAGCTACATCACCAACGTCGAGCTGAAGAACCTTCTCGAGGCAGCGAAGACCCGCGCCGTTTCGATCTACTGGGTGCCGGTCTCGGCATCCCTGTCCAGGTACTCGGACTTACAGGGAATCCAGGCGTGCTGGGATCCGAAACACCCGCTCGACGGTCTCGCGGATTCGGAGCAGAAGAAGGCGATCCAGGAAATCTGCGCTGCGATGGTCGACAAGTTCGCGGTTGCCGCGCCGGTCAGTGAGGAACGCCGGGAGCGACTGCGCACGCAGGTCCAACAACAGCTGAACGGCAAGTACACGATCACGCAGGAGATCTCCGCCGGCAAGTTCTCGATCCTGTACCGCGCCGAGCGGGGACAGCCGAAGCAGTCGGTCGCGATCAAGGTGTTCGTCGCCTCCGAGCTCGACGAATGGGCGCGCAAGGAATTCACCGAACGCGTGGAGCGCGCGCTCCCGCTGCGCAGCGCGGCGTTCATCAGGATCTTCGATTGCGCGATGAATCAATCGCCCGAATTCCTGGTGTCCGAGCTCGTGATCGGCGAGCGATTGAGCGACTTTGTGCGCCGCTATCCGGAGGGGCTTCCGCTCGCGATCGCCAAGCCGATTCTTCTAGACCTTGCGACCGCGATCGAAGAGATCCATGGGTTCGGCTGGCGGCGCGGCGAGATGTGCCCTTCGGACATCCTGATCCAGCCCTCGGGTTCGGCGCGAATGTCGGCGGTGGATTTTTCCAATGTACTGCGCGAGCAAGGGCAGCTCATCGGCAGCTTTCCGGTCGATCGCGAGTCGCTGTCGTACATGACGCCGGAGCGCTTCTACGGCAACCGGCCCACCGCGGCGACCGACCAGTACTCGCTCGGCTTGCTGGCGGCCGAGTTGCTCAGCGGCCAGCCGATCAGGCGGGTCATGCATCCTTGCGACTTGGCATTCAAGGAGAAACTGTTCGCCGGCCTTGAATCCGGGCGATACAAGTGGGCCGAGCACTCGCCCGAGCTCGCCGGGCTGCTGCATCGGATGTTGCGGATCAACCCCGAGGAGCGCTGGCCGTCGATGACGGACGTCGTGGAGCGACTGCGCGAGATCGAGATCGTTGAATCGCCGAAGGAGCTGGATCGAAGGCGGGCGAAGTCCGGTTACCTGCAGCTTCTCGCAGCGCGCGGTGTGAGGGGCGAACGTGAATTCTTCGGCAAGTTCTATTCCACCCTCTTCGCGAGTGCCGACGATATCGAGGCCAAGTTCGAATCGCTGGACATGGAAAGGCAATACCGGGTTTTGAACCTCGCCATCTACTCGCTGCTTGAGTTTCGGCCCGAGTCGGCGGCCGCGAAGCAACAATTGGAGCAACTGGCGGAACGGCACGCGCGACTCGGCCTCGAGCGGCGTCACTACGAGTTGTTTCTCGAGGCGTTCATGAAGACCCTGGCGGAGTACGAACAAGACCGCCAGCGGCTCGATGCCTGGCGCGCGACCCTCGCGAGCGGAATCGAGTTCATGTCGAGTTGCACCGAGGCGAAGCGCCTGGGGTAGGCCCTCTTACGACCCGGTGAGGAGCTCCGCGACCCAGTCCGCGAACACCTGCACCTTCGCTGAGAGGTGTCGGTTCTGGGGATACATCACGTACAGCGGGATCTGATCGCTCTCCCAGTCCTCGAGCACGCGGGTGAGCCGGCCCTGGGCGAGCCATTCGCTCGCCGCAAATGGTGTTGCGCGCATTACGCCGATCCCCGCGAGTCCCGCCTCCATGTACGCCTCGGTGTCGTTCAGCGCGACCGACCCGCCGACGTCGAGCTCGATCCGCTCGCTGCCGCGCCGGAAGGTCCACTTGTACATCTTCCCGGTCTTCCCCGAGAAGTAGCGCACGCACCGGTGCCGGACGAGGTCGTGCGGATGCCGCGGGACGCCCTGCCGCTCGAGGTAGGCGGGCGTCGCGCAGGTCAGCAGATCGAACGTCGCGATCCGCCGCGCGACCAGGCTCGAATCTTCCTGCTCGCCGCCGCGCACCACGCAGTCGACGCCTTCCTCGATGAGGTCGACGGGCCGGTCGCTGCAACCGATCTCGAGTTCGAGGTCGGGATAACGCTCGAAGAACGCCGGCAGCGCCGGCACGAGGAGGCGACGCCCGAGCGTCGCCGGCACATCGACCCGCAGGCGCCCCCGCACCGCCGAGCGCGTGCGGGAGAGGGCACCTTCGGTCTCCTCGACCTCGGCGAGGATGCGGACGCAGCGCTCGTAGTAGGCGGCGCCGTCAGGGGTCACGTTGACCCTGCGCGTCGTGCGGTTCAGCAGCTTCACGCCGAGATGCGCCTCGAGGTTCTGAACGAGCGTCGTCACCGTCGCCTTCGGCATGCGCATCGCGTCGGCGGCTTTCGTGAATCCTCCGGTCTCGACCACCCGGATGAAGACTTCCATCGCTTGAAAACGGTCCATAGGATTATTCAGAAATCTGAACGATGAATTCTATTCCAGGTGGTTTGTCTGGGAGACGCGAACGAATAGCATAGCCGCTCGATGTAGAGGAGCTCCACATGCTGAACCGGGCCATCGTCGCCGGTTTCCTTGGGACCACAGCTGCCGCCTTCGGCCTGCCGCGACCCGATTCCGGGGATTCACCTTCTGTGGCGTCCACCGAGGGGCGGGCAGCGCCGGTCGAGGGTCCGCTTCAGATGACATCGAACCTGGTCAGCGGCGACACAGAACGAACAAAGCCGCGTGAGACGCTCGCCCGATGAGCGCGGCCCGTCGAGGTAGCGGACAACAGTTCCAGAAGCGGCGCGGCCCGATCGGAGAGTAAGCGCTCATGCGCACAGAGTACATCGGCTACCTGCGGACCCGCGCCGCGATGTCCTTTCAGCCCCTTGCGGCTGCGTCGGATGTGGCGGTGGTGCTGCTCCACGGGGGCGGCTTCGTGGGCGGGACCATCGCGGATGTGTCCACCGCGGCGCATGCACTCGCCGAGCGCCTCGCTGTCACGGTGGTCACGCCCGAATACACGCTCGCGACCGAAGCGCCGTTTCCGGCTGCCGCCGAGGACGCGTACTCGGCCCTGCGCTGGGCGGCGGGGCGTTCGCGCGGCGTCGTGATCGCGGGCATCGAGGCGGGCGGAAACCTCGCTGCGGCCGCGGCGATGATGGCGCGAGACCGCGGTGCGCCGAATGTGCTCGCGCAGATCCTGGTCTCACCGATGCTCGATCCGAGCCTGACTTCGACCTCGATGCGATGCCTGCCGGAAGCGATGCGACACGGTGCCCGCGCCTGCGGGGCCTGGTATCGCGCCTACCTGCCGGCCGCGGCCGACCGGCTTCATCCCTACGCCGCCCCCGCGGCGTCGACGCGCCTCGCGGGGCTAGCCCCTGCGCTCATCCTCACGGCCGCGGACGACCCGCTGCGCGACGAGGCCGAGAGCTACGCGGCGAAGCTGATCGCGGCCGGGGTGAGCACGCAAGTCTCGCGCCTCGCGCGAATCGAATCCGCGCCGAACGGCTGGACGGCGGAGGTCCTCGACGCCATCGCCGCGTTCCTCGCGCCGCGGGTTCCCCAAAAGACGAGAACCTGAAAGCGTTACATCCGGAGAAAACGCCATGAGTACCCCATCCCTGAACACGGTCCTCCTGCTCGCCGCCGCGGCGATGCTCGCGGCCTGCGGCCGTCCTGGCGCGCAGCAGCCGGCCGGACCGCCCCCGGCTCCGCCAGTCAGCGTCGCCGCCGCGCTCGAAAAGGACATCGTCGAGACGGACGAATTTCCCGGGCGCATCGAGGCAATCGAGTCGGTCGAGGTGCGCGCGCGGGTCAACGGCTATATCCAGTCGATCCACTTCCGGCCCGGCGCCGAGGTCAAGAAGGGCGATCTGTTGTTCCTGATCGATCCGCGGCCCTTCGAGGCGCAGGTGGCGAGCGCGGAGAGTGGGCTCGCGAGCACGCGCGCCCAGCTCGAGCTCGCGCGCACCGAGCTCGCGCGGAACGAGCAGATGCTCGCCGATCGCGCCACCTCGAAGCGCGAGTACGACGACGCGGCGACGCGCGTCCGCACCTTCGCAGCGCAGGTGCGCGCGGGCGAGGCGGCGCTCACGACTGCGCGCCTGAATCTCTCCTACACGCGCATCACCGCGCCGGTCAACGGGCGGGTCAGCAAGGCGGAGATCACCGTCGGCAACCTGGTGCAGGGCGAGGTGCCGAACTCGCCGGTGCTCACCACCGTCGTCTCGACCAACCCGGTCTACGCCTCGTTCGAGGCCGACGAGGCCGCGTATCTGAAGTACATCGGCAAGGCGCGCGGCGGTGCGCTGACGGTCGCAATCGGTCTCGCCGACGAGGACGGCTTCCCGCACAGCGGGCGGCTCGAGTTCGTGGACAACCGCGTCGACAGGCAGAGCGGGACGGTCCGCATGCGTGCCGTGGTCGACAACAAGAACGGGCGGTTCACGCCCGGCCTCTTCGCCCGTGTCAGGCTCGGCGACACGGCGACGCCGCGCAAGGCGGTGCTAGTCGCCGACCGCGCGATCGGCACCGACCAGAGCAAGCGCTTCGTCCTGGTCATGAACGGCGACAACAAGGCGCAGTACCGCGAGGTCAAGATCGGCCGGGTCGTCGACGGGCTGCGGGTGATCGACGGCGGCTTGAAGCCGGGCGAAGTCATCGTCGTCAACGGGTTGCAGCGCGTGCGCCCCGGCGCCCCGGTGACGCCGCAAACCGTGCCCATGCAAGCGGAAGAATCGCGCGGCCAGCCGGCGCCGGTCGCGGCGGCGGACAAGGCGAGGTAAGGCATGGACATCTCCAAGTTCTTCATCGACCGGCCGATCTTCGCGGCCGTGCTGTCCGCGGTCATCTTCCTCGCCGGCGCGATCGCAATCTTCCGGCTGCCGGTCACCGAATACCCCGACGTCGCGCCGCCCAACATCGTAGTGCGTGCGACCTACCCGGGCGCCAACCCGAAGGTGATCGCCGAGACCGTCGCGGCGCCGCTCGAGGAGCAGATCAACGGCGTCGAGAACATGCTGTACATGTCGTCGCAGGCGACCACCGATGGCGTGCTCACGCTCACGGTCACCTTCAGGATCGGCACCGACGTCGACCTCGCCGAGACGCTGGTGCAGAACCGCGTGCAGCGCGCGCTGCCGCGCCTGCCCGACGAGGTGCGCCAGATCGGCGTGGTCACCCAACGCAGCACGCCGTGCTGCACGATGGTCGTGCACATCCTGTCGCCCGACAGCCGCTACGACGAGCTCTATCTCCGCAACTTCGCCGTCCTCAACATCAAGGACAACCTCCAGCGCCTTCCCGGGATGGGCGAGGTACAGGTCTTCGGCGCCGGCGACTACGCGATGCGCGTCTGGCTCGACCCGCAGAAGCTCGCCGCGCGCAACCTCACGGCCAGCGACGTCGTTCGCGCGCTGCGCGAGCAGAACAAGCAGGTCGCGGCCGGCGTGGTCGGAGCGCCGCCGAACGTCAAGGAGGCCGAGTTCCAGCTGTCGGTGAACGCGCGCGGACGGCTCGGCAGCGAGGAGGAATTCGGCAACGTCATCGTCGCAACCTCCGCCGACGGCGGCGTCCTGCGCCTCAAGGACGTGGCGCGGATCGAGCTCGGCGCGGGCGAGTACGCGCTGCGATCGCTTCTCAACAACAAGCCGGCGGTCGCGATCGTGGTCTTCCAGGCGCCCGGGTCGAACGCGATCGCGCTGTCGAACGCGGTCCGCCGCACGATGGCCGACCTCAAGCAGGACTTTCCGGACGGCGTGGACTTCCAGATCGTCTACGACCCGACGCGGTTCGTGCAGCAGTCGATCGAGGCGGTCGTGGAGACGCTGCTCATCGCGATCCTGCTCGTGGTGATCGTCGTCATCGTGTTCCTGCAAACCTGGCGCGCGTCGATCATCCCGCTCGCCGCGGTCCCGGTGTCGATCGTCGGTACGTTCGGGTTCATGCTCCTCTTCGGTTTCTCGATCAACATCCTGACGCTCTTCGGCCTCGTGCTCGCGATCGGGATCGTCGTCGACGACGCGATCGTCGTCGTGGAGAACGTGGAGCGCAACCTCGAGCTCGGCTACCACGTCAAGGAAGCCACCTACCGCGCGATGCGGGAGGTGTCGAGCCCGATCATCGCGATCGCGCTCACGCTCTGTGCGGTCTTCGTGCCGATCGCTTTCGTGAGCGGGCTGACCGGGCAGTTCTACCGTCAGTTCGCGCTCACGATCGCCATTTCGACCGTGATCTCCGCGTTCAACTCGCTCACGCTGTCGCCGGCGCTCGCCGCGCTGCTGCTCCGGCCGAAGGAGGCGCCGAAGGACGCGTTCACGCGCTTCATGGACCGGGCGCTCGGCTGGTTCTTCGTGCCTTTCGACCGGTTCTTCAGGCGCTCGGCCATGAGGTACCAGAGCGCGGTCGCGCACGTCCTCAATCGCAAGGCGATCGCGTTCGCGGTGTATGTCGTCCTCATCGGCTTGACCTATGTCGGCTTCCAGGCGGTGCCGCACGGCTTCGTGCCCACCCAGGACAAGCAGTACCTGGTCGGCTTCGCCCAGCTCCCGGACGGCGCGTCGCTCGACCGGACCGAGGACGTGATCCGGCGGATGTCGGACATCGCGATGAAGACGCCCGGGGTGCGCGACGCGGTGGCCTTCCCCGGCCTCTCGATCAGCGGCTTTACCAACGCGCCGAACGCCGGGATCGTGTTCTTCGGCCTGGACGAGTTCAAGAACCGCAAGTCGCCGGCGCTCTCCGGCGGCGCGATCGCCGGCGAGATCAACAAGCGAATGGGCGGGATCCAGGACGCGTTCATCGCGGTGTTCCCGCCGCCGCCGGTCCAGGGGCTCGGCACGATCGGCGGCTTCAAGCTGCAGCTCGAGGACCGCGCGGGACTCGGCGACCAGGCGCTGTACGACGCGATGAAGGCAATGCAGATGAAGTCGTTCCAGACGCCGGGGCTCGCGGCGGTCTTCTCGAGCTTCCAGATCAACGTGCCGCAGCTCTACGCCGACGTTGACCGCGCGAAGGCGAAGCGGCTGGGCGTCGCGCTTACCGACGTCTTCGACACCATGCAGATCAACCTCGGCTCGCTCTACGTCAACGACTTCAACCGCTTCGGCAAGACCTATCGCGTCGTCGTACAGGCCGATGCGCCGTTCCGATCGCACGCCGAGGACATCCCGCAGCTGAAGACCCGGAACGCGAAGGGGGAGCTCGTGCCGCTTGGCTCGGTCCTGCGGGTCGAAGACAGCTTCGGTCCCGACCGTGCGATCCGCTACAACGCCTTCCCGTCGGCCGACCTGAACGGCGTGGCGGCGCCGGGCTTCAGCTCGGGGCAGGCGGAACGGGCGATGGAGCGCATCGCGAAGGAGGTCCTGCCGCGCGGGATCACGTTCGAGTGGACCGACCTTACCTACCAGGAGATCCTTGCCGGCAACACCGCGCTGCTCGTGTTCCCGCTGTGCGTGCTGCTCGTGTTCCTCGTGCTCTCCGCGCAGTACGAGAGCTTCAAGCTGCCGCTCGCGATCATCCTGATCGTGCCGTTGTGCTTGCTGTTCGCGATCGGCGGGGTATGGCTCACCGGCGGCGACAACAACATCTTCACGCAGATCTCGCTGTTCGTACTGATGGGTCTCGCGTGCAAGAACGCGATCCTGATCGTGGAGTTCGCGCGCGAGCTCGAGATGAAGGAATCGGCGCACGACCCGGTGCGCGCGGCGCTCGAGGCCGCGCGGATGCGGCTGCGGCCGATCTTGATGACCTCGTTCGCGTTCATCATGGGCGTGTTGCCGCTCGTATTCTCGACCGGCGCGGGCGCGGAGATGCGCCGCGTCATGGGAATCGCGGTGTTCTCCGGGATGCTCGGCGTGACGTTCTTCGGCCTCTTCCTCACGCCGGTGTTCTACGTGCTGCTCCACCGCCGGTTCCACAAGCGGGCGCCGCGGGCCGCACCCGCGGCGGCCGGCTGAAGGAGGCGCTCATGCGGGCTCTCGCAATCGTTCTCTTCCTCCTCCTCGCCGGCTGCTCGCTCGCGCCGAAGCTCGAGCAGCCGGCGATGGACGTTCCCGCGCAGTGGAAGGAGCTCTCCGAAGCCGAGCGCGGCTCGTGGAAGACCGCGCAACCGGCCGACGCCGCGCCGCGCGGCGAGTGGTGGAAGGTGTTCGGCGATCCGGTGCTCGATCAGCTCGAGGCCGAAGCGATCGCCGCGAACCAGAACCTGAAGGTCACGGCGGCGCGCGTCGCCCAGGCGCGCGCCATCGTCGGCGTCGTGAACGCGGACCGTTACCCGCAATTCGGCTACGGCTTCGGTCCGACTCGCGCCCAGCTCACCGGGGTGAGCCAGGGGCTGCCTTCGGGCACCCCCGTGGCGCCTTTCACCGCATGGCGCGGGCTGCTCACGGCGAGCTATGAGGTGGACCTCTTCGGGCGCATCGGCGACAGCGTCGCTGCCGCGCGCAGCGACTACGGGGCGACCCAGGCGAACTACCTCTCGGTGCTCCTCGCGCTGCAGGCGGACGTCGCGCAGACGTACTTCGGGCTGGGGCAGACCGACGCGGAGCTCGCCGTGCTGCGGGAGACCGTCACGCTGCGCGAGGAGAGCCTAAAGCTGGTGCAGCGTCGCTTTGACGCCGGCGACATCAGTGAGCTCGACCTCGCGCGCGCCAAAACCCAGCTCTACCTGGCGCAGAACGACGCGATCGCGCTCGAGCGTCGCCGGGCGGAGCTCGAGCACGGGCTTGCCGTGCTGCTCGGCCGTCCGCCGGCGTCGTTGGACGTCGCGCGCGCGCCGCTCCTTTCGGCGGTGCCGGCGATCCCCGCCGGGCTGCCGTCGACGCTGCTCGAGCGGCGACCGGACATCGCCGCCGCCCAACGGCTGATGGCTGCATCGAACTCGCGCATTGGCGTCGCCAAGGCCGCGTTCTTCCCGGTGCTGAACATCACCGCCTACGGCGGCTTCGAATCGTCGTCGCTGAGCGACCTCTTCAACTGGTCGAGCCGCACCTGGGCGCTCGGGCCGCTCTTCGGCACGATGCTGACCGGGCCGATCTTCGACGGCTTTCGGAACCAGTCCAACCTCGAGCGCTCCTACGCGGCGCTCGAGGAGCAGGTTGCCGGCTACCGGCAGACGGTGCTCGCCGCGTTCGCCGAGGTCGAGGACAACCTCGCGGCGCTCCGCACGCTCGCCGGCCAGGCCAACGCGATGCGCGACTCGGCCGATTCGGCCGGACGGGCGCTGAAGATTGCCGACACGCGTTACCGCGCCGGCGCGACCGGGTATCTGGACGTCATCGACGCGCAGCGAACGCTGCTCGAGGTGCAGCTGATCGATGTCCGGATCCGCGGGGCACGCGCGATATCCACGGTCGCGCTCGTTCGCGCGCTCGGCGGTGGCTGGGGAGCAGAGCAGGACTAGGCGATGGGCGAGCTCATCGAGCTCCTGGAACGGCACGGCTACCTGCTCGTCTTCGCGGCCGTGCTGATCGAGCAGGTCGGCGTCCCGCTCCCGGCATTTCCGATCCTGATCGTCGCCGGCGCGCTCGTCGCGAAGGGGGCGCTCGCAGCGCCGATCGTGCTCGCCCTCGCCGTGCTCGCGGCGCTCGCCGGCGACCTGCTCTGGTTCCAGTTCGGGCGGGCGTTTGGCAGCCGCGTGCTCGGATGGATGTGCCGGGTCTCGCTCTCGCCGGACAAGTGCGTGAGTGACGCGGAGCGGGCGTTCGCACGTTTCGGGCTCAAGGCGCTGCTCGTCACCCGGTTTTTGCCCGGGCTCGCGGCGATCGCACCGTCGCTCGCGGGGCTTTCGGGCTACCGGCGCCGGGTCTTTGCCGTCTTCGACGGGCTCGGCGCCACGCTCTGGGCGGGCACGGCGCTCGTGGTCGGCTGGATCTTCCACCGCGAGGTCGAGCGCGTACTCGCGGCGCTCGAGCATCTCGGCCCACGCGCGCTCATCCTGATCGCAGCTGTCATCGCGCTCTTCATCGGCTGGAAGGCGTGGCAGCGCTATCGCCTCGGCGCCGCCGCCGACGTGCCTCGAGTCGCCCCTGACGAGCTACTGAAGATGCTTGACTCGCCGGAACCGCCGGTCGTGCTCGACATCCGCAGCACACCCCTGCGCATCGCGGAGCCGGCACCGATCCCAGGCACGTTCGGAGTCGACTACGAGCGGCTCGATGAGTTCATCGCCGACCTCTCCCGTGAGCGGCCCGTGATCGTGGTCTGTGCGTGCCCCGGCGAAGTGAGCGCGGCGAAGATCGCGCTGCTCCTGCGCTCGCGCGGCATCGCGAGGGCATACGCGCTCGCGGGCGGGTTCAGCGAGTGGCCGGCCGCTGCGGAGGCACCCGAGACGACGCCCGAAGGCGCGCGCTGAGGCTCACGCCGGCACCGGCCGCGCGACGCGCTCACCCGGGAACGCGAGCGACGCGACAAGCGTCAGCACCGCGACCGCCGCGAGAATCGCAAACAGCGGCTGGAAATCGCCGTACGTCCGGTGGACCCAAGCGATGAGCGGCACCGCGGTCGCGCTCGCTGCGAACGAGACCACGTAGCGAACGGCGTACGCGCGCGCGCGCCACTCCTCCGCGGTGTAGCGCGCGATCATCGCGTCGTTGATCGGGATCTGACCGAACACGAAGAACATCATCGCCACTGCGACGAGCAGCATCCCGTAACCGGCGAGCGAGCCCGCGGCGAAGAGCAGCGGCACCTGCAGCGCCGCGACGCCCACGAACACGGCTTTGATCGAGCGTCGATCGATCCATCGGCCGACGATGAGTTGCGCCATCGCCGCGATGAGGTAGGTCGCGCAGACGAGCGCGCCGATGCCGAGGTTCGTATCGGTGAGCGCGCTCAGGCGCTCGTCGAACACCTTCGGCATCGACACCGTCGTCGCGTTGAAGATCAAGCCGCCGCACGCGGTGGCCACCGCGACGATCAGGAAGATGCGCGCGAGCAGTGCGCGTGGCAGCCGCGCTTCACCCTTCCTCGCTGCGCCCTTCCCGAGCGCAAGCCCGCGGCTCGCCCAGAGGAAGCCGAACCCCGCCGCGATGCAGAGCGCGCCTGGCACGAAGAACGCGGCGCGCCAGCCGGCGAAGTCGGCGAGCGCGCCGGTCAATAGCGCGGCGAACGCGAGGCCGGCGTTGCCCCACACGCCGTTCACCCCGAGCGTCCGGCCGAGTTGCGGCTGGTTCGACACCAGCATCGCGATGCCGACCGGGTGGTAGATCGCGCCGAAGACGCCGATCACGGTGAGCCCGACCGCGAGCTCCACGGACGTGCGTGCGAGCCCGGTCGCGACCGTGGCGGCGCCGATGCCGAAGAAAAACAGCACCATCATGCCGCGGCGGCTCCAGTGGTCGGCGAGCCAGCCCGCCGGGATCGAGCACGCGCCGAACGCGATGAAGCCGCCGAGCGCGAGCGGGAGCAGCTCGAAATAGGGACGCTGCCACGCCGCGCCGATCGCGAGTACCGCGGTCGGGAAGATCAGCATCGCCAGATGGTCGAAGAAGTGGCCGACGTTCAGAAAAAGATCGAGCCGAGGAGGATTTTGCATGCTGCGGATCCTAGCGTAGCCAGCCCCGTCCGGCACGCGAGAGTCCGACAAGATCTATCGCGGTTCGGCCAAGGCCCCTTCAAGTGCGGAGGTGCAGCACGGCCGCGGTCACGGCGAGGCCCGCGCCGACCGCGAGCGGATACACAACGAACGGCGACCATGCGGGAAGCGCAGTGGCGACCACGAAATGGAACGTCGCGAACGCGAAGAGACCCGACAGGAACCCGGCGAGCAGCCGCACCGTCGCGTCGGCGCCATGGAGGGCTAACGCGAAGCTGGGCAGGACCGAGCCGGTGATCGGGAACACCAGGAGGATCCCCGAGACGCGCGGGCCGAAGAGGTTCGCGCCAAGCGTGACGGCGGCCGCGATCGCGAGCGCGACGACGACGCGCAGAGCGAGCTCGACGCGGGGGACGCCCGCGGGGCCGCTGCGTCGCGGGACCCGCGGGAGCCCGGCGAGCATCAGCGCGAGGAGGAACGCGGTCAACGCGGCGCCGGCGAGCGGCTGAAGCGGTACCGCGCCGAGCACCGCGGCGGCTGCGACGAACGCCGTCCAGCCGAGAAGGAGCGATGCGACCCAGCCGAACCGGCGCGAAGCGTGCGCGAATACGAAGCAGTGGAGTGCCGCCGCGCCGGTGACCTGGAGCGTCGCGGCCGCAGTGTCCGCAGCGAACTGCGCGCCCTGGTCGAGCGCGAGGAAGATGCTGATCGGGCCGGCGATCAGCGGCAGGCCGCTGATCCACCCGGTCGCCGCGTGCCCCCACCGCCGTCCCGCGGCGCTCGCAAGCCAGACGACGAGCGGGACGAGCGCGAGCTTGAGGAGAATCGCCATCGGCGGCGTTCGCGGGGCGGCGAATGATACCCTCGCGCGCTCATGCGCCGGCGAACCACGAACCCCGATGATTACCAGCGCGTGCCGCGGCCGATCGCGGCGATGGCGAAGGACTTCGCGCACGGGCATCGCATCCCGGTCGCGCGCCACGAGCGCGGCCAGCTCGTGTATGCGGTGTCGGGTGTGATGACGGTGACGACGCCGCACGGCACCTGGGTCGTGCCGCCGCAGCGCGCGGTGTGGGTCCCGCCGCGGACCGACCACGAGAGCCGAATGTCGGGGCGCGTGCAGATGCGCACGCTCTATCTCCGCCGCGACGCGGCGCGAGCGCTCCCCCGGCGCTGCGAGGTGATGAATGTCTCCCCGCTGCTGCGCGAACTGATCCTCGCTGCGACCGAGATGCCGCTCGCCTACGACGAGCGCGGCCGCGACGGCCGGGTGATGCGGCTGATCCTCGACGAGCTGCAGGCGGCGACCGACCTGCCGTTGCACCTGCCGCGGCCGAGCGACCGGCGCCTCGCGCGCGTCTGCGACGCGATCCTGCGCGCACCCGCGGATCCGCGCCCGCTCGCAGCGTGGTCGACGGCCGTGGGGGCGAGCACGCGCACGCTCGCGCGCCGCTTCCGGCAGGAAACCGGGATGAGCTTCGCGACCTGGCGCCAGCAGGCGCGCCTGCTCGAATCGCTGCGGCGCCTCGCCGCCGGCGAGCCGGTCACGAGGGTAGCGCTCGACTGCGGCTATGCGAGCGCGAGCGCGTTCGGCGCGATGTTCAGGCGGGCGCTCGGCGTCGCCCCGACGGCGTACTTCGGGAAGTGATTCCCCTCCCTGGCGAGGAGGGGAGGGTTCGCGCTATTTGACGCTCGCGAGCAGTGCGGCGAACTCCGCCCGGTCGAGCTTGCCGTCCTTGTTGGCGTCGAACTGTGCGAACCGCTGCGCGATCGCGGGCATGCTCGAAACGTCGGCGCGCGTGAGATAGCCCTTATTGTCCTTGTCGAGGCTCTGGAACTGGGCATCGGGGTCGGGGCGCGTCATGCCTTGTGCGTACGCTCCTCCGGTCACGATGCCGAGCGCTGCGATCGACGCGGCGAGGAACTTCGGGCTGAGCATAGGTCCGCTCCTTTCATTGACGAGTTGGGAGGCGCCGGACGAAGCCGACGCGGGCCGTCTTTGCAGGGAGCGTGCCCGGGCCGCGCGTTTCCTCCACGCATCAATGTCTTACGGCGGGCGGCGCGGCGCGCACGCCGCGCGCGCGGCACCGAACCGTCGCCCGCCGCCGACGCGATTGCCACGCCGGCGCGAAAGCGCCCTGATTTCAGTGACCTGAAATGTCGGTCGCGGGAGACACGGCGAGCGCTTCCCGCAAGTGAGCGAGCGAGGTGTTGCCGCCGCTGAGGACAAGTCCGACCTTCTTACCCCGGAGCGTCGCGCGCACGCGATGCGCGCACGCGAGGACCGCGCCGGCCGCCGACTCCGCGAGCGAGTGGCAGCGCTCGATCCACCAGACCATGCCGCGCCGGATCTCGTCCTCCCCGACGAGGTG
>Ga0126369_10001487_pt1 | contig 16238 bp, 12 predicted proteins | sample PanSoiMetaPlot_1_FD_109646 | JGI IMG/M metagenome (GOLD analysis project Ga0126369, IMG submission 109646) | Tropical forest soil microbial communities from Panama - MetaG Plot_1 | ecosystem: Environmental > Terrestrial > Soil > Tropical forest > Bulk soil | place: Panama | collected 2016-02-17 | reverse complement strand
CTGCGCAAGTTGTGAAGTAGTAAAATGAGCTTCTCCGGCTCGCATGGTCATCAAGAGGAGTCTTCACGAATGACGACTGCCAAGCCCATCGTATTCGTTGTGGATGACGACGACTGGGTGCGCGAGTCGCTGGAAACCTTGATACATGACGAGGGATGGCATCCAGAGACCTTCGCCTCCGCACAAGAATTCCTTGATCGCCCGCGAGAATTTACCCCCAGTTGTCTTGTGCTCGATATCTCCCTTCCCGGCCTCAATGGTCTCGATCTGCAAAAGCGCATTGCCGTCGAACGTACTGACATGCCGATCATCTTCATCACGGGTTCCGGCGATGTACCGCAGTCAGTGCAGGCGATGAAGGCAGGCGCTGTTGAATTCCTCACGAAACCATTTAGTGCCGATGTATTGTTGACGGCGATCCGGCAAGCCCTGGAACGAAGCCGCCTGGCTCTTGCTCAGGAGGCGGAAATGCGAGAGCTCCGGAACCGCTACGCGTCACTAACTTCTCGAGAGCGCGAGGTCATGACCTTGGTTGTTTCCGGTCTCTTGAATAAGCAAGTCGCTGGCAAGCTCGGCATCAGCGAGGTGACGGTGAAGGCCCACCGAGGGCAGGTAATGCAAAAAATGAAGGCCAACTCGGTTGCCGATCTGGTCAAGATGGCCGAGAGGCTCCACCACAGCGCCGCAACAAAGGAAAACGTGCGTCTGGAAGAGCGCACTCGCATTGCCCAGGAACTCCACGACACGCTCCTGCAAACCTTTTTGAGCGCCTCGATGCAACTCGGGGTGGCAGTTGATGCTGTGCCCGAGGAATCGCCCGTGAAACTACGGTTGGATCGGGTGCTTCAAATCATGAGCCAAGGGATCGAGGAGGGTCGAAGCACGATACAAGGGCTGCGCTCGTCTCATTCTGCGAACAGGGATCTCGTGATCGCCTTATCTGGCATTGAGCAGGAGCTTTCCTGCCGTCCTCATATTGATTTTCGGGTCAATGTTTCGGGACAGCAGCAACCGCTGAACCCGCTCATCCAGCAGGAGCTATACCGTATTGGAAGAGAGGCACTTCTGAATGCGTTTTGTCATTCCGCGGCGAAGCTTGTCGAGTTCCAACTGGAATATACGGATCGAGAGCTGCAGATGCGGGTTCGTGACGACGGAACCGGAATCGATCCTCAGGTGCTCCGCGATGGCCGTGAAGGACATTGGGGACTAGCAGGCATGCGCGAGCGGGCCGAGAGAATCGGCGGCTTGCTCAGAATCTCCAGTATTCCTGGTAATGGGACCGAAGTCCGATTGTCTATTCCAAGTGGTATTGCGTTTTCAGTTTCAGCGACTGAGCACACCGCGTGAATAACTCCGGCTGACTATTCTTGGCGCTTCAGGGCAATAGGGACGAAATAGCAGTTATGTTCGGCAATTTTCATGCCGGCACCAAACGCACGTCGAACAGCTTGCAACCGTATTCGCTACCATCGTAGATATTCAGTACGGCGGGGCCACAGAAAAGGCCGTCAAGCAATTGGGTCTCGATAAGTATTTCGGATGTCAGAGTCCGATGAACAGGGCATTTGTTTGCAATTTCCAAAAGCTTCTGACGCTGCTCAGCGGTCAGATCACCACCAAACAAAATTTCTCTTTCGATCCGGTCAACAAGTCCTTCTTTGTTTTCACAGTGCACGCAATCCTGCGTGGATCTGTTTGTGCGTCATCTGGACCCGAAGCTTCGAGCCGCCATCCTTTTCGGCTCGCATATGCTCGGACAGTCATGGCGGTGCATGCATCTAGTGCGGTGAGCAGAAGTTCGTAGGGATTTGGACCGGCATGGCAGCCGCTGTCCTCGACCGGTTCGTCAGCCAGGAATTGGTGTGGTCCGATCGAGACATTCTCACGAATCCAGCACCTTCTGACGTCGCTTCCACGTCTCTAGACATCTTCAAGTCCCTTTCGTCGAGCAAAAGCTCGAGAAGCAAGAATAGTGCCAATCAGAAGCGCGGAATCGCGGGGACGACAGCTTTCTTTCCATATGTTTGAAACCGTACGAATCGTTGAAAAGTAGTGATTTTTGCTTCTGCTCGTCGTTCGTCATTCGCTAAACAGCCGCCGCAATTCTGGTGCTCACTTTCTTTTGTTTTTCAGCACTTTCGCAATGGCGAGCTGGTTGCGTGGTTCTCCTGCGTCGGTGTTCGACAAAAAGGACTGAAGGGAATTGAGGAGTAAATGGCTAAGCCTCGAATCGTTATAGTCGGCGGGGGCTTTGGCGGACTGGCCACCGCCAAGGCTCTCAAGAAGGCGCCTGCGGAAGTCACACTAATCGATCGCACGAATCACCACTTGTTTCAGCCCCTGCTCTACCAAGTGGCGACGTCGGTTCTGTCCCCCAATCAAATTGGCTTTCCGATCCGGGGGATTCTCCAAAACCAGAAGAACACCACTGTGATTTTGGGCGAGGTCACCGGAGTGGACAAGGACAACAAATGTGTCTTCGTCAGTGACGCCGATCGCCAGAACGTGCCGATCACCTATGACTATCTAGTTTTAGCTACCGGCGCTAGTCACAGTTATTTCGGCCGGAACGAATTTGAAAATTTCGCCCCGGGAATGAAGAGCCTTGCCGACGCGGTAGCGGCTCGCAACAAGATCCTGCAAGCGTTCGAGCTTGCCGAGGCTGAAGAAGACCCTAGCCGCCATCGGGACCTGCTGACCTTTGTTCTCGTGGGGGCAGGCCCTACAGGCGTCGAGATGGCCGGGGCCCTAGCAATACTAATCAAGTCGACGCTGAAATCGAACTTTCGTCGGATCAATCCTGCTTTGGCTCGAATTGTGCTCGTCGATATGGCGCCGCGAGTTCTCGGGCCTTTTTCAGAGCGCCTCTCACAAGCTGCGAAGCGACGACTCGAAGATCTAGGCGTCGAGGTTCGACTCGGGCACGGCGTGGATCAGATCGACGCGCACGGCGTAGTGGTCGCAGGTGAGCATATTGCAAGCAAGACCGTGATCTGGACCGCCGGTGTTGCGCCTTCTCCCGCGGGCAAGTGGTTAAAGGTCGAGACGGACCGCGCCGGGAGGGTGCGCGTTCTAAATGATGTGACTGTGCCCGCACATCCTGAAATTCTTGTGGTTGGCGATACCGCAGCATTCGAACAAGACGGCAAGCCACTTCCCGGTGTGGCGCAGGTGGCTATGCAGCAAGGGCATTATGCGGGAAAACTCATTCACAGCCGCATCACCGGTAGCAAGCAGCTGGCCCCGTTTCGCTATTTCGACAAGGGCACGATGGCCGTGGTGGGCAAGGGTTTTGCCGTCCTCCAAAGCTGGAAGTTCCAAACCAGCGGATTGATGGCGTGGCTGGCTTGGGCTTTCATTCACCTCCAGTTCCTGGCCACGTCCGGCCTCCGCCTGAGCGTCTTCCTGCAGTGGGCTTGGACCTTTGTAACGGGACAACGGGGCTCCCGGCTTATCGTGAATCATCACGCCTCCGCACCGGCGTGCACGGAAGTGCGCGAGGCTCTACCAGTGGCCGCCGGAAGCAAGTGAAGAAATCCAGCAGGCACGAACTTTAGGGAAATTGAAAAAGGAGAATTCATACCGGGTAGGAAAATTGAAGAGCAAATGGCTCAGATTCGATTCGTCGTAGTCGGCTGTGGCTTTTGGAGCGGGTGGGCAGCTTATTACCTACCCCATGGATGTGACGGTTCGGGGCGTCGCAAAGGCGTATGCGGATCGGCAGTGAGGTATACGAACTGCTGGGCGTGGCAATTTGATGAATGGAGTCGGAGATGTCTTCACCTGGTTTACTAGCGGGCGAGGAGATTGAAGCAACCGTCGGCTGTTTGAAACAACAGTTCGAAGCGCTTCGCGAGCACGAAGTCAACCGCATGCGCGGAAGTCTCGGCCAGCTGAGTTGCGCGCAGCAAAATGCCATCGACTTATTGACGCACGGCATTGTCGATCAAATTCTGGAGACCCCGATAAATGTTTTAAAGGCGGTGTCACGAGAGGACGACTCGACCACCATAATTGAAATGGTTCGTCAAATCTTTAAGCTCGGCGAAGTGCGGGCTGCCGGAAGCAGTGGGTGCAATGGGTCCAGCAGAAGCTGATCCGTCACGGATGTCCGCACAACCATGCTGTACGGGATGCGTTCACGTCCGACACGGCGCAAGCACATGGTAAAGTTGCGAACCTTGCGCTCAACGGCATAGGAACGGCATGCCTAGGCAAGTCGTGGCGTCTTTCCCCTCAGCAGCAAAAAGTGCATGGAAAGGGGACTGAGAATCCCTTGCGCCTGCGATGTAGATCATAGAGTCTCGGTATACATTCGCGCAAAGCTACGGTAGCTGGTTGAGATAACAGGGATCGCTCGTCTTCTGTTTGGGGACCACAGGCGGTGTCTTCCAGGGCGGATTAGAGAAATTAAAGAACTCCGTCATGTCGATCTGCGCCGCGTCTCGCTTCGTTAAAGGCGAAAGTCCGAAACGCGTCTCAATCAATTTTAGAATAGCTGTGAAATCGGCCGTGTGATGGGAGACATAATTTTTCCTGGAAAATGGCGAAATGATAATCAGTGGAACGCGGTATCCGGTGTAAACGAAGTCACACGTAGGGCCTGTCCGATTAGTACAGATATCTTTAGGCATCAAGTCCTGCGGGGCGATGCCGTCAGGATGAACCGCTGGCGCCGGAGCGACGTGATCGTAGAGTCCACCAGCCTCGTCGTATGTGAGAATAAAAACCGAGTCCGCCCATGCAGAACTCTTCATTACTGAGTTCACAATCGACGCGGCATACGCGGCGCCAAACTGCGTCCTGCTCGGTGCATTGTCCGAATTCGTCGGATGTTCATCCAGTCCTGCGTTGCTGGCTGGCTCGATCTGTACCACTTGCGGCAAAGTTCCATTTTTCAGGTCATTGTCAAAGTCAGAGTTGGGTACCCCGATCGTTCCAATATTTTGGGGAAAATTCGTCGAGATCGACTGCCCCCACTGAAACGACTTCACGTAACTGCTGTTCAGCAGGCATGCAGAACTGTAAGGTGGCCCTGCGCATCCGCTGTTTGTCGGATTCACGTAGATCTTCCACGAAATATTCGCGTCTACCAGCCTCTGAAAAATCGTAGTAGCCGTCAGAGGGCTGGCGTCATGCGGATTGCTCCCGATTGGATAGACGGTTCCCTGCGACGTAGCCGCAATCAGATATTCACGGTTCGGATGAGTCCGACTCATCACCGGACTGAACCATCGATCAGATGTAGCGAAGTTCGAGGCCAAGAAATAGTAGTAGTTGAGATCTGCGCCGGTGTAGTAACTCATCGCTCGGCGGCCATCGGTGTCGAAGAATCCGTCTGCTCGAGCGTCATGCGCAGCTGTAAAGACAAAACCATTCAGTTGCGCGGGAGAATTTCCAACTGGATCGTTAAGATCCCAATCGACGTGACTCTCATTCCAAGAAGGGCTGGTGTTTTCCGAGCATTGTGTTTTTAGCTTAAAAGAACGAATCTTCGGACTCTGGTTGTCAATGGTGCAGTCATTGGGCAGTGGAAACGCAGGGTCGCATCCAGGATTCGTTCGCGGCGTACCATGTAACGGCGGCGCTCCCGACTTGGGATTGAACTGGGGCAATCCGTCGAACGATTGATCCGGATATCCATGTTGCCTCCAGTACTGCCGCAGTGCGCCGAAGTAATGATCAAACGATCGATTTTCCTGAACCATAAAGATGATGTGATTGATCTGCTGAATTCCTGCCGAGGCTGCCTGAGATGACGTGGCTTGAGCAGATCTGACCTGAGAAGACGCGGTCTGAGGTTCTACCGTCTGCGCCGCGACGGCAGACAATCCTGCAACGCACACAAACAAAATAATGCCAAAGCAAATTATCTGAATTCGCATGAGTCTCCTCAAGTGGCAGTTCATCTCTCGTTCAGAACGACCTGCACGGCGGTCCATTACTGGGTCAATTGCGATCGATAAACGGATGATCATCTTGCTGCTTATGTTGCTTCGCGTCACGGAACAGGTTCGCGTTGCTCTCTCAATGGCGGGGACGCTCGTTTTCGCCGAAAATGGCTTTCTGAGAATCCGCAGCGATCGCAGCGGTAATTTCCCAAACATCGCTGGACTCGATGATTTCGCCGGAGCGTGGCGGATACGGATTCGGCAGAAATCAAGGGGCACAATCGCTTCTTCGTACGTGTCATAGCGTGTCCACGTTGGCCACCTCCAACCATCAGACACTTTCGTGCGAATCATTACCGCAATACCGGACTCCTCGTGCCGGATGGCTGGCGGAGCCGCATTCTTGCCCAAACGATGGAAACACTGAGCATGGCCCTTGACGGTCGCAAATCCATCTCCGGTCCATTTCAGATAGGCAGGACAATACAAGATCGGGAGAACGACGCACGTGTGCGCTGGATAGTATTCGTCCCGACGTTCTCCATGTTCCTTCAGACCTCTTCACCTGAGCAAATTGGTCTCTTTGTTTTCGTTGGGCAACTGACGACGACTCTAAAGACCAGATAGCTAATGCGTCGTCCTAGGACGGGTCAGAGAGGGAACCAGAGATTTTCACTGACTATCGTTATCGAGCCCCGAGATCTACTCGTTGGAGGCTATTAGCACAGGAGCTTATTACCGTTCGGCACTCGAATCACGAAGATAAAATCATTGTGGAGTGGATCGAGGCATTCTGACTGCCGCAAAGTGGCTCGCAAGCGAGGAAAGACTTCATAGTGACCTGCTGATCTGCATAACTATAGAGGCGAGAGTTCATCCTCCCGCTCATCTCTATTGTGTGGCGCGAGCTTCTTCTCCAAGAATTTTCGAGCCAAGTCCTGGCCTCCTAAACCAAAGGCAATTGCCATACCAAGCATCGCTGCGCCAAACACAGTTGCGAATGCGATGAGCATCGTCTGTTCCGCCACACCCACAACCTCGAATGCCATGGAAAGCGCGAAGATGACGATGATGAATCGGACAGAGGTACTCAACATCCGCGAAGATCGGAAGTTCGCGTTGACAGCCGCGAGCAGAGCCGCACGGGAAAAGAAGCTTGCCGCCACCAGCCCAAAAAAGAGAATGATGAGGGCTGCAAACAAGCGAGGTAAGAAAAAGAAGAACCGTGAGATATATTCGTCCAAGCCTGCTATTCCAAGAACACTTGCGCCCAACAGAACGAAGCCGGCCCATGCGATCCAAAAAACAAGACGGCTGACCAGTTCAGTGGACGAGGGCAGGGCCGCCTGATGGAGGAGTTGAGTGGCGCCGGCATTTTCCGAAAGCTTGGAGAACTTGGTCAGACGCAGCAGGCTGCGCACCAGAAACTTCAACAGGTAGGCGATCAACCAACCGACCAACGCAATGACGGCCATCACAACCAGCCGGGGCAGGTAATGAGCAATATCCCTGGCCATCTGCTGGAAAGCTTGTGTCAATTCGTTAACGATGATTTCCCGCATGGCTTCTCACTTTCTGTCCGCCCAGATTTCGAGTAGGTACGGCTTCTGTCGTTCGAAGTCGGCGCACAGAGACTCTTCACGTGTTTCAATGTCCTGTTCGGACCCATTGCGATTTTCGATGAGGAATGTCAGGCTTCTGCCACGGTAAAGCGGCACCAAAGCCTGAATAATGTGGTCGCGGTTAATCGTGGATTTGTGATAGGAAGCGGCGAACTCGAACACGGTCCTTGTCCACAACTCCGCCGGATAGTCGAATTCGTCCACGCCAAGAGCCGCAATTCGCTGGAGCTCTGAAAGCAAAGGAAGCGAGAGGATCGAGCTCAGAACCTCCCCCAACTGAGCGACGCCGCTGGCAAACGTTTCCAGCAAATGCTTTCGGTTGATGCGCGAGCTCTCTTGTGTGAGTTCGGTCGCCGTACCCAGGGTGGGCACCGGCTGTGATCCGGTGATCGTACTCCAGAAAGGGAAATTACCATCCAGTGAAGCGAACAATGCTCCGACTGTTCTTCGCACCGCTGCAACCACGTCATGCCCTCGAGACGAAGCCCGCTTGGCCCCAAGGAAGGACTGACACACGCGATATTTCCCAGTAAGCGCAAGGATAGTGATCGAAATTTCCGGACCCATCCTACCCCAATCCTGATTCATGATTCCGTTGCTTAGAAAATCAGCAATCAGGCGGCCAGAGACTGCGAATTCCGATCCATAGGGCTCGCGAATTCGGCTTCCGTAAATGGACCGAGTCATGGGATAGAGCAAATCCCGAACCAGCGCTCCTTCGAACCTTTGCCTGCGATAGATGGGACAGACCAGATCGAGGTTGTCGTAATAGGAGGGACCCGCGAGACGCTGCAGCCAGTCGGGTTCGATCGTGGTCGAATCGGGAGAGATTATGACGCAAGTCTTGGCGCGCAGCAGGTCGGCCCCTGCCAGGATGGTCTGGAGCGCAATTCCTGGGTCAGGGATCCGGCCGTAGCGCACGCTGATGCAATGCAAGGTGCGTAATGCATGGACCTTGTAGTCGCGGCGTAAATCATCGATAGAAGCATTCTGTACCAACTCGGTTGTGTCATCCTGCGATCCGCCATCGGCGTTGATGATGACCACTCTCTCGCGTGGAAAGCACTTGAGGATTCCAGCCTGGATCGCTCCGATGACGGGCCCAATCGTCTTGGCGTTGTTGTGAGTGGATAGGCCGACGACGATATCCACCTCGCCTACATTGATGAGCTGGCGAAGAAATTCGTCGGTCAAAAGATTCTCTTCAGCCAATTCAACCCCCAGAACCGTGCTTCGCGATTGGATTTCGTGCTGTCTTTGAGATTAAATCTTACGTAGCCGAAACCAAAAAAACTGGTAGGGCCCCATAGTTAGAAGGTACGGTAGATCACCGATCCGAGGGAAGATGTTCCGGCCGAACATTTCGATCAGAATGTTTCCCTTATAGTGGCGCAGGTCTAGTTCGACCGCTTGCGCAGCGCTTGAGAGATTGTTTACGACCAGGATCGTCTCTTTGCCCAGTTGCCGTACGTAAGCCAAAATCCTATGGTTGGCAGGGTAAAGAAATTCGATTGATCCGCTGCCAAACACCGGATTCGAACGGCGTATTGCGATGATGTGCTGCATCCAAGACATCAGCGAGTGAGGCGTACGCTTTTGTGATAACACGTTGACGGCCTGGTAGCCGTAGACGGGATTCAGGATCGGCGGCGAGTAAAGCCGCTCCGGATCCGCTGTGGAGAAACCTCCATTCCAACCGCCGCTCCACTGCATCGGCGTTCTAACACCGCTGCGATCGCCAAGATAGATGTTGTCGCCCATGCCGATCTCGTCCCCGTAATAGATGATGGGAGTACCGGGCAGCGACATCAGCATCCCATTCATCAACTCGATGCGGCGCCTATCGTTATCGAGCAGCGGGGCCAGTCGTCGTCGGATCCCCAGATTCAAGCGCATGGCCTTGTCGCCTGCATAGATGTCGTACATATAGTCGCGTTCGATATCGGTGACCATTTCCAGTGTCAACTCGTCGTGATTTCTCAGGAAAAGGCACCACTGACAAGACGCAGGGATCTCCGGGGTCTGCTGCAAAATCTCGGTAATCGGCTTGCGATCCTCCAGGCGTACGCCCATGAACATACGAGGCATGAGGGGGAAGTGGAACGCCATGTGAAACTCGTCTCCATCGCCAAAGTAGGGACGAAGATCGGCAGGCCACTGGTTTGCCTCGGCCAGCAGCATCACGCCCGGGAACTGTTCATCAACTCGTTTGCGAAGGTCTCGGATGATTGCATGGGTCTCTGGCAGGTTCTCGCAGTTCGTTCCCTCTCGCTCGATCAGGTAGGGCACGGCATCCAAGCGAAACCCATCGACACCAAGTTCGAGCCAGAACTTCATGACCTGCCACATTTCTTCCCGAACCATGGGGTTGTCGTAGTTCAGGTCTGGCTGGTGGCTAAAGAAACGGTGCCAGTAGTATGACTTGGAAATCGGGTCCCACGCCCAGTTCGACATCTCCGTGTCGAGGAAGATAATTCGAGTTCCACGATACTTGGTGTCTATGTCGCTCCACACGTACCAGTCGCGCTTCGGATTATCTTGGGAACTGCGCGATTCCTGGAACCAGGGGTGTTGATCGGAGGTGTGGTTCAGAACCATCTCGATGATCACGCGGATGCCGCGATCATGCGCGATCGAAAGAAAATTCTTAAAGTCGTCTAGCGTCCCGTAGCTGGGGTGTACGGATCTGTAATCGGAAATATCGTAGCCGTCATCCCGCAGAGGCGAGGGAAAAAACGGCATTAGCCATACCGCGTTGACACCCAGCTCCTGCAGGTAATCCAGCCGTTGAGCGAGGCCGGCGAAATCTCCGATGCCATCTCCATTGGCATCGACAAACGTGCGCACATGCACCTGATAGATGATGGCATGCTTGTACCACCCTGCCTCGAGCTTCAGTGACAACCGATTCCTCCAGATAAAGCGCGGTTACGAATAGATGGCAGCCGGTAGAATAGCAGCGTTTAGCGATCAAGCCGGGCCGTTGGGAGTTTCGCAAAATCAACGATCGTAAACCTCGACCATCTCGCGCAACCGGTGTGCCAAGTCTGACGTCAGTGCGTCCGCGCTGAAACGCCAATCCCAGTTTCCTTTCGCGGTGCCAGGCAGGTTCATCCGCGCCTCGCTGCCCAAGCCAAGCACGTCCTGAAGTGGGATGATCGCGAGATCGGCAATGGAAGAGAGGATGGTACGGATCATGACCCAATGAATCGGCTCTTCCTTCAAACCGAGATAGGACCGGGCAAATGTTAGCTCTTTGGCAACATCCTCAGGCGTGCGAGTGCTGTCACGAGCACCAGAGCTGTTCCACCACCCAACGGTCGTGTCGTTGTCGTGCGTACCGGTGTAGGCCGCCAGCTCTCGCTCGTAATTATGTGGGCGGAAGGACGGGCCTTGGGGATCCTTGCCGAAGGCGAACTGCAGGATCGCCATTCCAGGAAAACCGAATCGGTGCCGGATGGATTCTACCTCAGGAGTGATCACGCCTAGATTCTCAGCGATAATCGGCAAGTCGCCGAATTCTCTCTCGAGAGCTGCGAAGAACTCGGCACCAGGACCCTTGACCCAGCGCCCGTTCAGTGCGGTTGTTTCAGTGCCGGGTATTTCCCAGTAAGCTTCGAATCCTCGGAAATGATCGATGCGAACGGCGTCGTACAAGTCGAGGGCAGCACGGAAACGGTCGATCCACCAGCGATATCCGGTCTGTTGAAGGCGGTCCCAACGGTAGATTGGATTACCCCAGCATTGGCCAGTTGCGCTGAAATAGTCCGGGGGAACGCCGGCTATCGTCAACGGCCGTCCATCCTCAGAAAGCTGAAAATATTCACGGTTCGTCCAGACATCAGCACTGTCTAGCGCGATATAGATCGGAAGATCCCCAATGATGCGAATACCGGCGTCGTGCGCGTAGGCCTGCACTTCCTTCCATTGACGGAAGAACTCGAACTGCCAGTATTGCACCATCAGCACAGCTTCCTTCAGACGGTCTCTCGCAGCGTTCAAAGCATCCGGCGTACGTTGCGAGAGATCGACAGGCCACTGGTTCCAGGCAATGCCGTCATGCTCTTGCTTGCATGCCATGAAAAGGGCGAAGTCCTCGAGCCACGAGACGTTCCTGGCGCAGAAGTTATCGAAGGCGCGACGATCCTCTCCTCGTGCATCGTGCTGAAAACGTGTGGCGGCTCTTTTCAGCACGCCAGTCTTCCAGCGGATGACGCTTCCGAAGTCGATGGAGTTCACCGGGAATTCGGGTTGGTCGTTAAGGTCGGAGGCTTCGAGGATTCCGTCAGCCTGCAACTTTGCGACATTGATGAGAAGGGGGTTCCCCGCATAGGCGGAGAAACACTGAAATGGTGAATCGCCATAGCCAGTCGGATTGAGGGGAAGGACTTGCCAGAGCCTTTGACCTGCCTCTTTCAGAAAATCCACGAAAGAGAATGCTTCCCGACCGAAGTCGCCAATGCCGAACGGACCGGGAAGGCAGGTAGGATGAAGCAGGATGCCGCTGGCGCGAGGGAATCGCATGCAGGGTTAGATGTCGTCCCGATTGCTAAGAATAAATCACGATTCGACGCTTGTGGCGATAAACCCCGAGTGGTCCGGTCGTGATCCCCGAAATCAGAATGAAGGTGACAATTCGAGACAATGTCGACGATGCACCCGCAGAACATTGCGATCAACTACCAAACCGTGTCACCATAAAATCCGGTGATTTCACTCCTCCACTTGCTGTCCCGTGGAATTGTGAATTACATGCATCCATTTGAGAAAATCAAACGCGGTCTGGTCAGTTCAGCCATCGAAGGCTTGATCCAAACGCCTGCCGGTTGCCTGAGACCTACTCCGGCGCCCCTCGCGGTCGCACTAACAATGAGCGTCAAGTGCCTGAGCACTGCCTCCGCCTCATTGGCGCGAGGTTGACAGACATCAAGCTGCGGTTCGACAGAGCAAAGTTTTGGCCTCATAGACTAGGACAGACGTGCACTCGGCTTTCGAAACGATGGCGGCAATACCAATGGAACGGGCTTCCTGGTCTGGGAATATTCCACCGTAATCACTTAAGATAATTATCAGCGCGGCGGGGAGCAATTGTTTGAGACAACGCGCCGCTTCGATGCCATTCATCACCGGCATGGAGAGGTCCATTACAATCAGGTCCGGATTGAGTTCTTGAGCTTTCTCAATCGCTGCTCGGCCGTTCTCGGCCTCGCCGCACACTTCAAATCCACCGTCGGCGAACAATCGCGTAAGCGCTTGGCGGACTGCTAGACTGTCGTCCACAACTAAAACCGACCCAGCCATTCGTAGACCTCACGCCCGATCAACCTGCGCGTCTACGATGCAAGACAGGCTGTCGAGAGTTTCCCGATCCGCCAACTTCGTTTGGGTCGGAACCGTCGGGAGTCTTACATGCCCTCTAGCTTCGTCATGATCACTTAAGGAGAGGAAATCGATTGCAGGTGCGCTGGCCATTTGGAAGCGGCGTTAGGCGGCCCCCTGCTGCCTTTCACCCAAATCAAATGCTCTTTCCAAAAGATCCGCGGCAATCGAAAGACCGTCCTTGCTGCGGATGGCTTCCTGCATTCTTCGAACGTTACTCCGGAACGTAGAATCTCCGAGCACTTGTGTGATCGCCGCTACCAAATTGCCTGGGGAAGCCTGGTCTGGGGAGATGACAACGCCCACCTTTTTGTTCGCTATCCGCGCTGCTACGCCTGGCTGGTCATTGGTTATGGGTAGAGCAACCATAGGCACACCGCTAGAAAGGGATTCAAGAACGGTGTTCAATCCCGCGTGAGTGATGCACAGAGAACTCCGTCTCAGGATCTCGATCTGGGGCGCATAATTCACTACCAGCACATTGGCCGGAACGGCACCGAGTTGCTTCGGATCAAGCTGTCCACCGACGGCAAGGACAAACTGTAGTTTCTTCAATCCGATGGCAGCTTGGGTGATCGAACGAAAAATGTCTACCAATCCATTCTGCAGTGTGCCCATCGATGCGTAGACGATCGGCTCGCCTGTAAGCTGCTGCCATGGAAAATCGAAGTCAATGCGGCCGAGACCATCGTGAAATGGCCCGGCATAGTGGAATTGCGGGAAGTCGGGAGACGGAGCAAAATCAAACTCTCTGGGGCATTGGGTGACCCAAGCAAGCGGGGAAAGAGTCGAATGCGGATTATTCCAGTCAACCGAGAGCCCGACTTTCCTTGCATAAGTCTGGGCCGTTGCCGTAACTGGCTCCAGGAGTACTCTGGCACGACGGATTCCCTCCACATTTCTGGCCAGGGCATCATCTCCAGTCCCATATGGCCAATCCACGAAACAGATCGGTGTTCGTCCCGTATAATCGACGTGAAGAGCGTTGGACACATGGACGAAGGGCATTCGAAGGTGCATCGGTATCAATTCGACATAGGGTTGATACTGATCAAGGACGATCGCATCCACGCCAGCTTTAAAGAGGGTGTCCGGAAGGGTCTCAAATAAAGAGGCGGTGTATCCCTTCATCATGGCATTGATGGTGAAGTCCAGTGCCTGTTCACCTGACAACTCACTGAGGCGGCGCACTAGTTTACTGGCCGAGCCAGCGGGATATGCCTCTTCCGAACAGGGTACAAATGGCAAGCCCGCCGCCTCAACAAAAGGCGCAACGTCGGTGAGAGAGATAAATACCACGTCATGGCCGCGTGTCTGGAGCTTACGCGCCAATGCCGTCATAGGATTCAGGTGTCCAGGTACGGGAAGACTTAGGAAACCAATTCGCATTAGTTGCACTCCGCAATTTCAAATCTCGTGCCTGCATGAACTAGCGCAGACGTCCATTTGAAAATACGGCAACTAGGCTGGGGCAGCTTGCAGGAACGAAGCCGATTGTCACAATTGGATCTTTTTCTTTTGAGATGTTTTGCAAATCGAGTATCGATCTTAAGGCCGTAAGCTGCCATCTGGACATCGACGATTACATTGTGAGAACCGCACGGAAACGGGCCTTGCCATTGGCAACGCGGTCGTAAGCCTTCGTTGCCTCAGCTAGTGGATATGTCTCGACAATCGTTTTCACTTTTCCTTGCGCGACGAAATCAAGCGCTTCGTAAAGATATTCAGGGCCGTTTTGTTGACTGCCGATGACCCGAATGCGCTTCGAGATGAGATCCATCAGCGAGATGGAAAGCGGTTCTGCGTCAGCGCCCATAGCGACGAGTCGTCCGTCGGGTCTCAATCCCTGAACGCTGTCGTTCATCGCCCTGGTTGAGTTCGTCGTACTGAGGAGCACGTCGGCCCCGCCCGCCGCCGCCAAGCCCTTCCCGTCGCGGACAATCTCATCCGCTCCCAGGTCGCGGATCATCTTGTCTTTATCGGGCGAGTGCGAGATCGCGATTGTTTCAAAGCCTCCTGCCTTCGCGTATTGCAGTGCCAAGTGTCCAAGCCCACCGATGCCAAGTACTGCTACGCGTTCATGCGGCTGAGGAGCCGCCCAGCGCAACCCGCTGTAGACGGCGTAGCCCGCGCAGAAGATCGGAGCCGCTTGCTCATACGCAACTTTGTCCGGTAGAAGGTACGTTGCGTCGGCATTCATCAACATGTATTCGGCGTGTCCGCCCTGTGCCTGAATTCCTGTGCCCTTTAGATAAGGGCAGAACATTCTGCGTCCCCGCTGACACCATTCGCATCGGCCGCATGTGGATTGAATCCACACAGTACCTACTCGATCCCCCACCTTCCGCGTTGTGACATCATGCGCAATGGCAACGATCTCTCCGACTGGTTCGTGGCCGAGAATTCGCGGAAATGGCTCGGGATAGTGCCCGAGCGTCAGATGCACGTCGGTGTAGCAGATGCCGCTCGCATGCATCTTCACCAGGACTTGATTAGGTCCGGGTTGAGGTTGCGGAACATTTTCGATCTGCCACTGGCTGCTTACTGTAGGAACGACTGCAGCTTTCACGACTCGTCCTCCTGGGGTGACTCTATGTGAGTGCCTTTAGTTCACGCGAAGTGACCTAAGCTAAGAAAACCAATTCGCATGATCGCCTCCACAAGTTCCTATCTCTGTCTGCATGAACCGCTAGTGCAGACGTTGATTCGAGAGTACGGCAACGAAGCCGGAGGCACTTCTCGGAACGCAGCCGATTGTCACAATTGGATCTTTTTCTTTCGAGGTCTTCTGTAAACCAAGTTTCGAGTTCAAGGCGTAAGACGCAACGATAACTCACTGACGAGGTCCTGCAGCCTTATTCCGTAAACGCCGTTGATGTCGCGAGATCACGCCACTGATTTAGCTCTGTCTTCACTTGGTCAATTTTGCTTTCGACTGCGGCAAGACAATCAGCCCCCAACTGCAGCCGAAGCGGTGGATTCTCAACTTCGGTGATCCTCACCATCGCTGCTGCAGCCTTAGCCGGGTCTCCGGGCTGCGCGTTGTGAGAGCTATCCGCCCATCGTCGGGCTGCGCCAGCCGTTTCGCCGTAATCGCTGATCACGTTCTTGGTGCGCTCCAGCGATGAGGCATCTAGAAAATCGGTGCGGAACGGTCCCGGTTCAACGATAGTTACCTTGATGCCCAGCGGTTTGAGTTCTGCGTGCATGGCTTCGCTGAAACCTTCGACCATGAACTTGGTCGCGCAGTAGATGCCCCAACCCGGCCACGAAACAAAACCACCCACTGAACTGAGATTGAGAATATGACCCGACTTGCGTGCGCGCATTGAAGGCAGCGCCG
>Ga0126369_10001486_pt1 | contig 16243 bp, 11 predicted proteins | sample PanSoiMetaPlot_1_FD_109646 | JGI IMG/M metagenome (GOLD analysis project Ga0126369, IMG submission 109646) | Tropical forest soil microbial communities from Panama - MetaG Plot_1 | ecosystem: Environmental > Terrestrial > Soil > Tropical forest > Bulk soil | place: Panama | collected 2016-02-17 | reverse complement strand
TTGTTCACCAAGATGTCGATCCGCCCGAGGGACGCCTCGGCGTCTGCTACCATGGCGCGCACCGCCTGCTCGTCGGTCACGTCCGCGGGACAGGCCACCACGCGGACACCCGGAGCCGCGGTCGCCAGCGCCCGCACCGCCGCCTGCGCCCGTTCCGGCACGAGGTCGTTGACGGCGATGCCACCCGCACCGCTGCGCGCGAAGAGGAGCGCCGTCTCCAGGCCGACCCCCTGCCCGGCCCCGGTAATGAGGGCGGTTCGGCCGCCGAGATCACAAACATTCATTTGTATCCCTCCCGCGTGGACGCTAGAGGAAACGACGCACCATGAGCTTCGTCTCCCGGATTCGCCCGGAACTGATCCGCATCGGCCCCCCGTGGCGGACGTTCGCCGATACGATAACCGGGCTGGTCGCGACGCTGTCCGCGGCGAGTGCGATTCCGCGCGACAGCCAGCCGATCGCGGTGTCGGCGATCACGGAGAGGGAGGCTTCGGCCTCCACCGCGCTCCTCGACATCCACGCCGGGGTGCCGCATGCCCGTCTGGCAGGCCTGCGCGAGCCCGCGGTCGCGCTCGCCATCTCGCTCCCGGGTCTCTACGAAGCCGTTCCGACGGTCCCGATCCAGATCGTTGCCCTGGTCCTCTCGCCCCCCGCCGCGACCGCCGCTCACCTCCGCGTCGTGGCCGGCATCGCCACGCTGCTGCGCTCGCCGGAGCTGCGGGCCGCCCTGCTGAGCGCCCGCGACGGCGGAGAGGCCCTGGCGGCGCTCAGGCGGCACGCCCGCGCGACCCCCTGACCGGTGCGCTCACCACTCACACCTCCCAGGCGACGTACTCGTCGAGCGCGCGGCCTTCGAGCTCGATCGGATAGGGGCCTGCCAGGCGATACGCGATGCCGTCCGTCGGCGGAAGGGCCAGGGCGGCACGATCTTTTTGGAGCGCGCGCCGGATGTCGGCGTCGCCCGGCTGCTGCGTACCACGCTCGACCCGGAGCACGACCAGCGCACGCGGCAGCACCCTTCCCTCCATGCGCCGGGAATCCCCCACCCGACCCGGATTTGCAAGGCCGCCCGGGTTGGTACAGCGGAACTGGACGCATCGGAGCGCGCCGGTTACGATCGTCTGCATGACGGTAGGGGACGCGCTCGCCGCCGGTCTGGGGACCATCGGGGGCTGGATCGGCTGCGCCCAGGGGGCTGCCCGCCGCGTCGGCGAGGTGGTCGACGGCCTCCTCAACGTGGCCATCCGTCAGGACCCCGTGCCGGCGCCGCCCTCGCCGCGCTCCACTCCGTCAGGTGGTACGCAGGCCGAGATCGAGGAGGCCAAGTTCTACCTCGGCCCACGGCCCAGCCCGCCGTCCCCCGAGCGCTCGCCCGGAGAGCTCCCGCGCGCCTACGGCCACGATCGCATCGTCCTCCTCCCCCGTGATCCGTGGTGGGCGTTCGCGTACTGGGAGGTGACGCCCATGACCCGTCTCCGGGCGCTGCGCGTGCTCGGCGCCGAGGGCGAGGGCGCGCGCGAGGTGCTGCGCGTCTACGACGTGAGCTTCATCACCTTCACCGGGGACAACGCCTGGCTCTCGTTCGACGTCGAGGTCACACCCGGGACGGATCATTTCTACCTGAACCTGGCACGGCCCGCGGCGTCCTATCTGGCCGAGATCGGTCTACGGACGCCTGGCGGGCGCTTCCTGCCACTCGCCCGCTCGAACACGGTCACCCTGCCCCGCCCGGAGCCGTCACCGGACACGACGGTCCGCTGGGTGCGGCTCGGTCGTCATGCGCCACCCACGGGCACCGTGGCCGGATGGGACGGCGAACGGCTGCCGACCCCCCCGGGGCCTGGCGACGGCTCCGCGGATCCGTGGAGCGGCGCGACGCGCTCGAGCGAGACGCACACGCCGCTCCGCTCCTCGCGCTAGAAGGCGGCATGGCCCGCGGCAGCGTCGCACTCCTCCTCCACGCCCATCTACCCTTCGTCCGCCATCCGGAGCACGAGGATTTCCTCGAGGAGCGCTGGCTCTACGAGGCCATCACCGAGACGTATCTGCCGCTCCTCGAGATGCTCGACTCGCTCGAGCGCGATCACGTGCCGACCCGCCTCACGCTCTCGCTCAGCCCGACCTTGCTCGGGATGTTCGCCGACCCGCTGCTGCGCGCCCGCTACCTACGGCACCTCGACCGGCTCGTCGAGCTGGCGGAGAAGGAGGAGCGCCGCACGCGCGGCGATTCGGCGTTCCACCGGGTCGCGGCGATGTATCTGACGCGCTTCTCGCGCTCTCGCGCTGTCTTTCTCACCGACTGGCAGCAGGACCTGATCGGCGCGTTCCGTGCCTTCCAGGAGCGCGGCCTGATCGACATCATCACGTGCGGCGCCACGCACGGGTTCCTCCCCCTCCTCGACGTCACGCCCGGCGCCGTCCGTGCGCAGGTCGAGGTGGCCGCGGCGGAGTACCGTCGCTTCTTCGGCCGCGGGCCGGAGGGTTTCTGGCTCCCGGAATGCGCCTACTACCCCGGGCTCGACGTCGAGCTCGCCCGGGTCGGCATCCGCTACTTCCTGGTGGACACGCACGGTATCGCGCACGCGAGCCCCCGTCCCGTCTACGGAGTCTACGCGCCCATCGCCTGCGAGTCGGGAGTGGCGGCCTTCGGGCGGGATCCCGACAGCTCGAAGCAGGTGTGGAGCGCCGAGGAGGGCTATCCGGGCGACTTCTGGTACCGCGACTTCTACCGCGACATCGGCTTCGACCTGGAGCTCTCCTACGTGCGCCCTTACCTGCCCCCCACGGGCCAGCGGCTGCACACGGGCCTCAAGTACCATCGCATCACGGGGAAGAGCGACCACAAGGAGCCCTACGACCCCGATCGCGCGCGCGAGCGCGCGGAGGCGCACGCGGGCGACTTCGTCGAGGCGCGGCGCCGGCAGGTCGAGTGGCTCGCCGACGCGATGGACCGGCCGCCGATCATCGTCTGCCCCTACGACGCGGAGCTGTTCGGACACTGGTGGTTCGAGGGACCGCTCTGGCTCGAGCTCGTCCTCCGCCGGCTTGCCACGGCCGGGGACGTCGTGGCCGCGACTCCCGGCGACGACCTGGACCGCCACCCGACCGTGCAGCTCGCAACGCCCTCTGGCTCCACCTGGGGCTGGAAGGGCTACAACGAAGTCTGGCTCGCCGGGGAGAACGACTGGATCTATCGCCACCTGCACGCGGCCGCCGAGCGCCTCCACGCCCTCTGTCGCCGCTACCCGAGCGCCGACGAGCGCACGCGCCGTGCCCTCACCCAGGCGCTGCGCGAGCTCCTGCTCGCCCAGGCGAGCGACTGGGCGTTCATGATGTCCCGCCACACGACCGTCGAGTATGCGGTACGCCGGACGCGCGATCACCTCCTGCGCGCCGAGCGGCTGTGCGACGAGGTCGAGCGGGACGCGGTCGACGATCTCGCGCTCGGTACGCTGGAAGAGACCGACAACCTCTTCCCCACGCTCGACTACCGCGTCCTTCTCTGAGCGGACTTGTCACGGTCCGGGCGTTCCCCTACTGTGGACGCCGGAGAGAGGCCACCCGTTCGACATGTCCACCCTGATCGTCGCGCTGCTCCTGCTGCCGATCGCGGTGGTACTGCTCGGCGGCCTGGTCCTGCTGCTCGCGCGGCCGCTGGTCACCCCCGTGATCACGGCTTTCGAGGGCGCACGCTTCCAGCGCTGCCGCGCGCACGTGGCGCGCGGCGACCTGCAGCTGCAGGGGCGACAGATCGAGGCGGCGCTGCGCGAGTTCGAGGCGGCCTTCTGCTTCATGACCGTGCGCGCCGACCCACGTCTCGCCGAGCAGATCGGCCGCCATCACGTCGGCCTCCTGTCACGCCTCCTCTCCGTCGCCGACGACCTGCCCCAGCAACGCGTGCGCCTGCTTGCACTCGCCAAGACCGATCGTCTCCTGGCGCGCCGCGGGGAGATGCAGCGCGCGTACCTGCAGCTGCGGAACCGTCCCCTGCGCGATGGACGGCGCCTCCAGCTCGAGCGCGAGCTGCGGCGGAACGCCCGCGACCTGCGCGCGGCGGTGCGTGAGCTCATCGCCGACCTGCAGGTGATCAGCTCGCGCACGGTCGCGTACCAGTAGCGACGTCCGCGCGAAGATTTTTTCGCCGCGTCGCTCTCCTCACCTTGCCATTTGGGTTTGATGCGACTATGACTGCGCCGTCTCGGAGTGCAGGTCGCGCGGCGCACGGTGCAGCACAGGTGGGGTGAGGGGCGGTAGGGCGTGCTCGCACAAGCTACGAAGCTTCCTCTCGACAGCTGTGGACGTGACGGTGGGCCGGTGAGTCAACGCGAGCGCGCCCTCGAACGGGGCGACGTGGAGGCCATGTGGGCAGCGGCGCGCGAGCGCGTGCGGGTCCGCGTCGGCGACCGGAACTTCGCCGCCTGGATCGCGCCGCTCGCCTGCACGCGGACGAGCGGCACCGTGACGCTGCTCGCGCCCGATCGCACGACGCGCGACTGGGTGGCCCGCCACTTCCTCAGCGCGATCGAGGAGGCCCTCGCCGCTGCGACGGGTCGCTCCTGCGCCGTCCAGCTCGGCGTTGCCGCGCCACCCCCCATCCTTCCCATCCCGACGCGGCCCCCGAACGCCGAGCAGACCTTCGACACCTTCGTCGTGGGCGAGAGCAATGCGCACGCCTACGAGGCGGCCACCCTGCTGGCCAGCGCGACGCTCGGCGCCTCGCTCTTCCTCCACGGGCCGACGGGGGTCGGCAAGACCCACCTCCTGCACGCCGTCTTCCACGCGCTCCACGGCAACGGGACCATCGTCGCCTGCTTGCCCGCCGCCCAGCTGGTGAGCGCGCTGGTGGCCGCCTACGGGCGCCACGGCCACGAGGCCTTCTGGCGGGACCTCGCTCCCCTCGGCGCCCTGCTGCTCGACGACGTCCATTCGCTCGCCGGCCAGGAAGAACTCCAGGAACGCCTCATGGACGGGCTGGTCGAGTGGGTGGAGGGTGGCCGGACACTCGTCCTCACCTCGGATCGGGCGCCGCGCGACATGCCGGAACTCGCCGCCCGGGTACGAGAGCGGTTCGAGGGCGGTGAGGTGGCCTGCATCGAGCTGCCCGAGCCGGCGCTCCGCCTCGCCATCCTCCAGCGCAAGGCCCGTACCCAGGGGATCGAGTTCCCTCCCCGTCTGGTGGCGCGCCTCGCGGCCCGCATCGCGGGCGACGTCCGCCGCCTGGAAGGGGCGCTCACCCGCCTCGCCGCACACGCCCGGCTGAGCGGCCGGCCGCTCGACGAGACGCTCGCCGAGGAGGTGCTGCCCGAGCTGCGCGTCGCGCCCGCGCTCGACGTCGACCGCATCATCGAGGCCACCGCCGCCGCCTACGGCTGCCCGGCGCGCCTGCTGCGCGGGCGGAGCCGCCGCGCGGAGCTCGTCCTGCCACGGCAGGTCGCGATGTACCTCGCCCGCAAGCTGATGGCGCGGCCGTTCGCGGAGCTCGCCGCGCAGTTCGCCCGCGACCACACGACGGTCCTCCATGCGTGGCGGAGCATCGGCGCGCGGCTCGAGACGGATCGTACCCTGGCAACCACGGTCGCACAGATCGAGGAGCGGCTGCTCTCTGCTGGATGACGATGAGGACGGGGCGCGGAGGGGGTGGGGATGGAGCGGCGGATGCTGGGCGTCATCGTCGCGGGGGGAGACCCCCCGCTCGACGCGATCGGGATGGCGGATGATGCCGCGCTGACGCCGTTCGCCGGGAAGTACCGCTTCATCGATTTTGCGCTCGCGACGATGCGCAACTCCGGCGCCTCGTCGATCTACGTGATGGCGCCTTCGGCAGGAGCCGAGCTGCGGGCGCATCTCGCGCGCACCGAGCTGGCCGGCCCGCCGTCTGCCCCACCCGTCCTCCTGCCGCTGGCGGGCGAGGCGGGCCAGGGCCGTCCGGACCGCTTTTGCCAGACGCTGGCGGCTTGTCGCGAGCTCATCCGCAGCCAGCGGCCCGACACGATCGTCGTCCTGCTCGCGGACCACATCCTCCAGATCGATCTCCGCCAGCTGGCCGACGCGCACGCCGATCTGCGCGCCGACGTGACGCTCGCGGCATTGCCGGTTCCCGTGAACGAGGCGACGAGCCGCACCGTGCTGCGCGTCGCGGGCGACCAACGCGTGCACGAGGTGCAGCGGGCCCCCGTCCTGCCCGCCACTGCACCCGGGAGCCGTGCCTTCGCCCTCTCGTGGGCCGGCGACATGGTGCTCAGGGCGGAGCGCCTCGACGCCCTCCTCGCGGCGGTGCTCCACGACCAGGGAGGGGACGAGGCGGGTCTCCTGCAAGCGCTGGCCGATGCCATCCGCGTCATGGCCTACGACGTGCTGGAGACCCGCTTGCCGGGCTGCGCGCAGGGCCGGGGCGCCTACTGGCACGAGCCGACGACACTCGAGGCCTACTACGACGCGCAGATGGATCTCTGCACGCCGCGCCCCGCGCTCGACCTCTACAACCCCGCGTGGCCGGTGCTGCCCGTCCCGAGCGGCCTCGGTCCCGCCAAGGTGGTGGCCGACGCCACCGGCCGGGCCGGCCAGGCGCTCAACACGCTCGTGTCCGACGGTGCCGTCATCCGCGGCGGCGTCGTGATCAACGGCGTCCTCGGCCATGGCGTCGTCATCGAGAGCGGCGCCGAGGTCGAGGATTCCGTCCTCCTCGACGGCTGCCGCATCGGCCGTCGCGCCCGCGTCCGCCGCGCCCTCATCGGCGCCGGCGTCGTGGTCGCCGAAGAAGAGGAGATCGGTTACGGCGCCCTACCGCCCGCCGCACGACAGGTCGACTCGGGCCTGACGGTGATCCCAGCGCCCGCGCTCGCCGCTTCGTCCGCCGCCCGCTAGGCACGGACCCGGGGCACTCTTTCCCGAAAGTGCGCCGCCGGTATACTTGGCGGTTCCCGCGTGCCGCGCGGGCTCCTCACCGCATGGACCCGTCCGCCATCGTCGTCGTCGGCGCTCGCGAGCACAACCTGAAGGGTGTCGACGTCCGCGTGCCGCTCAACGCCATGACCGTCGTCACGGGCGTCTCCGGCTCGGGGAAATCGAGCCTTGCCTTCGACATCCTCTACGCCGAAGGGCAGCGGCGGTACGTCGAGAGCTTCTCCACCTACGCGCGCCAGTTCCTCGACCGCATGGACAGGCCGCGCGTCGAGCGTATCGAGGGGATCCTGCCGGCGGTGGCGATTGATCAGCGCCGGCCGGTGAAGACGTCGCGCTCGAGCGTCGGGACGATGACCGAGCTGCACGACCATCTGAAGCTGCTGTTCGCCAAGGTGGGGGTCCCGCACTGCCGGAACTGCAACCGCATCGTCGCACGCGTCCGCGTGCGCTCGTGACCTTCTCGGTCACGGCTCCGGCGAACCTTCCCTGGGCCGAGATGCGGACCGGCTTCCTCGCCGCGGGATACGTGAGAGCGCTCGGGCCCGAGGGCCTGATCGATCTCGAGACGGCCGAGACCGCCCCGGTCACCGACGAGTCGGTTACGATCGTCCAGGACCGGATTCAACTCCGCACCGGCATGCGGAGCCGCCTGGTGGAATCCCTCGAGCAGGCCTTCCAGCACGGACGGGGTCGCGCCGCGGTGGTCCTTCCCGACGCCGGGAACCGGGTGGAGCGATTCTCGGCCGCGCTCGAGTGCGCTGCCTGCGGTTTCGCGGTGCGGGATCCGGTGCCCAACCTCTTCTCGTTCAACAGCCCGCTCGGCGCCTGCGAGACCTGTCGCGGCTTCGGGCGGGTGATCGACCTCGATCTCGACCTGTCATCCCCGATCCGCGGCGGACGATCCTCGAGGGCGCCATCAAACCGTGGTCGACGAAGGCGACCTCGTGGGAACGAAGCACGCTCGCCAAGTTCTGCCGCCGCCGCGGCGTGCCGCTCGACGTGCCGTGGGGCGAGATCGACGCCGCCCAGCGCGAGCTGGTGCTCGAGGGCGATGGCCGGGGGCACTACCCGGGCGTGCGTGGCTGGTTCCGCTGGCTCGAGGGGCGAACGTACCGCATGCATGTTCGTGTCTTCCTCTCCCGCTACCGGACGTACCGTGTCTGTCCGGCGTGCGACGGGACGCGTGTCCGGCCCGAGGCGCTCGACTTCCGGGTCGGCGGGAAGACGATCGCCGAGATCGCCCGCCTACCGATCGGGGAGGCGGCCGCCTTCTTCGATGCGCTCGAGCTGCCCGCCGGACAGGCCGAGGAGGCTGCCGTCCTCGTGCTCGACGAGATCCGGAGCCGGCTCGGCTACCTGGTGGCGGTCGGGCTCGAGTACCTCACACTCGAACGGCAATCGCGCACGCTCTCGGGCGGCGAGCTGGAGCGCGTCGATCTCACCACCGCCCTCGGCTCCGCGCTGGTGAACACGCTCTACGTGCTCGACGAGCCGTCGATCGGCCTTCATCCACGCGACACCGAACGGCTCATCCGGATCCTCCACCGCCTCCGCAACCAGGGCAACACGGTCGTCGTCGTGGAGCACGATCCGGCGATCATCCGCGCCGCCGATCACACCCTCGACCTCGGTCCCGGGGCGGGCGAGCGCGGCGGCGAGGTGGTCTTCGCCGGTCCACCAGCGGCACTGGCGCAGGCGCGCCGCTCCCTCACCGGGGAGTACCTGACCGGACGGCGCACGATCCCGCTGCCCGCCGAGCGGCGGCGCCCGCTCCCAGGCCTCGCGCTGCGCATCCGGGGGGCGAGCGCCAACAACCTGCGCGACCTCGACGTCGACGTCCCGCTCGCCTGCTTCGTGGTCGTGACCGGCGTCTCGGGCTCGGGCAAGTCGACGCTGGTGGAGGACGTCCTCTACCGCGGGCTGAAGAAGCGGCAGGGCGCGCCGGTCGCCACCCCGGGGGCATGCCGCGCCATCGAGGGCGCCGAGCGCATCGCCGAGGTCATCCTCGTCGACCAGGCGCCCATCGGCACGACGCCGCGGGCGAATCCCGTCACCTATCTCCGCGCCTTCGACGCCATCCGCGCCTGCTTCGCCCGCACGGAGGAGGCCCGACTCCGCCACTACACGGCGGCCACCTTCTCCTTCAACGTCGCCGGCGGACGGTGCGAGACGTGCACGGGCGAGGGCTTCGAACGCGTCGAGATGCAGTTCCTCTCCGACGTCTACGTGCCGTGCGCGGAATGCGGTGGCGCGCGCTTCCAGCCCGAGGTGCTAGAGGTCCGCTACCGCGGCCGATCCATCAGGGAGGTCCTTGACTTGACCGTGGCGGAGGCGGTCGAGGTCTTCTCCGATGTCCCCGACGTGACGGCTCGGCTCGCGCCGCTCGCCGACGTCGGCCTCGACTACCTCCGGCTGGGCCAGCCGCTCTCGACGCTCTCCGGCGGCGAGGCGCAGCGCGTGAAGCTCGCCGCGCACCTCGGTCGCGAGGGCAAGGCCCACACCCTCTTCATCTTCGACGAGCCCACCACTGGCCTCCACCTGGCGGACATCGCGCGACTGCTCGCCTGCTTCGCCCGTCTCGTCGAGCGCGGTCACTCGCTCCTCGTCATCGAGCACCACCTCGAGGTGGTGAAGTGCGCCGACTGGGTGATCGACCTCGGGCCGGAGGGCGGCGCGGAGGGGGGTCGGGTGGTCGCCGCCGGCCCCCCCGAGACGATCGCAACGACGCCCGGCTCCCACACCGGGCGCTTCCTCGCCGAGGTGCTGCAGGAAGGCTCGCTGGTGGCCGAGGCGAGCGCGGCGCTCGTCACGTCGCCCGTGGCGGCCGACGGGCACATCCGTGTGGTCGGCGCGCGCGAGCACAACCTCCGCGACCTGAGCGTCGAGCTGCCGCGCGACCGGTTGATCGTGCTCACGGGGCTCTCCGGCTCGGGGAAGTCCTCGCTCGCCTTCGACGTGCTCTACGCGGAGGGCCAGCGGCGCTACCTCGACACGCTCTCCGCCTACGCGCGGCAGTTCCTCCACGTCATGGCGAAACCGGACGTCGACCTCCTCGCCGGTCTGCCGCCGACCGTGGCCATCGAGCAGCGCCTGTCGCGCGGCGGGCGCACGTCGACGGTTGCCACCGTCACGGAGATCTCGCACTACCTCCGCCTCCTCTTCGCGAAGCTCGGCGTCCAGCACTGCACCGGCTGCGGGGAGCCGATCCGCGCGCAGACGCGCCATCAGATCGTCGAGCGGGTGCGACGCGAGCTGCGGGGGGAGCGGCTCACGCTCCTCGCGCCGGCCGTCCGCGGGCGGAAGGGCTACCACAAGGAGATCCTCGCCGGCGCCCGCAAGCTCGGCCTGCGCGAGGCCCGCATCGACGGCCGGCGCGTCCCGCTCGCCCAGGTCCGGTTGCTCGACCGCTACCGCGAGCACGACATCGACCTGGTCGTCGGCAGCGTCGACGCCGGGGCACCGACGCTCAACGAGTCGGTGGAGCGCGCTCTCCGCTACGGCAGCGGCGCGGTGATCGTCCTGGCGGAGGGCGGCGAGCGCCTCTACTCCGAGCGGCTCTTCTGCCCCCGCTGCAGCCTCGGCTTCGAGGCCCTCGACCCGCGGCTGTTCTCCTTCAACAGCCGCCAGGGGGCGTGCCCGGCCTGCAAGGGTACGGGGGTCGACGTCGTCCTCGATCCCGATGCGATCGTCGATCCGGCGCGGGCACTCGAGAACGGGGCGCTCCTCCCCTTCGAACGGCCCGAGCTCCGTGGGGAGAAGCGCAAGCTCCTACGCGCGCTCGCCCAGCAGAAGGTACCGCTCGGTCGCGCCTTCGGGAAGCTCGGCGTGCGACAGCGACGTTTCGTCCTCGACGGCGCTCCCGGGTTCCCGGGTGTGATCGAGCTCCTCGCGCGGGTCCTCGAGGACGCGGATGCCGATGTGCTGGCGGCCTACTCGATCGAGCGACGGTGCGGCACGTGCGAAGGCACTCGCCTCAATCCGCGCGCGCGGGCCGTCCGCTTGCAGGGACGGACGATCGCCGAGCTGACCGCGCTGCCCGTAGCGTCGGCCGAGGCCGCGATCGGCAAGCTCCGCTTCGGTCCGCGCGAGGCCCCCGTCGCGGAAGGCCCGCTCCGGGAGATCGTGCCGCGCCTCCGGTTCCTGGAGCAGGTAGGCCTCGCGTATCTGACCCTCGACCGCCGCGCGGACACGCTCTCGGGCGGCGAGGCACAACGCATCCGGCTCGCCGCGCAGCTCGGCTCCAACCTGCGGGGTGTCTGCTACATCCTCGACGAGCCAACGATCGGCCTCCACCCCCGCGACAACGCGATGCTGCTCGACACGCTCGAGGTCCTGCGCGCCCGCGGCAACACGGTGCTGGTGGTCGAGCACGACGAGACCACGATCCAGCGTGCGGACCTGGTGGTCGACCTCGGTCCCGGCGCGGGCGTGCACGGGGGGCAGATCGTCGCCATCGCGCCGCCGGCCGAGCTAGCGGCGATCCCGGCGTCGCTCACCGGTCGGTACCTGAACGGCCCGCGCCCCCGCCTCGGTCCGAGCCGATCCCTCGAGCGCGCCCCGCGCCTCACGGTGCGTGCGGCGGCCGAGCACAACCTGCGTCGCATCGACGTGAGCTTCCCCCTCGGCGCCTGGACCTGCGTCACGGGGGTCTCCGGCTCCGGTAAGTCGACCCTCGTCTACGACGTGCTCTACCGCAGCGTGCGCCGCGCGCTCGGGCTCTCGATCGGGCGCGTGGGGGCCCACCGCGCTCTCGAGGGCGTGGAGCATCTCGCGCGGGCGGTTGAGGTCGACCAGACGCCCATCGGGCGCACGCCGCGCTCCACCCCGGCGTCCTACGTCGGCTGCTTCGACGACATCCGGCGGCTCTTCGCCCAGGTCCCCGACGCGCGGCTCCGCGGCTACGACGCCGGCCGCTTCTCCTTCAACGTCGCGGGCGGGCGCTGCGAGGCCTGCGCCGGACAGGGGCGGCTCCGCATGGAGATGAGCTTCCTCCCCGACGTCTACGTCGACTGCGACGTCTGTAGCGGGCGTCGGTTCACCGAGGAGACGCTCGCCATCCGGTACGCTGGCCACACGATCGCCGACGTGCTCGCCATGACGGTCGAGGAGGCGGCCAGCGTGTTCGCGCCGCATCCCGCGATCGCGCGCTGCCTCACCGTGCTGAACGACATCGGCCTCGGCTACCTGACGCTCGGCCAGCCGAGCAACACGCTGTCAGGCGGCGAGGCGCAACGCATCAAGCTCGCCTACGAGCTGGCGAAGGAGTCACGCGGCCAGACGCTCTACGTCCTCGACGAACCCACCACCGGCCTCCACTTCGCCGATATCGATCGCCTCATCGCCGTCCTCCACCGCCTGGTCGACCTCGGCAACACGGTGATCACCATCGAGCACAACCTCGACATCATCAAGGAGGCGGACTGGATCGTCGACCTCGGCCCCGAGGGCGGCGCGGGCGGCGGCGCCGTCGTGGCGTGCGGGCCGCCAGCGGTCGTGGCGCGCACGCCGGGGTCGCATACCGCGCGCTGGCTGCGGCCACTCCTCGCGGCCTGAGGCAACGCGCTCGCCCGGCTCGTCCGCGTCCGCGGACGGGCCGGTGGCTACCCGTGAAGCGTCAGGGCAGGAGCTGTGCCTCGCCCTGCAGGCACGTCGCCCCGGGACCGGGGAGATCGGCGACGTTGTCGACCGTGACGTTGAAGGTGGCCGGAATGCAGAAGACGCTCCCGAGGCTGATGGGCGCCGGCGCCTGACCGGTCGAGAGCGGCCCCGCGGGCGCGCCGGTCTCGGTGATCGTGCGCGCGGGACCCTGCGCGAACGCTCCGGGGTTGCGTTGCCGGCACGCGTTGCACGCCGTGGTGCCCGGACATCCCCGGAGCCCGGCGCATTGCGTGTCCGAGGTGCAGGGCACGACCGGGTTATGGAAGTTCGGCGTAAACTTGGCAGCACAGAAGCCGCAGAACACGAAGGGCTGGCTCGGCAGATCGGCCGCGGTCGCGCTCGACGTCCCGGTGGTCAGGGCGAACGGGATCGGCAGGGTCGCCAGCGCGAGGGGCGCAGGCGGGTCGCAGTCGTGGCTGGTCGGGAAGGCGTCGCTGATGGTCTCGAGCGTTCCCGGGGTGCAGGGCTGGCCGTCCTTGGGGCCCCCGTTGCAGCGCAGCGTGGTCGGGTTGCAGATCGGGCACGGCTGGATCGCCGCGGTGTCGTCGACACACGTGCCGCCGGGGCAGTTGGCGTCCGAGGTACACACGCGCCCGACGTCGTTCGGATCCGTCGTCCCCGCGCAGCGCTTCAGCAGCAGATCGCCTGTGAGGTACGTGTTGGAGGCGAGCAGGAAGTTGATGTTCCCGGCGCCGGTGGTGCACTGCGCCGAGCCGGTCGCCGACCCCGAGATGGCGTTGATCACACAGTTGCTGAGCGCCGGGTTGGCGGGCATGGGAATCGGGAGGGGAGCGCCGAAGAGGCACCCGTCGCTCGTGCAGTCGAGATTGCTGCCGGTGTCAGCGCTCGTCGCACTCGCCAGCTGCAGCGAGCTGCCCGTGCAGCTCGCCACCTTGAACACCGACAGCCCGTTGTCGGGGTTCAAGTTGGGCGGAACCCCGCCCGTGCCACCACCGATGTAGAGCAGGTTGCCACCGAGGGTGAGCAGCGAGGCACCGGCATCGTTCAGTACCTGGCCGCAGTTGCCCGTCCCCACGCCGGTCTTGAAGGAGAAGAAGGCAGGATCGGGGGTGCCGCAGTTGCAGAGCCTCGTCGTGGTCGTCACGGTGGTCGTGGTCACGACCGTGCTGGTGGTGGACGCGGGGAGGGACGAGCTGGTGCTCGACGTCGTCGCGACCGTCGACGTCGTCGCGACCGTCGAGGTCGTGAACGTGGTGGACGCGATGGACGTGCTCGTCGACGTCGTGCCGACGGTGGTCGAGGGTCCCGTGCTGCTGGTGGTCGTCGTGCTGACGGTCGACGTGGTCACGCCGTCTGGACAGGTACAGTCGTCCTGGCACTCCCGATTCACGTGGCCCGGGCTGCGAGGCGAGCAGGTCCGGCTCCAGGGCGGATCACACTGCTCGCCGGGCTCGACGATACCGTTGCCGCACGTGTGGGGGAGAGTCGTGGTGGTCGTCAGGGTGGTCGTCGTCACGGTGACGCAGGGATCAGGTACGCAAGACCCGTCGCCTCCCATGTCGATGCCATTCTGGGCCGCGCACTCGGTCGGCTTCTGTGGTTCGCAGTCGAACGGCGCGCCGGCCACGGGGAGACAGCAGTTGATGTCGTGGGGTGGCGTCTCGAGCGGTACACAGCCGTGCTGACTCGCGTCGCACGCGCTCGCGAAGGGGGCGACGCAGGCGTTCCCTCCGGGAGGCGCACCGCAGTCGCTGGCATGGACGATACCGCACCGCATGCGTCCGTGTCGGTTCGTCTTGCAGCAGGTCACCATCCCCGACCGGCCGCAGGTCGACTGGGCGGCGCACCGCATCGCGTCGTGCATCCGATCCTTGGAGAGCCGCCCCGTCGCGAGGGCTTTGACCGCCCCGCTCACGCAGCGGAGGTAGGCACCGTGCGTCTGCGCCGTACCGCAATCGCACTGGGCCTCCGCCGCGGTGCGGATCGCGGCCACGAGTGCCTGCCCGACGGCATCATCCGCCGCGGACGCGTGACGCGCCCCGAGGAGGAGCAAGAGCGCAGCGGTGAGAAGCGGCCGCGAGCAGCGCCTCAGCATCGCAGGCCTCCGCAATCTGTGATCTCGCTCACGATCAATTCGCCGATACAGCCCACGCTCACGCTCGGCGACGTGTAACACCGCGGTGCGCGAGCACGCAACCCAGCGGGACTCCTACGCACGACGGACGACCAGCGGTGCGGGCGACGAGGGGCCGGCGCGCGACCAGTTCGTCGTTGTCAAGGGGCGGCGGACCGACGCAGAGCAGCAAAACGGGACGACGGACTCGTCGCCAACCATGTGTGGCGGAATGGAGCGGCCCTACGGCCGGGGCAGGCTGGTGCCGGCGGGCAACTCTGCAAGGAGTTCCGGACGCCTCCACTGACCAACGGATCGGGCGGCGATTCCGGCGCCGAAAGGTCACCCGCCAATGCGCGGAAAGCCCCACTTTGGGGGCGAAAACGCCCGCGGAGGCCGAAAAAAAACTTGACAGCGTTCCCTCGCAGACGCTACAGAGGGCCGCATAGCGACACCACGGTTCGTGCCAACAAATGGTGCGAAAACAAAGGAGGAAAGTATGCGAAGGACAGTTCTGACGTTTCTGGTAGCAGCGGCTGGCGTTCTGGGACTGACTGGTCTCGCCCTCGCGCAGCACAACGAGCCGAGCCAGGCGAAGAAGTTCCAGACCACGTTCGTCACCCCGTACAATGCGTGTACCGCCCCGAACACCACCACCAAGACCCTCCCTCTCCCGGCTTGCACCGCCGTCCGGAGTGACCCGACGTGCGGCTTCGACACCACTGCAAAGGGCAAGGCCTCGGTGAAGACGGGTATCTCCGGCTCAGGGGCTAGCCAGGTGATCAAGATCTCGGGCAAGGTGTCCGGGCTCGATGCGGGCTGCGAGGGCAAGACGCTGGCCTTCGTCAGCACGGTGCGCGCGACCACCGATGACTGCGTGACGCCACCCTGCACGATCCTCGAAGCAGTCACCCATGACTTCCCGACGGGCATCACCTGCAACGTCGCCGGCGGCGCATGCTCGTTCAGCGGTTCGGTCGGCGCCGGCACTCTCGCTCCCGGCGCCAACACCGGCCTCCAGCTCGAGGGTTGCGCCCTGTTGAACGGCTCGGCTCACGCCCTCGACTGCGGCATCCTGTTCCCGTAAGAATCAGCCGTCGTAGCGTTGCACGACAAAAGGAGCCGGGAGGTACATGCCTCCCGGCTCTTTTCTTTCTGATGCGTGCGGGGGCGCTACCCGCCGTGCGCCGGTAGGGATCGAAGACCGGCGATCAGCTCGCGCCGCTCCTCGACGAGGGTCTCGAGGGCGTCGCGACATGTCCCGGAGATCGCCCGCGACCGGCCCACGCTGCGCCGGATGGCATCGAGCCGGGCGATCGCCCGCGCGAGGCGACGGTCGGCCTTCCCGGGCGAAGCGCCGTCGGCCTTCTTCACGAGCGCCCGTGCCCGTCCGACATTCCGGTCGACGGTCTTCACGAGATTCGCCCCGGCCGACCCGTCTGCACAGAGCTGGGGTTCCAGGAGCACCGCCAGCTTGCAGTCGACGCCCGCATACCCGTCGACGAAGTGTCGGCACGTCCCCCCCGCGTCGCAACGGTCCTCCGTGCAGACGTCGCCGTCGTCCGTGCAGCGATCCCCCGCGGCGAGCGCAATGCAGGTCGTGCTGCA
>Ga0126369_10001485_pt1 | contig 16244 bp, 16 predicted proteins | sample PanSoiMetaPlot_1_FD_109646 | JGI IMG/M metagenome (GOLD analysis project Ga0126369, IMG submission 109646) | Tropical forest soil microbial communities from Panama - MetaG Plot_1 | ecosystem: Environmental > Terrestrial > Soil > Tropical forest > Bulk soil | place: Panama | collected 2016-02-17 | reverse complement strand
GGCCGACCAGGGCGATAAACTTCTTTGCCTTGTCGAGACGGTCCGCCTTTCTCATCCCGGCAATTTCGAGCGGGAAGGCGACGTTCTCGATCACGGTGCGCCACGGGAAGGTAGACTCTTCCTGGAACACCATGCCGATCGCCGGGTGCGGGCCGCGCACGGTTTCACCTGCGACCGTAACGGCGCCGAGATATCCGTCCAGCAGGCCGCCGATGACATTGAACAATGTGGATTTGCCGCAACCGGAGGGGCCAATCACGGCAAGGAATTCGCCGGGTCGTACGCTCAGCGAGACGCGATCTACCGCCACCAGCGGTCCTTCAGGTGTGTCGAATTGCTTGACGATGTTGTCGACAACAAGAATGCCGGCATCGGCAGGCATTGGCGCGCGTGCGGCACCGGACGTGGGCAATGTCGATATGCTCACCATCAAGGGTTCGATCACCCCGCCTTGCGGTGCGACACCGCACCGGCGTCGCGCGCGCCGTAACCAGGCTCGATGCGCACGTCGACCACCGCCACTTCGCCGTTCTCCACGGCCGCAACTGCCTGCATGAGAGCGGTCGTCAACTCATCGCGCCTGGTAATCGGCCCGAAGCCGCGCGCGCCCTGGGCGCGGGCGAGTCCAGCCATGTCGATTTCCGGATCAAGCATTTTCTGGCCGATCCACTTGTTGTCGACGGGCCGGTTGCGCAGGATCGCCATCCGTTCCTGGTGGACCTCATCATTGTAGAACGAGCGATTGTTGGCGACCGCGACGAGAAGGGGAATGCGGTAGTGCACCGCAGTCCACAACGCTGTCACGGACATCAAAAAATCGCCGTCGCCGCAAATGCCAACCGGCAGCCGGCCGGATCCTTTGAGGGCAAGCGCTGCCCCAACCGATATCCCGGGTCCGCCGCCGACGCCGCCGCCACCGTCAGAGCCAATGAAATCGAGCGGATGACGGAAATGCCAGAACGAGCCCTGCCAGGACAGCGGCAGATGGGTAAGTGTCACGTCGCGCCGGCCGACCGCAACGCGCAGCGCGTCCGCCAGGTCCTCGATGCCGAGCGTGCTCTTGCCGCCGGTCGGCTGATGGAGGGGCCGGGCCGGTCCCTTCGGCTTGGATGCAGCCGGGCCGAGCGCCTGGGCCAGCGCCGCAATTGCCACATCCGGATCGGCTGCGATGAACAGGTCGACCGGCGGCAGGCCCTGGTAGTCCATGCTCCAGCCGTTGTGCAGTTGGTGATCGAGGGAAATTTGGATCACCTTGCCGGCGGGTGGGCCGCCAAGCGACCTCAGGGTGCCGTTGAGATCGACCCAATCGAGGCTGAGGATGACGTCGGCCTCCTTAAGATGCGGTGTCAACTCGTCCTTGGTGAAGGGCTGCGGCGCATCGAGGTGCAGGGGATGGTCGGTCGGAAACGCGGCCCCCACTTTCGGCGTGGTGCAGACATGGGCGCCGATTGCCTCCGCAACCGCGACACGATGCTGCCATGCGGTGACGTCCCGCGATACGCGGCCCGCCAGGATCACCGCATGCTTGGCGGTCTTGAACCACTCGGCCGCTTTTGCGATCTGTTCGGCAGGCGCTGCACTGACGACCGGCGGCATGTAGCGCTTGACCTCGATCTGCGGCAACGGCTTCTCCAGCGCGGCCTCCTGCATGTCGGCATCGAGATTGATGTAGACCGGGCCCTGCGGCGAGGAATTGGCAAGCCAGGAGGCCCGCAGCAGCGACTCCCGCGCCGCCGCCGGCGATGCCGGCTGGTCGTCCCACTTGGTGTAATTGCGGATGATGGCACCCTGGTCGGCGGCGGTGTGGATCCAGTCGATCCACGGCCGGCGCTTGGCAGCATCCACCGGCCCGGTGGCGCCGAGAATGATGACCGGCATGCGATCGCACCAGGCGTTGAAGATCGCCATGGTGGCGTGAAACAGGCCGACATTGGAATGCACCACTGCCGCCATCGCTTTGCCGGTTACTTTCGCATAGCCGTGCGCGATGGCGACCGCGGATTCCTCGTGCAGGCACAACAGCATCTGCGGGCTGGTATTGCCGATATGGTTGACCAGGCTGTCGTGCAGGCCGCGGTAGCTCGCGCCCGGATTGAGCGCAATATAAGGAATATCGAGATCGCGCAGCACCTCGGCGACCACGTCGCTGCCGAACCCCGCCGCATTGGTGCCTGAGGGGATTGGACGCTCGACCGCGGCGGTATTGATCCTGCTGACATCGCCCAGCCGGGTCTCGGGCGAAGGTACTTCGCGTGTGGACATGGGGGTACATTCTCGACGCCGATTAACGAACGCCCGATCCAAGCCGATCAGGAGCCTTGACGCAACCGCGCAAGGACCTTGAGACCGGCATAGCCGTCGGCGGGAGAAATGCCAACTTTTCTCTGGAACTCCTGTACCGCGCGCTGGGTATCGCGGCCGACCCGGCCATCGCTGCCATCGGTGTTGAAGCCGAGCGCGGTGAGGCGGCGCTGCAGTTCCTGCACCTCGGCCAGTGTCATCAGCCGCTCGCTGTCCGGGAACGGATGTACGAACGGGCCGTCGCCGCGGATGCGGTCGGCGAGATGCACGACAGCGAGACTGTACGAAAACGCCGGATTATAGCTCATCACGGCGGAAAAATTCTGTCCGATCAGAAAGGCCGGGCCACCATCGACAGGCACCGATAGCTTGACCTTGTCGTCGGGCCGGGCGAAAGCGGCGCCGTCGGCGCGCAAGACGCCAAGTTCGCGCCATGCCGCATAGGTGCGATAACCGTGCTCGCGGACATGCCCGCCCGGCTGCCTGACCTCGCAGCCCCAGGCTTCGCCCTGGCGATACTTGCCGCGTTCGACCAGGAAGCGCGCGGTGCCGGCGAGCGCGTCGTCGGGGGCGCCATAGGGCGAGATGCGGCCATTGTGATCGAAGTCCACACCCATATGCAGCCACACCTCGGGCATCCACTGGGTGTGTCCCATGGCGCCGGCCCAGGAGCCGATCATTTCCTTCGGCTCGCCCCAGCCGCGCTCGATAATGACCAGGGCGTTGAGCAGCTCGGCTTCCCAGTAGCTGCGCCGTCGCGGCTCACCCCAGGCGAGCGCCGCCAGCGCCGGGATCACCGGCCGCATGTATTTGGGATTGTCGATTACCTCGCCGTAGCTTGACTCGATTCCCCACAGCGCCAGCATGATGAAGCGATCGGCGCCGTATTCGCTTTCAATGCGGGCGAGCAGCGGTGCATATTTCTTGGCGCGCGCCTTGCCGGTGATAATTCGCCAGTCGGAGACGCGACGGTTGATATATTGCCACAGCTCTTCGTTGAATTCGGGTTGCGAACGGATCTGGGCATAAACGCTGGTGTCGGGCTTGATCGCACCCATGACGCGTCCATACGTCGCCTCCGACACGCCGCGCGCTGTCGCGCGGTGGCGAAAGGCATCGCGCCACGCCTCGAATGAGCTGCGCGCGCTCTGCGCGAGCGCGTGAAACGCGGGCGCTCCACAGGCGCCCGCTCCAAGCAATGCTCGTGTCAGGAACGCACGACGGCTGACGGTCGACGAAAGGCGGTGATGGGGCACGGCGTTCGAACCTCGGTGCGATGATTCCCGCGAATCCATCCGGTAATTTTAACGTGGATGACGTTAGTTGTGGATTGGATCGGATATTTCTCGCACAGCGAGCTTGACCAAGCTTATGGTCGATTTGTGGCCGATTCGTGCAAGCGTCGAGCGGGGTGGAAGGTGCGCAAATCAAGCGCGTCAGATCAAGCGGCGCAAAAACGTCGGGCAACGTTTGAGCGGGAATCTGAAATGCCGGACTTTGACGTTGAAACGTTTGTTAACAAGCTTGACCGCATGGGCATGAAACTGACCGCGGTTCCGCTTGCCGACGGCAAGTTGCGCGTCAATCGCTGGCGCATGTTGAATGCGAGCGAACATACCCAGCAGATCCAAGACCTTTGGGCCATGCAGATCGGCAACGACCAGGAGCGCATCGACCTTCTCGCCACGCATCTGGCCAAGGCCGCGCCGCAGGGTTTCGCCTCGAAGTAATTGCTTCGATTCTTGCGACTTGGCGTAGTAGATTTTCCTCTCCATTGACCGAGGTCGGGTTTTCCCGACTTCGGCACGTGAGTTTGCACTCTCACTTTGACTCGATTTGACTCGATCACTTTCTTATGCACGTGTTGCAACGTAAAGTAGTTGGGGAGGCTGTATGCGTGGGACCATGTGTCAACGTCGATGTGCAGTTGCGCTATCGGTGCTTGCGTGTGGCCTCCCCGCGGTCGCCGCTGCCGAAGTCCATGTCGAAGGGAGCCCGGCCGCGGTTCGCATCACCACCAACCAGGATGCGATCTCCGATGTGCTTTCAGCAATTACCGCGACTTTCCACGTCCGGTACCGCACCGCAGTCCCCCTCACCGAGACTGCCAACGCAAACTATTCCGGCTCGTTCGAACGGGTGATCGCCCGCCTGCTCGAAGGCTATAACTATGTGATCAAGAAGGAACAGGAAACAACCGAGATAGTCGTTTTTGGCAAGCACGGCGAGGCCACAATCCCGCCCCGGTTGCCCGAAGTCCCTGCCGACAAAAATTAGCTTCTAAACAGCGGAAACTACCCGGCTGGTTCGCTTGCGGCAATCTCGATGCCGAAGCCGGCAAGGCCTACGTAGTGGTGATCGGCCGAGGTCAACAGACGAATCGAGGAAATGCCGAGGTCTTTCAGGATTTGCGCGCCAAGGCCGATTTCGCGCCATTGGCGCTGGCGCATCGTCTCCGAGGTATGGTCGCCATGCTGCGGCAGCGCCGACACCGGTACGCCTGCCGAGCCGTCGCGCAGGAAGACGATGACGCCGCGGCCCTCCTTGGCGAAGCGCCGCAGCGCGCCATGCACCTCGGTCGCGCCGCCGAAAATATCGCGCAGAATGTTGGCGCGATGCAGCCGTGTCGGCACGTTGCGGCCATCGCCGATGCGGCCGTGCACCAACGCCATGTGATAGACTTTGTCGAACGGCGTCACATAGGCATAGCCCTTGAGAGCGCCGATCTCGGTCGCGACCGTGAACTCGCCCACCCGCTCGACCAGCTTTTCTCGTACCTGCCGGTAGGCGATGAGGTCAGCTATGGTGATACGCTTGAGGCCGTGCTTCGCGGCGAACCGCGTCACCTCATCGCCGCGCATCACGGTGCCGTCATCGTTCATCAGCTCTGAGAGCACGCCCACCGGCGGTAAACCGGCCAGCCGGCACAAATCGATGCACGCCTCGGTATGACCCGAGCGCATCAGAACGCCGCCTTCGCGCGCCACCAGCGGAAACACATGGCCGGGACGCACGAAATCGGCGGCGCCGCTGTTGGGATTGGCGAGCGCCCGGACTGTGTTGGTGCGTTCCTCGGCCGAAATGCCGGTGGTGAGCCCGTGGCGCACGTCGACTGAGACCGTGAACGCGGTGCCGAGCGGGGCATCGTTCAGCGCCACCATGGGATCAAGATGCAACCGCTTGGCCTCCTCCACCGACAGGGGCGCACAAACGATGCCGGAGGTGTGGCGGATAATGAAGGCCATCTTTTCCGCGGTGCACATGGCAGCGGCGACGAACAGATCGCCTTCGTTCTCGCGGTCGTCATCGTCCGCCACCACGACGATCTCGCCCCGCCCGAAGGCGCCGGCAATGTCCTCTACGAGAAGTTGGGATTCACGGGCTGTCATCGATCGAACGTCTCGCCCGACTTATACACCTTCGCGCCCTGTGAAAGAGGCCGTGAAATCTCTCCGCCCTCATCGTGAGGAGCGCCGCCCCTTGGCGGCGCGTCTCGAAGGATGGCCGCATGCTCGGCCGTGTCTGTTGCCATCCTTCGAGACGCGCGCCTCCTTCGACAAGCGCTCAGGAGCGCGCTCCTAATACGAAAGTTAAAAACAAAATTCTCCCCATGCCGAGAATTCGAGAACAAACTTTCGCACGCAGTCGTCGGTCCAGCCAGTGGGCAACTCAGGATGAGGTCAGAAATAGTGGATACTTCAAACGGCATCGCTCATCCGCATGTCTTCTTAAGCGGCCAGGCCGGCCTTTCACCCACCTGCCCGCGATGGCGCAGATAGTGGTCGGCGAGCACGCACGCCACCATCGCCTCGCCGACCGGCACGGCTCGGATGCCGACGCAGGGGTCATGGCGGCCCTTGGTGGCGATCTCGGTCTCGCGGCCGTAACGGTCGACGGTGCGGCGCGGCGTCAAGATCGAGGACGTCGGCTTCACGGCAAAACGCGCCACGATGGGCTGGCCGGTGGAGATGCCGCCCAAAATCCCGCCCGCATTGTTGGAGAGAAAACGCGGTCTGCCATCATCGCCGATCCGCATCTCGTCGGCGTTGTCCTCGCCGGACAGGGCGGCCGCTGCGACGCCGGCGCCGATCTCGACGCCCTTCACGGCATTGATGCCCATCAGAGCAGCGGCGATATCTCCGTCGAGTTTGCCGTATACCGGCGCCCCGAGGCCCGCCGGGACGCCTTCGGCGATCACCTCGATGACGGCGCCGATTGACCCGCCCTGCCGGCGGATGCCGTCAAGATAGGTCTCGAAGAACTTGGCGATCGCGGCATCCGGGCAGAAGAACGGATTGCGCGAGACTTCGTCCCAATCCCAGCTGGCACGGTCGATCCGGTGTGGTCCCATGGCAACGAGCGCGGCCCGCACCGTCATGCCGGGCACGACCTTTCGGGCCACTGCGCCCGCGGCCACGCGCGCGGCGGTCTCGCGAGCGGACGAGCGCCCACCGCCGCGATAATCGCGCAGGCCGTACTTGGCGTCATAGGCATAATCCGCGTGGCCCGGGCGATAGAGATCGCGAATCTCGGAATAATCCTTTGAACGCTGATCGACGTTCTCGATCATCAGCGCGATCGGGGTTCCGGTCGTGATCTCAAGTCCGGTCGCGTCGTCCATCATCACGCCCGAGAGGATTTTCACCTCGTCCGGTTCGCGGCGCTGGGTGGTGAAGCGCGACTGGCCGGGGCGGCGGCGATCGAGATCGTGCTGAATGTCGGCAGCTTTGAGCGGAATTTTCGGTGGGCAGCCGTCGACCACGCAACCGATCGCCGCACCGTGACTCTCGCCAAAGGTGGTGACCTGGAACAGATGACCGAAGGTGTTGTGGGACATAGGGTTTAGCCTGCCGACAGGCTTGGTAGCCCGCGCCGGGGGCGGGGTCAATTGTGCGCGGTATGCCCGTGTCGCCGAGACTGGCCTGTCAATGCGACGATGCCCTCCGGGTTTCGCTGGCGCTCAACCCGGGCTACAACTACTTCAACTACCGTCGTCCAGCGTAGCCCGGATTGAACGAAGTGAAATCCGGGACCAGCTTATCACTACCGCAACGCCGCCCCCGGGGTTTCGCTGGCGCTCCACCTGGGGCTACAGCAGCGTCGTCCGGTTTCGCCAAGGGAGGACTCGATGCGTGGAATAAATGCAGTCGCTTTGACTGCAACACTTGCCCTTGCGGCTTTTGGAGCGCCGACTTTATCGTCCTCGACGCCAACCCGCTGGACGACATCACCAACAGGCGGCGTATCTCGGCAGTGCACCTGCGCGGCGCCGCCGTGAACCGCACACAGGCGCCGTGACACGCGAGCGCCCGCACAAGGCGTGCAGCCCGGCCGCGAAGCACGCTCGCCTCGCGGCCGCACATGGGGCTCATCCTATCAACGAGGGTCTTCCGTGAAGTATAGCCAGTTCGCGTCGATCAACAGCACGATCACCGCTATGATGGCCAACAGTTCCAGGTAAAAAACAATGCTCATGGCTGGCCTCCTCAGATAAGAGGCAATAAAGCTGACATTGTCGGGGCGGCACAGTGCGGATACGGCTACACGTAACAGCCACGCCCGAGCGCTACAGCATCGGGAACTTTGCGCAGACCGTGCCTTTGGAGGTAAAACGTCGGTAGGCGGCTTAGGTTCCTTCTCGCCATTTCCTGCGATGGCGGCGGCTTGCGGGAACCGGCCGCTTCCGATCGATCATGCCAGGCCTTTTGCCAACAAATAGACGGCACCGACGTGCCGCTGTCATCGGCGGCTCAATGTCGGGTCTCTTCACCGCGGCGTTCTTGAGACAGATCGGCTGGGACGTCGATGTCTATGAGCGCACGCCGGTCGAACTGGTCGGCCGCGGCGCCGGCATCACCACCCATCCGGAACTGCTGGAAGCGTTGCACAAAAGCGGCACCGACACACGCGATCTTGGCGTCGAGGTTGAGAAGCGCATCTCGATCGACCGCGACGGGCGCGTGATCGGCGAAAAGTACCTGCGCCAGATTCTCACCTCCTGGGACCGGCTGCAGCGTCTGCTGCGCGAAACCATCGATGAGGCGCGCTACCACCTCGGTTATACCTTCGAGCGCGTGGAGCAGGATGAAGCAAGCGTCGTCGTACATTTCGCCGGCGGCCGCAGCGAGCGCGCCGATATCCTCGTCGGCTGCGACGGCATCCGTTCCAGCGTGCGTGCGCAGGTCGCGCCCGCAGTGCAACCGATCTATTCGGGTTATTACATATGGCGCGGCACGCCGAATGAAGCCGATCTCCGGCTGGCGACGCGCGAGAGCATTTTCCCGTACTTCACCTTCTTCCTGCCCGAGCAACAGCAGGTCATCGGCTATCCTATCGCCGGACTGAACAACGACCTGCGGCCCGGCCATCGCCGCTATAACTTTATCTGGTATCGCGTCGGCGATGCGAAAAAACTGCACCAGATGTGCGTCGACGAGAACGGTCACCAGCACCAATATTCCGTGCCACCACTCCTCATCCGCAGGGATCTGATCGCCCAGATGCGCGCGGAGGCCGAGGCAACCATGCCGCCACAGTTTCTGGATTGCCTCGATAAGATGCGGCCGTTCTTCACACCGATCTACGATTTCTCGACCCCGCAGCTGGTGTTCGGGCGTGTTGCGCTGGTCGGCGATGCTGCATCTTCAGCGCGCCCACATATGGGCTTCGGCATGGCCAAGGCCGGCGGCGACGCTCAGGCGCTCGCTGAGCTGCTCGGCAGCCATGACAATATTGACGACGGCCTTGCCGCTTACAACACGACGCGCCAGCCGATCGGCGAGCGCATCATGCTGCACGGGCGCAAGCTCGGCACCCATCTCGGCGTGAATTTGGCGACGGACGAGGACCGCAAGATGTGCAAACTATTGCAAGACCCTCGCGCCATAATGGACTGGGTCGCAGTGCCGGACTTCCTGGCCGCATATCGTTGAATGCGAGTGCTGCTATTTGACTCTGACATATTTCCTCAAATTCTGCGTGCCGACATCCGCCGCGAAGATGCTGCCCATTTCGTCCGCCGCGATGCCCGATGCCGAGGTGCCCCGCACCACCTTGTCGAGGTCGGAAGGGTCCAGAATAAAGGCCTTGAGCGATCCGTCTTTGGCATCGCCGATCACGATGCCCCTCAGCTCGCCCTTCTTGGCAGCCGGATCCGGAAATGAGGCGCCGACGTAAATGGTGTCGTCCCCGCCGACAAACACGGAGCTTGGCTGACCGAATTGATGCCACGCCACAATGAAGTTGCCGTCCTGGTCGAATACCTGAATGCGACGATTCCGACGGTCGGCAACATAAACACGGCTCTGTGTGCCGCCGATGAAGATGTCGTGAGGCTCGTCGAACTCACCGGGTGCAGCACCTTTGCGGCCCCATGTTTTGATAAACTTGCCGTCTTTGGTGAATTTCACAACGCGAGCGGTGCCGAACTTGTTGGGGTAATGGCCATCCGACACGAAGATGTCGCCATTCGGCGCGATGGCGACGCCGGTCGGCCGGTCGAACGTATCCGGACCATTGCCGGCCACTCCCTGCTTGCCAAGCATCATCAAAACCTTGCCGTCCGCGCCGATCTTGAGCACCTCCTGGCCCATCACGACGCCGGCGGCGTTCCTGGCCGACATGCCGAGCACTGTTTCACTGTCGTTGACATCGCTCGCCCAAAGGTTCCCTTCGTCGTCAACGGTGAACCCGTGAGGATATGCAAACAGTCCCGCCCCAAAGCTTCTCAGAAGAGCACCCGCGGGGTCGAATTCCAGGATCGGCGGATTGGCCTCGCCGCGGTTGATGCAGGTGGCGCTACCGGGCGGAACGATGTTGAAGCAGCGATGAAAGACCCAGATGTTGCCGTTGCGGGCGACATGCACCCGGATGACCTCTCCCCAGCGGCCTCCATTCATGCTTTTGGGCAGGGTCGGCCAGCCCTCCACCAGTCGGTACGGGTTGGGGAGTTCCGTCGGCTTGGGGTAGGTGACTTGCTGGGCATGCGCCACCACGCCCCACACGGCGATGACGACGGCGATGAGCATGAGTCCTACACGATCTACTCGCGGCATTCTCGTCCTCCCGTAACAGACAATTTGCTACATTTGCTACAGCAGCTTAAGCCGCGCCACTTGGGCGCATTCGTCGAACACTTTGAAATACCGCTGCACCGCGTCGCGACCGAGGTCGAACGGATGCGGCTCGCCGGGACGGCGAGCCGCCAGCATCTTGATTTTGGAAGCCGCGCCGTCAAATTCCGATTGGTTCGTCATCAGGATGGTGGCGCCGGCAGCAGCCGCGACGGCCGCGAATTTGCGTGCGGAACTGATGTAGGTGTCGAAATGCGGCACGTCGTTGACGAAATTGAACTCGGTGCCACCCGAAAAAGCGACCGTCAGCGGTGTGCCGTTGTCCTTGACTTGGAAGATCATCGAAACCGTGCCGGGCGTGTGGCCGGGCATCGGCACCAACGTCACCGTTCTGTCGCCAAGCGTGATCTTCTGACCGTCGGTAACGGCGATGTCGCGCTTGGGCTTGCCGCTCGGAAACCGATTTACGGATTGCTCGATCATCTCCCAATCGCCCTCGCCGATGACGATCCGGGACCCGAAGCGGTCCTGCATCAGCTTGGCACCGCCGACCTCGCCGGGATGGGCATGAGAAATGATGACATATTTCACGGTTGCGGGATCGAAGCCGAGCTTTTTCAGTCCGCCGACAACTACCGCCTCGGCTTCATACTCGAAGGTCGTATCGATCAGGATGATTCCGTCGGAACTGGTCAGCGCCCAGGACGAACGATCCTTCGTGCCGACGAAATACACATCGTCGAAGACCTTTGCGGGCTCGGTGTACCACCGCGTCCGATCGGGCGGCGGCGGCCCCGGTGTCACATCCGGTGTCGGGGCGTTGCGCGGCGCAACGCAGATTGCGGCCAGCAAGCCGGGGAAATCGAACCCGGCCGCCTTCTTGGCGGCCGCGAGATGAGCCTCGATCGTATTCGCGGCAGGCTGCGCGTCGGCCGACGTGAGGCCGACAACGGCCAATGCGATGCTGGCCATGACGGCAAGTGCGAAGGTGACATGACGTTTCATCGCAAACTCCCGATGTCGATGGCATACCCTCCCCGCTTGCGGGAAAACAACTGCATGCGCCCCCACGCGACGAATATACTTCATACTTTTTGTCAAGGAATCAGGAAAAAATCGGTAGTGTCTTAAACCTGCCAAGGCCCCGTTCATTTGCAATGGCCCCGCCCATCACACGTGCCGGCTCATCACCCCGGGGCCGAATTCATAGACCACGCCCTGGAGCACATCGCCATGCGGTGCGTCCTCCGGTGTCCGCACACCGAACAGCACCATGAGCACGCGGGCGACCCCGCCATGGGCCGCCACGATGGTGTCGCTCGTCAGGGAAGCCTGCCAGTCGCGCAGCCGCACCAGGAGCTTTGCGTAGCTCTCGCCCTGCGGCGCGACGAAATTCCATTTGTCGCGCTCGCGCGCTGCCAGCGCCGCGCGGTCAAGCGTGCGCACCTCCTTGTAGGTCAAGCCCTCCCAAAGGCCGAACGACAGCTCGGCGAGCCGAGGGTCGATGGCATAACCCTCGCGCCGCAGCCCGAGCGCGCCGCGCAAAATTTCCATAGTCTCGCGGGCGCGCGACAGCGGGCTCGAAATGAAGGTAAAGTCGTCCGGCGCTTTGCGGCGGGCCGCGATAAGACCGCGCAGTGTGGTGCCGCATTGCGCCGATTGCCGGCGGCCCACATCGTTGAGCGGAATATCGAGCTGGCCCTGCAGCCGCCGCTCGGCGTTCCAGTCGGTCTCGCCGTGGCGGACGAAATAGAAAAGGGGGAAGCTCACTGCCGCAGGCTGTGGGGCCGCTCAATCGCGGCGGACCGCGATATCGGGCGCGTCGGGATGCTTCATGCCCACGACATGATAGCCCGCATCCACATGATGGATTTCGCCGGTGACGCCGCGCGACAGGTCCGACAAGAGGTAGACGGCGGTGTCCCCGACCTCTTCCGCCGTAATATTCCGGCGCAGCGGCGTATTGTGCTCGTTCCACGACAGGATGTAGCGGAAATCCCCGATGCCGGCGGCGGCCAGCGTCTTGATCGGCCCCGCCGAAATGGCGTTGACGCGGATTTTCTTGGTGCCGAGATCAGCCGCCAAGTAGCGCACCGAGGCTTCCAGCCCGGCCTTGGCGATGCCCATTACGTTGTAGTGCGGCAGCCATTTCTCGGCGCCGTAATAGGTGAGCGTAAGCATGGCGCCGCCATTAGGCATCAGCTTCTCGGCGCGCTGCGCAATCGCCGTGAACGAATAGCAGCTGATCACCATGGTGTTGATGAAGTTGTCCTGCGTGGTCTCGATATATCGGCCGTTGAGCTGGGTGCGGTCGGAAAACGCGATGGCATGGACGACGAAATCGATGGCGCCCCATTTGGCCGCTGTGGTGGCGAACACCGCGTCGATCGACGCCGGATCCGTCACGTCGCAGTGGCCGACCACGATGCCGCCGGCCTCGGCGGCCAGCGGCTCGACCCGCTTCTTCAGGGCGTCGCCCTGGTACGTGAAAGCAAGCTCGGCTCCATGCACCCGCGCCGATTGGGCGATGCCCCAGGCAATCGATCGATTGTTGGCAACACCCAGGATCAGGCCGCGCTTGCCCGCCATCAGCCCCGCGGTTTCCGGCATAACATCCTCATAGCGCCGGTCCCCGGCCGGCCGCCTCCTATGGCATAGGGCTTCGGGGGCTACAAGGCGGGCGTTACCTCAAATCCTTACGTGGATCGTACGGACTGTCGTGCCGCCATTTCCGCATCAGTTCCTCAAGCTCCCGGTCGCCCTTGTCGGGGAGTGCAATGCGCACCGTGGCGTACAAATCGCCCGCCTTGCCTTCAGCCGGCATGCCCTTGCCGGCGATTCGGAAGGTCCGTCCGCTGCTGGTGCCGGTCGGGATGTTGAGTTCGATGGCGCCGTCGAGGGTCGGCACCCGCACTTTGCCGCCGAGCACGGCCTCATAAAGCGTGATCGGCACGTCGATGCGCAGATGGTCGCCGTCGCGCACGAAGTAGGGGTGCGGCGCCACCTTGACGGTGATCAGCACGTCGCCGATGCCACCCGGACCAAGCAAGCCCTGCCCCTTGAGGCGAATCTGTCTACCTTCGCCAAGCCCGGCCGGGATCTTGATGTCGACCTCCTTGCCGGTCGGCAGGTGCACGCGCCGGGTCCCGCCCTTGGCAGCTTCAGCGAGCGAAATCGTCACCTCTGCCGCCACATCGTGGCCGGTGGTTTCCATGTCCTCGGGTACGAAACCACCGCGCCCCCGCCCACGGCCGCGCGAAGCGTTGGCGAAACCGCCACCGAACACCCCATTGAGCAAGTCGTCGAAACTGGAGAATCCGCTCTGCCCGCCTGAGCGCCGTACGCCCTCCGGTCCGAACGAAAAATGTTCGAAATTGAAATCCGGACCGCCCTGCCCGAAGCCGCCTTTGGGGCCAAAGCCCTCGAAACCATGGAATTTCGGTTTGCCTTCCGCGTCGATCTCACCGCGATCGAATGCCTTGCGCTTATCCTCCTCGCCAAGGATCTCGTAGGCCGAGTTGATCTCGGCAAAGCGCTGGGCCGCCTTCGGGTCGTTCTTGTTGGCGTCTGGGTGCAGCTTTTTGGCGAGCTTGCGAAACGCGCTCTTGATCGCTGCCGCATCTGCATTCTTTTTCACCCCCAGTACTTCATAGGGGTCGCGCATTGTGAATTTCTCCGCTTCGGCGCCGGCATCCAGCACCGGCTGTTCGGTCCCCAATGTGGGGGTAAAGCCCGGTTTTCGCAACGCAATCATTCAGCGTGGCAGGGTGGATAAGATTCCACAGCCATGCCAGTCGATCGAAATCCCCTTACCGCCGCCACGGCCTGAAGTTGCGCACTTCCCAGCGGCCGAAGCCGTTTCGGCAGGCCTCGCCCTGCATCCAGGCTTCGCCATTTTCGCGCACGTAGCTGGCGAGGAAGTCGCGGCATTCGATGCCATTGTCCCGGTAGACCGCAGCGAGCGGCGTGATGGTGCCGCGGGCGCCGGTCAGCGGATTCTCCCACGGCCCGCTCGCGCCGTCATGCTCCAGGAGCACCGTTGTGGAAGCGCTGGCGACTGCGAGATCGGTGGTCGAAAATGCCACATTCTGTGCCGAAGTCGCGTTGAGGGAATCGGCCCCGTCGTGGTGATCGAAGAGCCCGAATTTGGTCGACGTGCTGCAGGCCGCGGCGAGCAGCGCGATGCCCGCGACGAAGACCGCCACAAGTGCCGGATTAAGCTGAGGCCCAGCCCCCGTGGCTCCCTCCCCACAAGGGGGAGGGCAGGAGTTCGCGGCACCGCTACGGCGCAAGCTAGCGCCAAAGATGAAGACCGCCCGCCGCAAACCCTGCCACAGCGCCCGCCATAGGCGCGATCGCGCAGTTACATTATCACCGGGCCCACGATACATAACGCGATGCGCAGGACCCGGCTCACAACCGGTCACCAGGAAGCCCTCGATAATGTCCGATACTACCCCGATTGAACACCCGGCCTGGTTAAGGAGTGGTGATTTTACCGAGGCCGATGAGCCGTTGCGGCTGTTCGCGACCTGGTTCGAGGAGGCCGGGAAGGCCGAGCCCAGCGACCCGGACGCGATGGCGCTCGCCACCGTGGATGCCGACGGGTTGCCCAATGTACGCATGGTGCTGCTCAAGGGCTTCGACGAGCGTGGCTTTGTGTTCTACTCCAACGAGGAAAGCCGGAAGGGCCGCGAGCTGGCCGCAAACCGCAAGGCCGGCCTTGCCTTTCACTGGAAGTCGCTGCGCCGCCAGGTCCGCCTGCGTGGCACCGTTGCAATCGTGAGCGCGGCCGAAGCTGACGCCTATTTCGCCAGCCGTCCGCGCTCCTCCCAGATCGGCGCCTGGGCCAGCAGGCAGTCGAGCCCGCTCGAAAGTCGCCACGCCTTTGAAAGGGCGATCGCGCTTAACGCCGCCAAGTTCGCCCTCGGGCCGGTCCCGCGCCCGCCCTTCTGGATCGGCTATCGGGTGACGCCCACGGTGATGGAATTCTGGCACGACCGGCCGTTCCGGCTGCATGACCGCATCGAGTTCAGCCGGGCGGATGCGACGGTGCCCTGGGCGAAAACGCGGCTTTATCCTTAAGGAGTCACCATGCAAAACGCCTCGAACCAGCCGCGCCGCACGCTGCTTCTCACCGGAGCGAGCCGCGGTATCGGCCACGCTACGGTCAAACGCTTCGCCGCCGCCGGCTGGCGCGTCATCACCTGCTCGCGCCACGCCTTCCCGGAGAACTGTCCGTGGGCGATGGGACCGGAGGACCACATCCAGGTCGACCTCGCCGATCCCGAAAGCACGCTCGGCGCCATCCAGGAGGTCAAGCAGCGCCTCGGCGGCGAGTTGCATGCGCTCGTCAACAATGCCGGCATCTCGCCGAAGGGCAAGGGCGGCAGCCGCATGGGCACGATGGATACCAGCTATGAAGTGTGGCAGCAGGTGTTCCAGGTGAACTTCTTCGCCCCCATCATGCTGGCCCGCGGCCTGGTGGAGGAGCTTGAGACGGCTAAGGGCTCTGTCGTCAACGTCACCTCGATTGCGGGCTCCCATGTCCACCCCTTTGCAGGCTCCGCCTACGCCACCTCCAAGGCAGCGCTCGCCTCCCTCACCCGCGAAATGGCCTCCGACTTCGGTCCGCGCGGCATCCGCGTCAACGCCATCGCGCCGGGCGAGATCGACACCGCGATCCTGTCGCCGGGAACGGAAAAGATCGTGGCGCAAATCCCGCTGCGGCGGCTCGGCACCACCGACGAGGTGGCAAAGATCATCTACGTGCTGTGCACGGAGATGTCGTCATATGTGAACGGGGCGGAGGTGCATATCAATGGGGGGCAGTATGTGTGAGGGTTCCTACCTTACAACCACTTCATCCAT
>Ga0126369_10001484_pt1 | contig 16248 bp, 11 predicted proteins | sample PanSoiMetaPlot_1_FD_109646 | JGI IMG/M metagenome (GOLD analysis project Ga0126369, IMG submission 109646) | Tropical forest soil microbial communities from Panama - MetaG Plot_1 | ecosystem: Environmental > Terrestrial > Soil > Tropical forest > Bulk soil | place: Panama | collected 2016-02-17 | reverse complement strand
GGCCTGAACGACGTCCATCAGGCTCAGCTGGTGCGCTTCGAGCTTCACGGGATCCACGTACACCTGGATTTGCCGGTACGTTCCGCCGAAAGGCTGCGGGACCGACGCACCCTGCACATTCGCGACTTGGTTTCTCACCTGGAACTGCGCTAGGTCTTTCAACTGAGTTTCATTGAGGCCTTCGCCTCTTAGCGTGATCAGGCACACCGGCATACTGGAGGCGTCAAACTTTAGAACTACAGGCGGCAACGTGCCAGGTGGAAGCCGCCGCAAATCCGCCATCGCCAGGTTCGCAATGTTGCTCAGGGCCGCGTTCGCGTTCGTTCCCGGCTTGAAGTACACCTTGATTAGGCTGACGCCGGTCAGCGATCGCGACTCGATGTGGTCAATATTGCTTCCCAGCGTAAAGAATCGTTCAAACGTGTTGGTGATGTCGGCCTCAATCTGCTGTGGAGGCATGCCCGCATAAAACGTGGCCACCACCACCACAGGAATGTTGATTTCTGGAAACAAGTCCACCGGCATCCGCGCGACGGTGGTCACCCCCACCACCGCTACCACAAGACAAATCATGATGATGAAATACGGGTAGGCCAGCGCGAACTTCGGCATTACTTGTTCTCCGTCCGGTCCAGGCGGCTGACCTCAATCTCTTTCGGGAGGACCTTCATCCCGCTGCGGAACTCATTGCGGCTGCCCACCACCACGCGGTCTGTGTCGCTCAGACCCTCTCGCACTTCCACTTTTGTGCTCCCCAGCACACCGAGCTTTAACTTGCGATCCTCCAAAATGTTCTGCGAATTCACTACCAACACATCTCCCTCGCTCGCATTGGCGCCCAGCTCCACCGCTTCCAAAGGCACGGTCAACATATCCGAGCGGTCCGGCGGAGTGATTACCGCTTGCACGTACATCCCGGGCAGCAGTTTCCCGTCGTTGTTCTGAAAATCGACCTCCGTTTCCATCGTGCGCGTCTGTGGATCGAGCGAATCCGCGAATCGCGACACCTTTCCTACGTAGTCCGTATTCAGCGCTTGCACGTGCACCTTCACCGGATCTCCCAGGCGGATCTCTGCGGCAAGGGACTCGGGAATCGGCAAAACCAGGCGCAACACCGAAATCTGCGCGATACGCACAACGGGGGTCGACTGCGTGGTCGAGGAAGTTCCCGCCGCGATCAGTGCCCCGGTATCCGCGTACCGCACCGTAACGACGCCGGTGAACGGCGCCACAATGCGTGTGTAATTCGCGAGCGCGGCGTATTGCTTGGCATTCGCTTCCGCCACTGCCAGGGCCTGCTCGACCGCATTCAGCGCTGCCTCGGCGCTGGAGACCTGAGCCTCCGCTTCCAGATCCTTTGCGTGCGCGTCGTCAATCTCCTGTTGCGCGACAAGGCCTGCTTTCTGCTGCGCCGCCTGTTGCAATCTCATGCACATTGCGTGAATCGCTTCGTGGGCGGACTTCGCGCGTTGCACGTCTCCTTGCGCGCGACGGATTTCCTCCCTTGCGCGACGCACAGCCGCGTCGGCTCCCGTTAATTCCGCCGCGAGCTCCGGAACTTCCAGGACCGCCAGGGTCTGGCCTTCCTTCACGTGCGAACCGACGTCCACGTAGATGCTCTTGATGTAGCCCGCTACTTTCGCGTGCACATCTACGTCCTGAAACGGCTTGAACGCTCCGGCAAGTGTCAGCGGCGCGCCGAGCTTGCCGCGCGTCACCTTGACCACCGCCGCGACAATCTCTCTATGGCTCTTGCCAGCGGGATCCAGATCGTCCGCCTCGGTCTTGCCGCGGCGCAATCCCAGCCACAACGCGACGACCGCAACCATGGCAGCGCCCAAAAGGAGCAATTGATTCTTTTTCGACATAACCTGTCCTTGCGAAAGTGCTTGTTCATTTTCCGCGCGGGCGTGTGTGCGCGCAGAGGCTTCGAAAAAAGGGACCGGAAACGCCTTCGGGTTGCTTGGGGACTCTACGATCCGCCCACCCTGACAAATCGGGCCGCGGATTCAGGGAGGTTTACAGCGTGGGGGGAGGCCGCGACCAGAGCCGCGATACGATGTCGGGCGGCGTTACTTGCGGTTCTTGCTCGAACTGGTATGCCGCATAAATCTCCGCTGGCGCGGCCACGGTTTCGCCATTTTCTTCAGCGGCTAAATCCGCGCTCTGAATCTCTTGTTGAACAAAGCCGTAGTGCTGCAATTCGGAGGAACCCACCGTTGCGCGGTTTCGCTGCGGCGTGTGCACGGAGGAATCGCTGTGTGAGCAGTAGATGGAGATGAACGGATTGTAGAGCAGAAAAACCGCAAGGAGCACACACCATCCGCTTCGCCACGGACGGCGCGTTATCGCATCAATCGGCTGCGGTTTGCCCTTCATGGGTTACCTATCAACACTAAGTTGGACTGCCTGCCAAGGTCAATAGGATGCCCCTACTAGGTTTCGATCGCAGGGAGGAGAAGGGGACCGGAGCCAGGGGTGCACCGGTCCCCGAGGTAGGACGTGGAGTGAAGTTCAAACACGCTGAGTTTCGCAGTTCGGAGTCACATCCGAATGAAGCCCATGTGAATTCTCGGTGACCTCGGAACTCATGCCCGTGGTGGTGGTTTCCGATTCCGGCCGAACGGTCAGCCCGCGTCCGTGACGCACATCCAGTCCGCGCACCCAGAAGATGATGTCTTCGGCGATGTTGGTGGCGTGATCCGCGATGCGTTCCAGGTGGCGCGTGGCCAGCACGAACTGCATGCCCGGCGTAACCAGTGCCACATTCTCGGTCATGCTGAGCATGAGGTTCTCGAAGATGCGGTCGCGATACCGGTCGACAACGTCGTCGCTCTCCAGAACCTGCGCGGCCATGTCCGCGTTGCGGAAGATGAGCGCGCCTAGGCTGCGGCTCACCATCGCGCGCACCGCTTCAGCCATCGGCGCGAGTTCCTCGGGCAGCTTCGCGTCGGGCATTTCGCGGAGAGAGATCACGCGCTCGGCGAGGTTCACGGCGATGTCGCCGATGCGCTCAAGGTCATTCGTGATCTTCAGCGCGGCGACAACCAGCCGCATTTCGTCGTCGGTGAACGAGCCGCGGCGCAACAGGCGAATCGCGTGCTCGTCGATCATGATTTCCATCTCGTTGATGCGCGGTTCGAGCAGGAACACTTCGCCTGGCAAACCGGCGGTTCGGGGATTCTCAAAGGCGATCGTGGCATCCAGCGAACGGTTCATGGCGCTTTCGACAACGCGCGCCATCGAAATCAGGTAGTTGACCAGCGTGTCGTAGAGGACCGCTTCGGTCAAACCGGCTGCTGAACTCATTCGGAGCCTCCGCGAAGGAACCTGCGTTGACGCAGTTCCAGACGCTGCAACTATGGTGGGCGGCAAACATTACGGAGTTGTAACAGCGGGATGAATTGGAAAACAAGTGCCGCGCTGGGAGTCAGTTGACAGCTGGCGAGCTGCGGCCGGGCCGCGCGCTGGCGGCAATGGAGGATGGCGAACGGGTCACGGAGCGCTCGTGGTCAAACAGCGGCACCGAGAAATGGAACTTGGAACCGGCGCCAATTTCGCTTTCCACCCAGATGCGGCCGCCCTGTACCTCGATCAAGTGTTTGGCGATTGCCAGGCCAAGGCCGGTGCCGCCGGCTTCGCGGGAGCGCGCGGCGTCGACCCGGTAGAAGCGTTCGAAGATGCGCGGCTGGTCCGCCGTCGGAATGCCGATGCCGGTATCCGCCACGGTGAAAACCACATCGTCAGCGCGCAAGTCTGCGCTGAGGACGATTTTTCCACCGGGAAGGGTGTACTGAATGGCATTGTCCAGCAGATTTTGCAGGACTTCCTGCAGTCGGCGCGCATCGCCGGCCACATCCGGCAGGTTGTCTGAAACGTCCAGCGTGACGGTCAACTCCTTTTCGAGCGCTCGATGCCGCGCGGTTTCGTAACAGGACTCGGCCAGCTGCGCCACTTTCACCGGACGAATCTCCAGTTCCAGCCGGTCGGCATCCATTTGCGAGAGCTTCAGCAGATCCTCGGTGAGTCGCGCCAGGCGCCGCGCGTGCTCGAGAATAATGTTCAAAAAGCGGCCGCGATTCTGCGGATCATCCATCGCTCCGGCGATCAACGTCTCGGCGAAACCCTGTATGGCGGTCAGTGGCGTTCGGAACTCGTGCGAAACGTTGGCCACGAAATCGCGCCGCACGCGTTCGAGTTTGCGGAGTTCGGTAATGTCATGCAACACGATCACCGCACCGGAATTTTCTCCCGCCAGCACCGAAGCCACGGTCGCGGCAAAGAAATGCTGGCGCAAAGTGCCGGTGGCAATTTCGGCTTCCACGCGCGGCTCGCCGGCCAGCACGCGGCGCACGGCTTCAATCAGCTCGGTTTGCCGCACTACTTCGAGCAGCGAGCTCCCCGCAACCGGTGGCACATCGAGTCCCAGAATTGAGGCGAAACCGGGATTGGTGAACACCAGCCGCTCCGCTCCATTCACCACCGCGACCCCTTCGACCATCGAACCCAGGATCGCCGAAGAAAGGTTGCGCTCTTCGGTCAACGTACGGATGGTGCGGTCCAGCCGGGACGCCGTTTGATTGAGCGACGAACCCAACGCGTCGAGAGAGTCTCCCGCGCCATCAGCGGGCAGCGGCCGGAAATCGCCTTCGGCGACGCGGCGCGAGAACTCGCGCAGCCGCTCCACTCGGTCGGTGTAGGTGCGCGACATCAGCAGGCCTATGGCGCCGGCAATCACAAAGATGACCAGCGAACCAACGATTAAATTGATGCGGAACTGGCCGAGTGGCTCGTCGAGTCCCTCCATCGGAAGCGAGAGGCGCACGATTACGGGAATGTCGCCGGGGAGATATACCCGGAACGCGTAGTAGATAAGCGCTTGTCTGACCGAAACGCTGGTGCGCACCGAACGGCCTTCGCCCTTTTCTAGAGCGGTCGCAACTTCAGGGCGCGTGGCGTGGTTCTCCATGGTGTCGCTTTGCGTCACCGAATCGGCCAGCACGCGCCCGTCGGCGGCGATGACCGTGACACGCACACCGCTCGAGGCGGCGTTGGCGACCCAGTTATTCAGGGCGGCATTTTCTTCGGGAGTTTGCGGCGGAACCACCGCGAGCGGCAGGGGGCGCGTTCGCACCATGCGGGCAAGCGATTGCAGTTGCCGGTAGGAATCGTTCTCGTAGTTTTGGCGCAGGGCGCGTTCGGCCAAAAAATCAACGGCCAACAGCACGCACCCGAGGAGCGCGAGGAAGGTGAGAGCGAGTCGCCAGAATAGTTTACGCCGCACGTGTCTCGAACAAGTAGCCTGCCCCTCGGACGGTTTTCAGGTGCAGGGGATTTTCCGGGTCGGATTCAATCTTTTCGCGCAGCCTGCGAACATAGACATCGACGCTGCGAGGCGTCACGAAACGATCCGTGCCCCAAACAGCGTCGAGTAACTGGTCGCGCGTGAACACCCGGTTCGGGCGCGATGCCAGATAATACAGCAAGCGGAATTCCAGGGTACTTAGCGGCACCGGTTTTCCGGAATGGCTGACGCGATAGGAAGCTGGATCGATGGCCAGGCGGCCGATTTCGATGATCCGCGGCGCATCGGCTGGGGGTTCGGCGCGGCGCAGCAGCGCCTTGACGCGGGCAATCAGCTCGCGTGGACTGAAAGGCTTGGTGACGTAATCGTCCGCGCCCATCTCGAGACCGACCACGCGATCGGCTTCGTCGCCGCGAGCGGTCAACATCAGTACCGGCAGGCGGTTGAGCGACTCGTCTTTGCGGATTTCGCGGCAGATGTCCAATCCGGACATTTTGGGGAGCATGAGATCGAGCAGCAGCAGATCGGGCGGCGCCTTCCGCAAAGCGGAAAGACCGCCGGTGCCGTCAAAGGCAGCGGTAACCTGAAAGCCTTCGTTGGCCAGGTTATAGCGGACAAGCTCGACGATGTCGCGATCGTCTTCAATGATTAACACGCGTTTCATAAGCGGCTCTCGCCGGCCTGCTCGCATGGGTAGAAGTGTAACGTATGGCTGGCCCTTGCGATAGGCATGGTCGGTGTGTGGAATTTTGTAACCCTAGCCTATTGTGACAAGAGCTAGAAAGGCTTTGGTAAAGCTGCAGTAACGAGATTGTGAATGGGTTGTAAACATGTTAGGGCTTGCTGTTCGTTCAGGGTTTCCCATTTCATGGAGATCTTCTGGAAATTGTAAGGGCGTCGAGGAGAGCTGGGAGGTCCATTTGAACTGGACCGGTCTTAGAAGCGTCGCCTGCCGCAACGGCAAAAAGCGGTCGCCGGTGCCACCCCTGGGAGAATCGCCCCGACGCCCGAGTCGAGGACTTGTGTGGTGCGCTCAATGATCGGCGAGTTGAGCGGCTTGGCCGGCTTGGTCCCAGTTTTGCCAGGCCTCGAGGAAATGGCCGTGTTTGACGCGGACGATGGAAGTTCCGGTGATGTGCACGCTGCGGGAAGTGGCGATGTGGCGCAGGTCGGCGGCCCAGTGGAGACAGACAAGATCGCCTTCGGCTAGCGAGACCAACGGTGTAACACGGATGTCGATGTATTCGGCGCGGATGGCGTCATAGAAACGGCGGAAACCTTCGACGCCACGAATGTCGTTCTGGCCATCGTGGATGACCGAATCGGCGGTGAGCAGTTCGGAGATGGTTTCGCCGCGGTTCTGGTTCCAGACCTCCTCAAACCAGCGAACCATAAGGTGTTTGTTCTGTTCCTGAGGAGAAGCAGATTGGGGAGCAGCGGACATGGGAGCCTCCTTTGGAAGGGTGGCGGGAAGTATACAGAAGGATACGTGAGAATTAAACGGCGACTAGCGGGTAGCGAAGTCTAGCCCACTTGGTAGCTCGCAGTTCGCGTGGGGGCGGGCAGGTTGCACGACACGCTACCCCTGCTCCTTTGCGGGAACAGGCAGAGGTCGTGTGGGGCGTCCGGGCGCACGGAAAAATGCCAGCAAAGAGGGCCGGCGAGCCCGACGAGTACGAGCGGCAAGGGGACTTACAGATAGCGGCGGATGGCTTCGGAGTAGCGAGTGTAGAGGTAGGAGACCAGAAGCAAAGCGATGCCGAGGATAATCAGGGTGATGTAGCGGTCAGAGCCGTGCTGGCGCCACACGTCGAGGAGGCCGATTTTGGCGACACACACAAGAAGCAGGCCCAGACCCGCGAGGCGGAAGCTACGTTCGCCGACGACAAGCGCGAACAGGAAAGCGGCGACGGCTTCGATGCCCCAGGCGATGGTGACGCGACCGAAGGAGATTTCGTTAAGAATCAGCAGCGTGACCAGGATAAACGGCAGGAAGAAATAGATCTGTTCGGGACGGCGGAGAACTTCTGTGATGTCCAGGTCGTCCGAGCCGCTCCATTTTGCGCGCGTCGCGAATCGCTGGCGCAGCGGGAAGGCGAAGGCAAGTCCCGCGAAGAGAACGGCGGTTGCGACCGAAACATAGAAGGCGGGAGAAAAAGAACCAGGAAGACCGGGGCGGCCACCGATTTGCAGCTCGTAGCCGAGCGCGCGGAAAAAAACCAGGAATGCGACAACGACGCTGTGATGGAAGAAAATGTCGCGTTGCGTGCTCCAGGCAGTGCCGATAAAAAGAACGGAAAGCAGCGCCCAGCAGATCAGGCCTGAACCACCGGGGAAGTAGGAATGCGCGAAGAGAACCAAAGTTGCAGAGCCAAGATAAGCGAGAACCGCTGCGGCATGGATCTGCCGGTCAAACGCAAACGGATGCACCAAAGCGACGGCGGGGCCCTCGCCTTGGTGCGGGATACCGTGGTTTTGGGCGCCGGTTAAACGCGCGAGGCGCTGATAGGCATAATAAAAAAGCAAGGCCACAGGAAGCACGAAGAAAGTCAGCCGTGCTGGGCCCGTATCGAGATTGAAAGAAACGATGCGCAGGAAGCTCAGGAGGAAGAGGATGTAACCTTGCGTGCGAAAGTTGCGGGATTTTCTCGACACGCCGAGTTCAACCAGCGCCAGCGCGAACAAAGCCCAGCCCAGAGCAACGGCGTCGGCGGCGGCCTCAAAATAAATCAACACAACGATCAACCCGGAGGCGGCCCAGGTGTAGGCGGCGCTTGCCAGCGGAGCCTGCGCGAATGGCCCTTTGGCCGCCCAGCGCGCGCAGAGATAAAAGACCGGGGCGACGATCGCGAGCGTGACGAAGCGCAAAGAAAGTTGCGGGATGAGGCTGAAGGGAGCGACGGCGTCGAGGTTGACCGAAACGATCTGGACCATCGCCGAGACAGAAAGCAGGTAGGCCTGGAAATGAAGGTGAATGTGCTTGACGCGATTTCCGATGATGAGCAGAAGAAGCGCGAAGACCGACCAGGCAACGGCAATCCACGGAGAGGAAATTTCCTTGAAAGCGAGAACGGCGATGAGGATGGACCCGGCCCAGGTATCAAGCGCAGAGAGAAGTCGCGCTAGGTCCGTGCCGCGCGGCCCACTGAAATACGCACACAGGTAGAGCAAAGCGGCCATCAGCGTAACGGTCAGGAATCGCAGGGTGAAGTGATGCCATGGTTCGGTGGCATCCATATTCACAAGGAGCGTGCGCCCGAAGCCCGCAAGAACCAGAAGATGCGCCTGGACGCTGAGGTCGCGGCGATCGGCGTAGTGACCAACCACGGCAAGTATCAGCGCGAAAGTCCCCCAAGCTGTGGCGATCCAAACCCAGGGGCATTCGCGATACGCCAGAACGACGAACAGGATGGCGGAGGCCGAGGTGTAGATCTCCGAGGGAGCCAGGACGTAGTCGGAATCGCGCACGCTGAGCCACCTCGCCGACAGATAAAAGGCCACGATGACCAGAGCGAGCGTGACTAGGCGAAGCGAAGGGAACACCGGCACGTCGGGCAAAAGCGCGTTGACCGCCAGGGCGCGAACAAAAGCGGCCAGCGCAAACAGGTGAGCCTGGTAGGTCAGGTCATCGGCCTGCAAGGTGCGGCAGACCAGGATGAGAAGCAGTGCCGTTCCCGCCCAGAGAACGGTTGTCAGCGATGGCAAAAACGCCAGCCAGATGGAGGTGGCCAGCATGAGCCCCGCGACATAGGAGAGCGCTCGAAAAGAGGTTTTCTCTGCCGCCAAGGGAATGAGTTCTTTCCAGCGGCGCGGGATGACCAGCGAATTCGCGTAGAACAGCAGTCCGGCAACCAGAAAGCTGACTGCAAGTCTCTGGTCGTGTGAACCGATGGCTGGCCCGTAGCCTTTGAGGCTCCACGGTTGGCCCAGCCGGTCGGAGAGGATGGGCAGCGCCTGGCGGATGAACATGTCGCCGGAAGTGAGCAGCGCCACCAGAAGGCCAAAACTGCGGAAAAGAATTTCGCGAGAGAAGACTCCGGCGAGCAGCAGCATCTGGGCTTCGGCGAGCCAGATGATCGCGGTATCCATGCCGGAATATTTGAAGGGGATGGCGGCGACCAACAGGATGACGCCCATCGTCGAGAGGATGACGAAGGCGATGCGACGCTGGCGCGTGACGGGAAGCTGACCGAGCGCGACTTCGACGGCGCCGAGAAGGAGAAGAGCATAAAAGGCGAGTTCCGGCCGGACCGACTGGTACTTGAAGAGCGCAAGGAGCAGCGAGGTGTCGAGGAGCGCCGCGAGGGTAGAAACGTTTTCCTGGGCGGGCGTCTGAATGCGGCGTGCGATGTATGACCAGCGATAGATGACCCAGTAGAGGCAGAGAAGAATCGTGCTCGGGACAAACTCCGGGAAGGTTCGATGGTGCCCGGCCGCTGGAACAATCACCTTGGCGAGCCAGATAAAGTGGTTGCCGTAAGAGGCCAGGATGCCGAAGATCTCGAGCTCAAACCACTGGCGGCGGTGAACGATCGCAACTAGGCCGAGCGCGAGAATGGCTCCTGCCGACAGGGAATAGATCGTATTCTGGCTGATCGCGACCGTCGTAAAGGCGAGAAGAAACGCGAGGCCAGTAACGACTTGCGAGTCGTAGCGGAGGGTGTGGACGACCATAACCGCAGCAACCAGGAACAGGAGAACGAGGTCAACCGACTGTGCGTCAATGACACGGGTGTAGGGGACGAAATGCATTGCGTAGGTGACAAAGAAGATGAGTGCCCAGCCTCCGCCGACCAGCGCGCGGGCAAAGACGCGGTAGCGGTCAAGACGTTCGAGATACACGCCAGTGCCGAGAATCACGAAGCTGACGGCGTAGCTGAGAATGATTTTGGCCGAATTGCTGAGCGAGGGGAATTTATAGGCGAGGAAAAGCGAAATTCCGATGACTAGTGCGATGATGCCGATCTTGTTCAACCAGTTGGTGCCCAGGGTTTGCTCGAGCTGTGAACCGAGTTCGCGCGACGAAACAGGTGCGGGCCCTCGAGATGGCGAAGATGGTGGCGGAGCCGGAGGCGGGGGCACTGGCCGATGGAGGGGCGGCGGCGGGGCAGGCTTCGGCTGAGGAAATGGCTGGGCGGCAGGGGGCTCGATTCCGGGAGCTTCCGAAGTTGGTGGCGTGTGCAGCGGCACCGCGGGAGCGACGGGAGGCGCAACAGCCGGGGGGACAGGTTTTTGCATTTCGGGTGCAGGGGGCATTACCGGCGGAGGGGGCTCGATGGGCTTGCGAACGGCCGGTGACGGGGCAGTGGCAGCAGGCTCGGCCTCCGGAGCACCAGGCGGCACCGGAGAAGCAAGGCGCTGCTCAAGTTCTTTAACGCGCGATTCGAGTTTGCTGATGTCCTTGAGGCGTGGTTCGAGGCGGTTCAAGGCTTCGACCACGCGCGCAAAGCGCTCATCCTCCTTCTGACGGCGGATGCGGGAAGCCACCCAGCGATAGAAGGCCCAAAGCGTAAGGATAACAATCCAGAATTCCATGGCGCCTCAGGGCCGGAGTCTGCAGGCCATGTTGTGGGTATACAGACAGTGTACAGGGAGGGGTGCAAGTTGCAGTGAAACGATCGGATGTTCATGGCCAGATAGTTACGGTTGTCGCGCGCACGCGAACCGGTGCGGGATCACTCACGATCCTTCACCCGCAAATGCACAGGCTCAGGCAAGGCGCGCAGGTTAGCTCGAGCTTTGTTGGGTGCGCTCGAAGAAGACGCATGGTTCGCCGTGGTAGGTGCCGCGGAACCATTCATGGAAGCCGCACTTTTCGGCGACGCGCAAGGAGGAAACGTTTTCCGGGTGAATCAGACAGATGGTGCGGGGATCGGAGAAACGCGTATCGCTCCAGCTAAGGGCGGCTTTGATCGCTTCGGTCGCGTACCCCCGGCCTTGCATTCGAGGAACAAGGATCCAGGCGGCTTCGCGAAGATTTTCGATGGGCGGCTGGGTCTCGCGGAAAAAATGAGCGATGCCGATCTCTCCGGCAAAGGCGCTGGTGGATTTTTCCTCGAGCACCCAGAAACCGAAGCCCAATAGCGGCCAGTAGCCGGCGTTGCGGACGAACTTGAGCCAAGCGTCTTCCTCGGAAAGCGGGTGGCCGCCGATAAATTGCGTGACCCGACGATCGGTCCACATTTCACGGCAGGCGGGAAAGTCTTCCAGGCGATGGCGGCGAAGAAGCAACCGAGGCGTTTCGATGACGGGGAATTCACTGGAAAGCAATTGCATGCGGAGAATCTTACCTCGACGGCGGAAAGGAATCAGTAATCGGGCGCGGCGAAGTGCGATCAGGCAGCAGCTAGCAGGAAGCAAAGAAAAACCCTTTCCATTCCAACGGATGGAGGGCCGGCCACCTGAAGGTAGCGCCAACAAAACTGAAGCCGATAGCAGTGTTCCGGGGTAGAATCGGCGCGAATCCGCCTGCCGGCTGACCTAGTACGCTTTTGCCTGTGTCCAGGCGCGTCGAGAAATCAATCAAGGGGTGTGACATGGCTACGACGAAGGTATCCCATGGATTGCAAGGGCCGGAAGCGGTGGTAAAAAAGGCAGCGGGATGGTTCATCGCCATCGCCATTCTGTTTATCCTGTTGGGAATTTTTGCGATCGCGGAACCATTTGCGGCGGGACTCGGCGTGACGCTGCTGGTTGGATGGTTGCTGGTGATCGGCGCGATAATGCACTTTATCGCCGCGTTCAAGGGCGGCGGAGTGAAGCACGTCATCTGGCAAGTGCTGGTCGGGATCGTGTATCTAATCGGTGGCGGATATTTCCTGACGCATACGATCATGGCGGTCGGCACGCTAACGCTGCTGCTGGCCGGAGTGATCCTGGCCGAGGGTGTGCTGGAGCTGTTGGCGTTTTTCCGGCAACGGGCCGCGGGAGGTTCCGCCTGGATGCTGGTGAACGCACTGGTGACACTACTGCTGGGGGCCTTGATCTGGTTCCATTGGCCGTCGAGTTCGGTGTGGGCCATCGGGACGCTAGTGGGCGTCAATTTGTTGATGACAGGATTTTCGCGGCTAATGCTGGGGCTGGCGGCGCGGAAGCTGGCTGGGTGAGGCCGAATCGCCAAGCGACCCGTATCGTTCCTAAAACAGTGGGCCTCCCGGACCAGAACGTGGCGTGCCGGAGTTCACGCGCTCGGGGCAGGGAGTGTGCGATGGGTACGCCAACCAGGATGAGGGCGTTGACCCGCGGCCGAAGCGCTCCTTACCATACCTAGGATGCCTCGGAAGCGCCAAAGGAACTGGACAATCGGCGGGTGGGTGTGCGTCGGGACGCTGTGGCTTTGCCTGGCTGGTTGCGAGGACGCGGGGAAAAAACCGGTGCAGGCGCATGTGCCGGTATTGGACCCTCCGGCAGCGAAACCCGGTATGACGCAGGGTCCCCCGGTCACCCCTCTGGGAAACTTGCCGTTGCGAGATCTGAAGGCTCAGCCACTGATCTCCCTCGGGCGGCCTACACCCGGGGGAATTCCCTACCTGATTGCAAAGGTCAAAGAGAAGTTCGCTTCGGGAGAAGCGAACTACAAGGCCGGGCATCTGGCTGCGGCGCGGCGCGATTTCGATGATGCGGTTGACTGGATGCTCGAGAGCGGCTACGACCCCAACAGCGACCCGCAATTGAGCGACCTGTTTCACCAGGTGACCGACACCATTTATGCCTACGAACTGCAAGCGTTCCGCGCGGGCGACGGGTTCAGCGAGGCCCCGGCGGTGCCCGCGCCCATCGATGAAGTGGCCGAACTGACCTTTCCGGTGGATCCGAAGCTCAAGGAACGCGCCGAGGAAGCCGCCAAGAATCTCTCGCACGACCTGCCGCTAACGGTGAACGACATCGTGGTGTCGTATTTGAATTTCTTCCAGACGGCGCGCGGGCGCGCAATCGTCGAAAACGGGCTGCGGCGCAAAGGCAAATACAACGAAATGATTTCACGGATCCTCCGCGAGGAGGGTGTGCCCCAGGACCTGATCTACCTGGCGCAGGCGGAAAGTGCGTTTCAACCGCTGGCGCTCTCGCGCGCCGGGGCCCGGGGCATCTGGCAGTTCGTACAATGGCGCGGGAACGAGTACGGATTGAAGCGCACCTGGTGGGTCGACGAGCGCATGGATCCGGAGAAGGCCACGCGCGCCGCGGCCCAGCATTTGCGGGATCTTTATGGATTATTCGGCGATTGGTACCTGGCAATTGCGGCTTACAACTGTGGCCCGGGCAATGTACAGAAGGGCGTGGAGCGCACCGGGTATGCGGATTTCTGGGAGCTCTACAAGCGGAATGTGCTGCCGCGCGAGACCAAGAACTATGTGCCCATTATCCTGGCGCTGACACTGATCGCCAAGGACGCGGCGCACTACGGAATTTCGGCGGATCCCGAGCAGCCGACCGAGACCGATCTTGTGAAACCGGGTCGCGCCATCGACCTTCGGCTGGTAGCGGAAACCATCGACGTGGATGTGGCCACGCTGCGGACCTTGAACCCATCCCTATTGCGGATGGCCACGCCAGACGACCCACAGTATGTCCTGCACCTGCCAAAGGGAACTGCCAGCACTTTCTCCGATGAGATTGCTGATATCCCGCCGGACAAGTGGGTGAGCTGGCGGCGGCACCGCGTGGAGGCGGGGGAAACTCTGACTTCGATTGCCAAGAAGTACCGGGTGACCCCGGCTTCGATCGCCGCAGCCAACGATTTGGGACCAGGGACATCCTTGGAATTGGGCGAGAAGCTGATTATTCCTGCGGCGCGGCCGGTTGAGGATACCAAAAGCCGCCTGGTACGCTACCGGGTGCGGCGGGGAGATACCATTGGGGGAATTGCCGATCAATTTAGCGTGACGACCGAACAGATCCAAAAATGGAATGGGCTGAAAAGCGCCAAGGTCAACCGGGGCATGGTGCTGCGCATTTATACGATTGGGGGCATGCCGGAAGCGCACGCCGTGAAGAGTGCGGCAAAGCGCCTTCCCAAGAAGCCTGCCAGTGGCGGAATCCAGACAAAGCCACAGTGAAGGAAAATGACGGGTGGGGAACGGCTCGGTGCGGCGAGCGCGCAGTGGGGCCCGGGCTTGCGGGAGACCAAGACGCATTTGTGTCAGGAATGCTTGACAAGGACGTTGGAGTGGGATAACAAATCGCAAGGACGGAGTTGCAAGCCACGTCCGACTGGTGCAGCGTGCCAAGAACAAAGGGTAAGCAGGTTCCCCATGGGGAGGAGAGCATGGATTTCGAGAAAGATCAGTTTGAGGACGACGAAGAGCTGTCCCGGTTGGAAGACGATGACGAACTGGGCGGAGGGCCGGAAGGCGTGGAAGAAGAGGAAGAGCTGCTGATCGTCGAAGAAGAGCCCGGCGAAGAAGCCGAGGAACGGCCCGCGGCGAAAGCTGCTCCCAAGAAGACGGCTCCCAAGAAGGCCGCCAAGAAAACCAAGAAGCCTGCGAAAAAGGCCAAGAAAACGGCGAAGAAAGCCAAGGCCAAGCCGAAAAAGAAGGCGGGGAAGAAGGGCAAGAAGCGCCGTTAAGCGGCTGCACCCCGACTCAATCGATTCTCTAAGGCTCCTCGGAAAGCTGGGGAGCCTTTTCCTTTTCTGGCGAGCCGGAATCGGGATCGCGAGGTTGCGGCCCTTCGCAAGTTGGTCCTTATCTATGCGCTAAAACCGGGCCAGCTTCGCGCCGAACGTTGGTCGCGAAACACTAAACCAAAGGTTCGGACCAGTTTTCGAGGGTCTCCTTCACCTTATGCAAGAACTGATGGGCAATCGCGCCGTCGACAACACGGTGGTCGTAGCTCAGCGTGACGTAACACATGGAGCGGATGGCGATGGCGTCGTCGACAACCACGGGACGCTTTTCGATGGCGCCGAGGCCGAGGATACCGACGTTCGGCTGGCTGATCACCGGGAGGCCGAACAGGCCGCCGAAGACCCCGGGGTTGGTGATCGAGAAGGTGCCCTCCTGTACCTCTTCGGGTTTGAGCTTCTTCGAGCGGGCGCGCTCGGCAAGGTCGTTTAGCGTCCGCTGGATTCCCAGAAGATTCTTCTCGTCGGCGTTCTTGATCACGGGAACGATCAGGCCCCAATCAAGGGCCACGGCCATGCCGACGTTGATCTCCTTGTGTAGGACGATGTTGGTGCCGTCGAGTGAGGCATTGAGCGTCGGATACGCGCGCAGGCCGGCGACGGCCGCTTTCACGAAAAAAGGCATGAAGGTGAGCTTGGTCTCATAGCGCGACTCGAATTCCGCCTTGGCCTTGGCGCGGATGGCCGCAACCTTGGTCATGTCAATTTCGTCGACAGAATAGACGTGTGGCGAAACGTGCTTGGAGGCCACCATATGCTCGGCAATCTTCTGGCGCATGACGCTGAGGGGTTGCACTTCGAAGTTGCCGAAGTAAATGCGCTCGCGCGGCACGCCCAACTGCAAAGCAGGCGCGTACTGCGCGCCGTGCACGGCCGGACCGCCGGCGGCTGGCGGAGGGGCGGAGGGGCGCGGCGCGGCCGCGGGAGCAACAGGAGCAGACGCGGCGGGCGCGGATTGCGCGGCGATCACGGACTCAATATCCTCCTTGGTGATGCGGCCGCCGGCACCGCTGCCCTCGATCGTGGTGAGATCAATGCCGTGCTCCTTGGCCATGCGACGCACAAGAGGCGAAGAGTGGATGCGCTCGGAGGCGGGCGCTGCAGCGACGGCAGCAGCCGCAGGCGGAGGCGGATCCGGAGGTGCTGGAGCAGGTTTGGCGGCAGCCACCGGCGCCGGAGCGGGGGCGGGTGCGGCCTTCGCCGGCGCGGGAGCCTGGGCCTGGGCTGGTGCCGCAGCACCAGCCGTGCCCGCACCATCAATCACAGCGACGATTGTCTGGATAGGAACGGTCTGGCCTTCGGGAATCTTGATCTCTTTCAG
>Ga0126369_10001481_pt1 | contig 16257 bp, 11 predicted proteins | sample PanSoiMetaPlot_1_FD_109646 | JGI IMG/M metagenome (GOLD analysis project Ga0126369, IMG submission 109646) | Tropical forest soil microbial communities from Panama - MetaG Plot_1 | ecosystem: Environmental > Terrestrial > Soil > Tropical forest > Bulk soil | place: Panama | collected 2016-02-17 | reverse complement strand
CTCGACTGCCTGCGAAGGATCTGGAGACAGTTGTAACCAACCGGACCGCGGCTTTTTTGAATTCTGAGTCGGAGATCTTCGGCGAATATCAGGAAGGCGCTTTCGGTAAAGACCTTCAGCAACTAATAACAAGGTCTAAAGCCCTTGCGGAGTGTTGGCCAAATTTGCCCGCAAGTGAGATCAAGGCGATCCTCGGCTCATGCCTGCGGCACGTCGTGGTGGCCGAAGATAGTCTGGACGTCATACTCGATAAGCAGGCTCTTGCGATCTATCTCCTGAGAGTTCCCGGCCATTACCGCAAAGCTGATGTAGCGGACGATTCGAAGGCGTCGATACACTTGCTTGCAGAGATGAAATGGCGGCGCTGTGGTGGTGAGACTTGCTTGCTAATTCCAGCGCGCAAGGGCCAACGAAAGATTCTGCGGCAGCCAGTGCCTTCGCTAGTCAAAGCGATAGTCCGTGCCCATAGCTGGTATGAGCGTCTTCGGAACGGGCGGGTGAGAAACTGCGAGGAGTTGGCTGCAAAGCTCGGCCTGGGAGCTTCCTACGTCAGTCGCGTTCTTCGTTTTGCCTGTCTGGCACCAGATATCGTCGAGTCGATGCTGGACGGGACGCAGCCGCCGCATCTAAGCTTCGCCAAGATGGCGAGAAACATTCCTCTGAGTTGGATCGAGCAGCGTAAACGCTTCGGATTTCCTCCTTCGCCAGTTCAATAATTCCCGACTGGTGCACTTCAGCAGGGAACTTAATTTCCCTGTTCCTCCGGAAAAATTCCCTGTTCCGTTTTGAAAGATGATGCCCGGAACCGCCCTGGATTCCGCTGTTTGGCTGTCTGGATCGAGGGAAATAGTACTCAGAATTGCAGATAATCCCTGTAAATTTCCCTGTTCACGGGAATTCGCAAGAGAATAGTTAGCTCCAGACTGCCCTCTCCGCCAATTCACTCAAAAAAAACACATAACCCCTTTTATTGGGCCTCGCGCTTCGGTTCGCCCCACCATCTCAAGCACAAATGGAGACACCATAACGCTTCGGAGTACTTCTTCATTCGCCGCAAACCGCGTCAAGCTAGGCTGCGACCATATGGTTTCGGACGGCGTACCTCACCAATTCGGCGCCGTTCTTTGCGCCCAAGACATCCATGATCCGATACTTGTGGAACGCCACCGTCCTGGTCGACATATTAAGGATGTCAGCGACTTCCTTCATCACGCGGCCTTCGGCCAGCAATTGCAAGACTTCGCGCTGCCTCTTGGTGAGACGAAGGTCTTCCTCCACCATCTTCTTCTCCTGGCGGCAAAGCATGTTGACTGCATCTTCGGAGATATTTCGCGACAAATAGGTATATCCCCTCAGGACCTGGCGAACCGCAGCCACAAGTTCCGAGGTCGCACACGTCTTCAACAGATAGGCGGATGCTCCTCGACGAAATGCTTCAGCCGCGACCTCAGCACTGGGATTCATGGTCAGAAACACGAGTTTAGTGCGAGGAAGCTCTGCTTTTATCTGTTCTCCAGCATCTAGCCCATTAAGAATAGGCATCGTGATGTCAATGAGAGCGACGTCCGGCCTTAACTGTTCTGCGGTGCGCACTAGAGTACGTCCGTCACTCACCACACCCACGACATCAAATTCGGTTTCAAGTAGCTTCTTGCACAGATCTGCGATGAGCGTGTGATCGTCAGCGATAAGAATCCTAGGGCGATTGCCTGGCATAATGATCCTCCCACGGCCCCAGACTGTATGCGCTTCTGACAATTATGGCCAACTAGGAAAACTCCTAGGCGAGACGGCATGGTTGTCATCCCTCGTGCCTAAGGGCTTTTCCAATTACCAGGGGGTTACGCATCGCCGAATCGACCCAGTTCAACGCGATACCGAAGGAGAAACAAAATGGCGGCCGGAGAGAGCCTCGTTTATGGCTGGGATGAGGTCGAGCAGCAACCGAGCTTTTGTGACGTAGCCGAGACCTCCTTCAGCAAAGCATTCGTGCACGAAGGCGGCTTGCTGGTGGACGGTTAAGAAAACAAGCTTGGCAGTAGACCCGGCTTCCTTCAGCTCATGGGCAGCCTCAATGCCGGTCAGTTCTGGCATTGTGATGTCGAGCACGATCACGTCCGGATGCAGGCGCTCTGCTTCTCCGACCAAGGATCGACCATCACTGACGGCTCCGATCACATCAAACTCAAAGCGCAAGATCGATGTGAGACGGTCTATGACGGGAAGATGGTCGTCAGCGAGTAGGACTCGGGGACGCCTCAAGCCTGGCCTCTCTTTCTGAGGAGTCAACCTTATCAACGTTGGATCAACTGCTTGGTAATCCGGAAATCTGTCGAAACCTGCAGAGGGAATGCTAGGAAGATGATTGCAATCAAGCAACTAGAAGAGTTAACAGGTTTTGGAGCCCGGATCTAATTCGAAATCAAGTGGTTTTTTAGTGCGAATAGGACTAACTCGGCATTGTTCTTGAGATTGAAAGAAGCCATGATGTGGTACTTGTGGAACATGATTGTCTTTTCACTGATCTTGAGAATATCGGCTATCTCCTTCATGGGCCGCCCTTCAGCCAGGAGCTGGAGCACCTCTTTTTGACGTGACGTGAGCTCCTTCTCGTACTGTCGTGCCCGCTCCTCCCGCACAGCCCAGTTTTCCGGCCTGAGTCGTGGAGTCACATAGGACTTGCCCTCAAGTACCTCGCAAACTGCCTTCAACAGCTCTGAACTCGCCGAATGCTTTAGCACATATCCCACAGCTCCGAGGTTTAACGCTGCGGCGGCAAGGTTAGGGTCATCCTTCATTGTCAGGAAAACGAGCTTCACATCAGGCATGAGTGCCTTAAGTCGCTCGGCGGCTTCCAAGCCATTCAATAGCGGCATGCCAATATCTGCAACGACAACCTCGGGTTTCAGATTCGGCGCCTCAGTTAGCAATTCGCGGCCGTCCCGTACGATCCCGACCACCTCACAGTGCCGTTCGAGGACCGAGCGTAGACCTTCAGCGACGATGCTGTGATCGTCCGCGATTAGAACGCGGGGCCGAACTTTCGGAAGCCCTACCATCGTTTCCTCTCACATCTCGACATAATGCTTCTTGGCCGGCTCTTTCACATCGACGCTGAAAGGCAGCCAAGCTTCGACTCTGGTTCCTTTCGACGGCTGCGAGTGGATGTCCAGCTGCCCGCCCAGTGCACGCAGCCGTTCCTCCATGCTACGAATGCCGATACCGTCGCGAGACGTCCGTTTCCCCACTACATATCCCTGTCCTCGATCGGTAACCGATAACCAGACCTTGTCGCCAAACCCCTCGAGTCGAACCTCGGCTCGATTGGCGCCGCTGTGCCGCCTAACATTACGCAGAGCCTCTTGCACGACACGAAAAAGACAAAGGGCTGAGGCGCCCGGGATACCACGCGGAACATTTTCATGTGCGAAGTCGACCTGAATCCCTTGTTGATCGGAAAACTCCTGGCAGAATGCCTTCACCCCTATCACGAGTCCGAGACTCTCGAGTGTCGAAGAATGCAAATTGTGCGAGAGCGAATGCAGGTCATCGCCGAGTTCGCTGACACGGTTCCAAAGCTCGTGCAATCTCTTTCCTGCGCCGTCAGGAGAACTCGCAATGTGCTCCGCCAAATCTTCCAGATCAATAGCCATCACAGCCAATCGCTGGTTGTAGTCATCATGGATATCGCGGGCAATGCGCTTGCGTTCTTCCTCCTGCGCATCGATTAATCGCCGGCTCAGATTAATCAGCTCTTCTTCAGCCGCCTTGCGTTCGGTGATGTCTACGACCATGCCAATCATGCGTTCGGCATCACCTTCGGGAGAATAATGAAAACGGCCCCGGCCCGTAAACCAACGGATAGATCCATCGCTTCCCACAAGGCGTACGTCCATCCCACAAGGTTTACGTTCTCTCCTCGCCGTGGCAATTGCTTTCCAAACTCGCTTCCGGTCATCGGGATGTATGCGTCGATAGGAATCGCGAATTCGTTCTTCGTATGCTTCTGAAGTGATTCCCAGCAAGCTTTGTAGATCACCAAACCACTTATTGCGTCTACTTTTTACATCCCACTCCCAGCCGACCGGCTTCCCTGCTTCCACTGCAAGGCGTAATCGGTCGTACACAATTGCCAATTCGGCCTCTGCTTTTCTACGCCTGCGTCGTTGCCAAACCATGGCGAGAATTAACAGAGTCTCCAGCACGATCAACAGGATTCCATCGATGATGAGCCACTTATGGGTTTCCCAGAGGGTTGGCTGGCGGTTCTGAACAACTCTATCTGGGGGAAGATCCTTTTCGTTCAAGCCCCAGCGACGCAGTGCCCGCGCATCGAACAAATTGACGTTGGCGCTCTTAACAACAGGAATGCTTTGGACACTCTCTCCGTTTAGAATCCTGACCGCCATTGCTGCGGCGACTTGGCCTTGAGCGGCGAAGCTCAGCAGGTTCCCTCCTACCGTGCCCCGACCAAGGTCGACATCATCGACAACAAACACAGGCGCATTAGCGGCTTCGGCCACCAACGGAACAGATTGGGTGGCATCGATAAAGTACGCCCCTGCCGAGTCCTGCATAATCGACGTGTGATAAACGATTGTGTCGCCTGGCAGATGTCTCAAACGCTCAAGCAACGACGACATATCCAAGTCTGTGAGGTAGGTGACATCGAGGGTTGACGCGTACTTGCGGAAGCTTTCTTTGACGATTCCCTGCAGATACCGGTCGTACGACCCTACGCCTCCCACTACAACAACATGCTTTGTGTCAGGCTTAAGTCGTAACGCCGCCTTCAATGTACTCTCTGGGTCGGCAACGCCCCAAACGCCAGTAAAGTGCGAATCCAGCTTGAGCTGACCCAACATTTCCTGTGTGCTTCCGCAGAACACAATGGGAGTTCCTGGGAAAGCGCTCTCATGCTGTTCCACCAAGAACTTCAATGGATCGGGCCCCACCGTGATAATTTCATCCGGCTTGCGATCGCGATACTTTTCTACGTACCACTGACGAAACTTTGCTTGAGTGCTCTCATCAGGAAAGAGAGTCGCCTCCATATCTTCGCTATAAAGCTCAATCTGATCGTGGGATTCCTGTAGCCCGGCAACGATCGCTTCGTCCATCGCTGCTACACCAGGAGACGAAAGGTGACCATAGACATTGAGAATGAGGACACGCCGGATCTGCTTAACTGGGGCCGCGCTGACAAACCCGGGCAGAGAGCAATATGCGAGGGTCGCCGCTAAAAGCAGGGCGCTCAATATCTTCCGACTATGTTGAACTAACCGCACTGGTTAGACTTGCGCCTCCCACGCTAGTTTTGCAAGTAAAATTCCCACCGACACCTCATCCTTTCCACTTTGAAACAACATTGTAGGTCAGCCAGTTAGCAGGAGGCAGGTGAACCAGATACAAAACCAGAAATACTATTGGCGGGGGATAGCTGCGACACTGTCAATTTTGACAGTGTCGGACCATGCCCGCCTGAACCCTACCATTCATTGGCACGAAGAGTGCCCGAAGGCTGGGTCATTGCGGGCAGAACATACAGAAAATCGTTCGTCTTGGCATTCGCGGTAACACCTGAGAAATGATACTGATAGCGAGGACGAGCCAGTCACGACCAAATATCCGCCTAATTTTTGCGGTCTTTGCACTATTTGCGACATGCGCCCAGTGTCAGACATCGTCCACAGGGGCTATAACGGGTATCACTCTTGATGAGACCGGGCTAGTGTTGCCGGGGATCTCTGTGCGTCTGCAGAATTCTGCTACCGGTGAAAGTGAAACGCTTACCTCTGACCAGGAAGGCCGATTTTTATTCCAGCAGCGGCCTCCAGGGCGCTATGAGATTCAAGCCGAGAAGTCAGGAGCCGTCCATCTCCTCGCACACGCAAACATCAACATCAGGGTAACGGAAGTACTTCAAATCGAGCTTCACCTTCGACCCATGCGAGTCTACGAGACCGTAACGGTATCGGGCGCACCCACGATGGTCCAATCCGGTAATGCCGCCCTGGGCAAAGTTGTCAACGATACCGGGGTTCACTCGCTGCCTTTGGTCACAAGAAACTTTTCCCAGATCGCTGGTCTTGCCCCGGGCGTAACGACTGGCGTCTTCAATGCGGGAGAACTCGGAGTCGGCGGCACGGCCCTCTCGCAAATCGCGAAATCCAACGATGGAATCTTCGTCCATGGAGCACGTTCCTACGACAACAATTTCTTGTTGGATGGAATTAGCGTGAGCGATGTGCAAGGCAGCGCATCAGGTAGTGGCGGAATTCCGATTCCTAATCCTGACAGCATTCAGGAATTCAAAGTTCAGACAGGGCTCTACGATGCTGCGTACGGTCGCTACGCTGGTGCGAATGTTAGTGTCATTACACAGACAGGTGGACGGGATTTCCATGGAACGCTCTTCGACTTCCTGCGCAATGACGTATTCAACGCGAATGACTTCTTTCTCAATCAAACCAATCAGCAGCGCCCGGTTCTCAAGCAGAATCAATTTGGATTTTCTCTCGGCGGCCCCATCCAGAAAGGTCGATTGTTCTTCTTCGGCTCCTATCAAGGGACTCGTCAGGTGAACAGCATTGCTGCGGGTCAATCGAGAACTGCGTGTAATGCAAGCTTGACGGAGCCTCCGTTAACGAATGACCGGACTCCGGCCGCGCTTGGCAGGTTGTTTGGAGGAATGTCCGGCTCGCAAGGCGGCGTGGTGGTGAATCCGGATGGCTCTAACATCAACAGCGCAGCGCTGGCGCTGTTGAATTTTAAGTTGCCAGACGGTTCGTACCTGATTCCGACCCCGCAAACGCTCGACACCACAATCCCATTCGAGCAGCAGGGTTTTTCTGTATTCACGGATCCCTGTCATTTCAATGAAGATCAATTTTCAACGAATATCGATTATGTATTGAATTCCAAGCACAAGATCACTGGCCGTTTCTTTCTTGCAGATGACGATGAAACGGTTACTTTCCCCGGCAATGGAGTAAATGCGTCAGGCAATATACGCGGATTCCCGAGTCCCAGTACTTCCGGTTTCCGAGTTTTTTCCCTGGCACATACCTACACGATCAGTAGTAACTGGTTGAATGAAGCGAGATTCGGCTTTGCCCGCACGTGGACCGACACCGAAGCAATCACTCCATTTAACTGGTCCGACGTTGGCGTTGCCGAAGGAGAGATGAGCCGAAACAATGAACTCCCCAGTCTGCGTATTGTAGGCTCGGTGAGTATCGCTTCTGGATTTCCGCGATCTATTACGCAAAACAGTTTCGTCTTGAGTGACGAACTCAGTACCGTGCAAGGGCGACACGCCGTCAGGGCAGGAGGATCGATCACCCGATTAAAAAATAACCTCAACCTGATGGGACTGGGTTCCTTCGTTCAGTTCTTGAGCTGGCCAGATTTCCTGCTCGGCCTCAGCGCAGCGGACAACGGCACGAGGTTCAGCAATGTTTTCGCCTCCTTTGACGACTTCGGATTGACGACTCGCGAATTCCGGGCATGGGAGGGAACAGCGTTCATCCAGGATGACTACCGTATCTTTAAATCATTTACTTTGAACATTGGCCTGCGCTACGAACGACTGGGACAGTTCGGAGACAACCTGGGTAGGAATGCGAGCTTCGACATCACCAAGGCTGATCCCAATCCACCACCCGTCGGAAGCCTCGGGGGTTACGTAGTAGCATCCAACTTTCCCGGCACCGTACCGCCAGGGGTAACGCGCGTAGATAATACATTTGGCAACGATGCAGCAGGGCAAAACACCCTCGCGCCGCGAATTGGTTTTGCCTACCAGGTCCTGCCACAAAGTCCGCAGTTTGTGATTAGAGGAGGGTACGGGATCTATTATTCCCGACCAACCGGCCAAGCGTTCTATCAGAACGTATTCGGCGCGCCGTTCTCGGTGTTCCGCTTAACCGCAGGAGAGTCGAACGCTGGTGCAACCTTCCAAGAGCCGTTCGCGCAACCGTTTCCGACACCTGAGTCCTTTCCGCAATTCCCCGCTTACTCGTCCACCAGCAACATCACGATTTATTCGATCGATCCGGCGTTTCGACCGGCTGTCATCCAGCAGTATTCGTTGAATGTTCAGGCAGAACCTCATGAAGGCTGGCTGTTGGAAGTTGGATACGTAGGTACTCGCGGTACACACTTGGTGCGTCAACGCTCGCTCAATCAGGCGTTGACCGCATCTGTAACTCACCCCATCAGAGGAGCCACTGACAATACAGTGGAGAATGTTCCGCAACGAGTTCCTGTCATCGGTGTGCCCCCAGACTCGCTTCAGATAATGGAAACGGAAGGAAGCTCCTGGTACAACGCTCTCGAAGCGAGCCTAACCAAGCGACTCAGTCACGGCTTCCAATTTCTCGCTTCATATACCTTCTCGAAAATATTGGATACGGATGGCGCAGATATCAACTCCACATCTTCAGGGAATGCGCTCACCTTGGGGGACCAGAACTCACCCAGCCAACGCTGGGGACGCGCGAGTTTCGACCGCACGCATCGATTTGTACTAAGCGGCATGTGGACACTTCCGAGCCCGCATGGTGGCATACAGCAGGCGATCCTCGGAGGCTGGACTCTGGCGGCGGTAGCAACAATTCAGTCAGGCAATGCGCTTACGATTGCCTATACGAATTCCAACAATGTCTTTGGCATTAGTGAGGACCGCGCGCAGTTAACCGGCACATGCTCGAAAGGCCAGTTGGTAAGAAGTGGACCCGTCGAGTCGAAGTTGAATGGATATTTCAATGCGGGTTGCTTCACCGGCCCGGGGATTATTGGAGCCGACGGGATTGGGACAGGATTCGGCAACAGTGCCACCGGCTTAGCAACTGGCCCGGGACAATCAAACCTGGACCTGGCGCTCTCAAAGACCATGTCTTTGGGCTGGCCGGTTGAAACCAGCAGCCTTCAATTTCGCGCAGAGTTTTACAACGCACTCAACCACCCTCAGTTCGCCGATCCAGACAGTAATTTCAGCTCATCGACCTTTGGCGTCATCAAGAGCACTTCGGTAAATCCACGCGTTGGGCAATTAGCTTTGAAGTGGTCGTTCTAACCCCTCTCCTCGAAGACGAATGCGAGTATGAGCGGAAGCAATCTCGGGGTTCCTTTCAAATCGTGGAAGCGAGGGGAGCGAGGCGCCGGAGATTGTTAGTTGCTCGGCGTTATTTCTTTGTTCGGAGTGGCTCGAACTGTTTTCTTGATGATCACCGCGGTAAGGTCATCCGCTTGTCGAGTGCCGGCCGCAAAAGCTAGCACTGCCCGATAGAGTTCCTCGATGATCTCCTCTGGAGCCAACTGAAGGCTGGAGCGCACGACCCTTTCAAAGCGCTCGGTTCCGAACTGATCTCCGGCGGCATTCTCCCACTCCAGGAAGCCATCTGTAATTAGAAAGAGGAGATCGCCAGTGTCCATGGGCACAATCTGCGATGATGCTGAGGTCAGCCGTGGAAGAATTCCCAAGGGGACATCATGCGCAGGAAAGCTTTTCAATTCTCCCGTAGCGGCGGAATACCAAAACAGCGGACCATGGCCGGCCGAGAGAAGTTCTATCTTGTCGTCCCCAGCATGACAAATGGCGGCAACGAATGTCGCGAAGCGGCCGGGTGCAAGGTCTTCTCCAAATGATTGATTGATGCGCTGAAGAACACCCACGAGTGAGTCTGAGTTGCTGAAGCTGGCGCGAGAGTATGCACGGCAGACAGACGCAAGCAATGCCGGGCCGATACCGTGCCCGGTGACGTCTGCAAGAGTGACGGCGACACTACCATTATCGAGTTCCTTCCAATCGAAGTAGTCTCCTCCGGTAGAATCGGCGGAGCGGTTCCATCCTGCAATCTCGTATCCGTCGAGTTTTGGCCGAACTTTCGGCAGCAGCGATTGTTGAATCGATCGAGCGATAGATAAATCGTGCTCCATTTGCTTAAGGACGCGTTCTGTTTCCGCCTCACGAAGTGCCGCCTGGAAGTGCGATCGAATTTCCCGAGCAACAAGGGCCGCGATGAACCCCGTGACACAGATCATTAATGCGAAGAACGGCACCGCCGTATGCGCGACTGAATTTGTCGCCAGATCCGACTTGATGTGCCAACCTTGATATTGAGCGGCAAGAAGATATCCGATCGCTCCAGTCGCCCCTGCAACGCTTGAGACAAGTGGGCTTAAGCGCAAGGTCGACAGAACCAAGAAAGGAAAGAAGAGCAATACCCAGGGCGACGCCAACGGCCGATAGTCCTGAGGGATTTTTGTACTGGCCACAAACGAGACCGCCAGAGCAGGCACTGACATTTCGATAATTACGTTGATCGTCCAGAACCAGTCTGGGATCGCAATCTCGCCCTTGATACTTCGCTGCACCGCGTGATAAACCAGCAACTCATATCCAACGACGAGAACGCCACAGTACAAACCGATGTGGTTCATGTGCGAACCGAACAGATAGATACGAACTGCGGCGATCACACAGAAAAGACATATGACGAGAATAGAGCCGGAAATACGCAGCCGCTCGGTTCGCAGAATGGCATGACGGAAAGCAGACGAATCAATCTCATGTGTCATAACGTCGCTTACCTTAAAAAATCACTTTGATGATTCGCATGATCAGCTCTTCGGGCGAGAGAATCGTCAGCATTAGCGGCACAAGGGGAGCAGCAGTAGCAGCAGCTAAGCGTGAGATGTCGTCTAGCCCAAAGGGCACCGGACGCATCTCTTTAACAACGCTATAACCATTTGCAAGATCGGCAAGTGACTGAATGTCTCCCGTTCCGAGAAGCTCTTCGGCGCCGGATTCGACCACCCATTTCTGCTCAAAGCGGTTGACATAACGTTGCCCCAGTAAACCGTAATCCGCCAAGCCTTTTCTCTTGGCCCGAGCCATCTTCGGCGTGAACATGAGAAGTGGGAAAAGGATGGCAAAAACAAAAAATGCGACAAAGGCGCCAATCTGCAACTTGAATGACAGCAAACTCTCGCCCATGTTCAGAACGCGACTGGCAACCACACCCGACAACATGGCACCCTGAGCGAACAGGACCGGGCCGAAGGCATAGGCGCTCTTACCGATGAAACCAAGGCCCGCTGCGCGATCCGGATGTGTCGGAACAAGATGCAGCTGCATGCGGGAGATATGCCAGAGGAAACGAAACCAGATAAAGAGCCTCCAGTACCAGCGCAGAAGAACAAATTGCAGAATCGGAATGCTTGCAAACACATACCAGAACCCGGCAGGCGTCAACTGCCAACGTCCTCCGGCATGGGCATACCAGCTCTCTGTAGGAATTGCGACGCGAGTGTGCCAGACCCACAATCCAACGGAGTAGACCAGGACAATTAGGCCCAACTCAACTGGAACCGAGTTACGAAGCTTCACGGCTGATTCGACAGCACGACGAAAGAGTGGCAGATCTTCCGTTACGACTATTTCTCTTTCGACGAAACGGCGCACAACAGGCCGCACCCGCGAATGAACAATCAGTTCGGCAGCCACAAGTACCGGCAACGCGACAAGGAACCTGACATGCACTTCAACATCATGAAAAAAGGAAATACGGGCAAAGGTTCCAGAAAAGAACGTTGATAACACTAGCAGCGGCAGCCAGGCGATCAGCGTAGTGACAATCAACCTGCGATGGAGGAGTTCTAACGCGTCTCCCGTGAGATGAGACTTCCTGAAGAGTTGATAGATGGGACCGCCGAGAACCAAAGAGAAGTCAGGTTCCCACACGAAGTCTGCTCCCATGCTTGATCGTACTTCGTCGGTAGCTGGTTGCTTGTTTGTGGTCACGCGCCCAACTTGTTTTTCGCTGCCTGCAATGTATCCAAGAAAAATCGTTGAACTTCCTCATTGACGCTCGGCATTCGAGCTTTGAGGAACTGGCAGAACTAACAGGCATCTTGGATAAGCGGAATGGACGCCGCTAGAGAGAAAGTTCTTTGGCGTGCTCTCATAGTCCTTAAATTTTGCGTTCACTGTTTTCCCTGGCCCAGCGTAGACCGCCCTCCACTCAAAAACTGGCACTTCTAACAGTGGACCCTGAGGGATGCCGGTCTTATGAAATCAGAGAACCACCTTCGCGATTTCGGATTCCTATTGGTGAGTGAAATTACTTCCTTCGCAGGAGATCTAAGTTGAAAAGAAATTTCGCGTGTTCTTTTTGCCTCGTGGGATGTCTTGTGTTTGGGGCTTCGCGACTCAATGCTCAACAATCCAGTTCAACATCGGCAAGTGGAGCCAATGTAACTACCGAGCAGGTGAACGATGCCAATATCCAGTTGATGCGACAAGATGTCCGCGCCGAGCGCAAGAAGATCGTGGCTGCCAACCTACCCCTGACGGAGACGGAAGCCACGAAGTTCTGGCCTCTCTACGACCGGTATATCGGAGAGACAATCAAGGTAAATGACTCCCGCTATGGCCTCATCAAGGAGTACGCCAAGAACTACGACACACTCACCGATGCACAAGCCGACGATTACATCAGACGTTGGATTGCTTTGGATAGGGACAATACGGACCTGCGTCTAAAGTACATTCCCGAATTCGAGAAGGTAATCTCGCATAAGAAAACGGCGATGTTCTTTCAGATGGACCGGCGTGTTGCCATGATGATTGAGCTCCAGCTTGCCTCCCAGGTTCCGCTCGTTAAGCCCTAGATTGGGCGGGATAGTGGGTGGTGTCCTCACGCATAACAGCACGCGGAAACGACGCTGTCGCGTGACGAGCGTTGCGGCCTTTTATCGTAAATCGCGGATGATTCCGACCTTCGCCTAGGATCATTTCGCTCGCTTTGGGTTGAAGAAACGGGGAACTAGAAAGCGCTCACGCCATCGTCGTGAGTGCACCAAACGTAGTCTGCAAACGGCTTAAGGCAACAAATGGGAATCTCTGCTGTTGCCGGGTGGCGCGGAAAAAGAGCTGGTCCAAGTGAAGATCCAGAAAGGCCGAGTTGACATTAAGGACCAGTGCTGTTGCCTGAGAAATAGGGAGAACTACCATGAATCCTAGAGCAGAGCGTATAAGGCTCCAATCTGTGGTGGCGTTGGTCTGCGCCGTCGCGCTGATACCAGGAGATGTCCTCGCGTTTCCAGCGCTACCAGCACCAGCGTGGCAATCATCGACAGCGGACCAAGGCGCAGCGAAGATTCCACCTGAGCAACTGGATTCACTCGTAGCGCCGATCGCGCTCTATCCAGACCCAATGCTGGCTCAGGTCCTGGCCGCATCCACATATCCTCTCGAAATCATCCAGCTGCAGCAGTGGCTCGAGAAGAACAAGAATTTGAAGGACAAGGCACTGGCTGACGCTGCGGCCAAGCAGCCTTGGGATCCGAGCGTTCAGGCCTTGTCTGCATTGCCTGATGTGGTGAAACGTCTTGCCGACGACATCCAGTGGACTACCGACTTAGGCAATGCGTTCCTGGCGCAACAAAGCGACGTGATGGACGCCGTCCAACGGATGCGCAAGAAGGCGCAGGACAAGGGAAACCTCAAGTCAAGTGAGCAACAAAAAGTGGAGACGAAAGTCGTCGAAAGCAAGCAAGTGATAGTTGTCGAACAAGCGAATCCACAGGTCGTGTATGTGCCTTCCTATGATCCGGTGGTCGTGTACGGACCACCGCCTTATCCCTATCCTCCCATCTATTACCCTCCGCCGGGATATTACGCGGCAGGCATGGCGATCTCTTTCGGTGTGGGCGTCGCCATGGGGGCAGCTTGGGGTGGAGGATGGGGCTGGGGTTGCGGCTGGGGTGGGAACAACGACATCACCATCAACAACAATAACAATTTCAATCGCAATACGAACGTGAGCGGCGGGAATCGCACGAACGTTGGCAGCGGCAACCGTGGCAGCGGTAATCGGGCAACGAATCTGCCGGCCCGCGGTGGTGGCGGCAGTTGGCAGCATAACCCGCAACATCGTGGTGGAGCTCCTTATCGCGATCGCCAGACAGCAGACCGATTTGGCGGTACGGCGCGCGGAGATTCTGTCTCCAATCGTCAGGCAAATGCACGGCAACAGATTGGCCGACAAAACGGCAACCTAGCCAGTAATCGCGGCGATGCCGGCAATCGTGGTGGCGCTGGTGCGAGCAATCGCGGTGGTGCCGGGGCCAATGATCGTGGCAGCGCGGGTGCGGGCGATCGCGGCGGAAACCGTGCCGGAACTAGTGACCGAGCAGGTGGGGGCGCGGGTGATCGGGCTGGCGCGGGCGATAGGGCGGGTGCAGGTGATCGTGGCGGGGCCAGCGACCGTGCAGGGGTAAGTGATCGCTCAGCCGGCGGCGCAGGCAATCGAGGAAATAGCGCAGGCGGTTCGGATCGCGTTGGAAGCCGCGATGTCTCCCGCAGCAGCGGTAGCGGAGGCCGGGATGCCTTCGGCGGTGGTTCCGGCGGATATGACGGCTCGAAAGCTCGTGCCAGCAGCAGTCGGGGGTCCTCAAGCATGGGATCTCGAAGTTCAGGTGGCGGCCGTAGCCGAAGTGGTGGCGGCGGTGGGCGGCGCAGGTAAACACGCTTGGTCGCTGGAGATCATAGGAGCAAAGACATGAAATCGAAATCTATGACGAGAAATCGCTCAAAGCTTCTTTGGATTGTGGTTACAGCCTCCGCGATGTTCCTGGCCGTGCGGATTCCCTCCGCTGCCGCGCAGCAATCTTCGGAGAAGAAGGCTTCCACCACTAACACTGCGGGTGCCAAGGCCTTTGACACTCCGGAGCAAGCCGCAGACACACTGGTGGATGCAGCCGAAAAGTTTGACCAGGTCACCCTAGGCCAGATTTTTGGTCCACAGGGCGAAGACATTATTTTCACCGGTGAAGTAGCGCAAGACCGACAGCGTGCTTCGGACTTTGCCGCCCAGGCGCGCGAGAAGAAAGTCGTTTCCTTGGACCCGAAGACAAAAACTCGTGCGTTTCTTGTCATCGGCAACGAAGATTGGCCTTTCCCAGTACCACTTGTGAAGACAGGCAGCAAGTGGTATTTCGACGCGAAGGCAGGCCAACAGGAGCTCCTATACCGCCGTATTGGAGGCAATGAACTCGACGCGATTCAGATCTGCCGCGGTTATGTAGAGGCGCAGCACGATTACGCCCTCCAGCCCCGTGAAGGTTATGACGTGAACCAATACGCTCAACGCATCATCAGTACTCCCGGAAAACAGGATGGCCTAGCCTGGAGAAACGACGATGGCACATGGGGAGGCCCCATTGGTGAAAAGATCGCCGAAGTTATCGATCAGGGTTACTCGAGCCGGGCCGAACCCTACCACGGCTATTTCTTCAAAATCCTGAAGGGCCAAGGACCTGCCGCGCCGCTCGGCCAAATCGATTTCGTAGTAAAGGGCGTTATGATCGGCGGTTTCGCACTCGTGGCTGCTCCAGCGGAATACCGCGTGACAGGCGTGCGAACCTTCATTGTCAGCCATGACGGTGTCGTTTATGACAAGGACCTTGGAACGAAAACTCTCGACGAGTTCCAGGCAATGGAGCGCTACAACCCAGACAAGACCTGGACGCTCGTGACTGACGAAGAGTAACGGTTTTCATCTGGGGGGACGACCCGTCCACTATCCCTTGCGTTTTTCGCAAAGAAACTCCTGCCAAGCTAGGAGTACCGCCGACGCTTTGTTGTCCACTCGGCGTGTGTATTCGTTCAGTGCGACTTGCAACTCCACCACAAGGGTTTCCGATTTCACCATCATTCGCAGCCACAACTCGCAAGCACAGGTCGCGAATGCGGTCATCGAGCCTTCTGGCCGGAGGCATTTTCGTTAGCGCTGCCTTTCCTTAGAGTGCCAAGAGTATCGGCAGTATTCGATAGGGTACAAGTGTATGGAATCAGGAATGCTCTAGGGAAGATCCCCTAGTTCCGCCTGGTAGGCGCCATCGCATCCTTTATTATCTGTTGCGTTGTTGCCAGACTGACTGTGCGTTCACCGTTCGGGCCGAAGCTCGTGCCCCTTGCAACATTCATTCAAGTTCCTCAGTACTCCCCGAAACACCAGATTGAAAATCAACCCCGCTGAATTACCGACGTAACTTTCAGGTAACCCATTCCCGTTCTAACATTTTGCAGTTATCCGATCCATGAGGGGGCAGTAATGGGTGAGAAGGTCACCCACCGGGGTAGCTTCGCGAAATCGGCACGCGCCAAGTTTCTCCAAAAGGCGCTCGGAGGCGATGGTGTTCCCCACCCACCTGAACAGGAAGAAAGGCCTTCCCAAGCCCCGGAAT